>Ga0247824_10000427_pt1 | contig 20452 bp, 12 predicted proteins | sample 13C_PalmiticAcid_FD_194412 | JGI IMG/M metagenome (GOLD analysis project Ga0247824, IMG submission 194412) | Soil microbial communities from agricultural site in Penn Yan, New York, United States - 13C_PalmiticAcid_Day48 | ecosystem: Environmental > Terrestrial > Soil > Agricultural land...
TTGTTGCGGTGCCGGATGTGCATTCACGGAAGCCGAATTTGAGGGGGTTGTTTGAGGAGTTGTTGCCGGAAAAGTATGAGGCGATAGAGGTGTTTGCGAGGAACCTGACGGCGGGGTGGTGGGGCTGGGGGGATGAGGTGCTGTTGTTTCAGCGGAGGGAGTGCTGGGTGGATGAGGAGGAGGAGGAGGAGGAGGAGGAGAGAGGTGGTGGCCTGTGAAATGGCCTGGGCGCGTGTTGGTAATAGTACATTGTTCTAATGCATGGTATAATACATTCCCGCCGCTCTAGGTTTGGCTATCCGCCAGAGCATATATCGTGGCACCATTACCTCACGCTGAAGTCTCCAACGCTCAGCTGTTTCCTTCCTTGCCCCCCTGATTCCTCCAGCCCATGTTCTGATCTCATATCGTGAGCTCCTTCTCCACCTCGCTCCATTTGGCGCCCTCTTTCTGCCCGTTGGTCCACTCTCCGCTCTTCAAGAACTCCTCTGCCTGCTCCTTCAGCGTCGTCCGCTCCTTGGGCTCCGCCATCCGCGTCCGCATGGGAATATCCGACGGGTCCATCTGCCGCTTCATGTGCTTCTCCCGCTCCTGGCTCATCTTGCTGAACATGCCGTGGTCGAAGGCCTCGCGGTCCTTCTCGGCAGGCGGCTCTGGCCAGACGAAGGGCTTGACGAGCTCGGCAATCATCATCTTTTGCGAGCGCGGCCGGTACCACTTGCCCATGTGGCCGTACTTTTGCCTGGGCGTCGGCTGGTTGATGAAGGAGCGCACCGAGGTCACTTCGACATTGTAGGCGTGGAGGAGGTAGTCGCGCAGGTCAAGCTTGTTGAACTGCAGCGGCACGACAAACGTGGCAAGGTTTGGCGGCTGCCTTGGCTTGGGGCGGATGAAGGCGACGACGTGGTTCGGTCTGGGTTCAAAGGAAAGGGGAATCAGTCCATTTCTCCATGTCTCGAGGTTGAATCAAGCTGCGGCTCTCGTACAGGAAGATCTGCTTGGTGCCCAATTTGCGCGGCAGTTGTTGGGCTACGGCCTCTGTTGCCGCTGCTATCGGTGTTGCCATGGCTGCTTTGATCTGCGGTGTGTGAAGGCGAGGAACCTGTGAAGCTGGCTCAGGGTATGGGTCAACAGCTCTCCTCGAGTGCTGGTTCGGATGCCGCGTTTGATGGTTCCTGCGCCAGATTTTCCGCGGTTGGCAAGCTGTGTCGGGCCGCTTGCAGCTGGCGGACTGAACGCCATGGCGCATGCGCGGACTCCCCATGCCGATGCTGCCTTGTGGGTCGGACTAAATGCCCCAGGCCGCAGCGTGGGGATTTTGCCAGGTGGATCCACCATGCAAGACATCATCATACTGTGTAACGTAACCCTTCAGATCTCCCCATTCTCAGTTGCAGGCTCGGTAAAGATGGTTGACCATTTGACATTCATGACCCTAACTCCAATCCCAATTTCCCACCTGCTGCGCGGCACCATGCCACGAGCCGAACGCCGTCTAAAAATTTACACATCAAGACCATCAACAACAACGCCCTTGGTCCAGGTCAACTGCATCACGCGAGCGACCTCGTTGGCGGACTCCTCTGACACCAGGATGCTAACCAGATACAGAGCTGCATCGATGCCAGCCGCCACGCCTCCGCTTGTGATGACACGGAGGCCGCCCAGGCGCATCGCGGCGCGGCGGGCAATGGATTCTCTGCGCGAGGCGCCCTTGAAGGACATGGATCCCTTCCTGCAGGTACTGTCAGTTGCATGTCAACCATGGGCCGGCTCCGCAGGGACTTACCGCGCGTTGGAAGGGCGCCTGTCGGCGTCTGACTTGCGCCGGATGTAGGGGTTCTCGTCCTCGTCTCCGAGTTCGAAGCGCAGGTTATTGACGACATAGCGGGCGTCCTCAATGACGTCGGTGTGTTCACATCCGTCGCGGATGACAGCCTGGCTGCACAGGATCTCGAACGTGGTAATGTAATCGGGATGGGTGGTGGCAGAGAGGCCACTGAGAATGCCCTGCTTGGCCAGGAAGTGGGACCCAGTGCAGATGGAGAGCAGCGTGCGCTCGCGGGTAGGGTCGCCCTTCTGAAGCTCCGAGTAGGCAGTGATGAGGCTGAGGGGCTCGGCCTTCTCCTTTATGATCTCTTCAGTGTTGCCGCCGAGGACGACGAGGACATCGAAGTCGTTGAGGCGCTCGTGGGCCTCCTTCCACGAGCACTGGGAGCCAATGATGACGCCCTGCTCGGAGAGAACCTTGGGCTCGCCCGCAGCAATGGTGATCTCGAAGGCCTTGGAAGCTGTTGATCAAGACCCGGGTCAGCACTGCATTGGCGAGGCGAGGTGTTGTGCACGCGGGGTCTCCCTGACGTGTCGGGATGCCCATTGGGCGGTTGAGTGATCGTCTTCGGGCTCAAGGGTCCGGGCCTGCCACAGCCGAGAGGGGGGGAGGTGCGGGGTTCGTGACAAAGACGGAGCTGTGGCAAAACTCACTGGGATCCTGAGCATCGTGCTGGGAAGAGGTCAAGACCTCGAGGGGACCGGCAAAGTCCAGGAGGTTGAACTTGGGATGCAGGGCAAAAAGAACCTCAATTGGCTCATCTGCCACTGCGGACGTCTTACTGGCCATCTTTGGCAACGTGTTATGGTGGGTTGGGGGGGAAACGTGGTCTGATGTTCGTTCCCAAGCTGTGGTGAGGATGTAAGTGCTCTGTACCCGCTTGGTTTGGGTAGAAAGCTGGCAGAGAAGTGGTGCGAACGAGCTGAGCTTGGGGGCTGGTGGGAGAATGAGGAGAAATGAGAGAGAGTGCGCAATGGCTGCTGGCTGACGGGATACACGGCGTTTTGTGTCTCGACAGCTCACTGGAGAGGGGCCTCGATCACGTCGGTCACGAGAGGCACTCAACGGCAACCCCACCAAAGAGGGGCCGTCCGCCCAGAGCCACCCCAGCACCGGCGCTGTTCGCTGCCCTCTCGGACCATGCATCAGACGATCCGGACCCACTTGTCACCTGGGGTGAGACCCGCTACGCCTTGAGCAGTGCGGGGTTCCCGAGCATTGACCATGCTCAAGTTGTGTCAAGGCATGCAAGCTGGGCTGAAAGCTGGGTCACATGGTGGGGCCCCTCGAATTAGCGCAATCAGGGTTGCAGGAATCCAAACCGGTTGTGGGGTTTGACGGGAGCTGCTTCATTCGACCGCCAAAAAAGCTTCCCGTGTCCCGTGTTCGACTGCCCGGATGAACCTGGAGCGCCCGGCCATCCAACTCGCGCCGAAGCATCTTGGTCTTGACTTTGAGACCCTTATTGCGCGGTTGACAGTGTTTCGGCTTCCGTACCCGGCCACGCAAGCAACTGGAGCTCCCTCTTGTTATCCCCGCGCAGCCGCGGCGGGCATTCTCAAGGGACCCGACTCACCAGACGCTGGATTTCTCGTGTGCGCTCCCTATCCATCTTGCAGTTCGCCAGGTATCCTCAATGACCTGCGCCCGTGCCGATCAGGATGACTTCATCCGGGTGAGTCCCCACCTTCAATACCTCGTCGAACATGCCGCCCCGTCCACCCATCGCTGCATCCGGCCTTGCCCCGGACTGGACCTGACCGCTTATCATGATGCAGGTCTTCTAAGGACCTCGCCAAGGCCCTGAATGGCTTCCTCCAGGCACCGACGCTGCCCCTCCCCGCCGAGATCAACGCCATCATTGCCAGCTATCTCGAGAAGCACGAGAAGCCCGATGAGGGGTCTGGCGAGCGGCTCGGCGATGAGCTGCTGGCGATATGGGACAAGGTCGTGCAAAACCACCCCGAAAAGTACGCCGCCTTTCTCGCTATTCTGCGGCAGCTTCGTCCGGGGCTCCGGACCCCCGCAAGGGTGTTCAAATGGTGGGACAAGCTGCTTGATCCGGTCCTGGACAATGTCGGCAGCGAAAAGGGCCTGGCGAGGGAGGCCATGGAGCACACCCTCGATCTTCTCTCAACCGATGACTACGATGACCCCACGGCTTGGAGCGAAGAGGGCCTGATGCCGCTCGTCAACCGGCTTCTCTCGCGGTGGATGCAGGTGCGCGAGACCCAACCGGACCTGCGCCCTTCGACCGATCTCAAGGAGCAGATGATCAAGGATGCCTTGATGGCGTTTGGAAAAAGAGACCCCAAGAGCTTCTTGGCTGCCCTGAATGCCTTTGTCTACAAAAGGGAGCATCGGAACTCGGCCTTGAGTCTCCTCTGCGCGTTTGTGTCAAGCGGGCCGCCGCACCTGCATCTCATCCTCCAGACCCCTCTCTTCGGCAATATCTTGCACTCGCTTCAGAAAGACGAGTCGACCATGACGGTCAACTTAGCCCTCATAGCCCTGGTCATGATCCTCCCGTTCATCCCGAGCTCGCTCGTTCCCTTTCTGCCCACCTTGTTCAATATTTACGCTCGCCTGCTCTTTTGGGACCGCGACTCGTACTTTGCTCAGCAGCATACCGAGATGGGCGCCGACAACGGCGAGGCTGGGGCTGGGATTCCTTGGGACAAATCTCTCCTGGACCCCGATAACGACGGGCACTCTCTTTCCTATCTGCCGGAGTACTTTACCGTCCTCTATGGCCTGTACCCCATCAACTTTCTCGACTACATTCGAAAGCCGCAGAGGTACCTTCGCCATGCCAACAATGCCGAGGATATCGATGTCCAGGCCGTGGAGATCAGGGACCGGTCGGAGCAGTTCAGGAAGCAGCATCTCTTACATCCAAACTTCTACAGTCTCACCATCGATTCGGAAAAGACGGACCTGAGTCGCTGGATCAAGAGCGAGGCCGACGAGGTGCTCGCGGACTGCATGGCTTTGGTGATAAGCCCGGCGCCTGCTTTTGCCCATGTTCGGCCAGCCACGCCACTCCCTGGCGCGGCAAGCTCATTCATGAATGACGGCTTTGAGCAAGAAGGCTTCGATCCTGCCCTTTTGGGCAACTCGGCCCACGGCGATCTATCGCACCCGGCGCTTTCTGCGAGTTCCATATCCATTGGCCGAGCCAATACCCCCTCGGTTCGGCGAGGCTCGCAATCGAGTTTACCATCGGCATACGACTTGTCTGAGGCCAGGTCACGGGGCGCGGGTGATGACAGCCCAACGTTGCCGCCTTCGGCTCAGGGTCTGGCTCCAGATACGATCGTTTCAAACAATCACATCAAGAATGGGCTCCACCAGTCGCTTGCGAACGACAGCGTGCCATCTTTGGTTCTCGGCCCTCAAGAGCAAGCAAGCGAAAAGAGCCCAGCACAACTCCCAAACACCCAGACCCCGGGGCGCAAGGAAGGGTCCACCATCGGGGTGGACGACCAAATCGCCCTGCTCCAGCACCACAGGCTCCGCATCATCAACGACCTGCAATACGAGAGGTTCATCAAGGAGCAACACATGATACACATGGGAGAGCTCCGCCGACGACAGATTCGAGTTTCAGCGACAGAAGCAGAGACGCAAAACCTCGTCATGGCGAACCGCAGTTTGAAGCAGCGACTCGACGAGGCGAAGCGAGGCGAGGCGCAGATCAAAAAAGAATTTGACCACCGGCGGAACATGACAAAGAAGTGGGAGAATGACCTTTCGAACAAGCTGCGGGCACTGCGTGAGGAGCAAAAGAAGTGGAATATGGAAGGCACTGAGCTTCGGCAGCAACTGGAAAAGGCACAAGCGGAGGGCGAGAACCTGCGCCGGATGGTCGCCGAGGCAGAGGATAAGAGACTCGAATCGGAACAGAACCTTGAAGCGGTGGATATCAGCACGGCCATGATCGAGAGGCTCAAGGGCGAGATCGCGCGCCTGTCTGCCACGGAACGTGAGTTTCAAGGCAAAGAGATCAAGATGGAAACCGCCATGCAGGAGTCGGCTGCGGCGGAGGCCAGAGCACAGGAGCTTGCATCCGAGATTGCGGCGCGCGAGGAGCAACTGCACCAGGCGGAACGCCACTACGAGACGCAAATCGAGGAGCTGAGAGCCCAGCTCGCCAGGGCGCTTTACGAAACCCCGAAGAATCCATCCGGCGACGTGGCAGCCGCATATGAGAGCGCCCTCGCATCGGTCCGAGCGAAGAATACGGAACTCCAAAAACAATATAATGCCCTCATGAAGAAATGCACAACACTCGAGTCGGCAATGTTGGACATGCAGTGCAGCGCGGAGCTGAGGGGCGGGAGGTCTGAACGGGGCTCACTAGCCGAAGGTGATGGCGAGCCGTTGCTCATGACCAGAAGTCCGGGAAGCGTCCGAAGTCGGCCCCGGGGGTTCTCGGACGCTGAAGGTGTTGAGTGCTTAGCACAGAGCACCGGGTCGCTGGCGCCGGAGCCCGTGTCGACACCGCCCGGATCTTCGTCTCATGGCCCGTTGAGCCCCAAGTCCGGGGACCCGAGTGGGTCGGGGCAGACCAGCCCGAATGCCGAGAGATATTTTGGTCGAGGTTAGTCGGTTTCTCCTGCACGACTCATGGTCCGACACCTTGCTGACGGCGTGCGAAGGCGGGGTTCAAAACGCGGCGCGCAAGGGAAGCAAAGACAAAAAAGAGGAGAAGAGCGACAAGAAGGATAAGAAGCCGATGGGGATGAGGGCAATACGCGGTTTTGTCTGATCATGACCAGCGAAGATGGTGGATTGTTTGTGTATGTACTGTTTGGTTGACATGATGGGTCATTGTTGTCATTGTTATTGATACTCCGAGGGTAGGCACACCTCAGCAGCAACGTCGTCCGGATTGGGAGAATTATTGGGAGCAGGGCAAAAACAGAGGACTCTTTACTGCAAATGTGGCACAGATAGTACGATGCCCGTGACGATGGCGTCGACCTGAAGCAGGGGAGTACATACGTTGGGGGGCAGTTTTATGGGAGGCTTGGCAGCTGCAGGGGGTTCCCCCCCCCAGAGCCCCCCAATCCCATGCCAAGGCTTCCAAGGATGCTCGCGAGTTTATTTCTGAGTGGAGCGCCTCCCCAGCCTCCCCCTCGGCGTGCCGTGCCGCGCGCATCGGGTTGCGCTCGCTGATGGGGATTCTCCCATGGAACCAACTCCTCAGAAAAACAGATTACTTCTTGTCGTTTTCTTTCTACATTCCCCTTGCACGCGCGATCTTCAGCCCGCACGCAACACGACCTAGCAAGCTCTTTGGCGCACCGCTTGGCTGCTTACACGAGAAGTAATTGGAGTTGCGATTGGTTGCCCACTGTCGCAAGCTGCTCGCCCGCCTGCAAGAAGGCTGCGTGTGGGTGGTCTCGACTGCTGCCTGCCCAGTTCACAGCTTTCACCGCGGATCCTCGACACCAAAGTCGAGGACATTGCGCAAGAGATCGCATCTCCTCTTAGCGCGCTGTCAACACGCATCCCCTTTGAGACGGGAGTTAAGATCAACTCACTTCGAGCGTCGATACCCCGCCGGCGCAATGCCGCCCACACCACGACCGCAGCCGCTCGCCGCGGCAGCACCCGACAACACCAACAACCCCTTCCTTTCCCTCTTCTCTCGCGCAGTCAGCATCGCCAACCAGCAACAACAACAACAACCCCACCACCCCCGCGCCGACACCCCGACCATCCCGTCATACTACGGCGCCCTCCACTCCAGCCCCGACCCGGGCACCGTCGCGGGCATCACGCTCGGCGCGGTGGCCGGGTTCGTCCTCTTCCTGTGGCTCATCTACACGTGCGTCAACATGGGCAACCCGTCGAGCGGCACCAACGACACGTCGACGGTCGTCACCGAGGGCACCGCGTCCGTGTACACGCGCCGCAGCAACCGGCGGCGGCGGAGCGCCAAGGAGACGGTGGAGATTCGCCGGAGCGGCGGCCGGGGCGGGCGCGGCGGCGGGCCGGTGATCGTCGAGGAGGTGGTGTCGTCGGTCGGCGGCAGCAGCATGCCGGAGAGGGTGATTATCGAGGAGACGAGTCGGAGGAGGAGCGTGAGTCGGGCGAGGGGCCCGCCGCCGCCGCCGATGATGAGGAGGGTGGGGTCGAGCGAGGGCGGGAGCGAGGACGAGGTGGTGGTGATTGAGGAGCACTCGCCGCCGAGACGGCAGAGGAGCCGGATGCGGAGTGTGGAGAGGCGGTCGAGTGGGTATCGGGAGGTGGATCCGGATCGGTTTGCTGGGGGGGACGCGTCGTTTGTGGAGGTTAGGAGGTCCGGGAGTCACCATCGGAGGTGAGGTGGGGTGAGGGGGGTTGCCTGGTGGGTTGGTTTAGTACCTGATCTGTTTTTGTGATTACGTGTGGATGATGGGATGGGCATTCTGTATGCTTTCTGGCGTTGGAGAGTTGGGACTCGGGAGCCAGGAAACGGCACCACGTGGTTAGATGAGAGGTCTGGTTGGAACGCCTGGCTTGTGATCATACCCTGTGTTTACCGTTATACATTCGCTTTTTCTTGACCGGATTTTACACTTCCTCGCTGTCTCCAGGTCCTAGATCCCGGACCAGGGCCGGCTTGGCGTGCCGGTCGCTGCCAAGTCCCCCGAGAGCTCCCGTTGTGGGGCGATTGAGCACGCAGCAATGACATCACCGGCTATCTGCCCTCTCTGCCCGCTGCAGGTACACGAGAAGCTCCGATTGCTGCAGTCGCTCTTACCGCTCTCAACCGTTGAGAAGTTGCCAGGTATATATCGCTAGCAAGAGCAAGCGTCTACTTTTCAAACTCAACTCTTCTGTTCTCATCCACCTCATCAATCTCACCACACAACTACACAACCACACAACCACCATGGAGAACCCAAGTAGGGCGGCTGCCCCTTCTGCTACACTTGCCCAAAACCAGAATCCATAAACTAATCATGCTTCGTCCCTGCAGTCGACGAAGTCAAGGACGTCGTCCGCGCCCTGACCCAGGGCACTGCAGATGAGCAGCACGATGCCATCTACCGCTACTTCGCCCCCGGAGCCACCTTCGAGCACCCCTTCTGCCGCGTGCCATCATTCAGGAATGTCCATGTGCCGGGGCTGGGAGGGTTTGAGTTCGAGTCTCGCGCAGTCATCGCTGCCATTTTTAAGTGGTGAGTCTGACCCCTGATCCTCTCAACAAAGAGCAATCACTGATAACTGTTCTAGGTGTAAGTTGCAAGCAACCCCGCTGGTAGCCACTGCAAAGAAATAATCCATTGACCTTCTGGACAGACAAGATTCTGAGCCCCAAGATTGACCTCGAGATTGAGTCTTGCGGTATGGTCTCTCATCAGTCGTCTTTACGTTTCTCAACACATCCACTAACATCACCCTCCCCATCCAGTCATGGATGAACAGGCCAACCTCATCTACCTCAAGATCTTTCAGATCTTTTCCATTTGGTTCATTCCCTTCTACCGCGCCCCCGTCCACCTTGTCACCGTGCTCCACCTGTCGCCTTCCACGGAGCCCGTCAATGGCCACCCACCCCCGCCATACCACGCCGCCGAGAACAAGCTCCACGCCGTTCAGGAGGGTGCCGAGCCGAGCTACGCCGCTGTTGCCTCCGGCGAAGCCTCAGCCTCTGAACAGCAGCAGCAGCAGCAGCAAGGGGACAAACCTACCTCGGACAGGCGCTCCGAGCCCAAACGGCGGTACCTGATCAAGAAGCAGGAGGACCTGTATCAGGTGAACGAGTTCCTCAAGTTCGTCACCCTGAGTCCTGGATCTGCCGTGGCCGGCTTCCTGCAGCTGTTTGCCACTATCTTTTGCGTGATTGGGGCAGCAATGCTGGGCCCCGTCATGAAGACTATTTTGCCAGCCACATCGGGGAAGAAGAAGCAGCGCTGAGCGGTTGAGGAGGGGAACACATGAAAAGGAATAGACGAAGCCCACTTGTGAGGATTGAAGACCTCGGCTGCTTTGCCGAGTGTTAGAAGGGTTATGTATTGTTTGTACTACTATCTCGGTTATTTGGGCCACATGCTACAACTGCCTGTCTGAGAGAAAGACCAGGATTTGCTTCTTCGTGATATGTACTTAAAAGAACTGCGAGTGATACATAGATCGAGCCTCTGTTGTTTCTCTTGGCGATTTTAACACTGCTACAAGAACCTCCGTGCCCATCTTTCCAAGGCATAATAACCCCACGCGGGCAAGGGGCATTCACAAAAAGCTGCAGCACCGAGCTCGAATCGCCGGATACCCCTGACTGTGCCAAAGTATGTAATTGCTCTATATGCAAAGCTCTGCTTAGCCAGTATGTGTATGTACATCCACCACGCCTGTTGCAATGCCATCCTTCCCCAGACCAAATCAAACTCATGCTCCTGCCAAATGCCCAAAACCCAACAAGAACGCCGGGGTATTTCCTTCTCTCTGCGTATGCTCCATGCACCCTATTCCCTCCTCATGACCGCTTCCATCATTACGACAACGGACTACCGCCACCCCTTGCCCCTTGTTAAACCGTCCCACCCATCACAGATTGATGAGATCCACCTCGGAGAAGTCCGGCGGGTTCTTCCCGTACAACACCCTCACCTTGCTGTCCAGCGCCGTCCCCTCGTTGGTGATGGAGATGTACTCGCTGAACCCATTCGTCCTCCGGATCTCGTCGTCGCTGACCCCGAGGTCGTCCCGCGGGATCCAGACCACGGGCCGCCGCGCCCGCAGCGCCGAGTGCTGAAACGCCTTGCGCACCAGCGCGTCGCGCTCCTCGGGCGTCAGGTCCTCAATGACGTCGCAGTACCCGCCGTAGAGCGCGTCGCCCATGGCCCGCTGCGCCTCGAGGTCCTTTTGCCGCCGCTGCTTGCGGTACTGCGCCGCCGTGCGGAGCGACCCCTCGGCCTTGCCAAACGTCGCCTGCCGGATCTGCTTGCCGCCGCGCGCCGCCCACGTGCCCGCGTGCGCGATGCCCTTGACGGGGTGCTTGAGCTTGCCGAGCACCGTGCCCGTGCGCCCGTGGCCCCGGCCGGCGAGCTTCTCGAGCTCGATGTCGTCGTGCGCCCGGCCGGCAGGGCCCGAGGCGTTGAGCGCGGTGGCCTCGTCGTCGTCGTCGTCCGCCACGAGGCCGAGGCGGCGGGCCTGGGCGCGCTGGAAGGCTTCGTCGCGGAGGACGGCCTCATCTTCAAAGGTGATGGGGAGGTAGCGGAGGAGCGGGCCGAAGGAGGAGTTGAGGACGTATTGGTAGAGGGCTGTCAGGATCAAGGTGATGACCATGATGATGCCCTGCGGGAAGCAGACATTCTTGCCTGTTTCGTCCTCGGCCAGGAAGAAGAGGCCGACGAGGCAGAGCTCCATGACGTAGAGCCCTGTAAAGGTCTGGTTGATGGCCCGCGGGTACAGCACGCCGCCAGTGTCGGTCTTGAACCGAGTGACGTAGAGCATGTTGTAGCGGTGGGCCACCCAGAGCAGGCTGAAGGTGATGATGGCGAAGAGCGCGATAAGCGGGGCGACGATGGAGTAGATCAGGGCGATGCAGGCGAAGTTCGTGTAGACCGGGAAGAAGGAACCCCAGGTGACGGTGGGCAGCTTGGTGTTGCGGGTCCATTTCGCCCTCGCCGTGTTGTCGACGATCCTGGCCCAAAAGTACCAGACGAGAAGCGTGCCAATCTGCAACAGCGTTCCCGAGCTCGTCGAGAGCGCTTGCAGAATCATGTAGGCGAAGAAGTAATTGGCCGCCTTGGGAAGGTTTTCGGCCAGCAGATTGGGAGTGGACGTGATGTTTGACGAAAGGTTGGCGAGCGTTTGGAAGGTACCGGAGGCAATCGAGACGACCAGGAAGACCTGGACGAAGAGAAAGGCAAAGTAGTAGATTTGGACCGTCTCGGACTTGCGGGAGCCCGTCTTGGAACCCTGGAACTCGGCCAAGAGGCCGAGAACGACAGGCACCAGCGCCAGAATGATGGACAGGACCAGCGCCGGCAGAACACCAGCAATCGCTTTGATGGCGTTGTTAATCACCTCGTTGTCCACCAAAAACTCGAGCCAGCTGTACTTCTTAACCAGGGCATCGATGTTGGAGAGCGAGGCAGTCCAAGCCACCGGGAACGCCCAGAGAATGACCATGCCCGACACCAGAGCAAAGACAATGACGCGCCTTGACCATTCCCCCCACCAGGAGATTGCCATGTTGTCCCAGATGACGTCGTCGGGCGAGATCTCGACCATACGGGGCGCCATTTGTTTCGGGATGTGGTGGGTAACAGACTGGCAAGCCATGTGTGCCGCGACCTGGTGGTTGAACTGAATAAAGGCCGCGTTCATGATGGGATAACGTTCCGGATGCTGCTGGTCCTCTTCAATCTCCATGGTCAGCCGGGCCAGCTCGGCTCGGCACCAATAGATGGTGTCCGTCTTCTTGTTGATGAGCGGCAGGGCGGGCAGCCACGAGGGCGTCCACTTGAAGTTGGCAAGTCGGTGGCGGGGACGCTCCTCTGGTTTCAACCACTTCTTCCACTCCGCATCTTCCTCGGGCTCGGCTGCGTAGTCGTGGGTATACGCGGCTGGATACTCGGGTTGCGGCTTCTCGCCGCCCATGAACGGGATCGACTTTTTGACCTTCTGCCAGAACGACTTCTTCTCTTCCTGCTTCCACGGATACTCGCCTTCCTCACAACCCTGGGGAATCGGCGATGCATAGCTTCCGGTGGGGGGCTTCCAGAACTCATACCAACGCGTCTTCTCCGTAACAATCATCTCGTCCATGTTAGTAGCACGGCGAGTCGTGTTGCCAAACACCTTGGGCTCGGAGTCATCCTTCTTAGCATTCGAGTCTTGTGAGACGCTGGATGAGGTGTGGGCGTGCCGGACCTTCTTTGTCAACGGGGCTTCTGACGCAAACGACGTCTTGGGCCTCTCGTCATCGTCCATGTGGTCTCTTCGAGGCGAGTCCGGGTCGTCCGTCGTCGTCGGGGAAGGGGCCCTCCGGTCGGCCGGCTTCACAAATTCAAAGCCACCGGTCCTGTCCAACTCCCCGTCGATGCCTCTCTGGAGGGCTTTGGCACCTCCAACGAGTCCCAGCCCCGCTCCCGTGACAACAGCAACGCTCTTGCCGACTCCTTTTCCCAGATTCTCGCCGATCTTAGCAAGTGGGTTCCTGCGCCCCTGGTGCTTCTCGTCTTCCACCTGGGCTTCCTGGATGTCGGACAAATCGGTGTCGGTATCGCTATGACCATTTCCTTCGATTACCGCCTCGTGGACGCCCTGTGGCACATGAGGCGTGTGGGCGCTCAAGCCCCCGGCGCCTTCAGCACGTCTCTGGGCCTCCTGATCCTCGACCTTGGCGCGCTGGGATCTGTCGGCCCTGTTGTGGACCTTGAGTCTCTCAATCAGACCGCCTTCCTGCGCCTGCTTCAGCTGCTTCTTCTTCGCGCTGCGGATCAGCTCGCTCTCGGCCGACTCGAGTTTTTGGTGGATTCTGGTTCGTTCGTGGATCTTGGAGAGCAGAGGCGTGAAGTCCCGGGTGAGCCAGACATTTCTAATGCCTCCGGGGAACACGTCAAACAGCCCTCTCAAGGCCTCCTCGGTGAGCCACTTGTCTGGGATGGAACTGACGAGCACCGTGTTTGCCGAAGCGCGCAAGCGGTGCTCTGCGCTGGTGAGGTAGTCCTGGCGGATCTTGACATAGACCTTCAGCTCGCTGAAGAAGACGCCGCAAACCCAGAGGATGACGACGAGGGCCAGGGCAAGGTGGGCCCAGCGGCGGTGTTGCTTCGTTGGGGCGACGTTGCCCCACGCCAGCGTGTCAAGCCCCTTCGGGACACTGTTCGTGGTTGTGTTTCCATCGGTGGCGTTGTTGACGACCTCGCGCCCCAGGCCGCCAACGTAGTTGAGGGGAACCAGGATGGGGATCACGACCAGGGCGATGGGGATGAAGATGATCAGGAGGGTTTGTAGGTAGCGCAAGAAGAAGTAGGCGTCGAGGCCGCATTTCTTGATGATTTCGCGATCCTCGAAGCTCATCAGCTTGTAGGCCAGAGACAGGTGGTTGGCGGGCGGCGAATCGGTGCGCTCTCGTTCGGGTACTAGGTAGGTCTTGGGTTTGCTGTCGTCAACTCTGTTAGCGCTCTGCTGCTGCAACAGGGGGGAAGGGAGATGGGAGACGGCCAACGCACAATATCCTGACCAACTTGTTCCGCAACAGCAAGAAGAAGCCCATTTGGATGCCAAAGACAACCAATGAAGCGGCCAATGCAGTCACGAAGGCGACGAGGCTGATGCCCGTTGCGTCCTGGGCGGAGCCGGCGCCGTCTGCGGGGGCGCTCGTCTCGGCGGCGGCCGTTTCCACGGTTGACGACGCCAAGGTCGAGATGGAGGTTGCCAGCGAGGTTGCCAGCGACGCTGAGGTCGACGCCGACGCCTCGAGGGGCGCCGACAAGGTTGTGCTACTCATCGATATGGATGTCGCGTGGAATGCCTGGAAATGGTTCCTTCAAGATAAGCCTAAATCCCGCCGTCGCGAGTGCAGTGACCACGGCAGCGACGGGCCATGCGTTTTGACCCACGGAGGGGGATTCGTGGTCTCGGTGTGGTTTTCGGAAGGGTTGGCGTCGACGTTGAGGGTCGATGTTGAGGGTCGATGCTGAGGGGGAGAATCCGTGCCTCAGATAAGGTACATACAATCTGTATATGTGAGGGGCCAAGTCTGGGGTTATGGGCGCGCCGAGGGAGCACGAGGTGAACACGAAGGGAACACAAGCTGTGTGTCGAGGGTGGCAAGAGGCAAGACAAGCTGGAAAGACGAGATCAGAAAGTTGGATGGGGCCACACGGCCACGCCTATACACGGCCACAATGAAGCGGAAAAGCGGCAGACTGGCCAGTGGCCGCGATGTCACCCCCAAAAAAACCATGGTCGAGGGCGACAGGGGCAGGGCGTTGCGGCCTCCCCTGATCATTAGGTCATTCGCCCAGCGCATTGGGCCTGAAACTGGATGCTGGAAAGCGCTGACCCCGGGCAAGGGACCTGTTCGTCTGAAACATTTGGCCAGTCAATGGCAAGCGATTGGCTGTGTTTTTTAGCGCAGCAGTGACGTCGGCGGCTCCCCCTTCAACGCTCTGCAGTCTGACTGGTCATCTTCCAAGCCTGATTCCCACGCCAATGGAAGTTTGGGGATCCTCCGGCTGGCAACCTGGAAATCCTTAAAAAGGCAGGACCCCTGTCTTGGTGTTTTGTGTGACGCCAGCTTCTTTGGCTGCGACAGTGTCGCCCAATGAATTCATTGTCCAATTCATGCTTAAACGCGCGCTTTGTTGGCTCACGGCTCTTTCTTCGTTATTTTTATTCCCTTCAAACATTCTAGTTTTATGGGCAACAATCGCTTTGACTCGTCCTTTTATTGATCAAATCAGAAAGGGCATCGCCGCGTGTGTCTCGCTGATGAAAGCCCAGGGCATCCACGTTCCAGGTTGCTAGGTTGGCCACCCCGAAACATGTGTCTCACCCGGTTTGCGGCCCGTCCTTCGCAACGGCCATGCTCTCGCCGGGGGGACGCTAGGCAAGAGAGTCGAGAGACTTGAGTTCTGTCATAGCCGACAGCGTACACTAAAGCGAGAGATGCAACAGATTCAACCTGCCATAATTCGGATGTGGTGATGTAATGCGAGCACCTGATGGTGCTCGCTTGGTGATAACCACAGACACACCGGGCCGCGGTGCCCTGATCGGCCCAGGGAAACCTGGATTCCGGGTTGGACTGGTGATGCGGGGAGGTCCAGAGGATGAACCCCCGGACAAACCCAACCCGTGCTAATCGACGGTCTAGTGACGCAAGCGTCAGACATTCCGTGGAATCCCATTTCGAGCTTCCTCACTTCCGCCTCTGGGACAAGTAAAGAGCCTGGACTGGCGCATCAATGCAGCCAAGCCCGTCGACGTCGGAACAACCTTCTGGGCTAACTTTAATACTAGACCTCAGTTAGACCACGCTGTCGGATCGCGGGAGTTTTTCAATCTCCGAAACAAAACTGCATTTTGAGGAAAAGTCAAACTCCGCGCTTCTTGTCGCAAACGCGAGGCAGGGTCCATCCTCTCCATCCCATCTTGGAAGCTGCCAGACCAGCAGGACAGCACGGGCCTGGGTGACGGCTAACGGCTTGGGCGAAACCTGTCCAGTCAGCGTCCTGAGGCGCCAGGATCGCCTGGCCTGGTGGCGGCGGGCCGGCCTCGGGCCTGTGCGTCGGCAAATCCATTTTCCCCAGCGCCTCGCGATTCCCGGCGCGGGCGATCCACGGCGGTTCCAGATTTCTTCCGGCACTGGAGTCTTTCCCCGCACTAGCCGTCTCACACCCCACACTCCGTCGCGGGCGCCTTTCGGCGCTCCCGCAGCGATACTGTCCTGCCTATGAGGACGGCGACAATCGCAAGGAAATGGGATAGATTGATGGGGCTCCGGTCGAACGGGCATACGCGGCGCGCGAGCCAACACCCCACTCCGATGCGGCCCCGTCTGCACATGCGAATCACGACTTGCGGAAGGGGGTGGAAAGGGGGTGGGTGAGGGTGGATGGGTTATGGGTCGAGGCTGGCTCTGCAGTTGCAGGTGCCGAGAGATCTGGATCCATTGGATTGGATCCGGGGATGTCGCCGCCGTCTATATATGAATCCTGAAGAAGGCACGACCTCCTTCGCCTCCTTTCATCGTCCTCGTTTCATCGTGCTCTCCAACGACCTGACGTGTCCCAGCACGTATTCCTCGAACCCCTTTGTTTGTTTCCGCAAGCAGACATTCCAACACCACCTTGCTTTACCTATATAGAGCAACACACACTCACTCACCCCCAACCGCACCTAGTTCAACAACTCCACGCACCCTCGGCATCATCAACCAATAGCTACAATGGCAGACGTCCGCGATCTGCGCATCGTTATCATCGGTGCGGGTACGTTCCACTTGACTTCGGCCCTACGCTTCTAAGCCGCGGATACTGACATGCTCGGCAGGCATGGGAGGCTTGGGAACAGCCCTCGCCTTTGCCAAGAAGGGGTTCAAGAACATCGATGTGTTCGAGACGGCGTCAAATCTGGGCTTTGTTGGCGCCGGCATCCAGATGCCGCCCAACGTCGTCCGTGTGCTCGACCGTCTCGGGTGCTGGGAGGAGATCTACGCCGATTCCACCACCGTCAGGGGGACCAGCATCAGGCGTGAGCCCGCCCCAGTGTGCCCCTGACTGATCCGGGTTGCTAATCCTTGCAACAGAGGGCAGCACAGACGTCGAACTCTCGCACGTGGAGATGCCGGATATCGAAGAGAAGTACGGCTTTCCCCACTGCACGGGACACCGCTCGTCGCTCGCGGGCGGCCTGTACAACGGCTGCAAGAAGGAGAGCGCCATCAAGTTCCACTTCGCCACGGCCCTGGTCAAGGTCAACTCGTTCGCGCCCAAGCCCGTCATCACACTCAAGCCCCGCGACGGTGACGAGTACACGCTCGAGGCCGACGTTCTCCTCGCTTCGGACGGCGTCAAGTCGGTGACGCGCACACAGATGCTCGGCGAGCTGGGTACCGAGTCGCAGGAGGAGGACACGGGCCAGGCCGCGTACCGCATCATGCTCAACCGCGCCGACATGGCGAACGACCCGGAGATGCTGGCGCTCCTCGACAGCGACACGGTGGTGCGCTGGGTCGGCGAGCGGCGGCACATCATCGCCTACCCGGTCAGCAACAAGCAGATCTACAACCTGTCGTCGGCCCAGCCCGACACCAACTTTGCGGCCGCCACCAACGCGACCTACACCACCAGGGGGTCCAAGGAGGCCATGCTCAAGGTGTACGAGGACTTTTGCCCGCTCGTGCAGCGCATGCTCAACATGGTGCCGGACGGCGAGGTGTGCGAGTGGAAGCTGCGCGTGCACAAGCCGCTGCCGACGTGGGTGCACGGCTCGGTGGCGCTGCTGGGCGACGCGTGCCACCCGACGCTGCCGCACCTGAGCCAGGGCGCCGCCATGGCCATCGAGGACGGCGCCGTTCTCGCCGAGGTCGTCAGCAAGATCCCCGCGGACAAGATGCACGATCCCGAGACGCTCACCAAGACGCTCAAGGTGTACGAGCTGCTCCGCAAGCCGCATTGCACGGCGCTCGTGGACCTGGCCGCGCACTCTGGGCGTGTTCTGCATCTCGGGGCCGGCAAGGCCAAGGAGGAGCGGGATCGCGAGTTCCGCGACAACGGCAAGTCCGGCTCGGTGCCGGACAAGTGGGCCAGCCCGGACGTCCAGAAGATGATTTACTCCAACAACTGCGTCAAAGAGGCCGACGAGAACTACGCGCAGCTCTTTGCCTCGCTGTGAGCTGGCCGGTCGAGTCCCTCGGGAGGAGAGTATTCTTGAAAAAAGTATTGGATTCTCGGTAGTGAATCGCTGCACGCCGGCGGTGCTACAACGCATACCCTAGAAGCAAGTACCTAGATAATTACAAAAAGTTTAACAACCCAAACAACACCGCGAATTCGAAACATAGGAAATCGTTTGTCGTCGTCGTGACGTGGGTCGAACCAGAAGACTCCCCTACGCCCCCATCCCTCAAGCCGTAACACCGCGCCCCGGGCGCCGTTGCTTTCCCATGCAAATATCTCCAAATCTTCCTCGTCTCCCTCCCTCTCTCCATCCATTCCGCGCTAGACCACGGGGTGATCTCATCGCACGGTCATTTCGCGGTGGATACTCGCGGTACGAATCGCGTCGCGCGCACTTTCTCGTATTCCAGTCCCCGTTTCTCCAGACTTGGAACCGAGCCCTCCCAGGCTCTTTTTAGAACAGGATATCCAGACAGCAGCAGCACGCCATACCGGCAAGACACGCCTCAAAGAAGCCCTACAGGAGTCACTCATTGTCAGCCCACCATTCGGTCGTTTCTAATGGGAGTAAAAAAAAGGAAGAAAAAAAACTCACAGGCCCGCTCTTCTGCCTCTGCTGCGGGGGGTAATACTGCCCCTGCGGATGCCCCTGAGGCGGGTAGTACTGCCCCTGGGGCGGGTACGGCCCGCCCGGTCCCTGCGCGTAGTACTGCTGGCCCTGCGGCGGCGGCGGCGACTGGCCGTAGCCCATCGGCGGCTGGTTCTGGTAGAAGCCCGCGGCGGCGCCCTGGTCGGGTTGCCCGCCTCCCGGGTAGTTGTGGTAGGCGGGCTGCGGGGGCTGCATGCCGTAGGCGGGGGGTTGGTCGTGTTTTTGAGACATTGTGTTTTGTTGGGTGATTTGTGTTTTGACGGGTGGTGTGGTTCGTTGCGCAAACGGGTGGACGTGCGCGCGCTGGTTTGCGGGGCGGAGAGGTGATCGCGTCGATGTGGTAAGTGCGATTTGGAGACGGCGCGATGCGAGAGGGTCCGGTGAACGCTTTGCGGTCGGTGTGGTTAGAGGAGAAGGGTCGAGGTCAGGAGGCGGCAGTGTGGTTGGTTTTAAGATTTGGACCTTCGTGGCGACCGTGGCTGTGTCGCAGAAGCAATACGGCGAATTACTTGTTAGATCGGGGCCGGGGTTCTGATGCGCAGCAGTGGCGTGGTAATTTACACGCCGGGACAGCTCAACGCCTCGATTCCTGACGCGGCCTGCTCGGCAACTTCGGTTCGGTTTCGGGATGCTGGGATGCGGGAGGAGCAGAATCAAAGAGTCGGGATGACAACCTGAAAGGGACTATAAACCGAGAATGGAACAAAGACGATATATCACAGTCAAAAGTTGGCGGGTTCGATGGGCGACAAAGCGGCGAGATGGAGAGAGGGCACAAAACACTGCCGAGTCCGGAATGGGTCGAGTCTCGGCAAAAGCGACGCTGTCTGGATGCGCTGGCTGCCGTGTGTCTGGAATCAAACGCGGAGTGTCTCACATGGCAGGTTCACGGGCCACCATTCGACGAGATGGTGACACTGCACGCTTCGCCACAGCCCTGCGCGGGGACGCTGGGCAAGCCCTGAACCCAAGCATGTCTGACGGCATGCAGGGGATCACAGTAAGCAAGGTGGTTCGGGTTCTTATTCACGAGAAAAAAATCATGTGTAAATTGATAGTTATCCCGTTCTTACTGTTCGGACATCTAAAGAGCGGGTTGAATTGAAGTTGGATTACATCCCGTGTAAGAGTGACATCAGCTAACATATTTAACATCCCGGGGCTGCAGATATGACAATACCGATAAAGTGCTGACACGACAAGATCCCAGGACAGGACATGAAGTGCCAAACAATCCGAGCGTTCTCATGACAGGGCAACATTTTGATTTGCGAAGCAAAAAGCTTCAGTGATCCGAACTTGACTACCTCGCGCCAATAACCGAGTGCAACGGTCGACCAGCGCTATGTTACACTACCGAAATAACATTACATCGTATTACATCTGTCCACCGTCTCAACCAAAACCCAGGCTTGGCAGGGGTTTTGTGAGACCTCCAAACTGCATCCATGAACAGCGACCATCCAACAGCCCAACACCATTCACCATCAACCAACCAACCTCACCCATAACCACATCCCCACACAAAGCAACATAATGTCATTCTCCAACCCCCAAGACCAAGCAAGAGAAGAAACACTCACCTTCCCCCCGGCCCCCGCCTCCCTCATAACC
>Ga0247824_10000428_pt1 | contig 20450 bp, 22 predicted proteins | sample 13C_PalmiticAcid_FD_194412 | JGI IMG/M metagenome (GOLD analysis project Ga0247824, IMG submission 194412) | Soil microbial communities from agricultural site in Penn Yan, New York, United States - 13C_PalmiticAcid_Day48 | ecosystem: Environmental > Terrestrial > Soil > Agricultural land...
CGCATTCAGCTCCGGCACAGGTTGTTGGTCGTCGGTCTCGTGGTATTTAGAGCCAGCGTCCTCATCGCCACTAACCGCGGAGCAACATCAGGACGTCAAGCGTGAGATGTTCCCTGCCGAGGATAGGTTTTGTGGCGTCAGAAACGGAGTCGAGGATAGTGCGACAGAGAGCCGCTGGGTCTGCATCAGAGAGGCGTAAAAACCAGTCCGAGGTCATTGGGGGGTCTGTCGCTTGTGGGATTTTCTGAGTGACCCGATATCCAAACACCAATCCACCAAGTAGTGGATGAAGCCCGTGATGTGGGCTTCGAGAACCGGGCAATATTGAATGTCTCTAATAACTGGGAGCAGAAGTCGAGTTCCTGAACGGCAGGCTCTATGGGAGTGTCAATATCGATGTGGAAGGCGTATGATTGCCAAGCTCAGTGTTCGCCACTGTTGCCATCTTTGTCGTCTTTGCTATCCTTGTCAGAAAGGACCAACATCCTCAGTTACAACTTAAACAAAATCGTCAAGCTGGGGAGCGCTGGTTCTTTTGTAGGGAGCTGGAATTGTAGAGCAAGTTTGTTTCTGTCTTGTAGTGGCTGCTCGTGACAAAAGAGTGTGGGAGATAACAATGTCTCTTCCTCACCGCAGGCTGTTGTCGATCCGGAGATTGCTCGACCAAGATTCCATCTAAAACAACTCCTCGCGAGCCGTTCAGCCAATCACGGGCCTGGTGGCGCAATGGTAGCGCGTAAGCCTCCTAAAAAGAGGTAGAAAGCTTAAGGTTGAGTGTTCGAGTCCCTCCTAGGTCGAATTGTTCTTTTTGCCTTCTTTTGCTTCAAAAGAAAAGTAGGATTGATGCAGCATCGAACGCAAACCCACTTGAACAAGGATCAAGTGTCAACCTAGTCCTGCTTACTTTAAAAGCATCGTTGCTGTCTCCTGTCGAGGATCTGGCATTCTGGGTTTCGTAGTGTCTGGTAGACTTGATGTGTTTCTTCCGAGGTGGGTTCTAGGAATAAACCGGGACCACGACTCCACCTCCATATAACCCCAACCCTGACCACCCCCTTTTCTCCCAACTGCGACAGAGCCTTTCAATCCGCCGAGGGAATTACTCAACCCTCAACCTTCCATATCCACATGGAGTTGTTAATGGTGAGGGTGAGATAATTTCCTAGGCTACACTAAGCAGATAGGTGCCTACGAACCGAGGGACTTGCTAGAAAGAGCAAGTTGTTTCGGTTCTTCTTGAAGCTACACGGAAGGAACAGGCGACAATGAGACGAAGCAGTTGGTGTGGGGCATTTTTTGGGCAGACCTATCCGCTCGGTACATCAAGAGCAGACAAGAAACCGACAGACCTGCGATCAAACACATACGCATCTCTTTTTACTCAATCCAAGATAAGCCCATCTGAGGGTCCAGTACCTAGTTATAAGTTTTTAGAGACTCTAGATAAGGAAAGACGACCAAGTAGACGACCAAGTAGACGACCAAGTAGACGACCAAGTAGACGAGAAAGTAGACAAGAAAGTAGACGACCAAGTAGACGAGAAAGTGGGCGAGGGAGAGAAATTCGGGGGTAGCCGACACTACGCCTTCGCTGCCCAACACGGTGTTGCCTCGCCCTTCTTCGTGCTCTCTCGTCTTCCACCTTCGCGCACTGAAATTCGGCATACATCCGTCCTGACTGAAGGGCTCATCCAAGCTTACCTCAACATCGTCCACAAGGCTGATCGGTCGCCCCATCACCACCCCGGCGTTCCTCACATGATCAAAGAAATGCGAGCCATTGCAATCTCGGATTCTCCTGATCTCCCTCTCCCCGACTTCTCCGACATTGGCCTTAATACTTCATGGTGCTTATCACAAGTCAATAGGATCATTCAATGCGACACAATCAAAGCCTGGATGTGCAAATCTAAATTGCCAACGACCAGCTAGAGAAGGAGTGTTCCGATGGGATGGGGCAATCCGACGATGTCTCGCGTGCTGGTCCTACCGAAAGAGGACTGGAAAAGAGAGGACCGCGGCATTGGTAACGCGGTCCGCTGGGTGGATCGGGTGTCAGAACCCGGCGTGTGGAGTTGGCGAGAACGATGCCCCTGATTTCCGTGGCAATGGACCAACAAGGTGATGCATTGCATGCTTCATGTATGCAAAAAGGCACGATGGAGCTGAGAGGACCCGAGAATTGGTACTGAGGTCTACGGGCTGGGTCGGATGCCAGAACCCGATATGTCTACGGCCGGAGCAAGGCACTTCGTTTCGTGGGAATGGGCCAATTCGGAGATGTGGGCCATGCCATCATTATTTGCAGACGAAGGGCAGGGAGAGAATCATTGATCTGGTCCAGGCTTGGAGACGATGAGAAAGACGATGAGAAAGACGATGAGAAAGACGATGAGAAAGACGATGAGAAAGACGATGAGAAAGACGATGAGAAAGACGATGAGAAAGATCATTGGGAAGATTATTGGGAAGATAATATAGAGGGCAACGAAGAGGACAACGAAGAGGATAATAGAGAGGACAACGAAGAGGATAATAGAGAGGACAACGAAGAGGACAACGGAGAGGATAACAAAGAGGATAACGAAGAGGATAATAGAGAGGATGATAAAAAGGATAACGTATCTTATAAGCGAGATGAACATATAAGCGAGTTGAACACTTACAACCACACTCTAACAGCTATCCTTAATTGAACACAACCACACTAGGAACTGACTATAATTACATCAGAAGCAGCTGAATCAGATGATTCTGCAACCTCCTGGCAAGTACGGGCATTATGACCAGGCTTGCCGCATACACCACAGCACCGAACCTTCGTACGAACCCCCCCTGTACCACCACTATCCGGCTGCGTTTCTTGCACTGCCTCCCCACCTACGGCCTTCTGATCTAGTAGATCGTGTGCATCCTGTACTGCAAGTGATCCTCCAAGCCGCACACGTGTTTTTTTAGCTCTCCGGCGCTTGCTTAGTGCCTCGTTGGCCTTGCGGAGCGAAGAGACCTCTGACTGAAGGAGGGCCACCTGGTGCATTACAGCCATCGTACCCTTAGCAAGCTGGTCCACAGCAGCTAACATCGAAGTCGGGGAGCTGTTCTGATGGTTGGCAATACGAGTCTTGATAAGCGTTGACTGCGAGGTCGCTTCTCGAGGGTTGTGTGGTGTCTGGAAGACCCAAGGTTGTGGTGTGCTAGCCCGCGAGTTCAAGGGCGTTGGTGTACGAAGCTTTACATCTAGCTTAGATATCACCCTCTCTGGATCGTACGGCACAAGACTAGTACCTGCAAAGCCATCCTGGATATTCTTCTTCGTTATCGAGACGAAGAAGGCCTTACGGAAGCCGCAAAGGAACTCGAGCTTGCTTACATGGTTGATATATATCCGCATCAAGTCCTCAACCTGGCGACCGTACGCCTGCTTCAACGGCCCAAAGTAGCTAACATCGAGTGGCTGGAGGAGGTGCGAGGAATGCGGAGGTATATAGAGCGTGATGATGTTGTTCTGCTGGCAATGGAGCTCGAATTTGGTCGAGTGGTGGCTCTCGTGGCCATCGAGGATCAATAGCTGGTATTTGCCTTTCGTACGAGGCGCTGTGTGGAAGTCGAAGTGCTTGATCCAATCCAGGCCTACCGTATTGGTAGTCTAGCTATTGTCGGTAGTTGCGATGCGCTAGTCGGCCGGGAGGTCGCACTTGGTATACTAGTTGGCGAGGTGGTACTGCGCGGCTAAGATGATGAACGGAGGGATAGCCTAGCCGAGGGCATTAACCCCTTGGATTACCGTTGCCCACTCGCGATTGCTAGGCTGGGCTAGCTTTGCCTTGCTACGGCCATCCGAGGTCGTGACTACTATGCCCGCGAAGATGATGCCTATCATAAACCTAGTTTCGTCGAAGTTGTAGACGTCGTCGTCTACGATACCGTATTTAGCCTTGATATTTCGTACAAGTATAAACCACTCGCCAATGACCTTCGGATCTTCGCACTTAGCCCTCTAGTAGTCGTATCTACGCGTATAACGCGTTCGGAGCTCTGGCTGGCGTTTGACGAAGTTGTGTGCCTAGAGCTTGCCGATAGGGGGCGCGTGCCGTACGCGTAGTAGTTGGTTGGCCATATCTTCCACACCACGCAGTCTCGGTGGAAAGGCGCGTAGGATTAGGCCTAGTGTATACTGAACTATTGCCTCCTCTTCAGAATCCGTAAGCCGACGCGAGTTGGGGGTGGTGTCGTCGCGCGCAGGCTTGCCGTCGCGTCGGTTTCGGATGGTATTGACTGTCACGTTGTAGATCTTTGCTGCGGCGCGGAGACTAAGATTTGGGTTCTTTTGGATAGCTTCAAGGGCTAAGATTACCCTAGATTCTCTTGAAGCCGAAGACATCGTTAGGTGTGGAGGATTTTGGTTGTGGTATGGAGAGAAGACGCGTCGCGGTCAAAGTGTTCAACTCGCTTATATGTTCATCTCGCTTATAAGATACGTTATGACATAAACATAATCTAACAGACTTGTCCCGTCCTCATGCTCGTGAATGTGAACCCTGCCCCGAATAAGATATATTATGCACACTGTACCTCACCTCGTACTCTTACATTGCTGTCGCACATCTCCGTAGCCAATCAAGTAGGTATCTCCCCAGCTCTGTTTTACAGTATCCGTGACTTCACGCCTGCCCGAGCGACACAAGGCAACTCGGCAGCGAGCCGCATCTCGCTCGCGGTCCACTCGCCGCCATCGGGCTCTTCCCGTGCCGCCGTCCGCGGCAGCTGTTCAACGCTGAACTCGGCAACCGCTCCCTCGACAAACGGAGCGCACATCACGGGGTCGGCGGCCAGCGACGCGGGGCTGCGGTCTTCCCGCTGCTGGGGCCACCAGTGGTATTTGTAAACCCCCTGCTCTCCGTAATGCGGTGGTGGAGGGGGGAGCCCCAGGAATGACCTGAGCTCCGGCGGCAGTGGCTGGTCGATGTCCATCGCCGAGAAAGCGGACCGTGGGGAGGGCTTTGAAAGCTTCGGCTCTAGGAGGGCCTGGCCTTCACGACAAGTGATGCTCATGTGCGGTAGTTGTTTTCCTGGTTTCGAGAGAGGCGAGTCCACGGCAAGGGCGTCGGTCTTGGGGCGTCTCTGCGTCCGGTCCTCGGCACAGTCGGCTCGCGTTGGGGTTCGGGAGCCCTCGCCAAAAGCGCGCTCTGCGACGCTGTGGCACTCCCTCGCTGAGTCACGGTGTTGTGGCTCGAGGAGGATCATGCGCTTTACCAAGAATTCACGCATGGCGTCCCACGCGTCCTCGAGATCAGCTCAGTCTCGGGCGCTTGGAATGCTTCTGCCAAACATCTGCAACTCAAGCCCTGCCGAGGAGCGTTTGAGACGGACTGCAAGCCGCGGAAGCGCGCGCACGATTGCCTACGTGCCGGTCCGAAGAACCGCTGGAGCACAGTCTGGACTCAACGCTGCGAGGGAGGCTCTTAAGGAAATGAAAAAGCGAGTGGACCTGAGGATAGCCTTTACCCACGGTCAAATGCCCTTACTTATTTGTTGCTGGGACTGCAGTGAAACGGACGCTGAGGAAACGCAAAGCAAAATGAGGAATGGGAAACGGGTAGACATGCAAACAAGGGGGATGGGGAGCTATCTTGAGATGAGGCGGGGAAAGGGACAAGGTATTTGATTTTGTTGTCGGTGAGGTACATGAGAACAAGCTTGTTTTTTGAATACCATGAGTGTTGAGTTGAGGTCTGTTATGAACTCAATTTTTCTCCGAGTTCTTTGGGCCCGGTTTGCTGGTCAGCCAGTCTCGAGTTGGAGAGGAGCAGCTTGGATGCAACCTGAATCTAATCAAGGTATCTTCTTCGTCTTGTATCGATCATTTGTATTCATATACTGATCAAATAATTACTGCTCCGAAAGAGATTACGTGAATAATTCTTGGGGGCAAAGAATGGGTGGATCAAACCCCAGACTCGATCGATACCACCTATCCATTCTTCGTTCCACCCTTTTGCTCTCAGCCCTCCATTTCAGGTTCCTTGCCAACTCAAACTCGGCATGTTGGTGTCGAGGGTCGGGTGGGTGTCAAGATAGGTACTCAAATCATGAAGACATGCCACTGCTGTTTCCACGAGTCCTGATGCGGCCAAACTCGTCCTCTTTTTAGACCTAAGAGATTTTGGGAACTCAACCCGTTAGGTCACGGAAAGTAAGTATCTTAGCCTTCATGGAGGCCAAGGAGCCTAACAACCATGCACTATTTCCCACTACGGTAAGTGGAAGTTGATGAGGAGAGCCTTGCCTGTTCGCAAATGCTGCATTGGGCTCAGCCCCTAGCGCCACTGGCCAAGGACGGAAAGACTCTCCTGCGTTGCCTTATCTGCATGAGGCTCAGAGGCTGTGTCTCCCTCAGCTGAGAAGGCAGAAGAAAATTCAGTCGGGCAGTTTTGCAAAACGAATCTTTGCTCGTCCACCCCCGAAGGCACGATCAGTTCCAATGCTGTGCTGCATCCCATCGCGACGACATCAGGGGGCTGTCCAAGTTGCCGTGGAGAGCATGCCCCCTGCGAAGACCCCCGTCAATGACCCGAAGCGCTGCTCAGCTCCAGACTTTCTCTGTCTCAAATGCAGAGCGGCCGGTCACGTCGCGGACGACTGTCCTTCCACCCAATGGTCGAGAGACGAGTTTTCGTGGTTCTTCTCCCCAGCTCGGACTACCACTCCCTGGACCGACGAAACAGACGACCGGCTATGTGACCGGTGCCGCAAACTTGATATCCTCAAACTGCTGAAGAAGTGGGTGAAGTGGCGGACTGCCGCCGAGCTGAACCGCGCGGCCAAGGGCGCTGAGCCCTTCATTCGCCTGGGCAGCGTCGGCTCCATCGAGTTTCTCAGCACCTGTCCTCTCTGCCGCTGTCTCTTTGCCATGACCCCGAATCCATCTTCTGCCGCCCAGGTCCTGCACATCCTGACGGACTGGACCATGAATCGACTTGCCGGGGAGACAGCGACCGTCACCGATGCGACCGGCTGGGCGCAGTTTGGGAGATGCCTCGTCGTCTTCTTGGACGGCGAGACCCCTGAGCTGGAGTTCTCGACAAAGGTGCACCGTGGGGATGCTCTGGCGGTTGTGGAAGAGGACAACCTCAGCTACGTTTTGGGAGGCAGAGTGATTGCTCCGGATGAGATTGACATCGGCTTGGTTGAGGCCTGGCTCTCGTCGTGCTCCAGGTGCCACGGCGAGAAGTGTCTGCCCGAGTGGCATTCCGAGCTTAGACACATCAAACTCGTTGACGTGGCCACACGGCGGATTGTTCAGGCCCCAGTAGAAGGCAGGTTCGAGTACGTGGCATTGAGCTACGTCTGGGGCGGGGTGCAGCAGCACAGTTATCAGGCAGGATCCGAGCTCAGGGGGGACGTACCGCAGACAATCGAAGACGCCATATGTCTCACAGCCCGGCTGGGCAAGCGGTATCTGTGGGTGGACTCGCTCTGCATCGACCAGGCCAGTGCTTCGGACAAGGAGAGGCAGATCAGGTTGATGTGCAGCATCTACCAGGGCGCGTATCTGACCATCGTCGCCGTCTCGGGCACTTCGGCCGCCGCGGGGCTTCCCAGGATGCGAGCCGGCACGGCAGCAATGCAGCCCCAGCTCTCCTGCCGTATTGATGGCAAGTGTCTGGTCGGGCTGATGCCTACTCTGTCGCAGCAGATCTGGCGCTCGCCATGGGGCTCGCGGGCGTGGACGCTGCAGGAAGCGCTGCTGTCGCCGCGGTCGCTGTACGTCAGCGACCACCAGCTGTACTTTGAGTGCAACGGGATGCAGTGCTGCGAGTCTCTCAACGACGCGCGGTCGTGGGCTCACTCGCTGGCGCTGAGCCAGAGCCCGGAGAAGGGAGGCTGGCTCGCGTCGCGGGTCGGCGACGGCTGCTTGCGCACGCCCATCGACATCGCCTCGCAGCGCCTGGAGCGGTACGGATCCAAGCTCACGCTGTACAGCTACCGCCGTATGACGGTCCAGTCGGACGGCCTCAACGCCTTTTCGGGCATCCTCTCCTTCCTGGGACGCATGTACCCGAAGGGGTTTCACTATGGCCTCCCCTTCGAGGACTTCCAGTGGGGTCTCCTGTGGTGCGCCCAAGGTCGCTCGGTCCGGCGCCCCGGCTTTCCTTCATGGTCATGGGCGGGCTGGCGAGGGGCCTTGTGGCCCGGCTATCCGCACGACTTTACCAAAACCCACGAGAGTCCCGTTCACCTCCACATCCAGAGGGCGGATCGGGGGGTAGGTTTGGTCGACGTTTTTCGCTCGTTGCATCCAGATACGAAACCAGTAGACCCCATCTTGGCCGCGTCAAAGGCCGAGCCGGCGGCTGGAGCAGCGTTTCACCTCGCCGGGCACCAGCAAGCTGAGCGAGACCACCATCTCTACATCGAGGCCGTGGTTCTCGGGTTTTCCCCTGACTACTCCCAGCCCTGGGGAGAGCACCGGCCCACCGTGGGCATCTACGGCTTCTTCACATTTTGGCTGCGGCAGACGCGCTGTTTGATCAAGATCATGAGCACCGACGAAGAGGTGTATGCCGGCTCGAGGCACAAGAAGAAGCAGAAGTACATTCTCCTCGCTCGGGAGTGGCACGGCGGGTTTGTCTATCACCACTTGCTGCAACTGGGGCCTGAATGCGACCAGGTCGCTACGCGTCGTACCGTCCTGGAGCTGATTGTGCCCGACGAGAGTCTGGAGGTGCTGCAAGAGTTGAACCCTACCAAAGAACGGGTGGTGCTGGTGTGACACAAACAACAACCGAGGGAGCGGCTCAAGAGGGTTCATGGGTAGAGTGTGAGTTGTGGTAGACGAATCGAATACGGGGGATGTTAGTATGGCTTTCTAGTAGTTGTAGTGAGTGAAGTGAACTTAGAACTTATAGTGAAGGTAACGAGATGTTGTCATGTTTTAGAAATCATGGTTATTAGGTAATGTAGAGCTTGCCAGTGCGAAGGCGGACGAAGCAGTTTGAGCTAGAGAATATTCTCCTCCTAGCAACCGCCACAGTGAATGAACTTCATCCACCCTCTAGTGGCTTCCTCACTCACGGCGTGCAGATAATTTTAAAGCGCTGGCTGGTTTGCACATTGGTACTTGATCTATCATCGATCTTGCCCCCCTTTTCCCCTAAGATGTGCCAGTATGGGTACATACCAGGCATGCAAGGTGCAACCATGATGGTAAAGGCTGAATGAAGATCAGGACAAAAAGTTTCAAAAGGAATGGAAGACTGTTGAAATAGCAGCGATCCATTTATGGGCAAAAAAGCCAATTTTAGTTATTATTTGCCCCCACGCGGGATTGAACCGCGGACCTCATCATATGTCGCTAGAGAAGTACGAGTGATGCGCTCTACCACTGAGCTATACGGGCTTCGTTGATTGGCCATCCGATTTGCGCATTAACTCATCCCGTTTCCAACCACGGAGCCCTGGTCAGTCAAACACAACCTGGAAACCGCCGACATCACAAGATGCAGTCACGAGGTCCAAAGTAGAATCACAACCCCTCAACAGCAGGGATGCAGGCAGGCAGGTGATAACCAAATACATTTCTCTGCATCCAGCTATCACAAGACTTGGCTCAGCCCAACACAAAAGCAACACAACGCCAACCCCCCAACCCCAAACCAGCCCAACCAGAAAAACTCCAAGAGCAAAAAGAGACAAAAGCGACAACACAAAATAAGAGAAAACCAAGAATGTACAACACAGTCCATATATGCCCACTTGATTTGTCTGCATGCATGTGCCTGACCGAGCCACGAAAAAAGAAAACGAGCGACAGCCAGAGGCGAAGCCCCATCAACGGCAGACACTCCCATTCTCCACGTCCCGCCACCTGTGCAACAGTGCAAAACACCAAAGTGGAATGAGGGAGAAAAAAAAGTAATGCTTTCTCTCGCTTGCTTGCTTGCTTGCCTGCTTTCTTTCTTTCTTCCCTTGCTTATACGTTCAAGAGACACAGAATCCCATAACCCCAATTCAGAACCGCCAGAAAGAGAAAGGGATTGACAAAGGGAACCAGTAGTGAAGGGGAAGTCTGTAGCAGCAGTAGTCCATCCATGTCCAGTCATCGTCCGTTCCGTCCGTCCATCCGTCCGTCCGTCCGTTTCGAGTGAAGAAGTATTAGCTTTGTGGTTGTTGTTGTTGAGGTTGAGGTTCAAGTTGTTGTTGTTGTTGTCCTTTCATCGTCATCATATCAGAAAAAAAAAAGCCATCGCCATCGCCGTCGCCGCTATCATATCCGTGCTCCCTCGCGCCCCGCTAATGCCATTCCCACGCCATGCCATGGCCGTGGGAACCCAATACGCCACGGCAAATGCCACAAATCTCGCAATTTTGTTGTCGTCTGGTCGTGCGGTTGGTGCCGCCGCCGGTGGCCCCTGAACTAGTGATCCAGTTTCGGCTGCGGCTGCCAGCCGTTGAGGTAGGCCATCAGCCCCATGCCGAAGAGGACGACTCCGATCATGGACGCGTACGGCAGCGTGTGTATTAGCGTGCCGTCTTGCTGCTGGCCGTGGACCGCGAGGGCGCCTCCGCTGGGCTTGAGCGTGTTGGCCCGGGAGGGAGTGGGTGCCTCCTCAAAGACTTCTTCTTCCAAGAGCCCGTCGGCCTGGGCAGTTGGCGCTCCCTTGGCGCTGCCGTTCATCACGGGAGCGGGATGTTCAAGGACCTCGCCCTTGCTGGGCGCACGCCGCCTGCCCTTGGACGTCGACCGGGATCTCCTCTCGGCTTCCCGCTTCTTCTCCTCTTCGTCGCGCCGCCGTATTTGAAGGACCATCTCGGCCAACGTCTTGCGGTCGGCGTCCCGTTCGGCCTCTGCCTTCTCCGCTCGTAACCTGAATGCCTCTAGCTGCTCCCTCAGGCCGTTCATCTCCGATGCCATTGAGTCGATCCGCGCCTGGAAGGCCGCTGCTAGTATTTCGGCCTTGTCTGGCTGCGGCGGGGCGGTTTCGGGCTCGGCCGGCTCAGGCTCGTGGTCGGCAACTTGTTCGGTGGGCGGATCGAACGCCTTGTCAAGCTCCGAGTGGCCATTGACCAGCGGAGCTTCGGCAGAACCATTCATCTTGGCGTGGCTGCTCTCCTCCATCTTCTGCATCATGTCCTCGGCAAACAAGCGAGCCTCGCGCTCCTTGATCAACATGTCCTCGAGGTCCCGGACCCTCGCCGTATTGCTGTCGAGCTCCTTTTTGGCATTGTTTAACGCTTCGGTTAGGAGAAGGATCTGGTTGAGGTTGTTGTCTTGCCGAACGGGGGAAGTGCTCGCCGCCTTGGGCCGTTCAGTCGCGGCGCGTTTCAACGAAGGGGCGTCCGAAGCCCGCGCCGCGTCGGGCTTTTCTGGGAGCGGCTGGGACGGTGGCGGGGCAGGTGGTTCCGAGAAACGCGTCTTGCCGCCGTCTGACCGAAACGAGATGTTGCCGTTGGGCAAGTGTGCCTTGGGGGGTTCGGGGACCTCAGGTTTGTCCGCGTTCTTGATGTCCTCTTTCGATAGGAGGGCGCTGATGAACTGACTTGTCCGAGCCAGGTCTTGGTTCTGTAACCGCGCGTTGCGCATTTCGTTCTGCGGTATTGTTAGTGCCCCGAATCCTGGTGGCCAGGTAGGCGACCTACGTGAAGTTTCTTGATAATATGCTCCGTCGTTATCGGATTCAGCCAGAACTGCCGCTGCTGTGCTAATGTGCTCGGTTGAACTGCCATGTTTCCTGGCGCCATGCGGTTGTTGGCCGCAACTCCAGGCTGGCTGCCGGCGCGTCCCCGGAATGGCGAGACCCCCCCTATCGGCAGCATCATGGAATTGTTCGAAGGGTCGAGGTCGCCGAAGCTCATGTCCAACACGCTGCTGGTCGGCGTAATAAAACCCGCATGTTCGACCTTGGCAGCCACTTTGTGGTGCACAACCGTCTTCTGATCTTCACTGACAATATCGATTCCGAGCTCGAGGTGGTCTTGGGTCTGTAATTCGTGCGGGTCTGACTCTCGGTTCTCTGGAGATAACCTGGTGCCGTTGACGAAGGTCCCGTTGGACGACTTGACGTCTCGAATCCAGATCTTCCCGTTGGTGTCGGCCCATATTTCAGCGTGCTGCCTGGAGAGCACCTTGCTGTCGAAGTAACCGTTGATTGGGGTCGGCACCGTCTTCTGGTTCGTCTGGCGTCCGATTCGGAGGGTATCTGGGAGGTAGGGGACCGATATGGTCTTGCGTTCGAAGCTTCCATTCAGGGACAGCAGGTAGAGCACCGGCTGTCGCCCAGCGCCCATGGCCTCGGCGCCCGGCCGGCCAAGGCCGCCCTGCGCGACGAGCTGGTTCTGGGGTGTCAGCATGGACTGCTGCTGGTGGAGAGCGGACGCGCCGTTGACGCCGTTGGTCATGGGGGGGCGGCCAGACGCGGCCCTCGAGAAGTCTGCTGCGACTTCGGGCTTCCCGTTGGGCCATGGCCCTTTCGGAGTCGGCCGCTTGCGGGGCGCGGGAGGGTTCGACCACCCATTGTCTCCCACCGCGGACATGGAGATGCCGTTGGCCTGGGCGCCGGGGTTGGATGTGACGGTCGAGGTCGACGAGTTCGATGACGTCGACGACACTGACGACGAAGAATTCGAGCGTTGGAGGGTCTTCCGCTGCATGAACATGTTGATGCCTCTGGCGTCGTCCGACGTGTTCATCGAGTTCAGCGGCTGGCCCCCATTAATCCATCCCGGCCGGTTGAGATTCGCAAAGCTGGGAGGATTCGCAACGGCAGTCATGGAGAAGGCGCGGCGGGAAATGGGCGAGGCGCTGCGAGGCCGCGGGCGACGGGGACGGGGATGCGGTCGGAATCAGGCGGTTGCTGGCAGGCTCTGCGTGTTTGCATGCGTGTCCCGTTCTGCGAATCTGCAAAATGCTGACCGAAGCAGTCTTCCTGCTCTTTTGGAGTGGGGCCGACACTCGGGATACAAGACGTGTCTGCGGCCGCCGTGTGTGGAGTTCCAGATCTCGCTGAGTGGCACTGACGTCGAGGCGCAACCAAACGTCGGTTGGCAATTGCGGAGAGGAGCACGCGTGGACGGTCGCGGCGTCGGGAAAAATCGCAACAAAGCGTCGTCGGGCAGCGGATGGAATGAGCGAAGCACGCACCGGGCAAAGATGCGGTGTCTCGGTCGGTTCGGGGGTGGCAAGCACGGTCACAATATGCGACGACACGGAGAAGCGAGGTTGATGAATTTTGACGGGAGGTGTCTCCCTGGCCCGGGGGTCGCAGCAGCATCGAGGCGCTTAGCGAGCGGGCCAGCAGGTGGCCTGCGCGCCGCGCCCCCTGCTCCTGCCGCCCATTCTGCTGCCTTTTTCTGCTGCTCCCTCTGCGTCTTTGACTCCTGATTTGCGGGTCCATTCACGAGCACTGCAACGGCTTCGGCCAACAGCACATCGCTCTGCAAAGCTGTGCTCATTTGGCCCAGTTTTTGTATTCCAATAATCCAACGTCGCCGTAACATGGTCTGCCTGGGCTCTGCAGCGCATTGCAGACACTGTCACGTGAGGTTCGTCCTCAGGGACCTGGTGGGATCTGGCTCGTGCTCACCCCTCTGGGTTGAGACTGGCCTTGCCTACAGAGAATTGCCGAATGCGATATGGCAGAGAAAAGCCAGACCTAATAAACCAAGGACTTGGTATGTTTTCGGTATAAAGATGTCTTTCCCGCTATTCAGAAAGTAACTCAACTTCTATCAACAAGTTTTGACTGCTACAACTCTTAAACGAAGACAGAAAATAACTTGAACAACTTGACGCACTATTGCATGGTCCCTGATTTCTGCACCCCCGGATCCGATCGAGTGCCCCGTGCACGCCGCTTGGGATCGGGTGAAGCAGAGCTCCAAGCTCCGTGTGACCCGTGCGTCTGGTCCCCGTTTTGCCCGCGGCAAACCTCCAGCATTGAAGCTGCATCATACCATCGCATACAGAGTATTCCTTGCGACAACTCACAACACCCTTTTTTCAAAACCACCTTGCCCGGCTCGAGCTCACGGCACGCAAACCATCACAATGCCTCCCCCTCCGAGTCAGCATGGCGTTGGGCAGTCCAACTTCGACAAGTGTATGCAACTGGCAGCTCTCAGTCGGGCAATGCGTGAGCAGCAACTAACTCGGGCACAGTCAAGATGGGCGCGTTGATGGGCGGCAGTACGTGCTTCTTTGCGCCGGCCACCCTCCCACGTCCCACAAGCAGCTGACCCTTCTCCCACACAGCGGTTGGCACCATCATCGGCTTCATCTTCGGTACGACTCTCCCAGCAGCGAACAAAAACCGGAGCAGTTGAGACCCGTCTAACACCAGGCTCAGGAACCGTCAACATCTTCAGATACGGCGCCGGCCCGAACGGCATCATGAGGACACTAGGGCAGTACATGCTGGGTTCCGGGGCGACATTCGGGTATGGCGTCCTCTCCGCATCCAGCGATGGGTTGGAGCGATGGCTGATATGTCTCCTCCAGCTTCTTCATGTCCATTGGCAGTGTTATCCGATCCGACGCCTCTCCCATTGTCCAGGAAGCCTACCTGAGGGCCCAGCGCCGGCCCATCATTATGGCCTCGAACGCCTACCGCCCGTACAGGCCGATTCGACGCGACAACTGATGGCGCAACGAGACTGAATGCTCGCACAAAGTGAAGAAAACTACCCGCGAGGGGTCCATAGTGGTAGGCGGAAAAGATGTAATTGATATGTGATACATACGGTATGCCCTCGGGGCGGAATGGGATGGCGTTTGGTAGGGGGCAGACAACATTTATCTGCAGATGTGTTAATCCATGATTCAGCCACTCCCCTCGCACTCCCCTCGCCATCGTGCTCTGTGGGACATGCTCGGCCACGATCCGGCTTACACTGACACTGCATGTAGTCAGCTCCAGTTTCTGCTCAAATAGCTGGGATGAACCTCGCTTCTCCAGCTAACGCGCTCACCGCTTCGCTGTTGGCCGACTCATGGCACTTCATGAACCCCGAGGAGACCGCTTCTTTGGCAATTTGACGCAGTGCTTCCACGCTCATACGAAGGCGTGGAACAAATTAGCTGCTCCATTCTTGAATGAAGGGCAACTGTCGTGTGGCACAACGCCATCCTTCGGACATTTCTTTAGCCTCTCGCCAAATCACCGGTGGCAGGACGATCCGTAAACACACCACCATAACAGAGCGCCGCCGATCGCCGACTGAGACCGACTCAGGTCTCAAAGTACGGATGCAAAGCCCAGCCAAACATGCTTATCCTGCAACAAGCACAACTCTCGACAGACACGTCAGCTGGAAAAGGGGCTGCGAAAGCATCTCCTGCGTGGGCGTTTGGTACTGTGCCTGTAGGTACCTGACACAGGACTGGAGCCCTTGCGATTAAGGAGCTGCTGGTGGCTTCGGGTCGGTGCAGGTTGCAGACGCGCCAAGCAGGCCTTGCTTCCGGCCTCGACCCGGGACACGGCCGCGCCTTCCAGGTCCCCGGCAGATAGAGACCGGAGACACCCAGCCCCTTCCAAGCGGGGGTTTCAATTTGACATGATGGAGCCCAGGTAAGAAAAAGACCCCTGCAGCCTTGATCGGGTGCTTCGGGGCAGGAGACGACCCGCGAGACGTGTTCGAGACCCCGTCCTTCAGCAAAGGCGGGACTTGCCTGCCATAGCGCCAGCGGGTTCCTTCCTTTTCCGGATGGTGATGCAGGATTCCGGCGGCGAGCTGAGGTCGTCAAGGTGGCTTCTAATTATCACGGCAGGCGCCAATGCATTCCCCAAACGCACAGCCTTGTCTCTGGCCATTGGAACCGATTCTTCAAGTCACACGCTCCTTCCACCCAGCTTCCTTCCACATACAACCTCGAACAACACACAACGGACCCGGTATTCGCCTCGCCATCCACGTTCCCTACATACCGGGTACTTTGTAGGGCTCGTTCGAACTGGCCATCGGTCGGAGTCCGGTGGTGATTCTGTCCGACAACGCCCGTCTCCCTGCTTTTGTTATGCTTTTTGCTTTCCTGACGCTATTTTTAATGACGATCGCCGCAGTGCTCGGGTGATTCGCCAGCCTCGTTGGGGTTGAGCGGCTCTGCCATAGGGTTTCTTGGCCTCAGTTGTGCCAAAGCCACGCGCCACATCTCATGGATCGCCTTCACATCGACCGTTGATCCCGACGGGAGTGCACGAGCGCCAGGCCCCCTGGCCGCGGCGCTTTCCGCCCGGATCTGACCCCTGACTTGGCGCGCCGGCAGATGCGCACTTTGACCAAGCAACCGGCTGGGCGAGAACTGTCACTTACATGTACACTCGTCCGGCCGTCTTGCAGGGCTTTCTCAGCGCCACCGGCCTGCGCAAACAATGCCATATCCTGGACGAGGCTTGTGCCGACAAGGCAATCCCGGGAGCCGATCACAGTCGAGCAGCCTTTGTTGCCGACCATGGCTGTCATCTCCCTGCACGATGTGCTTCACGACATGTGGCGCTTACAGGGGGTCGTCCCGTTGCTATCACGAGCCTACGACCTTGCTGAGCCAACTCCCCTCCTCGCCCTCTAGGCTATCTGTTAAATATTCCGCTGTATCACCGCGGCCTGAGCATATCTGCTCCGTCTTGAGCAGCGGCCGTGGTACTCGCTCCCATCACTCGTTTGTTTTCCGTCCTAGTTCGTTTATGATATATATTCTGCTTCCACTGAGTTGCCCACCATGGGCTTGTTGCGCGGCCTCCTCGAGAGCGCCGTCCATACGGCCCTCGAGGTCTTGTATACAGCAACGGCTGCTCTGACGCAGAGCAACACCAACGGGTGAGCCCGTTTTGTCTATTGGAGTGTACCGCAGCGCCCCTGACAAGATCCTAGGCTTTCGCTCCTCGGGACCTTATTAGCCCCCACCCTACCTCCTTTCTTGACAAACAACCCCATGCCAAATGGGTATCCATGGGGAAAGCTAACAGACGCGGGCAACAACCCATACGCCGAGTACCCCACGACGGGAGTAGTCAGACACTACGACTTCACTGTGAGCCGAGGCTTCGTTGCCCCGGACGGATACGTGCGAGACGTCCTTCTCGTGAACGGGGCGTACCCTGGGCCCTTGATTGAGGCCAACTGGGGGGACAAAATCGTCGTGAGAGTGCACAACAACATCACTGGCCCGGAAGAGGGCACAGCCATCCACTGGCACGGGTTTCTTCAACACGAGACACCATGGGAAGATGGTGCCCCGGGCATTTCCCAATGCCCCATCACGCCGAGGAAAAGTTACAGCTACGAGTTCATCGCCAGCTTGTACGGCACGAGCTGGTATCACGCCCATTACTCGGCGCAATACACCGGTGGCGTTCTTGGGCCCATTGTCATTCACGGGCCGACAAGCGAAAAGTATGATGTCGACCTCGGACCGATCATGTTGAGTGGTAAGTTCTGCGCCATAGGGAGGTGAAATCCTTATCGGTTGGTGCTCACAGACAATACAGACTGGTACCACAAGGAGTACTTCGACATCATCGAGGAGATGCTCAAGCCAAACGGCAGCCCTCGGGTGTTGTCTGATAACAACCTGATCAACGGAAAGATGCACTTTGACTGTGCCACCGTTGCGAAGGGGGACAAGACCCCATGCGTCAACAACGCCGGCATCTCCAAGTTCAGATTCAAGACAGGCAAGAGACACCGCCTGCGCCTGATCAACTCTGGCGGCGATGGCGTCCAGCGCTTCTCGATCGACGAACACACGCTTACCGTCATCGCCGAGGACTTTGTCCCAGTGAAGCCGTACAACACCTCGGTGGTCACTCTGGGGGTCGGCCAGCGCGCCGACGTTCTCGTCACGGCCAACGTTGGGAAGCCCGACGCCAAGTTTTGGATGCGATCCAACATGACGACATGCTCGCCCGCGCGTCAACCCAACGCGCTGGCCGCCGTCTACTACGGCAAGGCCGACACTTCGTCGTCGCCGTCCAGCAGAGCCTGGGACATCCCCGACCCGGGCACCTGCGCCAACGAAGACCTCAGCGTCACCGAGCCGCTGTACCGGATGCCGCTGCCCAAGCCCATGGTCACGCAGTCGATGGACATTGAGATGTACAAGAACGCGTCCAACGTGACGCTGTGGAGGTTCAACGGCGTGTCCATGCGGACCGACTACAACAACCCCGTCATCCTGCTCGCCAACCAGGGCAACTTTAGCTACCCGGAGGAATGGAACGTAGTCAACTACCGCGACAGCACCAAAATCCGCCTCATTGTCAACAACAAGGGCCCCGTCGCGTAAGTGTACTCCCCCTCCCCTGGCCCTTTGAAGCCGCCGTTTACTCACCTTGCCACAGCCACCCGATGCACCTCCACGGGCATAATTTCTACATCCTCCACGAAGGCCCCGGCGCCTGGGACGGCACCATCGTCCGCCCGTCCAACCCGCACAGGCGGGACGTCCACCTCGTGCGCGGCAACGGCCACCTCGTGATCCAATTCGACGGCGCGCCGGGTATGTTGTCTCCTTCCTCTCCCCCCCCCCAACCTGTTCATACATACAGACAGTTTCGCTAACATCAAAACTCTCAACACAACAGGTGTCTGGGCCTTCCACTGCCACATCGCCTGGCACGCCTCGGGCGGCTTCCTCTCGACGCTGATCGTCGAGCCAAAGAAAGTCACGGAGCTGCGCATACCGAGGGATGTGAATCGCAACTGCCAGGAGTGGGCGTTGTGGTCGAAGCGGAATGTCGTGGACCAGATTGACAGCGGGACATAACGAGGTCCTTCCCTCTGTTACAGAACGTTGTTGGAGGGCTGATACAGTTGGTTCTGAGGTTGTGGGGATGGGTTTTTGGTGTGAATGAGCGTGGGGATGTGGTGGTGGTCGGTAAAAAGGGGCTGTGAAGAGGGGTTGGGTAATACTTTTGAGTTCTGGCTTGGAACGGGTGAGCGTTTTGATCATAGTCATTACATGCATCATGCATACATAAGATTGGAAGTTATTGGTACTGGGGTCTAATGGGCTTGGAAGATTTCATAGATGGCAGAGTATGCTGCAAACAGACTGATAAGGGGCAATGCCTTGAACTCGCATCAGGAGTCTTGCTTTATGGATTCCGTTCGCTCCAGGTTTCTGTGAAAACTATGTTGTTCTCAATAGAGAGAGACGGATGATGTCGCGAACCAAAGTAAGAACTTGCCCTTTGGTGTTGTTTGGTATGTCGGGTTACTCGTTGGGGGAGGCTCAGGGGTCCAGGAGCTTGGTCAACAGAGCGCGAAGTCTCCAAATGAGGGGAACTGTTATTGAACCCGCAGAACCAGATGATTTCTGCCCATGATATTCGACGGTTACATGTATGTACAAGATACAAATGTCCACGCTCTATTTACGCCATGCCCGCAATCCCAAGTCCGCCGGCCCCAAAATCCCCTTCCGAGTCTAGCTCTAACCCTTTGAATCCGTCCTCGACAACCCACGACCGGCCTTTCTCGGGCGTGTACAGCGCCTCGCATGCGCGCCCGACGACGAGCAGTCCCGGCGGCCGGCTCCCCTCCTGCTCGATCGCCTCGGCGACGAACCGCAGCGTCGTCCGGATGACGCGCTGGTCGGGACAGCTCGCGCGCTCGATGACGGCGCAGGGCGTGTCGAGCGGCCAGAGTGCCCTCCTGCTGCTCGTTTGTGTGTTCTCAAGGGGTGTTTCTCCTGTTGTTTGCGCCGCCGCCGCCGCCGCCGCCGCTTCTTCCTCCTCGGCGGTGAAGCGCGTCAGCTCGGCCACCAGCCCGCCGATGCGGTGCAGCGCCATCAGGAACACCACGGTCCTGCTGCCCACAAACTCGGGCGGCGTCGGCGCCTTGCCCTTCTTGCCCGTGCCCGTGCAGACCAGCACCTGGTCGGCGACGTCGCGCTGCGTCGGGGGGATACCCGCAAACAGCGGCGCGCTGAGGCTGCTCGTGATGCCCGGCAGCACGACGACGCGGTCGCCGAGGCCGTGCTGGCGGAAGAAGGCGACCTCCTCGCCGCCGCGGCCGTAGATGAAGGGGTCCCCTTGCTTGAGGCGCAGGACCGTCTTGCCCGCGCGCACGCCGTCGAGGGCCTGCTCAAGCAGCTCCTCCTGCGCGCGGTCGGCGTTGCCGGGGAACTTGCGCGCGATGGACACGGGCGTGCGCCGCGGGACCAGGTCCAGCACGCCCGCCGGCACGAGCTTGTCCGCGAGGATGAGGTCCGCCGTCTGGATCGCCTTGTACGTCGCGCGCGTGAGCAGGTCCGGGTGGCCCGGCCCGCTGCCCGCGAGGATCACCCGGCCCGGGGCAGCGCGTGAACCGCTACCGGCGGGCCCAAACCCGCCGGTGGTGGGCCCCGCGGAGTACGACTTCAAGATCCCCTCCACATCCTCATCCGTCACGGCCGCCAGCCGCTTCAGCGGCCAGTACTCGCACACCTGCGCCAGCCACCTCATCCGCCGCGT
>Ga0247824_10000429_pt1 | contig 20442 bp, 20 predicted proteins | sample 13C_PalmiticAcid_FD_194412 | JGI IMG/M metagenome (GOLD analysis project Ga0247824, IMG submission 194412) | Soil microbial communities from agricultural site in Penn Yan, New York, United States - 13C_PalmiticAcid_Day48 | ecosystem: Environmental > Terrestrial > Soil > Agricultural land...
CTTGTTATGAGATATACTGAGAGTTCTTTGTTCCCGTGAACCAACTATAGGAAGAGCAAAAGGAAAACAGTCTCAAGCGACAGGCAGAGCGCGAGCTGGCGTTTGTTCCACCTGTGGAAGATACGCCAAAGAAGAGGAAGAAGTCGAGCAAGTCGGAAGAATAGTCGCTTTTTTACACTCGGAATAGTAATTATCATTGTGCATTTTCATCAAATCCTTGTGGATGTTTAATGTTGCTCTCATGCAGCCAGCTCACAGAGCCGTGGCGCAAATGAATCGTGAAAGAGGGTGTCATGAAAAAATGAATGTTCGTAATGCTCGTAAGTGGTGCTTGATTACGGGAATAATAGTGTGAATGTACGTCTGGTATCAAATTCTTCTGTGCCAGTCAAAAGTTGTCAAAGGACCACGTTATGACCAGTCATCGCGGCGTTGAGTTCTTAAGCTTTTGCTAGGGCCCATCTCCATAGAGGGCCGCTCGGAGGCAGAGGGACGTCTAGCAGCATAGTCGGCCGCGTAGCTCTGCGCACCTTCTCCCGATGGTCTTGGCGGTGAGTTTCTTGATCTCTCAAAGCTCCGCATTTCTCTAGGACTCGAAGGAGTGGCATCTTGACCACTTGATGTCTCGGGCTGTGCAGCAGCCGAACGAGGCGAAGAAGCCTGGTTGGCATCCTCGCCAAAGAGATCACCTCCTCTCAATTGATGGGTGCGCGGAGATTCCGGTAGAACTTGAGGATTATGACCGTGGAACTTGCTACGCGGGCTGGAAGAGCCCACCACGGTATCCGATGAGTTGTCGTGTTGATTGAGAGAGTTCATCTCGAGGCTCATACGAGGTTGCTGTAATTCAATGGCGTACTGATTGTCCGATAGCTGCTGTGATTTCTCGGCGGTTGGGTTGGCGACCCACAAACCTTTGGGCTCAGAATGTCCACCATCTGGGTTCCATCCAGCCTGTTGGTTGTACATGCTATCATCATAGTAACCAGTGACATCGCCTACAGGGCTGTTCAGATCGTTACCGTTCCTGTACATGATCTCTGGCAAATGTTGATCATAGCCCGCACGGTTCCTGCCCATTGCGCCTGCGTATGCCAAAGAGTCTTCCTGGAAGATGGATGGATTCTGGTAGCTGTGTTGGGATGTTCCGTAGGGGTCATATCCATTGTCCCCATAACCCATTTGTCCTGCATGGCCCATGTTCGACTGGGATTCATAGTCAAATCCGTCGTCAAAACCCGATGTTGTCACACTGGTTCTGCCAGCTCCATTGTTAAATCGCTGGCTCGTGCGTTGGCGTGACGATGCATCTGTGGTACTTATGCCTTGGAGTGTGTCGAAGGGCAGCTCATGGTTGTTACGCCGCCTGCGGCGGAAGCAGATGACAGTCGTTGCCACAATAATGATAACGGCTGCAGCCCCCGCAATAGAGCCGACAATGATAGGAACTTTGGAGTCGGTTGAGTTCTTGCTTGTGGGGATTGTGGGCGAGGGGATTGGAATTATTGACTGCGAGGATGTCCTGCTGAACGTCGAGGTTACTGGTTGAGAGATGATAATAGAGGACGAGGGAGTTGTGGAGGGGGTGGAAATTATAGAAGTAAAAGCAGTAGTCGTTGTTGTAATTGGTACAGTGGTTGTTGTTATTGTTGTCGTTGTTGTCGTTATCGGTGGTGGTGTTGTTGTCGTTGTGGGGAGAGCGGTCGTAGTCGTAGTAGACGTGAGCAAGTTGGGGAATGTCTAGAGGCCGGTGACATCGGGAGAAGGGGGAATGTGTTTGGTTAGGGACAATCATTAATACAACTCTAGGGAGTCGACGAGATATTCCGTCAGCACACTGGTCTTACAATCTCCTGTGCCTGAACCAAGCCAACGGCCGCCAGAAGGGAAAGGCAAGACCACCAGAGTGCAACAGAGGAGAGAGATTCACCCCGTCGGTTGATTGGCATCATGGTGATTGCTTGTCGTTTGATCTAATGGGTGGGAAGGAGGGGGTGTGCGGTGTTGGGAGTGGTTGTGTCCCCCTTTTAACTGTTCGCAGCGTCGACCGGAGGCACGATCTGGCCTGTGGAGAGAGAGGTCGTCAAAGAGAGGGGACGGACTGAGCCGGGCGGGAGAGGGGGAGAGGGAGAGGGAAGAGAGAGAGAGAAAAGAGGAAGAAGGAAAAGTGCGAGAGTGCGAGAAGAGGGAGCAGACGAAAGTGTGCTGGGAATGGGGAGAGATAGGAGTCACCCAAAGGGATTGTCTCTCTTGTGCAGTGGTCTAACGTGGTTGAGGTGGCTCTGTCCACCCACCACCGAATGGCGTCGTCTATTTTCATCCATGGGGCACAGGTATCTGTTGTTTGCCCTCTGTGGGTCCTGCCTGGAGTGCTCTTGCAGACGCCTGATTCCTCCCTCCCTTCCCCACCTAGCCGCGCCGTGGAGAAGGGCGAACAAGGCATGGTGCACCCTCACGTCCAGGCACACATCCCTGGTCAGGGAACCATTCATCACAATAGCGCTGTTTAGCAGGGCAGGGGAGGCATCTCTGTGGTCGGCTCATCCATCTCAAGGTACTCAAGGTACTCGGCATAGTTCGCATAGTTGTGAGCAAGGAAGCGTAGATTGCACATCCAAACCCAGCCTTGCACTTCCATGGCTCCAAGTTGTCAAATGGTAGGCTCTTTGTGCTATTCATTTTCTCGCTTCGATCGCTCTGATCCGCTGAAGGTTTTACGAAATCTAAGAATCCCATCAGCAGGGAGGAGGCTCTTGAACACTCTCACGATGCTATCACAATGTTCGATTACAACTTAAACCAGCGACAGCCAGACGGGGGAATAATGAATTCTCATGCCGCTGACGAGTTCGGCGATCAAAAGAAGACGTAAGAATATGTGTGAGCTTGCCATGTGGTGAAGTGAACACTTTCTTTGCCACCACTGCGGATTGCGCGCACACATGCTCAACGCCAACGATTTTTCCATTGCGGCAAAAGGCTGGAGCAATTGGCTACACATGATTTTGCTTCTACCAGATCTGTTTGAGCACCGTCTCGTAGGGGAGTGCCCTCTGTTCTGAGGCTGAACATTGCACCAAAACATGCACAATATGGCACGGTTCTCAGACACCACTGACCAATTGGGAAGAACAGCCACGATTCTCGTGCGCCTTTTGTCCATTCTGTTTGTTTGGCGCAAAGGATTGTCTTACGGCAAGAGTACAAAAGACGGAGCTTGTGTCTGTGATGGCGCTTGGTTGCAAGAAATCGATTGTACTTTGAGGCCAAAACGGCACAAAGAGGAATAAAGAACGTTTGCAACCCGGACACTCCACAACTCTTGATCGCTTCATGAACTGTCCTGAACACGGTCCTATGCAAAGAATGTAAGACGCGGAGCAGCAATGTCAAATGTGAACAAGACATCGAACACACTATATTTCCTACTTGATGCTATTAGCGGTTTGCCGTTTCCTGGCCTGCAAACCCAGCAAGGCTGCTTCAAAACTTCTGTGATCCTAGAGTAGTTAGGTTGCGTTGCCACAGAACGAGATGGACGAGATGAAAGCCGAACGTTTCTGCCTTGGCTCCAGTGCGATGGCGACTGCATAGGATGAACAGGAGTGCCTGACAGTAGGTTTCTATGACATTCCCTTTTCCCTCTCCAAGGCTTCGATCCTGTCCAGCAGAGCCTTATTCTCTGCTCGAATGTTTGCCATGGACATCTCAAGCCGTTTGACTTTGTCAGATTCTTCCTTCAGCCTATGCTCTAGTTCCGAGCGGCTAGTTTTAGAAGACACTGGCCTTGATGGATGGTCCTTGGCACTGGGGCTTCTACGTGTATGATTCATGTCATCCATGGCTTTCCTGCCGGTCCCAACGTTAGACAGTTCTGCAGGGCACTGGCATCGTGTCTGGCAAGCTTCGCAGATAATCCTTCCAGTACTAACAGATGGTGCCGATCCTGCTGGAGGGATTGAATCAGACAATGACAGCATATCCAGTCCAAGGCCAGGTAGGGTCTCTGATATGTCTCTTTCACTTGACGCACCAGAGACTCCAAAGGAATCCGGAGACAAACGGTCGCTTTCCCCACCACTTTTTGTTCGACTGTTGGTTGAAGCATGAGATGTACTTCTGCGCGGTTCCTCTTTGGGCTTGCGAATTAGATCGAACTCCAAGATTTCCCGAGCGGTGGGTCTCATCTGCGGATCTTCAGCCATGAGCCATAGCACAAAAGCTGCCTCCTTTGGCCAGCGACTTACAAAATCTGGCGGGAGTTCTCCCCGGCGAAGTGTCCGCAGCACAGCATGACGCTCCATCAGCGTAGAAAAAGGGTGATAAAGCTCGAAGAAGATGATGCCCAACGAATAGATGTCGGCTTTTTGATCATAACCTAGATTGGGTCTCGCGAGTTGCTCCGGCGACGCGTACTTCCAAGGGCAATGGCGTAGATAGGTGCGTGGTTAGAATGGAATCCATTGGGTCATCAGAAATGGAATACATCCCTAGTAGGTGAACTTACTGTCACTGTTCCAACAGCAGTTGTCCTGGTGCGCGAGGATCGGGATCCTGTTGTGGCTATCGGTTATCGGTAGGTTACGGGTGAGTGTCATACGTTTGGTCACCTACCTGTTCAAGACAATGAGTGCATCCTTACCATTGGAGCTATGCCGGCGCAATAGGAGTCTTCCCGAGCCAGAAGCACTCGTGTCCAGGCCATCCGAGACGATGCTTTGTGAACCATCGCCATCCAATGTTGTTCCATCCATGTCCGTAACTAATCCAAAGTCTCCGATTTTTGGGATCATGGATTCAATATTCATAAAGAGTTCTTCCTGGATTTGATCTTTTGTCAGCGGGTGTGCTGTAGGATCGTCCGCGCGTACCACTAATGAAAGGCTGTGCTGACTACCACCGTTCCAACGCGCCGTCAATGGACGGGACTGCAAAGAGTCAGATGACTGCTCTTGTCGAAGTTGCTGTGCGCGTTGGTACTCCAGTCCAGGAGGCATACCCAAAAAGATGTTGCTTGGCTTAAGGTCCCGATGGATCATGTCCTGATCGTGTATGTAGGCGACGCCTTCAACAATAGCTCTAAAGATATGTCTGTTCACAGCAGGATCGACCAAGTCCTTATGACATGTCTGTTGCAACGGAGATCCTGGGGTGCTGTGCGTTTTCTGGTCGATGTTGCTGGACGAAGACAAGACGCCGATGCGATTGGTAGTGCTTAACTTCCTACTCAGCTCTGCAGGCCGAGGAACCGACGCTGGGCGCTCATTTCGATAAACAAGATAGTCCTGTAGAGTCGTCTGACAAAGCTGCATCTGGATGTACAGTGTTAATTCTCGTGTAATTAACTTTTGGGTCCGCCCATCAAGTCCACCCCTAACGGCGCCTCCTTTGATACTGGGAAACGAGGATGGTCGCAGCTCGTGCTCATTCACCAGTAGACACAGAGTTTGGTCCTTGTGGTGATTGGATTGGTTGTAACGAGATCCTAGCCCCGAGAAAGATGAAGATCTCTGGATTTCTTCAATGGATGTCGACAGTACAGAACATGAAATCGACGGACTGTCTCTCGAGACCTCTTGTTCTTCCCAGTGCGATACTTCCTCGTGTGTTCCCGCCGATGCCACTGATGACTCGTGTTTGTATCCATGTTCTTCAGCTGTAGTTTGAAGGCTACGATGACTTGAAAAGACTGCAGAAGACGAGTGAGGTGATCCTTGGTCCTCATCGCCCATTAACGCACAAGAGTCCAATCCGCTTCTGCTAGCTTGGTCTTCGTCCGGATTATCAGGTATGCAACTGTTCTCGAAACTGATTCCATCGTCTTCGTCCTCATCTGCATCAAACACAATACTCATCGATAGATCTTCGGGGTTCAGAGGGTGTTGTTCCCGATGGGGACTAAAGTAGTCGACACTATTTCTTCTCCTGAGGGGTTTTGACGCGCTTGCTCCATCAGCCATGCTGGTCGTGTTCGTGTATCCTTCCTCATCCATATACTCATCATCGTACTCGTCCTCCAGACCATGGGTGTCAATGCCGCCAGTACCGTCACTGTACATATCGCGCTTAGAAACCGGGTAATCAGCATGTTCCAGCCACGAGGAATAATAGCGAATCACATTCCGGTGTTCCAATCGTGCTAAAAATTTGATCTCGCGAAAGGTCTTCTCATAGCGCACCTTGTCGCTTCCGCGCAGCCGAATCTTTTTGATAGCGTATTCAATTTCATCCAACTTGTTCCTAGCCTTGAACACGCTCGCAAACCCACCTCTGCCCAACTTGCAAATCTCAACAAAGTCGTTTTTGTACCGAGTAGGATCGTTGTCGAACATGTCTCCAAAGGACATTGTCCTCATCATAGGTGTTGATACATGTACAGAAACAGGAGGAGTGTGTAGGTGTGTCGATGAGATGATGCGCTTTGGCGACAATGATTCTGTTGGGTAATGGCTGCTGTTGCTGGAAGTCTCAATCCCGTCATCCGTAGGCGAAGAGGGTGGAGCCATAATCCTTCGGCTTTCAAGGATCATTTGTTCCTGCTTGATTGAAGTGAGAGCAGAAAGAACCAGAGATCTAAAGGCGCGCTGGTAGGACGATCGCACCGCACTCATTTCCTCCAAGTACTCCTCGTCGATGATACCCATACTACTGAGAGTCTTGCAGATCACTAACCCCCCACGAACGAAAGGTGATGAGTGCACGTTTAACAACGCCACATGATGAGCATTTTAAACCGACCCGACTTGATATTTACCGTAGAACAACTTGCGACTCCTTTCCGGACTCTGCTCATATAAAAGGCAAAAGTTGTCCAGAAGAGAAACTAGCAGCAATTTTCCTTGCCTGCGCTTGTTCTCTAGTATCCGTTCCTGATCCCGCCTCCTGCTCTTTGGCACGACTCGGTAGGGGTGTTCTCCAAGCCCAAGTTGATCTGATTCTAAAATGAGGAAGATACTCAGCGACGTTAGAACGTTGCGGATTGCGAGGCTACATTCTGTGAACAGCCACGTACCATCGAATTCGTTGACTCCCGCAAATATCTGGAACCTTTCTGCAGCCTCTGTGTACCCTTCGATAATGGTTATATTACTAGAACTCTCATCCTCGTCGAAACCCATGGGTGCCAATAGGTAGTTCCCAAACATGTTTATCGGTCTGCCATTACGACTACTGGGTTGAACCTGCGGATCGTCCTGTTCAATGTCGTCGTCGCTGTTGTCGTTATCGTTGTCATCTTCGTCTTCGTCTTCCTCATCGTCATCTCCAAACATAGACACTGACATTGTATCAGTAACTCCTTGGTTGATGTAGTTATCTCGATTGGGCATTCCTGCAAGACCCATATACAACTTCTCGTTGGATGCTGTTGGCCCATCGCGTAGAATTGCTCCTTGCCTACTATTTGATGCTTTCTGACTTGATATACCTAGCGGAAGGAGTCGAACATTTGCACCTGCAGGTTTTGCATCCATTGGGCCGCTTGGCATGTTGGTCCCAATCCGTACGAGCCCTTGGTTATCTTCCTGCTCATATTCCGAGTCCGAGTGTATGGTTATGACAGTCGGGTTGCGCATCAAAGTCTTCTGTTTTGTTCCGAGTGGTTCAGCCACAGGGCTTTCTTCGTATTCGGATTCAGAATCAGAACGCCCGGTCATAACGTCGTGGTTGCGTATCAAGAACGATTTGGTGTTAATAGGCCTTTGATCGAACTCGGTTCCTTGGCCCCTAAGGAAACGAGAGTGGCCCAGACCAGTGCCTCCTGAATCGGCCCTGGTTCTTTGGGGTGTTGTGCCTGAGGGTTGTTGCGACCATGCTGGTGTATTGGTGGTCGGTGAGGTGTGATTCCCGGGGGATTTGTTGCTATTCTTTTGGTTCATCTTTGGAGCCTGAAGCATGGTAAGCCCTTCAAACGTAAGTCTGCTGGTAAGGGCGGCTGTAAAGAGTATCAATGGAACACAAAGACATCAATGGAAAAAAGGGATTCCGATTAGTTATGAACGCAGAACACATGGGATACTGGTCGCGGTTTACGCGCATACGGCCTCGTATCGCTTTTTTTTCAATGGAGGCGCAAATCCCTGGAATACAAGTTGTGCAGGCTGTTCAGACACTGTGTTGCATGATCTGACAGCTTGGATCCACAGAGTTCCAGAGTTGTCCTGAAATGGTAGGCAAGGCTGATGCACAAGTACCCTGCGGATGGGAGGGCACAGGGTCAAATGGAATCCTTTGGAATTGATGGTCAATATCAATTACCTGCTCAACAGGGGAAGGACGAATTGAGAGTCTTCTCAGGAGTGTTACAGTGGTCTAGTCGGCCAGCAGCGCTCGCTACGGATCATTATACAACACGTATGATACAGGTCGTTTTGGTAGAAAATAGTGTACAAAGGAGCTGGTGAGGCTCAGACTGATAGTATTGGAGGACAAGAAACAGGGCTGTGTCTAACGAGGGTATTCTTCTTGCGACAATAGGAGCGGTTCGAGAAGAAGGGAAGCAATGGAGATGAAGGAGAGTGATGCGTGTGAAGTGTGGTGCAGAGTGTGAGCCGGCGTGGCATTCATTCAAGGACCTCACCCTTAAGCTGCATGCTTCGTGGTCTGAGGGGGCTTCTTCTCGAACCGCAAAAAGTCGACTGCGATGTCGAGGGATTGCTTCCTGTGGAACTCGTAGCTCTTGTCCAGGTTGTACTAGAGAAAGAGAAGAGATGCCGTCAACGGTTCATATCAGTAATCCGAGCCATATTTCCAGCGATATCTCTTTCATAATGGCTTCCAGCTGCTTACTCTCAGTTCGGCAACAACCTCGCACTCGACGCCCCACTCTTTGGCTTTCTTCAAAACATGCTCCCGCGTTGAGGTCTTGTGCAGAGAGTACACAGCATGGTTGGCGAGCTAAAGTAATCCATTAGATCAAAAAGATCAGGCTTTCGGCTTTCAACTGCAAGATTTGAGGTACAAAAGATCCATGAAAGATGTTATATTCTTACGTCAATGCCTTTCTTCAAGAACACCATGTCGATGCCCTTGAGCTTGGTGCCGAATGGTGGGTTCATGACGACGGTATCCAGTTTTCCTTTCATCATCTCATAAGGCCCCCGGCTGTTTGAGGATGATCCGTCCGAGGCTGAGGGTGCTGGTGAGGCAGAGATATCCGTGAGGATAAAGTCCATTTCGATCTCAAATTCCGCGCAGTTATCCTGGGCGATAGCAATTGCATCGGGATCAATGTCGAAACCAACATTGTAGCTGTAGGGCAGGAGAGTCGAGAGGGTGAATATGGAGCTCTTTCTCTCCTATGGTCCTTGATATCCGATATTATAGTGAATCTCCTTACGCTGATCCTAACATTGCTGCAGCGATACTCAGGATACCGCAACCACAGCCAAAGTCTCCTACAGCCTTATTCTCGATATCGTCATAGGTCGTGTGGGCAGTATATAGCATCCTGGCTGCCAGGTGTGGTGTGGTCGGGTACTGCTCCAGTTTGATCTTTGGGCTCTTAAAGACCGCCACATCCTGAAGGTAGCCTTCGAGTTCCTTGAGTCTCATATCAAACAGAGGTTGTGAGGATCGATGAGGGGATCAGAATGAGAGAACGCTTCTTGGACCGAACGAAGAGTCTTTTAAACCTTGCTTGGTTTACATTCAGTGCTCAGCCACGTACGAGGAAAGCACTTTTTTTTTCAACTCCTTCACGCCCACCTTGACTCTTGACTCTTTCAACCCTCATCCCTCATTTGCTCGGAGAATACACGCAAAGACATGGTTTCAACAGCACTCTCAACAGTGGTTGCTCCAATATCAACGGATCCAAGCAGCCTAGTCTATATCATGCCACCTCTAAAGAGGCATAAGCCAGACCACAAGACAATCGTCACCCCTCGGACCGCACTTTCAGCAACCTCGTTCAGCTCGTCAAGGAAGAGTCCAAGGAGAGGAAGGGCAGGCAGAAGGCGGGCATTGAAAAGCAAAACTGAGCTTAACGGAGGCATTGAATCAGGTATGTCAACTTGCCATACGATGTCGGCTTCTCTAGTCGGGTTTGTACTTCCTTCTAACCCGGAGCCATCTCATTGGATCTTTAGCCATTATCAAGGATCAAGAATATCTCGATTTTTTAAGCTGGCAGAAGAAGATGGGATGCCCAAAGACGAAGCTGACTCTTGCCGAGTTTTCAAGTAGGTTTTTTTTTCAATGAGGAGGATGGGACAGATTCAGCTAGCCTTCCCATGTGGATCTTGAACTCAATTGCAGATATTCTTTTTTCATTCGTTGTTGTTTAGATACTGGGCGTGGTATGATGGCTACAAAGGACATAAAGGTACGTTTGACGACAGATGAAATTCGAACGGGATAGAAGGAGCTGCGCAACAACCAGCAAACAACAACATCAACGCCGACGCCAACACCAGCTTCCCACGCGTACTTTCCATGCCTCTTCGAACTCACACGATACTTTGTTGTCTCGTCTCCACTTTAGGCGGGAGAAGTCATTGTTCAAGTGCCTGAGCGCACCCTCATAACCATGAAGTCGTTGCAGTCCCTCTATGGCGCACGAATCGCTCGGTACGGCCCTGGAAATGAATAATGGCTTTGGCGCACATGGGAATCAGTTACGCGAAGAGGAAAGCGACAGGGATCTAACGCTAGGGCTTATTCGTCGATTTCCTTGTGCAGCTTCGAAAACAAGGTCAATGCACACATGATCATCGCACTGCACATCGCACTATTGGTCCAGGAACCAGAAAAGTCGGGGTGGTTGCCATACCTGCGCATGCTACCAAAGAGGTTCGACACCATGCCTGTCAGATACCCTCCAGAGCTCTCCGATCTGCTTCCACAGAATGCTCGAGGTAAGGAGACCGATGAATATTCCAACGCAGGACGACTTCTCGATGGGTACCCATAACTGACAATACAACCTGGACTTGACAGCTCACGTCGAAAAGCAAAAGGCGAAAATCATGTCCGACTACAAGACAACACTAGAGTTCTTACAAGTACGTCGTCTGACTGTATTGAAACCTGTATTATGGACGACCCACTGGCACTAGGATGTAACACAATATTCATTACTAGTCCAATAGCGATCTGCTTACAAGGCCTCTTCAGTATGAGGAGTACGAATGGGCTTGGCTAGTTGGTGAGTACTGCTCGTTGTCTTCATAGCCCCCCCAGAGGTGGTACCAACCGCCTTTACTAACTTTCAATTGACTTCCTCCATCTGTTTGTAGTCAACACTCGCTGTATCTATCTTGATGCTAAGAAGCAAGTTGCTGCAGACAACATCGCATTAGCGCCAATGCTCGACTTTCTCAATCACACATCCGAGGCCAAGGTAACCTTGATGAGCAACTTGTATTGGATGGCAATTGAACGAACAAAACCGACAATCACAGCCTTGAAGCTGACACATTTATCCTGTTCTCTTTCAACTCATAGACTGAGGGATTCTTCTGTTCAAAGTCAAAGTCGTACAAGATCAGGACATTGCTCCCATACAAGAAAGGTGAACAGGTGTTTATCAACTATGGACCACACGACAACTGCTTCATCCTTGTGGTACGTGTAACAAATCGTGTGTGGAAGATCATTGGTGATAACAATTACCAAGGAATGCGTTCTTAACAGTTCCCCCCCTCTCCCACGCGACCCGATGATGCCTATACAGGAGTACGGATTCGTGACCACGAACAACCCATACAACTATGTGACGGTGGACAATGACTTTTTGGAGCTATCAGTACCTGGAGAGACACCCACAACAAAGAAAGAGAAGCTGGAATTACTGGAGACGGCAGGTTACTTTGGGTATGCTTCAGTCTTGGACCAATGATGAGCTGGCCTGTTAGTGGATGTTATTCCGGCCTCAGCAGGAAGGAGTTGTTGATCATTTGAAAATTTCATCTCCTGGCACTTAGTGATTATGTCTTTCATCGAAACGATGTGTCCTTCCGGCTGACAACAAGCATGCGTCTACGTCTGATCAATCCATTTCACATGTCCTCGACGGCGACTCAGCTTGCAATTGCTCAATGGCACAACGTGATCAACGGTGAGCTAGATCAAATCAGTCCCGAGAACGAGTGGATGGTACCAATATATATTGAGAAGATCTGCGACCAAATGCTGGCCTGTACCAAAACAAAACTGAGTGCCCTGGTAAGAACCTCGTATTGTGGGTGGACTACTCTTCTGTGATGCATTGAAAACTGAGAGTTTTCTCTGCGCCTTTTCTTTTTAATTGACGCTTGCCTATTGTCAAATCCATCCTTACTCTAGGCAAAGAAAAAGACCACATTCCCAGTGATGCACCTGCAGCAAGTATGGATCGAGACTCGCGACATCGTTTTGTCTATCTTGGATAAGATCCACAGGAAGGAGCAACTCTAACCCTTTGGAGCCCAGAATTGTGCTGCTGAGCGACAACTGTGTGCGGGGGATCGCGCCTCTCGACATCTTTGACATCTGGATCACTCAGGGAATTTTTTTTTTTTCCTTCGCCTGGTCTGTTGCAACTTGATCATTGACATCACTGGCCCACTGGCCTCGACCCCTACAACAGGACCGCCTGCAGGCACAAAAACATGACAGTCCGTGCCTATTCCGCTGCCGCCGAACTGGCCACCATCCTTCTGTGTACGATTTGGGCAATCCATGACCAGCTGATGGTGAAGAGCAGTGAAGCTTGTAAGTAGCAAAAGAATAAAAAAAAAAAAAAAGTTGGGTCCTCCTTGTTAATCTCAATCGCTCCTTCTGCACAGCTTTCCTTGTTTACTCCATACCGCACTATCAGAATAAAGATGCACGGTGGAGACACGCTCACTCCAATCCTCTAACGCGTAACGCTATGCTACCTATTGTGATAGATCAACATCGCGTCCAGGTGAACACTACTATGGTCGTCCTGGTTTCTCTGGTGCATGCAACAGCCAACAAGACCTTTCGAAATGAAAGGTATCCTCGTTTGGAGCCCGAGAGGAAAGAGTCAGCCCAAGGAACTCAAGCGAGGTGTCACGAAGGGCAGGACAGGGCAGAACAGGGAAGAGAGAGGGAAGAGGACAAGACTAGGATCAAGAGAGTACTGCCCTACGTCAATGACGACATTCCGGACGACGACGGAATCCTGGTATCCTATGTTACGCCCATCCTTGTCCGAGTATAAATGGGCGCCCTCAAATAAATGATCCACATCTTGTTCTCACTGACTTGGTCCCTCCTTCTCACTCGGGCACCACAGTTCTTTTTTCAGTGAAGACTCACACAGAACCACCCTTCCATCTCGATTTACCTATCGCATCCCTTCTCACACTCGGGCACCACATCCTACGAGACATTCATCAAGACCTTGGACTAAACAAGAGCCCTCAAGCCGAGCATTTGCTTGAGAAATGTCACGCTCTCTCGTTATTTTTCAAGAGTGGCACACCGGCAGCCATTCTCGAAAAGACGCAGAGGGAAATGGAAGCCATCTACGGTGACAAGCACCACGTTGACAAAGTCAATTACAAGTTGACCCGTCTCCGCTAAAGTGGATCGAATGACCGAATGCCTCGCCGCCTTCCCTCTCTATTCCCTGTTCTGCCTTGCCCTTCGTGACACGAGGACCTGTCAGTACCCCCCACAGTGGTTTTGGCAATCCATGAGGGGAAATGCAAGCGACCGCGTTCGTAACACTTCTGGTGATCCACACGATGTGCTACGTAAGCCCGGGACCTGGAGTCAAATAGACCTCGACAGTCACATCAAACTGAAGGGAACTGATGGTCAAATGGCAAATCGTCACACCTCCTTCAAGGCACATCTACTGCGACAACACTACCATTATCCCGAGCAAAGAGTACGGCGGAAATCGGAGTAGCATCGACCGGTACACCCTGCCCCAGCCCTGGCTCCTTCCCCTCATGGCACTAGCCAATCGGAGATGGACCCACTGCTTGACGACGATGCCTGGCGCCACGACAAGACCGGTCTCGATGGCTCCCATACATGCCAGAGCTCAAGCCTACTTCCGGGTTGGCCCTGGTCCATCGCAGAACCGAGATGGAGACAACGATCAACACGTCCCACGTACCGTCCCAGCGGACCGTCACGAACAGCGATAGCGAGGACCCCCCCCCCTCTATGGTCACCCAGAATGGTCGATGGCAGTGAGACCGAGTTGCTTCCCTGCACTATGGTCGCCAAACGATTGACTGGACTCCCGGGGACGTCGGCCCCGGAGGTAGTCGCCACACGAGAGACTGGGCTCCCGAGGACGTTTGGCTCTGATGGTATTCTCCAAACGATCTGGTCTCTCCCGAGGACGTCGGCCCCTGGAGCTAGTCGCCAAACAATTGACAGGACTCCCGAGGACGTCTGACTCTGATGGATTCTCCAAACGAATCCAGCATCTCCCGAGGACGTCGGCCCTTGGAGATAGTCGCCAAACGATTGACCGGACTCCCGAGGACGTCTGATTCTGGTGGTATTCTCCAAACAAGTTCCGCCTTTCCCGAGGATGTTTGGCTCTGGTGATATTCTCCAAACGATCCAGTCTTGCCGAGGCCGTGGAATTTGAAACAACAGTCGCCACACGGGTGACAGGACTCCCGAGGACGTTTGGCCCTGATGGTATTCTCCAAACGATCCAGCCTTTCCCAGGGCGTCGTCGTCGACATAGCCGCCACACGAGAGACAGGGCTCCCGAGGACAGTGGGTCTCAGGGTATTCTCCAAGCGATCCAGTCTCTCATGGGGACGTCGACCCTGAAGGTAGTCGCCAAACGAGAGACAGGACTCCCGAGGACGTTGGACTCTGATGGTATTCTCCAAACGAGTCCAGCTTTTCCCGAGGACGGCGAGAGCCCTGAAAGTAGTCGCCACACGGGTGACTGGACTCCCGAGGACGTCGGCCTCGAAGGTAGTCGCCACACGGGTGACCGGACTCCCGGGGACGTTTGAGTCCAATGGTTATTCTCCAACAAGTTCCGGTTGTCCCCCCGCCTGAACGTGGACGATGAGAGGCGCGTGGGGGATGCTCCTCATGTGCCCCCCCCCCTCCTTCAATCCAACAAGGTTCACAAGACAAAGCACTTTTTGCTTTTAGCACGGGTATTCAACTATAAGAAGATTCCCGTGAGCCGATCTGGTATCAACTGTAAAACCGTGTCCAGATCAAAGAACGAGCCAGGCCCGCCTGTGTTCCAACTACAACACCACCCAACTTGGGTGAAAGGGGGGCTACACGGCCCAGATGAGTCCCTTTTAACCAACAAAGTAGAGAGCTGTAATAAACTTCATTTTTTTTTCCCCCTTCACATACTCGCCACGCACTGATCCTTCCCCTCAAAGATCATTCTGTTGATGGTCCAACGGTACATAGCTCCACACTAGACTGGCTGTTCAGGCTGACATGAATGGCGGATGAGAAAGGATGAATAAGTGTCTTCTTAATATGTAGCATTGTTTTCGTACTTTGAATCTATTGACCTGGTTGTTGGCTGTAGTGGCATCTTCTCCAAATACGTGATTAGAGGGTAAGAAGAACAATGTGCAGTGAGTAGGAAAGAAAGATATGACAGCTCTTCGTCAAGTGACAAAAAAAAAATTAGATGAGCTGTGTTAGTTCAACGGTCCCATGTTCTATTCTTGAACCTCCAAGCCAAAGGGGACCATTTGCTATTCTATTACATGTTAGATGCTGGCTTGAGTTTTTAAAGACCTCTTTGCACTTGCGCAGAATGGGAACATGCCATAACGGGGATTCATCCCTTGGATCCTAAACGCCTGCTCGGACCAGTATCGTATTCGCATTCGCTGCCGCTTGCTGCCACTTTCTGTCCATCTTTGACCGTTCGATGTAATCCAGTAGCCGCTGCTTGAACAATGGCTCCTGTTGAACACGCTCCTCCAGGAATTGCAGAACAGACGGATCGACCTGGAGACTTCTCCACGCCAAGGGTGACTCAAGATCAGATTCTCTTCCATCATGAGGGACAAGGTCACCCGCTGGAGGATGAGATGCATTCTTCTCCTTCCAGTCTTGCGGATCAAATACGGCAAGCGCCAATCCATACTCCAACAATGACCGATGAATGAACTGGTGATGGTGTCCAATGTGGATCAGTGGACAAGCCTTGTGTAGCAGGAGTTGCCTCTCGTCGTCTCCACCAAAAAATTCGGCTTTCCATGACGACTCGTCCTTGTACACGACCGTCGGTTCACCGTCTTGATTCTTATAGATGGCCACGCAGAGTTTCTTGAAGAAACCAATGCCATGCCGCGTGAACCTTTCGTTGTTCATGCTCTCAAAGGCAGCTCTCGCCTGTGGACTCAAGTCTTTCTCGCCGAGCATCTTCCTGACTCGTTCATACCAATGATCAATGAGATGGTCGTAAAACTCCACTCGGGTGATATGAGCGGCGCGCGTAGCCGATAGGTCTTGTTGAGAATCCATCATACGCGACAACACCTCAAGCGACAACGACACCATCAGTGGATTCCTCATCAGGTCCTTCAAGCTTGGGATACGATCGAGGATATACACGACCTCCTCGGGCCTCCGCATCGGTTGATGTAGTGACACGTATTGGTTGATGTACTCTTTAACTTGATCCATCGAGAATGGTATGACCACAGCCTTCTGGCACCGTGTTGGATCCGATCGGTAGTTGTAGTCCTTGGGATAGAATCGTTCTTGATAATGCAGTCCGATGTGCTCACTTCTGCAACTGATCACCATCTTGGCTTGCCATTCTCCTGGTTCATTGATCTGATTGTTTGTATACAGGTTGTGTGCATGTTGGCTTTCATCATAACCATCGCATATCAAGATGAACTGGCGGTTGGCCTTCAACTCTTGAATCTGCGGCTCTGAAAACTTGGCCTTCCTGAGTCGTTTGGCAATCATGTCGTGCTCTGGCCTGTTGATGGTTGACAAGTCGATATGGAGAGGGATAGTGCCGTCTTTCTCGTATGCCTGCCACAGATAGCACTCAAGTTCTCGGTTGAAAGTCGACTTGCCTATTCCAGAGCCTCCAATCAGGAGGAACACCCTTCGATTGCTATCCAAGAACTCCAAGAGTTTCTCCATCAAAGGGAAACATTCTTCATCCCGGTCCTTCAGACTGGCTTTGGCTTGAAGGGGGACATAGACCGTATTGCCACGTTCCTTCAACCGTCGCCTTCGCAGCATACGCAGACTTCCCTCAACAGTCGTTCTCTCTTGAACACGATCGAGTAAAGACGGAGATCCAATTTGTGTGAGTGCTGTCGTCAATGTTTGTTGACTAGGTCCTTTCTCACGATGCTTCCGATAAAGTGCTTGCTTCATGGCGTCCCCATCAGTTCGCAGATCCTGTAACAACGTATTGGCGACTGTGATATGCAGAGTTCAGATCGAAAAAAAGAAAAAAAAAAAAAGTTGGATTGTTAGTGCGTTGAATCACACTCGGCTAGAATGGGTAGGAACGATCACCTCTTGGCTGTCCCGCTTTACATACACCGCATTTCATCTCCGGGCCTGGTGGAGAGCTCTGTGAGAGTATCAAGGATCCGTTGTTTGACTGACACATGCCGGCCCCAATCGTCATCATTCCGATAGATCTCCCCAAGGAATTCCATTGCTCCTCGTCGACTATCCGAGTCCCAAATGGAATTGGCAGCCAGATCTCCTAGCAGTTGGCATATCCCACTCTGGAAGGCCACTTCAAGGCGGCATGGTGTATCACACGCCAGGTTCTTGAAGTGGGCGAGTTGGCCATCCAGTATTAGGTATTCGGCCCCTCGTAACGCAGGATACCAGGCGCGCTTGCGGGAGCTGAAGCCCTTCCCTACGAGAGGTGTATGTTCAACATTCGATGTCCCTTTAAACCCTCACTGGATGTCACTTTACAATACTCCTTACGACAGTGTATCGTTTACCTGGCACCCATTGTAGGGCTTGGTAGGCATAGGCTGCCTGATAAACCAAGTATGGGTCGGCGCTTGTCTTCAGTCCTACCAAGTACGCCGAGAGTGGTTCGCGCAATGTCTCGTGGTCCAGATCATTGACTTTAACATCCGCCATCGCATCGAGTACATGTGATATTGTCAACGTCAACTTGTAGGTGAGATGTGGCGATTGATGGTGAGTATTAGCCAGTCGAGTGTTGAGGAGTTGCAATATCTTGATAAGATTGTCCGCTTCAAGATGACCGGGTTCGGCACCTTGGATCAGTTGGGCAAGTCCTTCGAGTTGATGAGCATCCGGCGAAGCGGATCGTTCAATTACTGAATAGAACTCTTTCACCAGTTCTTGGAACTCATCCTTCTCGAGAGCAGGGAGCAACTGTACCACTTCAGCAACAGTCATGGCATTTTTGAGCTCATCTCGCTTGAAGGTTTCGATTACATCCGAAGCAAGAGTACTGAGTCGCTCCTGCTCGCCCGGGTCGGATTTGGTGATTTGTAGCCAATTGCGTACAACATGATCCAGGTCTTTATCATGCTCATATGAATATCGCAAGTGACCTAGGCAAGAAGCCAGCTGCTGCGTGTTGCTGAGGCGTACATCTGGTTCAGAAGGTTTGAATATGGCGACAGGGGGACGCACATTCTCGGGAAATATGTGTGACAATCGTGTCTCAGGCTCGGTGACCGGAGAACTCTCAGTCAAATGCAGTGTGTTCAAGGCGGGAGGCAATGATTCGACAGTCGGGCTGTTCATAATAGAATGCGACGTGAGTCCTAGAGAAGCAGGTCGCGATGGTCTGACAACCGGAGTAGCCTCGGTAGAGTTTGCAGCTGGTTGTGGGGTGCTAGAGATGGAGCCGATGATGTACAGAAGTGCATGGTGCATTGTGGTAGGTTAGTTAGCGACGGATACGATACGAGGCAGCTCAGTTGATCCGTCAACAGTAATAGTTGCCATCGCTTGTTCACCTCCATTTCCCTGATTTCTTGTAGAAAGCTTGAGCCTCAATGTGATAGCCTTGGGTGTCCACCAAGGTTCCCAAGTTGGCATAAATTGTCGCGATCCCCTCGCGTAAAATAGGGTTTTTTGTGCGTTTGGCGGCTCCGCTCACCTGGGCCATTGAGACCTCTGTGTCGTGGCACAACACTAGGATGATTTTGGGATCAGTTTCCCTGCGGGCATTCTCCAAGTATATCCTGGCGAGATGCAATGCTTGTTGTATCGAGAGATCACCTCGCGGCGATGAAATGATATCGCCGAATGCCATGCTCCTTCAGTCCTGTAATGTGAATAATGAAAAAAGTCAGGAAAGGACTAAACGTCATCTCCCCTGAAGCTGCGGCGTAAGCTGCCAAGTACCTACTTGACACACGGTACCGAGTTCTACTTGCAGGTCTACTCTTCAGATGTCCACTGGTATAGTGATGTCTATCATGAAGCTCTGTGGGTTGGTAACTACGATGTACATGCCCAAGAGTAATACGCATATATGGCTGTTGAAACAAATAGTTTGACCGCCTTACTTTGAGCATGTATGTCTCTGTTGGTTGCTGGAATGGCTGTTGAGCTGGCTCAGTTCAGGTACTGGCAGTGTCCCTCGGATCAATGACACACACCTACAGTGAGAACGCATGCGTGAGTGCCGTGATCAGAGCGGCGCTGCCAACTTCTCCATTTCTCGTTGAAAGCGAAAATTTGGCTCTCTGGCTCCCATCCATGCTCCTTTTCCTTCGCCTTGACTTTTGCTAGCTCCAAACACTTGCCGGCTTTGCCGAATGATCCTGGAGTAGAGCACCATAGGACAGATGGGAATAGCAGCGGAACCACTTACCAAGAGCTGGTACTTGATATCGTATGGGGTGGAAAAGAGAGAGAGAAAGAATAGCATGTGGTATCCCTTGTGCCTACTATGTGGGTACGTAGCAGAAAGTCAGGATAAAATGGAACCGCATTGTCGGTGCGGATAGGTATACACTGATGCAAGGGAGCAAAAAAGAATGTGCAAAAAAGAAAGCAAAAAAAAAAAACCGCAAGCTGCAGGCAACGACCTACACACACACAGTGAAAAGCAAGCGAGGTCAGCTGGCTGCGTCAACAGGAACACGATGCACAGGTTGAGATGCAGTAGACTTACCACCATAGCCTCGGCGGGATGCTTTGGCCTAGGTGGTCGTGCTCACGAGGGAGGCCGGCCTCTACAAAGGACAAGATGGACACAAGCACCTGTATGAGCACCACACGTCTCGAGGAATGAACTCTAGCAGAAGACAACCCTTTTTTTGTTGCTTACCTTGCTTGTCGACCTGTGTCAACTCGCGGGCGGGCCTCCCCGGGCCCCTCCTCCCTCTCGACCTCCCCACTGCCGGCAAGCAAACTAGACGTGAATGAGTGAATGAGAGAGGAGTAGCGTTAGTACAAGTGATCAAGGACAGACTCTGCTTGATCGGTGAACGAGGAATGAGCGATGGGGAGGTGCCTTACCGTATTGCTGCAACTTTTGGACTG
>Ga0247824_10000431_pt1 | contig 20417 bp, 10 predicted proteins | sample 13C_PalmiticAcid_FD_194412 | JGI IMG/M metagenome (GOLD analysis project Ga0247824, IMG submission 194412) | Soil microbial communities from agricultural site in Penn Yan, New York, United States - 13C_PalmiticAcid_Day48 | ecosystem: Environmental > Terrestrial > Soil > Agricultural land...
CCACAGAGAGGCGCATTCTCGACACCATGTTCTCCTCGCCTTCGTCCGTTCGGGTCGAGGTAATCTTGGATCATCCAGCCTCTCGATCCATACCATGGATCCATCCTTCATAGGGACTCTCTGCTGTTCTTCAGCCAGGAGACTGACTCTTTCTGTCCTTCTCTCTTGTTCACTCTGTTTTCTTTGCAATATCAAGGACGACCAAGAGTTGATCAGCTTGATCTCTAAACCTCATACGGCCGGTGCCGCAATGACGGAGGAACGACAAAACTTCTTCATCGTCTTGCCCCGTGTTGGCACCATTTCCCCATGGTCTTCCAAGGCTACCAATATCGCACACATGTGCAATTTGGACCGTCATGTGCAACGAGTAGAGCGTGGTCAAGCATATCTGATCAGGACAAAGGATGGGAATCATCTGAGCGTGACAGAGTTCATGGCTATCTCCGCCTTGGTCCATGATCGCATGACCCAGGATGTGCTGAATATCATACCAGACGAGAAGGTCATCTTCAAGGTATGAAAAAAGTGTCGGAGCGTTGTTGGAGGGTTCATAATAGTGTTTCCGAATCTGCTTAACATTATTTTGTTGGTTCTCATCTTCATTCGATTAATGTTGACAGCAAGGTTCGCCTGCTCCATTGAAGACGGTTCAGTTGATGGGCAACGACGAGGAACGCAACCCTCGCGAGGCTCGGGAGCGATTGGTTGCAGCAAACAAGGAACTTGGATTGGCTTTGGCTGAGGATGAGATCGATTATCTCGTTGCCGCCTTTGTTGGCAGCAGCAAATTAAGCTCGGACAGCTGTTTAGCTCGCAACCCAACCGATGTTGAACTTTTCATGTTTGCTCAGGTCAACTCGGAGCACTGCCGCCACAAGATCTTTGGTGCTGATTGGACTATTGACGGCGAGAAGAAGCCCAACTCACTCTTTGGCATGATCAAGAACACACATCAGCGACATCCCGAGTACACCCTCTCCGCTTACTCTGATAACGCTGCAGTTCTCAAAGGACCCAATGCCACCCGGTTCGCACCTTTGGCTTCCGACAAATACGCTTACAACCTGTTCGAGGAGGAGGTTCACACCGTCGTAAAGGTCGAGACCCACAACCATCCCACAGCCGTCTCGCCCTTCCCCGGTGCTGCTACTGGATCTGGAGGAGAGATTCGAGATGAGGGTGCTACTGGTATTGGATCCAAGCCCAAGGCCGGCTTGACTGGATTCAGCGTCTCAAACTTGTTGATTCCTGGACACGTTCAGCCATGGGAGACGGACTATGGAAAGCCTTCACACGTCGCATCGTCCTTGGATATCATGATCGAGGGACCCCTTGGAGGAGCTGCTTTCAACAATGAGTTTGGACGCCCTAGTATCACTGGCTATTTCCGAACATTCCTCGAGTCTGTGCCCGGTCCCAATGGCAACGATGAGATTCGCGGATTCCACAAGCCCATCATGATTGCTGGTGGATTGGGAACCATTCGCCCACAGCATGTTCTCAAAAGGAAGATTCAGCCGGGTGCACACTTGATTGTTCTTGGTGGACCTTGCATGTTGATTGGATTGGGTGGTGGAGCCGCCAGTTCGATGACATCGGGTGAGTCATCAGCAGCCTTGGACTTTGCCTCTGTTCAGCGTGAGAACCCCGAGATGCAGCGCCGTTGCCAGCAAGTCATCGACTCTTGCACTGCCTTGGCCGAGAGCAACCCTATCCAATCGATCCACGATGTCGGAGCAGGAGGATTGTGCAATGCCCTGCCCGAAATCGTCCATGACAGCGGCTTGGGAGCAAAGATCGAGCTCCGCAATGTGAACAACGACGACCCCAGCATGTCGCCCATGGAGATCTGGTGCAACGAATCGCAGGAACGCTACGTTCTTGCCATCGGACCCGAGAACATTGAGCAGTTCAAGGCAATCTGCGAGCGCGAGCGTTGCCCATATGCTCTGGTCGGTTTTGCTACCGCAGAGGAAAAGTTGGTCTTGACAGACAGGCTTCTGGGTACCACCCCTATTGACCTGCCCATGTCAACCCTCTTTGGCAAACCTCCCAAGATGTCACGTACAACTGCTTCTGCAACTCCTACTCGCTATGAATTTGACAGCTCTTTGAAGTCATATCTTCCTTCGTTGACCCAGGCCACGGAGCTTGTGACCGATGCTGCTCACCGCGTCCTCAGACTTCCTTCTGTCGCGTCCAAGTCTTTCTTGATCACAATCGGCGACCGCACCGTCACTGGATTGGTCGCTCGTGACCAGTTTGTGGGACCATGGCAGGTTCCCGTTTCGGATGTCGCTGTCACTGCTACATCGCTTGGCGTCTCTGTTGGTGAAGCCATGGCGATGGGTGAACGTCCTCCAATTGCCCTGATCTCGGCTGCCGCTTCAGCTCGCATGGCCGTCGGAGAGTGCATTACCAACATGGCAGCAGCCAACATCCCCAGTCTTGGGCAAATCCGCATGTCCGCCAACTGGATGGCCGCTCCTGATCATCAAGGAGAGGGTGCTCGTCTGTACGAGGCTGTTCAAGCGATCGGTCTGGATTTGTGCCCTGCTCTGGGTATCAGCATCCCAGTCGGCAAGGACTCCATGTCTATGAAGATGAAGTGGAAGCAAGGCGATGAACAGATGGAGGTCACTGCTCCAATGTCGCTCAACATTACTGGATTCGGACCAGTAGCCAACATCCACAAAACTCTCACCCCCGAGTTGGTCACGGATTTGGAAGGCACAATCTTGGTGTTGGTTGACCTTGCGGCTGGCAGGGAGCGTCTTGGTGGTTCTGCAGTGGCTCAAGTGTACAAGCAAATTGGTAACGAGGTTCCCGATGTCGAAAGCGCCGAGGTCCTCAAGGCATTCTTCCAGGCGATCCAAGCCGTCCGTGAGCACGATGATCTTGTACTCGCATACCATGATCGCTCGGATGGTGGTCTCTATGCTACAGTCGTGGAGATGTGCTTTGCTGGTCATGTTGGCGCCAAGCTTGATCTCTCATCTATCACTCGGGATGTTGTCGCCGGTCTGTTCAACGAGGAATTGGGCGCTGTTGTTCAGGTCCAGCAATCACAACTGGAAAAATTGAAGACCGTCTTTGGACAGCATGGATTCCCAGTGGAGGCACTCAAGACGATCGGAACAGTCAACAGCAAGGGAGATGACTCGATTGTGATCTCGCACCAGGGAGTCAACGTCCTCGAGTCGAACCGTGTCGAACTGCAGCGCATTTGGGCAGAGACCTCTTATCACATTCAGTCGATCCGTGACAACTCGGACTGCGCTCGCCAAGAGTTTGATGGACTTTTGGATGCACAGAACCCAGGTGTGTCGTACCAGTTGACATTCAACCCAGCAGAGGAGATTTTGACCGCTGCCGAACTTGAACTGTCAAACCAAGAGCGCCCCAAGGTTGCCATTCTTCGTGAGCAAGGTGTGAACGGACAGATCGAGATGGCCTATGCTTTCCATGCGGCTGGATTCACTGCTGTGGATGTGCACATGTCCGACATCATCTCTGGCAAGGTCACACTCAAGGGCTTTAAGGGTATTGCAGCGTGCGGTGGATTTTCATATGGTGATGTCCTCGGTGCAGGATCTGGATGGGCCAAGTCGATCTTGCTGCACGAGCATGCCCGCAACGAGTTTTATGATTTCTTGACGGTGCGTCAGGATACATTCGCGTTGGGCGTGTGCAACGGATGTCAATTCTTGTCACAGATGCGGGAACTGATTCCTGGAGCTGAGAATTGGCCCTACTTTAAGCGCAACCAGAGCGAACAGTTTGAAGCACGTTTCAGCATGGTGGAGCTCGAAGACAACAGCCATGGATCATCGACACCCACGATCCCGTCCATCTTCTTTGACAACATGCGTGGATCCAAGTTCCCGATTGCGGTGGCACACGGTGAAGGCCGTGCAGAGTTTGTTCACCCATCGGATCTGGAGAAGCTCAAGGCAGCAGGTTTGATTGCAGCGTCGTTTGTGGATAACTATGGCAAGAAGACGGAACAATACCCATTGAACCCGAACGGATCGCCCGAGGGTATCACGGCTGTGCAGACACCCAACGGTCGTGTTCTGGCGATGATGCCCCATCCCGAGCGTGTGACGAGTCGAGAGGCCAACTCGTGGTACCCACGCGTGGAAGGACCACAGTGGGGCGAGAATGGACCATGGCTGAGAATGTTCAAGAATGCGCGCAAGTGGGTTAGCAGGCAATAGAGTATTTGAAATCGACCATTAAAAGACCTGCATGACAGAGTTAAAAATGGCGAAGCAGCCACCTTTTTTTGTCACACCTCTACTTTTTTTGAATCCTTTCTTCCCTCTTACCCATCTTCACAAAACCCCAAGTTCCTTCCACTATGACCAGTGAACATACTGCTGAAGACCACTTTCAAGAGTTCCGAATCCTGTCCGCCTCGTCCTCCATTCCAGTCTCAGACAACACAATCTTCATCTCCTCGAGGCTCGATAAGAAGACCAGAGAACGTATTGTGCGCTGGAAGGATATACAGAATGAAGTTGATGATGCTCGCCGTATCAGAAACGGCAAGAAATCAGTCTCGTTCATGACGGGCGACGACTTTAATGAGTAAAGATCATACATGGCTGGTACCTTTCATTCAAGCACTACACAGACATATAACATCAGATATACTGATCGTCTTGCCTTTCATGTTTTTTTTCCCCGGTGGTCTTGACTTGCAGGCTGGACCCAAAGAGGATCCTCTACCATCCTGGAATAGTGCTCGATGTAATCGTTACAGGCCGGGAGGAAGAAGCCACAGCAAATACGTCAATGCCGTCAAGAGCGTCGTCGGTTCAGACTCCCACTCAAGGCCCATCAAGAGCCATTTCAAAGGATCTGGTTCACCATGAAAACCGTGGCAGTGCTGAATTCGCCTCTGTCGTGCATCACGTCAGCAACCTGTCTATTGCGACTGCGGATGCTGTTGACAGGAGCCTCATCGTCCAATCTGCTATTCTGGACAACGAACAAACATTTCTCCAGGAATGCAGTTTCCCTGGCGAGACATTGTGGAGAGCCAACATTCCCACACAGAACACTCAAATACCCACTGTCGATGACTACATCAATAAGCGACTCGAAAGGATGGAGATGACAGGAATACAGGAAGGTGACCTCTTCCAGGTACACACCCTTCACCTTCTGCAGCAGATGCTCGATAAGCAGCAACAGACACTCAACCGACAGGTCATCCTCGAGAACCGTGTCCAGGCACTGATGACACAGAACTATGAGCTGCACGAGTATCCGATCCCTCGACTTTTCATTGTGCTTCCCAAGCCAAAGAGGCGCAAAGACAAGATCACACATCCTCTCACCAAGCAGTTCCGGTTGTACTTTTTGTGTGAGTGTGGTGACCACACCACAGGAACAGGTCGAGGCAACTTACCAAACAAGATCCATCTTGCCAAACATGAAGGATACGAATTGGATCAACCTAATGAGTTCTTTGAGCGATTTGGATCGTACGTTCTGGCGATGCTCAAGTTCCTCAAATATGGCACGATGGCAGCAGGAGTCGCAGTGCCACCATTGGCACTCTTCAAGGTTGTCGAGGGTATCGATGCTATCCAGAAGAGCCTTGCCATGACCACGGATAAAATCGGGTCTCTAGTGGATCAGACAATTCAACACATCCAAGATCTACAAGGAAGCTCTAAGAAGGACGGAGGCACAGCAGCAGAACAGATGATGCTGGAGGATATTGAGGCATTGGAAAGAGCAGATCTTCGACAACTCCAACTCTATCTGAATGACAAGGACAAGGGACGTGTCCTTGGCGATCTCTTCCGAACTTTCACTCCTGAAGGACACGTCAAATGGGTGTGCATTGATCACTACAAAGAGAACTACCGGAAAGCGGCCTTGAAACGGTTCAAGGATGTTATCTCTGTCAACGAATCAAATAGCTCGCTCCGTCAGAATCAGACTGAATTCCAATACCGAGGCAACTCAATTCTACGACGCCATGGTCAAGGCGTGTGGTGTTCAATCTCTCGATATATGTCTGGATTGGGATGTTACAATGGATGATCTTCGGAAGTTCGCATCAGCTGCTACCAAGGCGAACATCACTCGACTTGAGTTAAATGGACGTTTTTTCAAGGGGCCAGTACTGGATATGATCAACAATAGCCGTCGTTATGGTCCGATCCTGGAGATGATGTGCAATAGGCGTGTCCAAGAAATGAAGCTACCGGGTTTCAGCGACTTTTACAAACGGATAGACATCTCTTCCATGACAGCACCTTCTCAGCTTCGGAAACTCAGCCTGCCCACGTACACACGATCGTGCAAATCTATTCTGAGGACACTTCTGAAGCGCTGTCCATGTCTGGCCGAGCTGGAACTTGAGGTTTCCGACTTCGATGAGGCATTCGAGGACACAACGTCAGATTTGACAATCTTACCATGTCTTGAGAAGTTGACACTTCACTTGAGCTACGAAAGAGTCATTGTTGAAGTCTCTGGAAACACTATTCAATCCGTGAGAACGAAGACCCACCGGCTGTTATCTCCCAAGTTTGGTTTAGAGAAGCTGTTTCCGAGGGGATATCTCACAGATTTGGACACACATCTGTTCACAGATGTGTCTTTGGAGAGTTGTTCTCAATTGAACAATGTAATACGATGGAATCCAAAATTGCGCAACGTCACCATTGGATCCTCCTGTGAATACTCACGGACAATCATAGACGCAATCACATCCACACGAGCAAGGATCTTGTCAGAAAGTGGTGCCTGTGAGTTACGTCGGGTTCAACTGGGATTGAGGGCTGACCGGGATGGGCTCTTCGCCATTTTCGCTGTTGGGCTCGAGTTCCAAGATGAATTGGCTGCACCAATTGTGTCGAGTCATGTTGGTATGGGATCGTTCGGCTTTAGTAAACCACTCCGGATGCCCAGGTCGCTATTAGATCTGTTCCTGCAATACGGCTGGACACTCAGCACTCTGGAAACAAGCGAGGTCTTCAACGATACCATAGCTGCAACACTGGACAATATCACACATCAGAGGGGCTCCAAGCTCGCTTCATTGATCGTGGACACAAGTTCACTGACGCCGGTGGGCCTGGAGAGCATGATCAGGGTCGTTGATCGGTCCAACCACCTTCAACGACTCGAGTTTGCTTTCAGCAAATTGCATGAGGAAGAACAACAAATGAAGATGGAGCAACTGATCAGGCGCTATGGCAAGAGATTGACCGGATTGAAGATGATGGGCAGCAAGTCAAACATGTGGGTCCCGAAAGTCATGACTCTGTGTCCGACAAGGCTACAAGTACCAGCGTTGGAATCTTTCGGTCTGTTCAGCACTGTCGAGACACAGCTTCCACCTGGTTGTACTCATTGGATTGCTTCCATGGTATCATTGAAGCCGCAAGAACTACCGACCCCTCTGATTGCTCTGTCAACACAAGTGACAAATGTACCTTCTTCTGGGCCCTCTGTGTGTGGATGGAATTCTTTGGAACGTGTCCATCTATCTGGTATTCCTCTACAGGCAGAGGATTGGAAAGTCATCATCCAAGCTATGGATTTCTCAGCCTTAAAGGAACTTCGTCTTGAAGGGAATGAGTTTTCGATGGATCATCTCAAGGTGGTGGTCGACCATGTGCCCGTCAACACCAACCCTGTGACAAGATTGAGGTTTTGGGTTTACTCACAACTTATCGATAAGAACAGTGACGAATGGTTTTCCCAAATTGTGAGGCTGTGTGGCAAGGTGCCTAATGTCTATGTGCGGTGGGCACCGTTCCGCTGGTAAGCCTTACTTCACATAGAAAGTATATGCACTAAAACGAGTTTCCTCTGCCATTGAGTGGTCGTATGTCATTGTTATCCCTTGTGCCTATCTGAGCTATGCGTACAAAGCACAAATGAGCAGTTGCCAGGATAAAAGAGAACCACATTTTCGGTGTGGATATGCAAAAAAAAAAAGCTACAAGCAATAAGTAAGGCACGACCTATTCATACGATGACAGCGAATGAGGGTTAGTCGGCCGAGCTTACAGCTGTACCATACTCAAGCAGACATTCCATGAGCTTACCGCTCTGCCTTAGTGGGGAAGCCTTGGCCCGGGCGGTCGTGCGTATGAGGGTGGCTGCCTACAGAGGATAGGATAGACGGATGCATCGAACAGAAGACACCTTTTTTTTTGATCGCCTACCATGCCGAGGGTCCTGCCACAACGGGTGGCCGACCACCCTCCGTCCCTCCTCCCCCTCTCGTCCAGAATAGGCAGAATAGGGCAGGTGTGAGTACGTTGGTAAAGAACAGGTGCTTTCGATGGTAGGCAAAAAGGGACAGGCAAAGAGAGAGATGGGCCTTACGAATCGCTACATATTTGGATGACAAGGAGGAGAGGTTGAGGGCAAAGAAGAAAGCAGCGCTGTGGTTTTTATTCCATCGTTGCAGGTGACGTTCATGACCTTTCTATCCACCAGAGATCCGCTTGATTTCCGCCTCATGGTAATGCCCAGGTAAAAGTGCAACGGATACAGAAATTGGGCCGTCAAGCGCACGTTCCTGGACCCAGGAAAGCCATCCCTCTCATCCTTCATCGCTACTTTCTCCACTCATCTACTCATCGTTGCTCATTCGTGTTTTGCACTTGACCTGTACTACAGCCCAGTTATTCGTGACCTGTATCTTTCTCGAGTGGTATGTTCTCACGGGTTCTGTTAGTATGAGAGGGTGGCGAAGCGAACCTAAAGAGCTTGGGCTTTTCGAGGTGTGAATTTTTCAACTTTTTCATCTTTCACCTCTTTCCGATATCTGCACAAGGCCGATTACTCGAGGTCATCATGACAAGTGAACGCACAACCGACGACCACTTTCAAGAATTTCGAATCCTGTCTACCTCATCCTCAACTCCAGTCTCCGACAATACAATTCTCATCCCCTCATGGTTCGATAAGAAAACTGGAGAGCGTATTGTGCTATGGAGGGACATCCAGAACGAAATTGGCGATGCCCATCGAGTCAGGAACGGCAAGAGATCAGTCACCTTCATGATGGACGATGAGTTTAATGAGTAAGAACAAGACAAGTGTCTTAATCCATGCACTGCATTTCGACATCAAACGCTCATCGTCTTGTTTTCTCTATTGATGGCCTTGACTTGTAGGCTGCATCCAAAGAGGATCATTTACCATCCTGGTATAGTGCTCGATGTGATCGTTACAGGCCGGGAGGAAGAAGATACATCCAATATATCAATGCCGTCAAGAATGTCGTCGGTTCAGGCTTCCGCTCAGTGCCACCCAAACGCCGTGTCAAAGGATCTTGCCAGCCAAGAAAACTGTGGCAGTGTCGACATCACCTCTGTCGTGCAACACGTCAGTAGCCTGTCTATTGCAGCTGTGGATGCCGTGGACAGGAGCCTTATCTTGCAATCTGCCATTCTTGACAATGAAGAGCATGCATTTCTCGAGGGATCCAGTTTTCCCATGCAAAACATTCAAATACCTACTGTCGATGACTATATCAATGAGCGACTCGGAAGAATAAAAATGGCAGGAATACAGGAAGGCGACCTCTTCCAGGTTCACACCCTTCACCTTCTGCAACAGATGCTCGATAAACAGCAACAGACACTTAATCGGCAAGTTCTCCTCGAGAACCGTGTCCAAGCATTGATGACACAGATCTACGAGTTGCACGAGTATCCGATCCCTCGACTGTTCATTGTGCTTCCTAAGCCAAAGAGGCGCAAAGACAAGATCACCCATCCTCTCACCAAACGGTTTCGGCTATACTTTTTGTGTGAGTGTGGCGAGCACACCACAGGGGTTGGTCGAGGTAACTTGCCGAACAGGATCCATCTTGCCAAACATGAAGGATACGACTTGGACCAACCTAACGAGTTCTTTGAGCGCTATGGATCGTATGTTCTGGCGATGCTAAAGTTCCTCAAGTATAGCACGATGGCAGCAGGTGTTGTAGTGCCACCATTGACACTCTTCAAGGTTTTTGATGGCCTCGATGCTGTCCAAAAGCGTCTTGCAATGTCCACAGATACAATTGGTTCATTGGTGGATCAGACAATCCAGCACATCCAAGATCTTCAAGGAACCTCTAAGAAGGACGGAGGCAAAGCAACAGAACATATGAGACTAGAGGATGTCGAGGCGTTGGAAGGAGCAGATCTCCGACAACTCCAACTCTATCTGAATGACAAAGACAAGGGACGTGTCCTTGGCGATCTCTTCCGAGTCTTTACCCATGAAGGACACGTCAAATGGGTGTGCATTGACCACTACAAAGAGAACTACCGGAAAGCAGCTTTGCAACGGCTCAAGGATGTCATCTCTGTTAACAACGGGGGATTCAATCAAACAGACAGCTCCGTCAGAATCGAACTGAAGTCCAATACCGAGGCAACTCAATTCTACGAGGCCTTGGTCAAAGCGTATCACTCTGACGTGGGATGTTACAGTTGGCGATCTTCAAAAGCTCGCATCAGCTGTTGCCAAGGCGAACATTACTCGACTTGTGCTGAACGGATGCTTTTTCAAGGGACGAGTGCAGGATAGGATCGGCAATGGTCGCCGATACGGTCCGATCCTGGAAATGATGAGCAATGGGCGGATTCAAGAAATGTCATTATGGGATTTCAGCGACTTTTACAGGCGGATAGACGTCTCTTCTATGGCAACACCTTCTCGGCTTCAGAAGCTTAGCTTGCCTCTATACACGAGACCATTCAAGTCCGTTTTGGTGAAATTGTTAAAGTGTTGCCCATGCTTGACCGAGTTGACACTTGAAGTTTCCGACTTTTACGAGGCTTTCGAGGATACAACAGCAAATTTCACAATATGGACATGTCTTGAGAAGCTAGTCATTCGCAAGCTCCACGAAGCAGTCGTGGTAGAAGTCGCTGGGAACACTATTCAATCTGTGAGTGCAGGGATCCACCGACTATTACGCCCCCCGTCAGATTTGGGGACACTGCTTTCGAATGGACATCTCACAGAGTTAAGTACACACGTATCTTTGGAGAGTTGTTCTCAATTGAACGATGTTCTACGGTGGAATCCAAAGCTGCGCTACGCCAACCTCACATGCGACTTGCACCACTCGCAAGCCATCATGGACGCCATTACATCCACACGAGCAAGGATCCTGTCAGAAAGTTGTGCTTGTGAGTTACACCGGGTTGAACTACGTTTATACGTCAATCGGGCTTGGCTCCCTGATAATTTCACTGTGGCTCTCGAGTTCCAAGCTGAATTGACTGAACCAGTTGTGTCGAGTCGTGTTGTTATGACACCGATCGGCTTTGGTATACCACTCCGGATGCCCAGGTCGCTATTAGATCTGTTCCTGCAATACGGCTGGACACTCAACACTCTGGAAACAAACGAGGTCTTCAACGATACCATAGCTGCAACACTGGACAATATCACACATCAAAGGGGCTCCAAGCTCGCTTCATTGTTCTTGGACACAAGTTCACTGACGCTAATGGGCCTGGAGAGCATGATCAGGATCATTGATCGGTCCAACCACCTTCAACGACTCGAGTTTGCTTTCAGCGAATTGCATGAGGAGGAACAACAAATGAAGTTGGAGCGACTGATCAGGCGCTATGGCAAGAGATTGACCGGATTGAAGATGATGGGCAGCAAGACCAATATGTGGGTCCCGAAAGTCATGGCTCTGTGTCCGACAAGGCTACAAGTACCAGCGTTGGAATCTTTCGGTCTGTTCAGCACTGTCGAGACACAGCTTCCACCTGGTTGTTCTCATTGGATTGCTTCCATGGCACTCGAAATACCAGAGTTGGAATCTTTCGGTTTGTTCAGCAATGACAAGACACAGCTTCCGCCTGGCTGTGTCTCGTGGATTGCTTCCATGGTATCATCGAAGCCGCAAGAACAACCGACCCCTCTGATTGCTCTGTCAACACAAGTGACAAATGTACCTTCTTCTGGGCCCTCCGTGTGTGAATGGAATCCATTGGGATCTGTTCATCTATCGGATATTCCTCTGCAGTCAGAAGATTGGAAAGTCATCCTCCAAGCTATGGATTTTTCGGCTTTAAAGGAAGTTCGTCTTCAAGGGGATGGGTTTTCGATGGATCACCTCAAGCTTGCGATTGACCGTGTCCCTGTTAATACCAACCCTGTGGCAAGATTGGCGTTTAGTACTCATTCACGACTTGTCGATAAAAACAGCGATGAATGGGCTTCACAGGTCGCGAGGTTGCGTAGTAAGGTGCCGAATGTCGAATAAAACGCGCTGCACGTTTGGCGTTGATTTTTTGCTCTCAGCTCTCAGCACAGTGTGAATGGACCGCACCACGGGAGAGAGCCTTCTTCTCACCTTCTCACCCGTCCGTCTTGCATCGCTATTCCCTCGATCGCTACTCGCTCCCCCTCATCTCATCTTCTCATCGTTGCTCATTCGTGTTTGCCCTGTACTACAGCCCAGTTGTTCATGACCTGTATCTTGCTCGAGTGGTATGTTCTCACGTCCAAGTCGAAGGAGGGATCTACAAAGTATTCCGAGCATTGTGATCGAAAAAACACCGTTGTCCTAGCTCAGCTCAGCGAGCCATTCTTAAAGTATCTTGGCAGGATGGGAAGCGACACACTCCCGTGGGCCCAACAGCCTGCTTACAACCATTTAATCATCAAACCTGCAACAGCAGGGCATTGTACGACTGCTGCAACAAAAAATCGACCAACAGATTGCGAGAGGCGGTCCAAGTGCTGTGTTCGCTGTGATTACGAGAGAGAGGCGAAGCGAACCTATGAGCCTTGGACGATTATTTTTTTTTGCCAATGTGATTTTTCATCTTTTCATCTTTCCATCTCTCTCTCCTCCTTTCCGATATCCGCACAGGGTCGATTACTCGAAGATATCATGACAAGCGAACGTACGACCGATGACCACTTTCAAGAGTTTCGAATCCAGTCTACCTCATCCTCAACTCCAGTCTCCGACAATACAATTCTCATCCCCTCATGGCTCGATAAGAAAACTGGAGAGCGTATTGTGTTATGGAGGGACATCCAGAACGAAATTAGCGATGCTCATCGAGTCAGGAACGGCAAGAGATCAGTCACCTTCATGATGGACGATGAGTTTAATGAGTAAGAACAAGACAAGTGTCTTAATCCATGCACTGCATATACGATATCAAGCGCTCATCGTCTTGTTTCTGGATGACCTTGACTTGTAGGCTGCACCCAAAGAGAATTCGCTATAACCCTGGAGTGGTGCTCGATGTAGTTGTTGCAAACCAAGGCCAAGAAGCCACCGTGGCAGCCAAGTCATCAATGCCTTCAGGAACATCAATCCAGGGATCCACTCCATGCCTTCAAATTGCCGGTCCAAAGGATCCGGTTCATCGAGCGGATCGTGATGGCAAGATTACCTCTGTCGTTCAGCACGTCAGCAAGTTATCTATTGCTAATTTGGACGCCATTAACAGGGGCCTCAGCGCCCAATCGGCCATTCTGGACAACAAAGAACAAATGTCTCTCCAGCAAGGCGACTTATCCAATGGGACGTTGGGGACAACGAACATCATGCAGAACATTCAAATACCAGCCGTCGATGACTATATCAAAGAACTAATCGGAGGTATAAGAACAGCAGGGATTCAAGAAGGTGACCTCTTCCAAGTGCATACTCTTCATCTCCTTCAGAAGATGCTCGACAAGCAGCAACAGACACTCAACAGACAAGTCCTGCTCGAGAATCGTGTTCAAGCATTGATGACACAGAACTACGAACTGCATGAGTACCCAATCCCTCGACTTTTCATTGTGCTTCCGAAACCAAAAAAGCGCAAAGACAAGCTCACTCATCCTCTCACCAAGCAATTCCGGTTGTACTTTCTATGTGAGTGCGGTGAGCACACCAAAGGGGCAAGTCGAGGCAACTTACCGAACAAGATCCATCTTGCAAAACACGAAGGATACGACCTGGACCAACCTAACGAGTTCTTTAAACGATACGGATCGTACGTTCTCGCTATGATGAAGTTCCTGAAGTATGGTACACTGGCGGCGAGTGTTGCAATACCGCCACTGGCACTCTTCAAGGTTGTCGAAGGTCTCGATTCTATCCAGAAGAGCCTCATGATGACCACGGACGCCATTGGATCTCTAATTGACCAGACAATCAAGCATATCCAGAACCTGCAAGGGAACACTCTGGATGACGGAAGTGCATCCACAGGACCTATGAGATTGGAGGATATCGAAGCACTTGAAGGAGCGGACCTTCGACAACTCCAGCTTTTCCTGAATGACAAGGATAAGGGCCGTGTCCTCGGCGACCTCTTCCGGGTTTATACTCCTGATGGGCATGTCAAATGGGTATGCATCGACCACTTCAAAGAGAACTATCGGGAAGCGGCCATGCAACGGTTCAGAGAAATTGTCTCAGTTAATCGTGGAGAGTGGACTGGAGAAGACGCTGTTTTCATCTGTCTTGAATCCAATACCGTGGCAACTCAGTTCTACGAGGCTATGGTCAAGGCTCGTGGGATTCAATCTTTGAATATCGCGCTGCAGTGGGATGTTAAAATGGATGACCTTCGAAGGTTATCATCAGCCATTACTAGGGCGAATATATATCGGCTTGAGCTGGAAGTACATTCCGAGGGACCAGTACTCGATATAATCAACAAGGGCCGTCGATATAATCCAGTCTTGGAGTTGATGTGCAATGGGCGGATTCGAGAAATGACGCTACTATTGCTATCAAACGAATTTTACAGGCGTATCGACATCTCTTCCATGGCAACAACCTCTCAGCTTCAGAAACTCAAGTTGCCTCCGTATTCACGATCGTACAGGTTCATGCTGGCGAAACTTCTCAAGCGCTGCCCGTGTTTAGTCAAGCTGGAGCTTCAGGTTTCCGACTTTAACGAGGCTTTCGAGGACATAACGACAGATTTGACGACCTTACCGTGTCTCAAGAAGCTGGTCATGCACTTGAGAATCCGAAGAATCGACGTGGAATTTTCTCAGTGCAGGGTTCAGTCTATGGACGGGTTGCTCCAGACGGACTGTATATGGGAACAGCCCCCGCCTGGTGTGGAGTCGCTGTTTCGGAAGGGCCACTTTACAGAGCTGACCACAGGCTCCACCTCTGTACACCATGTGCCTAAATTGGTCGAAATGATGCAGTTGAATCCAAGGCTTCGTAACATCCAACTTGGCTGCCACATGGAGGATGCACAAACCCTAATGGACGCAATCACATCCACACGAGAAAGAATAATGTCAGAACAAGGTTATTCCGAGCCACTTCGGGTGAATTTCCCTTTCGGCCTTATCAACGTCGAATTCGAGTTCCGGAATGAGTCAACTACAACAACAACGGAGTTGAGTCGAGAAGGTATGAGACAGCCTACGCTAGCCAGCGCCCGGAAGCTTTCACCCCTTCTCCTGAAGTATGGCCAGTGGATCGATGTCCTAAAGACCCAGGACGGATTCAACGACGAATTGGCAGCGATTCTGGACCGGGTTACAGAAATTAGGGGATCCAGGATCACCTCGATACAACTGAACCCAGCCACGCTGACGAATGTGGGTCTCAAAAGCATGATGAGGGTTATTGAGCGTTCTCAAAACCTACGACTCGATATCGAATTCAAGGAGATGGAGACAAAGCACCAGCAGAAGAAACTGAATCTATTTCTCCGTCGATGTGGCAAAAGGCTGCATGGATTAAAAATGGAAGGTAACTCGGCAGACGTGTGGGTCCCGATGGTCATGGATATCTGCCCGACAAGACTTTACCTGCCAGAGTTGGAATCCTTCAGTCTGATCAATAATGACAATTCGCAACTTCCACCTGGTTCTGTTCAGTGGATTGCCTCCATGGTATCGTTACCACCGCAAGAACAGCCGACCTGCTCGCTCGAACCATTCACTCAGTCAGCCATGTCATCCACATTTGGGACGACTGCGGCTGAATGGAGCCCGTTGCGTGCCATCGAGTTGACACATATTTCTCCACACGTTGGTGACTGGGAGTTGGTGATCGGATCGATCGACTATTCAATTCTTCGAACGTTGCATGTTGTAGGTGGATTCTCGTGCAGTGACGCGAAACTTTTGCGAAGTCGAGTCCCTGTCAAACCTAACCCTGTAACAAAACTGGATTTGAAAATTGAGCCTTCAAACTCATTCTGGTTCCCCATACTCTTTGGTAGTGGTACTCCACTCATTACAGAGAGCAACTTTTTATCCATTAAGGCGAAGATGGAGCAAATGTGGCAAGTCGCGTAGAGTGGAATAAAGCACTGTTAAACCTGATCTTCGCTTTTTGAGCACCAGATGTACATGTACAGTTGTGATTGATCAGAATTCTTTGAGGAGTCACCCAGTGTGACATTCAGGAGCCTCACTCTTTCTCTCGATCCTTCGATCACGTCCCATTCCTCATCTTCTCATCGTTGCTCATTCGTGTTCGCGCTCAACCACCACCACAACCCAGCTGCTCATGACCTGTATCTTGCTCGAGCGGTATTTTCTCACGCCCAAGTCGGAGGGGAGATCGAAGTAGCATTGAATCCAAGCATTGCTGTAACACGAAGCATTCATACTTTTTTTTTTTATGCAGCCGCGCCTACTTGTACTACTGTAGGCATCATGACGCATTCCTTCCCTACTTTACCCTCAACTCCTAGTATCAATTTTTCATCCTAATGGGACCGACGCATCGTGCTGTGGAAGGATATCCAGAGAGGGATCATGAATGCAGATCGTGTCATGCATGGCGAACCATCAATATCATCTTATGACGGATAACGACCTTGAGTAGAAAGACCAAGGTATTCATCCTCCGTCAACGAATCCACCATCATGACAGGAAATGAAGGCAATGACTTTGCTAGCATATGCACTATCTGTTTTCTCACTCCGAAACCACCCTTCACCGCTCTGGGGACGTGATTGTTGCAATTCAGGACCTGAACTATATTCCATCCTCGAGGTATTCTTCTTCTCAAGGACTTTCTTTTAGAATTTCGTCGCGCGTCTGGTTAAAGGGGTCAGCGATACACTCGGAAGATACGGCTAAAGACGGCAAGCGACAGTATTTAGGATATAGGTGATTGTTCGGAATCGCCTGTTCGGAAAACACCAGTCGTACGTGTCAACATATCAGAAACGAGTATTATTGCCTTGCCGCAGTTGTGCTGGAGCCACACACCCTCAAATAGCTTTTTGCAGGATGAAAGCGACACACTCCTATGGTCCTATCATGATTGGGGGAGTCGGACTTGGAACAACGACGTTGTGGCGTTGTTCGTCCACAGCAAAAATGAATCACAGCACAACCATTCGGCCAACAGCATGCAGAGAAGCGTCCAAGTGCTGTGTTCGCTGTGATTACGAGAGGGACGAGAGGGTGGCGAAGCGAAATTCTTGAGAGCCTTTACCAAAATTCCTCTCGTATTTAATCGTCAAATGCCCTGTCGCGATTTCTTCATCTTTTCAATCACTCACCACATTCCACAATCTATACAAGGTCGATTACTCGAGGCCACCATGACAAGCGAACATACAACCGATGACCACCTCCAAGAGTTTCGAATCCTGTCTACCTCATCCTCGATCTCCGACAACACAGTTTTCATCTCCTCAAGGTTCGATGAGAAAACTGGAGAGCGCATTGTTCTATGGGACGACATCCAGAATGAGATTGATGATGCCCGTCGCATCAGGAACGGCAAGAGATCAGTCTCTTTTATGACGGACGGTGACTTCAATCAGTAAGATCAACACAGGTGTCTTTTTACCCATGCATTGCATAGGTTGTATCAAATGCTTACTATCTTGTTTCTCGATGGACTTGATTTGTAGGTTGCACCCAAAGAGAATCCGCTATAACCCTGGAGCGGTACTCGATGTCGTTACAAACCAAGGCCAGGAAGCTATCGTGGCACCCGAGGCATCAATCTCGTCAAGAACATCAGCCCATGGATCTGGCCCTCCAAATGCCGGTCCAGGGGATTCGGTTCGCCGAACAGGTTGTGATGGGAATGGTATTGTCTCGGAAGAGCATGCATCTCCATGGCAAGACGTGACACAGAGGAAAGCTGAAATCCCCCGGCAGTACCTCCAACTCCCTATTGACGATGGCTATATCAGTGAACGATCCGAAAGCACGCGTTTGGCTACAATACAGGGAGACGACCCCTCCCCATCATCTCAGTTACTACAGCAAATTTTCGACTACCTAAAACAGTCGCGCCAGGAGTCACTCGATATGCATCAAGAGACACACAATCGGCTTGTCGTAATTGACAATAATTCTCAAGCACAGATGAGGCAGAACTATGAGCTGGATGAATATAAGATTCCTCGGCTTTTCATTGTGCTTCCAAAACCAAAGAGGCGCAAAGACATGGTCACTCATCCTCTCACCAAACGCTTTCAATTGTATTTCATATGCGAGTGTGGAGAGCACACCAACGGGACAAGTCGAGGCAACATGCCGAACAGGATCCACCTTGCCAAACATAGAGGGTACGACTTGGACCAGCCTAACGAGTTCTTTGAGCGATATGGATCGTACGTTCTGGCGATACTGAAGCTCCTCAAGTATGGCACGATGGCAGCAGGAGTTGCATTGCCATCATTGGCACACTTCAAGATAGTTGATGGCCTTGATGCTATTCAGAACAGTCTTAAGATGCCCAAGGATACCATTGGGCCTCTGGTGGACCAAACAATCGAGCACCTCCAAGGCCTGCAAGGGAACGCTATGGATGTTGGCGATGCAACGGCAGGGTTCATGAGGTTAGAGGATATCGAAGCGCTTGAGGGAGCAGATCTTCGACAACTCCAGCTATTCCTGGATGACAAGGATAAGGGCCGTGCTCTTGGAGATCTCTACCGAGTTACCACTCCCGATGGGCATGTCAAATGGGTATGCCTCGACCACTACAAGGAGAACTATCGTAAAGCAGCCATGAAACGACTTGAGGAGGTCATCTCAGCTAAGAACGGGCACTGGACTATAGAAGACTACCTCATCATCTATTTTGGATCCGATACCGAGGCATCTCAGTTCTACGAGGCTATGGTCAACGCTTATGGCATTCATTCGCTGCATATCGATCTGAAGTGGGGTGTTTCACATGGTGATCTCCGAAAGTTATCATCAGCGGTTGAAATAGCGAATATAGCTCGACTCAACCTGGGAGTATCTTCTTCCAAGGGACCAGCGAGCGACATATTCAACAGTACCCGCCGATATAATCCAGTCTTGGAGATCATGTGCAATGGGCGGATTCAAGAAATGAAGCTACAGGGATTCGACGACTTTTACAAGCGCATGAACGTCTCTGACATGAGAAGACCTTCTCAGCTTGAGAAACTCGGCTTGCCTCTGTATACACGATCACACAGGTCAATTCTGGTAGAACTTCTGAAGCGATGTCCGTGTTTGATCCAGTTGGAACTTGAGGTTTCCGACTTCAACGAGGCTTTCGAGGACATAACGACAGATTTGACGATCGTACCAAGCCTTAAGAAGTTTGTCATGATCTTGAGAATCCAAAGGATCGATGTGGAAATCTCTCAATGCAAGGTTCAATCCGTGAACGCGTGTTTGTGGACAGAGTGCATTTGGGACCAACCCGCACCTGGCTTGGAGTCGTTTTTTCGAATGGGTCTCTTGACAGAGTTGATGACGGATTTACCCTCCTCCCAGCATGTGTCCCAACTGGTCAACGTAATGCAGTGGAATCCGAGGCTCCGTGTCATCGACATTACCTGTCCCGTGGATGATTCACAGCCCAACATGGATACAATCATATCTGCACGAGAAAGGATGCTGTCAGAACAGGGTTATTTCGGGCCCCTTCGAGTCATCTTATCTTTCAGGGACCCCGAGCGTCTCAGCGTCGAGTTCGAGTTACAGGAGGAATCAATTACCACAGCGGCATTGAGCCCGGATGATATGATACAGCCTACGCTAGCCAGCGCCCGGAAGCTTTCACCCCTTCTCCTGAAGTACGGCCAATGGATCAGCGTCCTAAAGACACAAGACGGATTCAATGACGAATTGGCAGTGATTCTGGACCGGGTTACAGAAATTAGGGGATCCAGGATCACCTCGATACAACTGAACCCAGCCACGCTGACGAATGTGGGTCTCGAAAGCATGATGAGGGTTATCGAGCGTTCTCAAAACCTGCGACTCGATATCGAATTCAAGGAGATGGAGACAAAGCACCAGCAGAAGAAACTGAATCTATTTCTCCGTCGATGTGGCAAGGGGCTACATGCATTAAAAATGGAAGGTAACTCGGCAGACGTGTGGGTCCCGATGGTCATGGATATCTGCCCGACAAGACTTTACCTGCCAGAGTTGGAATCCTTCAGTCTGATCAATAATGACA
>Ga0247824_10000432_pt1 | contig 20408 bp, 26 predicted proteins | sample 13C_PalmiticAcid_FD_194412 | JGI IMG/M metagenome (GOLD analysis project Ga0247824, IMG submission 194412) | Soil microbial communities from agricultural site in Penn Yan, New York, United States - 13C_PalmiticAcid_Day48 | ecosystem: Environmental > Terrestrial > Soil > Agricultural land...
GCAGCCGCAGTGGCGCCCGCCCCTGCTACTGCCGAGTGAGGTCATCACAGTGGGAGCTCGTGTGTTAAAAACGCCATCTTCGTCTCTCCTAGCAGCGCAGGACGAGACATACCAGTCTTCATGTTTCTGCGATTTGATTGATATTCTGTTCATCTTGCTAGCTTTGATGAAAAGCACGGTAAAAGCCACCAAGGATCGCCAAGGCATGGCGTGTCAATCCTGCGGATGGGTTCGTCGCATTTGCTTGGCACAGTGCGGGCTTATGCGGATCGGCTTGAGCGATTAAACTTTCCGGAAGGCACGGAGGTTCGGCGGCCATCGCTGCACGAAACGAAACAGAGCACCAATTGCAGTGGGTTTGCATCTCAATTCCGGTGGGCCTTCCTTACCTCGATCTTGCCTTTTGCACGTCGTGCTTCCTCGGGCTGACACCTCAATCACCGAATCCACCGATGTCAGCAATGCGCTAAGTTGGCGACGACGGCCGGGCCCGTGCAATTGCTCGAACCCAAGACCGACTTGCGACAATTCTCGAGACGCCATTGAGGTCGCTTCCTCCGTCTTCGACCCAACCCGACCTCCACCCATTGCGGCCATCGCGACCCTCGTCCGTTCGACCGGAGCATCCAAGATGCCTCTCTTCGGCGCCCGCGACGTCGTCTCCTTCCCGCCGGGGAGTAACTCGACAGACACGGTCATCAACAACATCCATCTCAACCTGACCACCCTCGACCACTGGAACTACACCCTCTTCTCCAATGGCACCCTGTCCAACGGCTCGTGGTGTCTCTTGACCTTCCACAACTACACGCCCACTTACCTCTTCCCGAACGGCACATTTCTCAACGCCACGTGGTGTTGGTCGCCCACCGAGCCCATCGGCGTCCGCGCCGGCGTCGCCATCGGCTACGCCGTCCTCTTCGGCATCGCTCTCGTGCTGACTCTGGTCAACCTCAACAAACACGGGAAGCTCCATCTTCCGGCCGAGAAGCGCTTCTTCCCCATCGGGAGGAGATGGCAATGGTACTGGGCTTCGTGGGTGTGCGCGACTGCCCTCATCAGTCTGCTCACATCCGTGGACGTTGACCGATACTTTCTTCCCGAGCTGCCCATCATCCTCACGAGCTTCTTCTGGTATTTGATGCAGATCGGCGCCATGGCCGTTGTATGGGAGGCCGTGCGCCACTGGGGTAGTTGGATGGAGCGCCAGTTCATCGACCCTGACCCCTTCTCTCTCCGAGAAGACGACAGGCGCTCCAAGGTCGAGTTCTACTTGCCATTATTGTTCTACCTGTTCCTCTGGCTGGTATGTCTCCCAAGTCAGCGCGCTCACATGTTCAACACTGACAACCCTGCTCTGCAGAACTTCTTCATGATCGTGCCCAGGAACTGGACCGCCATCCAGCATCAGCGCTACCCCCAACAGATCATCGACGAAGCCGCGCCCACCGCGACAGATGCCCGTTTCAAAGCTGCCGCATTCCTCCTCGTCGTCTGCTGGCTGATAACCGCCTTCTCCCTGCGCCACTCGATCAAATATTACTGCCCGCGTAACCGGGGTGTGATGAACCGCATCAAAGGCTTCTTCCGCTACATGCCGTTCCGCTTCATGCTCATCGTCCCCTTGGCTGCTGTTATCCCGGCTTACCAGGCCCTGGTAGCATGGCACTTCGACTACAGTCCGCTCAAAGTCACCGGCCTCAAGGCAGCCATCTATGCCGGCGGCTACACCCCGGCTCTTCTCATTCTCTTCGTCCAGATCATCATTGGCTTCTTCAACGCCAACGAAGACCTTGAGCTGAAGCGCCAGCGCCGCGTGCGCGGCCAAGAACTTGACCGTGAAATGGGCATTGTGCACAAGCCCTCGTGGTGGAGCCGCATCAACGGCGAAAACATGGACCCCAACGCCAGCATGCGCGACCGCTTGCTCCGCAACGTGCGTGAGATCAATGGCACCAAGGCAGCTCCACAAGCCACCGTCGACGCTCCCGCCGATGGACCGAACCAGCCTGTCGAGATGACGCCAGTTTCCCCATCGCTCACCAGCCCCCATGCGACCACTCCGCCGGCCCTCTACACGGGAAGGTCTGAGAGGAGGCGGCAAGAGCGTGCCATGGAGGCCGCCACGGGCGTTCTGTTCCCCAGTGCCGCGCATGACCGTGCCGCGGCCGCCCGGAGGCGCGAGGAGCTGATGATGGATGGGCCGCCGCCGCCTTCTTACACGGATACAGTGCACAATCAGCGTCGGAACACGCAACCTCCCAACGTCGCGAGGAGCCTCAGTGGGCAGTCGGAGGGGTCGACCAACCAACCGCCACAACAGATCAGGAGTATGCTGGATGTATGAGCGAAACTCTGAACGAATGCACAAGACACAGTTGCTCTTACAAAGGGCACGCCCAGCAGAGGGACGAAATCAGGACGTTCAACGGTTCCTCTTCGTTCAGGCTTTTGCCATCACGCAAGCCGCGCAACACTTCTGCTCGCAAGGCCCCATGGCAACACATTCTGTTCCAGTTCGAGACCAGAGCCAAGCGGTTGACACCCCCACGCCACTTGCAGCCGACTACAGGCAGGCATGGACCAGACCCGCCACACCAGAGACATCAGGGACGGGTGCCCGATGGAGAGACAGCCCGGCTCTGACGGAACCATCGAGGTTAAGACTTGATGCCGACGCCAATGCGCGTCTTTATGCGACTCACCCCAACAGGAGAAGGAGAATTGCCACTTTTGGATGCACCGTTCTTCTATATGCTAGGGTAAACAGGTAAACAGCACGGTCAACAGAAATAGGGACGCCCCGAGAATGGGACCGGGAATCTTTGAATAAGGGACATGATAGAATTGTTTGCATAGTATAGCATAATATATGTAATGAGCAAACGCAGCCGTGGCGTCGTCAACGACATGGTTAAGGCGTTATCCAGCAAGGCAACGCACACAAATTGCAATCACCCGTGTGCACGTCGAGTTGATGAATTTCGAATCACAACTTCAAGTCAACGAGAGGAGGAAGGGTCTGAAGTACCTAGGTTTTCACACTGCTCACTGACGGGCTCATGCAGTACGCTATGGCACAGGGCGGCTTGTGGGACTGTGGTCCTCATTACCAACAACTGCGCCAACCTCTGATTAGAGACTGCGCCGGTAATGCGCCGAAACCCAACCAGTCTAACGACCAACCAGCCCAACGACCAGCTCGTCCATCAGGCGAACCGAACCACCGTCCAACAGCCACTGCACCATGGTCGGCCCGCCCGGCTCCCAGACGCGTCCCTTGCCGCCTCTTTTGCGCCTTTCCCCGCCCATTCGATGCCGCATATACCGCTTTTTGGGCGTGGCATCGTGGGACGGCCGGCCTAACCAATTCGACCTGCACGGCCGTCAGGTATTTTTCTTTGCGCCGGACCCTAGCAACTTCTATGGTCTGCTTCTGTCCTGTCGCACGATCTACTCCGAGGCCGCCGCGATGCTCTACTCAGCCAACTGGTTCGTACTGTACTATTCGGTCGACGACGACCCGTGCTCGTTCGGCCCTCTGGCCGCTCTGACCGCGCCCTCGCTTCGGTCACTCTCCAACCTCAAGATTGTTCTCAACGAGGCCTCCTGCCATCCCCTGTCCATATACCCCGAGAAATGCTGCCTTCAGGGGTACGATACTGTTCGCGGCTCGTCGGGAAGGTCCCAGTGCCAGCGGCGGCATAGGGGCTCACATCGGCTCCCGCTCCTGACTCCAGCGCCCGAATGCAGCGATAACGAGAAGCTGGCCGCGGACCAAGCGCTCCTAAAAAAGTGGGAGACAACTGCCGCCCGCTTATCCGTGGTTGCGCCTAAGCGCTTCACACTCTCCTTGGTCTGTGACATCAATCCCCAGCACCCCCAGGCCCTCCAGATGGCCGAGTCCGCCGTCGCCCCGATCCGCCGCCTCCCGCCGTTGAGAGGGTGCTCTATCCGGCTGGCCAAGACGGCGGATGCCCGGTTACAGCAGGTCGCCAGGGACGCTGTTGTCGATGCTTGCGGTCTGCCTCGGCCATCGTCGAGGCCGTCAAGCACGGCAACCCTGACATCCCTTCCACGCGAACTCCGCATACGAATCCTCGAGTACACCGATCTCGTGACCCCGCGCAGAGAGGTGACATGGAGCAGAGAGGATCACGCGTACTCAATCTTCACCTACGATCCCTACTTCAGCGACACCCCCGACAAGCAGCACGGCGCCCAGTTCTTCCATTGCTCGGTTGGCAGAAGCCTCAGCGGCGGGCCACCGACCAACGGCTGCTTCTGCCGCCGCCGCCACGCCGCCTTCTCGCTGGCGTGCAAGTGCTGGGCGCCGCCCACGGCCCTCTTCCTCACCTGCCGTGCCCTGTACGAGGAGGCCCAGCACGTCTTCTTCTCTCACAACCGCTTCCTCGTCCACGACTTCAAGGCCTGCCCGCCGTGGGAGCTCCCCGTGCTCGACGACGGCGAGCCGTACCCCAACGCGCGGTTCGCCGCCTCCCATTCCTCCGCGCCGTCGTCCCCGCCCGCTCGCTCGCCCACCTCCGCTTCCTCGAGCTCCTCTTCCCCCCTTACCGCCCCGCGAGCTGGCCGGGGACGCAGCACCCCGCCATACAGGACTGGCGGGCGACCGTCGCCTGGCTGCGCGGCAAGATCAACCCACCGGCGCTCACCCTTCGCGTGTCTGTCGTGGACATAGGCAGCGGCGCGCCGGCCTCGTACTGGCGTACAATCACCTCGGCCGAGGGGGACATCACAATGAACGCGTACATGGACCTGCTGGCGCCTCTGGTGCCACTGGCCGCCGAGGACGGTTTGGCGCGGTTCTTCGCCTGGCTCGCCTCCCCCTGGCAGTGCACGCCGGAATCGCAGGCCCGCCGTCGCGACGGGAGCTCTTGGTCGGGGGAGGAAGAGGCCGTCGTCAAGGAGCGGGCTGAGCGGTTCGTCATGGGCGCCCGGTACGAGAGTTTGTATGCCAACGGCCGGGAGGAGCCGCCGTTGGGTGATTGGGACTTTATGTTTTATTCGTTCTAATGTCACCCTTTCTGTTCCCAGACACCTGTGGCCTCTTGTCTCTCTCGGACGGTATTTTGCGTTTTCTGGACTTTTCATTCCCCAGTATTGCCTAAGTGTCGCCGCAGAAACAGGTCACGCAAGGGTGAAGTAGAGGAGCCAGATCAGTGTCAGGGGTGGATACATGATGGATGCCTCCACGTTCAATTTTTGTTCCATACAAACCACCACTCTGTGCTGTTTCTAGGACAACGGCCGCAGGTCCATCTCCCTTTGATGGGTGAAAGCAACGGACACTGTAGACCACACACACACACACGCACACACACACACGCACACACAACGGAGTCACGGTACAGATAAAGAACACAACCACAGATAGACACACACACACACAACGGAGTCATGGTACAGATCAACAACACAACCTTAGATGCCCTTCCACTCCCACATTGAGAAAAAACAGTCAATCCATTGCTTCAGCCTATCTACAGTTCCCAAGCAACCCAACCTATCCCTACCTACCCACCCCAAACCCCACCATCATGACATGGCAGGAAGGCCTCATATGCAAAGACAAACCCCGACCCAATCCCAAACCCAATCCCAAAACACCCAGGCAGAAAACACAACGATCCAGACCGACGAAAAAGCACAACAGAATCTGAGCGAGAGAAGAGAGCATTCCTCACCCTCCATCCATCCATCCACCAACCATCCTTCCGTCCCACGGGGTATCTGTGTCATATCTACCAGCCTATTCCATCCATCCATGCTTCCTTCCGCCCATCCATTGGACAACCTAGCCCAGCCCTCAACTGATTGCACCGCCCCTCGGGACGGTACCCAGTCTTCAGCGAACAACCTGGTGTCAAGACCAGACATCCCAAATCCCACACCTGACTGACCCCGACTCAGGCCAGTGGAGACGCCGTTTCAACCATCTTTCGCGGTGTCTCTGACTCGGCACGGCACGGAGTCTGACTCGGACCCAACGGCGGATGTAGGCAAACATCGAAAACGGTAGCGGATTGCCGTTCATTCGCGTGCTGTCGTCCCGTCCCTTCCGTGTGCTATCCCGTGCCATCTTGCCCCCCTTTCCCCCCTCTGCCCACAAATCCTGAAAATGCACCACACACAACACCCTCCCCACCGAGGCACCATCTCCACCCAGCCGTATGTGATGTGCCACCGCCACCACCGCCGCCATCCAAATTGAGAGAGTAGGGTATCCCCAAAAACCCGACCCAGTTCCAAACTGTCGTATCGTCGTCGCAAGGAAACCAAAACAACCCAACCAAAAAAAGACAAGAAAACGAGAGAGAAGAGAGTCATAACGTGGCATACCCAGACCCAAACAATCCCCAGACGCAGAGACCAACGAAAAAAGGAAAGAAACAAGACAAAAGCACAAACCAATCTAGCGCGAACTCCAAGCAGAAAAAAAAAACATCACCTTCCGCCCACCCCTTCCATGGAAAACCAACATCGCACGTGTATGCAACGAATGTCGAGTAGGAAATGGTATCATATGCCAAGCGAGCGAGCGATCAGCGTGTATCCCCGTGTAATGCCCGAAAAGCAAACGCTGAATGCAGTGAGTGTAGGGGTAGGTAGGACGGCTGGTAAACGAGATGTCGTGGAAGCCAACACAAAGAGAAACTGGTGATGATCATGATGTGCCGTCGGATCCAGATCCAACGGGCAGGATGACACGCTGACCCGCCCGATCAGTACGTGGCCACCGGCCCCTGGCCCGTCGCCACGGCCACCAGCGCCTCGAGGCGCTTCAGAGACTCGGGGCTCCCGTCCTGGTTGGGGGGCCGTTCGGGGATGCGCTCCATCCGCTCGATCCGGTCGACCCGCTCCATCGCGGGCCCGGGCTGCTGTTGGTGGATGATGGGTTGGTGTTCGCGAGCCGGGAACCCCTGGAACGAGTTCATGTTTGGGTGTTCGATACGGTTGACGTGGGTCCGGCCCTCGTGGATCGTCTCGGCGGCCGGAAAGTTGGCAATCGGCCCGTTGTACCACCCGTGCCGTCTCGATTCACGCGGTGTGCTGAAGGAGGGCGCCGAGACGGTGTGCTGGTGCCGGGGGCCAAGCAGGCTGGGGGCATTGGTCGGCGCCATCGGGGCGGGAGCGGGCGGCATGGTCTTGACCTCAGGCTCAAACCTGACCCGAGCTTGCTCGGCCCGGGCAAGAAGGGCTTGATTGGCCTCGTTTGCCCACGCCCCGGCACTATCCCTTGGCGGCGTGCTGATGTCCAACCTCGTCAGCCCGCGGTGCAGGTTCATATCCCATTGGGAAGCGTGGCCCGAGGCCCTTTGATCGTCCACACCCGAATCCCCGCCCATGGGCAGGGCCGGAGGTCTCGGGACTTCCGAGTCAATCATCATCGGGGAAGGGTTGCGAGGTGGCGCTGCAAGGCGGGTCATCTCGACAAAAGACTCGATGCCAGGAAGGCGCATTGGCTGCGATTGTTGAGCCCCGGAATTCGGAGGAGGAAGCGTCACAGTGTCGGGAGGGAACTGTGACGGCGTGATGACCTGGCTCAGCCGGCTGGCCCCGTTGAACTCGCGTGTGTCGGGGTGCCACGTGCGCCTGCGCCAGCCCTCGTCTGCCAAAGACGACGTTGAATCTCTCCTTGACCAAGTCGACGTCGATGTCGTCGGGGATGCCAGCAAACTTCCCTGCGACGGCGAGAACGCGCCAGCGTTGGACGAGTTGAGAGTAGAAGAGCCAAACATGGGGCCTCTGCTGCTGGGGCCATGGGGTGACTGGAACGGGTTGCCGCCCGATGGGACGCTCAGTCGGCGGCCGGGGGTCCGTGAGCCGGCATACATGCTGTGGGATCGCGAGTGGGATGAGCCCGGCGACATGACGGGGCCCCAGCGCGGGCTGTTTTGGCCCGTGGAGAAGGTTGCCGATGTGGGCGTGCTGAAGTCGCCCGGGGATGGCGGCCGGTAGTACTGCCCGTCAGGGCCACGGTAAGATTCGAGAGACATGCGCGACCGGGGATCGGCCATGACGAGCGGTGGCGGCCTGCGGCGGGCATCCCCGACGTTGTAGCCGGACGCTATTGAGCTTACGCTGGCGATGCTCGACGTGGATAACGACTTGGAATGCCCTCGGCCTCCGGGCGCAACGCTGCCTGCTGTCGCTGCTCTGGCTCTGCCGGGCTGGCGCACTCTGTCCGTCCTGATCTGGCGTTGAAACCGGGTTCCGGTGGCCGCAAGCGAGTCCATCGGAATGTCTTCGTTTACGTGAACAGTCTGCGCATGCTGTCGCAGGTTGTCGAGACGCGAGAAGCGACGCGAGCAGTGGCATTGAAAAGGGCGCTCGCCGGTGTGTTTCCTAACATGGTCAGCGAGACCGGTTTCGCAAAAACCGAGATGGGCTGGGGTTACCTGATGTGACGGGCCAGGTGCTCGCTCCTCGTAAAACTGAGGTTGCAGGGCGGATACTCGGTGCAATAGAACCTTTGCGACTTCTTCTTTTTGGACTTTGTGCCGTCGGCGTTTACGCTTTCCTCATCCGAGGCGCCGCCGTCGTCCCCGGCATGTCCCTCTCCATCCGAGTCGTCCATGTCGATGTCATCCGACTCTTTGGACCGCCGCGAGTGTTGCGAATGTTCTCGTTTGCGCGACAGCGATGTGGATTCGGGAACCTGCACCGACTCGGGGAACGGCGAGGTTGGAAGGGGTTTCTGCGACGCCAGGACGCTGGTGCCGAAGCTCGCTCTCGTGGGTGTCGCGGCGTCGTCCAGAGGCTTCGTCGGCTGCGTCGGGGCGGTCGTGGGCCGTGGCGTCATCGGTGACGCTGAGATGTCTGGTCGGGCGGGTTCTGCCGACGGCAGCGGGTTATTGACTGGGCGAAATGCTGCAGCCATCGCGAAGACGTGCGTTGTCGAGGGGAGCCGTGGGGGGTTGCAAAACCAGGGGTCGGCGAAGAGTAGATATGGGGATGGACAGCCTGGCGAGGCTGAGACGACCAAGCCCACTGCAGGGGTAACGTCAAGTGCGGGGGAGGCGGTTTGGGAATGATTGCGGCGACGTAAGGGGGAAAAGGAAGAGGTCGGCGGAGGGACGGGATCGAGAGGGGCGTCGGAGGGCGATCCAGGCGCCGGAGCTACTCATTCGAAAACGATCTAGCCGAGAGGGTGTGTCTTGTGCGATAATTGCGAGAGGCGGGCTGGGAGAGTGTTTGTCGCACGGGTGGGTTCTGAAAAGATGGCGAGGCCAGATGGAGCCACTGCTTCCAGGGCTTCCGGGGCCACGGTGGGGATCTTGGAAGCGGCACGGGCACAGGCTGAAGTGAAGCGAAGCCGATCACAGGGCAGCAGGCACATTCCCCGCGGATTGCCGCTGCAGTGGCAGGCGATGCGCCAAGTGGGAGCAAAGCAGGTCCCAGTAGGGAGATGGCCTCAGATGCCCGAGCAGCCAAGGTCTCGAGGGGCGGGGGTCCCCTTTCTTTGCTCTGCAGGAGGCAGGGGCCGTGTGGCGATGAGGTGTGGTTCTGGGTGCATTCCAACGCAGGGGATGCAGGAGCTCGAGGCTCGAGATACGGCGTCGGGCGTGCGTCTGATCCCGTTCGACTGGAGCCGGCCAAGGTTCCAACCAACCAGCTGTCGGGTGAATATGCGATCAGTGCGGCTTTGCTGTATGCAGGTGTCTTGGATTAGATCTCGGTGCGCATCTGGGCTTCCTGTTGGCCCGCTGGCTTTTGCTGGCTTGCTTTTTGGCTCGCCCTTGCGGGCGGAGTGCTGAGCTGCAGGACCAACTGCACAATGCTGTTCCTGGATCCTGAGATGCCGGCCTGGCACGATGCGGCCTAGTTATGTTATGCGATGGCGTCCGATTGAGATTCGAAGGCCAGTTTGACCACCAGGGCGCTGACCCCGCCGTACAGATGGACAGATCCGCACACAGTAAGCAAACCCGACAGAGATCGAGGACGAGGACTCGCTGTCCGTCGTGTTGGTGGTGCCAAGGGAGAATCCTAAGGTCTGTGCGGGTCCATTCCAGAGGATGCTGTGGGAAAAACGATACTGGGTTGAGATGATGGGCCTCGGATGGCGGGATTTAAAACGCAAAGATGAGTAAAGTAATGCGAAGCAGTTGGCCGTTTGAAGAGAGGCGGGATTTGAACGGTGTCGCTACCGCCGTCAAAGAAACATGGCATCGCGGGGCTGGAATGTGACCCGGGAACAGGGAACAATGATACCGCAGTGCTGGGAGAGGGGCGCAAGCTCAGCTGCAGCCCAACCTCTGGAACAGAGGGTACCAACCTTATCCAAGCACTTTCAGTTTGCAGCTGCAAGTTGCAAATCTGGGGTGGGTGAGAACGCCTCGGGCGGCCCCGAAGCTGACGGGCTCTTGCCCCAAGTTTCTCGAAACGAAAACAGCACCTTCCCTCCCCAGAGTGTCGCCTGTGGTCCGTCCGAGACCAAATCTCATCGAGGAAAGAACCTTGAAAGAAACGACAAGGTGGCAGGAGGGGAGCAAGGCGAGGCCAAAACAGGTTTAGCGCCGATGTCCAGTATCCCGCCGATTGGACCTGGCTTCTTGGAGGGGCTGGGGCTTCCCTGCGCCTGACTTTTGCCTTTGGAAGGCCAACCGTTGGCCGAAATCACCTAACCCAGTCGCCCGCGCATCACCACCTCGCCAGGACCACGCTCTTGTTTCCACGTGCAGCGCGGTTCAATCGCGCCGTGATGCTTCACTCCCTGCCGACACACCCGTGGTACGAAACCCCTCCAGCTTCGTACAGCGAGGCATGAGAGGCGGCCATGCGGCGACCACCACCAAACACTGCAAGGGGCAGGCAGGAACAGCTGAGGCACCCGACCCGACGAGTCCGGCGAGGGTGTGATGCGTTTGGACATCGGGTGCCGTCAGACTTGCGTACGATACGACAAGCGTCTGACTCAGAGCAGCCCAACGAGGATGCACCCGGTTCTGTGCCTCGAGTGTGCCCAAAAGCCGGTCCTGGCGCTCGACTGACCCAAGGTTCCTTTGTCCTGCACCGCCATTCCATCGCGCAGCTGCCGCCTTCGGGTACCTGGCCGCTGGATGCAGCTCAGTCGGGTACCTGAAAGCCGCCCCTTCTTGGTGGGGGCTACACCTGAGCACACACAGCGCAAATCGGTCCGGGAGTGGCGTTCCTCCACGAGCGATTCAGTCCTCGGGCGACGCAACGGTGAGTCGGGTGCTGCAAGAGAGTGCTGCTTCAGGGCCAAACAAGTGTTGGCCTGGTTGTGGTACGGGCTGTGTCGGGGTCTCACATGGCTATCCAGGGAGCAGGGAGGGTTCTGGTTACACACTGGCCCTTCCTTCCAACGGCGACATTGTTGATGACTTTGCCTCGGGATGAGTGCCGTGTCACCTTCCATCACGGAGAGACAGACTGTACGCTCGAGGTGCCCGACCGCATTAGTAAAGCAACCCAAACGGCGGCAAACCGATGCGCCCGATCAGCACTCGAGTGTCGAGAGAGCCCCTCAGAGCCCCAAGAGCCCCTTTCGCGATGGCGTGGTGGGGTTTCCTGAACCACCACCAGCACATTGCGTCATCACAGGGACTAACCAGGGCCCACATCCCGAATGCAACAGCGGGGGTCTGCATCGCTGAATGAAGCTTGAGCTCTCTCTGCGGACCCAGCCGAATCGAAGTGATGCCACTGACAGCATTCCCGCATTCCTCTGGAATTTTTCGAAAGCCCGACATGCACCGACAGGGACTGCGCCGTATCCGGTGAATCAGAACCCAACCTTCAACGGCGCACCGAGAAATGAGGAAGGTAGGACAAGGCACCATGTCCTGGTTCCTGGCCTGGCTTGGAGGGTGGAAAAGGGTGGTTCGCCCTTGCGCGACGTGCATGAACGAGGCACATTCCCACGGCCAGGTGACGAGGACACGGACCCGCCTGCATGCACTGCGAGCCTATGTGGTTACGATGGGATGGAGGTGTGCAAACCACACCGAATATAAATTTACGACGTGGCCGGATCAAGCAGGGCCATCTGTCTGTGCCAGCGCTTTGTGGACCTGGCTGTCCTGACTGCTCATGTCTCACCAAAGCCCGCGATCCAGCGATTTGCTGACAGTCTTCTCCCGGTGGTGGGCGAAGCTGACATGAACGACGACCTGGTGTCTGGAGGGTGTCTCCTGACCTTTTGCGCCTCGCCACCTGCCGCCCAAACTCCGCACTTTTGAAAGCCACCATCCAATCTCCATGCAGGCGTGCTGCAAGCCTACGGAACCCCTCGATGCGCCTCACAGGGTCCTGACAATCCCCGCATGTGACGGCGAGACGAGCCGCCTTCTCCACGGCTGAGTGCGACACTCCGGCTGGCCAACTGCCGCTTTCGCGGGATCTGGCACTTATAGCGACCAAGATCATAGCAGACCCATCCTCTGGGGTTTCGAGTTGACAAGTCCCGTTCAAGTGCAGCCTCGCAAAACATGAGCCACGCAGTTTGCCTGAACGCAGAACAGTCAGTTTTTGGCCGTGTTCCTCGGTCAGCGCCGCTTGAGAAGAACTACATGTCTTTGTTCCGCCCTCTAGAAAACGGAGATTGCTCATCTTCTAGTTTCGTGACATGGAGTCCGAGGAAGGCAAATGGAGCCTCCGCTACCACTCCCTCCCCTGCACAGTCTGGAAAAGCCAGCATTTGGAGCGATAGTGCGAATAAATTAAACAGCCCGCTTACACACCTCGCAGTCCTACTGATGAAACCCAGCAGTGTATTAGCCCAGTCATCATTAAAATAACAGATATTAGGTTCTCGAGTAGTTCCAAGCTCCTGGTCGGTGCAACTCTCATGTTGACGTGCATGTAGTCAGGGGCTCAGGGGCAAAGTTGGAATATTGTAGGACGACCTGAAGAGATCCCCAGCAACAAAAAGCATTCCAACCGCAACAATCCCCTGCTCATTATGCTTCCGGTGTTGCATTCCTGGCCGCTTGATCACGGCCACAGGCAGACAGGGCGTCCTCGAACGGGAAAACCGTGCAGCGACAAAAGTCTGGCTTCCGGCATTCTGAAAGCACTCGGTGTTCCAAGCTTGGAAAACGAACAAGGCTACACGAACAGCTCACATATTTGTCGACGGAGGAAGAGCAAAGAGTTGAACAGCTCACATATTTGTCGATGAAGGAAGAACAAAGAGATGAACAGTCCTCAGGTCAAAACATCAACAACCCGTTTGAGCAGGACTACACCGCCCAAACACTGCCCATACGCAAAGGGCTGTCGATGTGAGTAAATAACATTACAGAGTAATGTCCTGTGCCATCTCAGACTATCGAGCCGAATGGCAGCTCACAAAAACGAAAATAAACAAGTGTCCAACGTCGACAATAGGTAATCAGGTCATTGAGCTCCCTCACCGAGTCCACTCCGAGATGTTGGGGCATTTAACTCTGTTCCTGAAACAATTCAAAACACGTTGTCCTTCAATAACAGTGGATGGGAGTCGTCGGGCTTGTCTCGCTGGACGAAGCACCCGTACTCAGGTACCTACGTACAACATGTGGAGGTGCAACTTGCTGACCAGAGCCTGATAATTCTGTGTTGGCGTTCCCGCACATCGAGAGCGGTTTCCTTCATACGAGAGTCCTGGTTCGGGAAAAGAGTTGGGTCTGTCAGCCAGCAACAGACTCTGGAATTGATTACCTTGGGTCCGTGGCGCGCTGGTCAGCTTACACGATGCCTGGTTCGGACGCGAAGGGGTGCAGCACGCTGCTCGTCAGATCGCGCGACTTGGCTCGACAATAACACAAAGGGAAAGGCTTTCTATCGAGTTTTTGCGATGTCTCTGAAGGGGGGTTTAACATATATCCGTATTACTGGACTCACCTGGGTTGCTGCGTGATGCTCCTCGTCTCCGCAGGACATGTGGCTTCGGGGTCCACGTTCATGAACTGTCAGACGAAAGACAACGGCGGCTTATGAGCCCAGAAATCCTTCTCCGACATTCATCTTGTGTCTGAGCTGCGAAAGTGGTATTTGTATGGTGCCAGTTCTGCCTCGAAGTTGCTGGGCAGGTAGTGGGACAAGGCATCAAAAGACCTGTGAGAACAGACCCATCCAGTCTGGATGAGATGTGATTTTGCTGCCCTGCCGCGACGAACCCGCAGACGTGTTATATACAGGGAGTCAACAATAGCTGTGTTCCCGACTGCACCTGCTGCTCTTGCGCTTTTGTACATGGGGTTGTTTCTTGCTACAATCGTGGCAGCTACCTTAAATGGCCTTGCCTTTGGATTGACGAACACACTGAGATGACCCCCTTCAACCTTCAGACATGTCGCGGCCACAAATTCCCTTGGAAGCGGAGCATTTGTTCCCAATCTTGTTGCGCTTTCCCTTTGGTTCTGCTTCCGCCATTGGACGTTCAACTGGGACGAGAGTGCTTTCCGTGAACCATCCAGTCACCAAGGAAATCTCCAAGCAGCACGGGGGCAGCCACTACCCACAAGCATCACATCGCACAACTCTCCATCTCGGATTCGTCCCAATTCCCCGTCTTACAGCTCAAACGGACCCGAAAACCGCCTGTTAGACCACCTAGGTTCGGCTTCTCTAGCATCACCCTGCTCTTGATGCCAACCGAATGGTCCTCGGAAAACTCTCCTTTGCACAGAATTTGCCAGCAGATCTTTCTTATCAGTCGTGATAATGGCAGTGAATGCCCAACAGGAGGTCGAAATCGCCGTCGGTGATGTTCGATACCTCCTGATTTCCCACCCAGAGGTCAAGACCCCTAACCAAGCCTAGTATCACTCACACTGACTGATTCAGAATTTCCTTTCCGGTCTCAACTTCGGACCCAAAGACAATACCCCCACTTTAGTCCTCGTGTATGCTATTGCCGAGGACGAGGACGTCACGACAAACACTTTCCGCAACTTCCGCAACGGCGTCCTCGGCCGTGACGATGTTTTCCAGCCGAAATTCTACTCGCACATCGTGTTTGCAGGACCGTGCATCGCAGACCTCAAGATTCTACCTGATGAGTTTAACGAACTCACAAAGTGGCCGGTCAAATCCCACCACTTCCTTACAAGAACCAACCCTAAGATGGCCCCTGGGCCGTACGTGTTCCACCACGGCAAGACCTGGCAGCCGTGGAGGGTCTACTACGACTCCAACGCATGCTTCATGACCGCGCTCAAGCCGTCGGCGGACAATCCCCACCAATGAGTCGCACCCTCCCCGCTTGAGTCTGGCCATGTCGACTAACCAATCTCTACTCTGGTCGCAGTTGACGCCTCTCGAGCCGGCGTGGACGGCAGGGTCGTTGTGCCCTCCCGCTGCTACTACAACCGCTCCAGGTCGCGGCCGCTCGCAGGCGCCCGAATCTGCATCAAGGACAACATCGACATCGACGGCCACAAGACCACGCTGTGCAACCGCGCGTGGACCGATCTCTACCCCCTCAAGACCAAGCACGCAGCGTGCGTTCAGACACTGATAGACGCGGGTGCGGTCATTGTGGGCAAGGTCAAGCTGGAGGCCATGATGATGCGAGAGGAGCCGCTGGAGTGTGTCGAGTTCACGGCCCCGTTCAACCCCCGCGCCGATGGGTACCAAGTGCCCTCTGGAAGCAGCCACGGGAGTGCTGCGGCGGTTGCTTCTTACGATTGGCTTGATTTTTCCGTCGGGACTGACAGTGAGTTCCCCGAACAACCCAGAGAGGTCGAACTCTTGCTGACTTGATGTCAGCAAACGGAGGTGGACGGAAACCGGCCGCCCACAACGGGTGCTTTTCGATCCGTCCCTCCTCGGGGGTTTTGAACAAAGACGGAGTCGAGGGGTATTTCCCGTAGGTGCCACCATCACCGCAGAGGACAGGCCCACTAACCTTGTCCGCTGCCTCCTTCCAGGGAGTTTGACATGCCCGTCTTCTTCGGCAGGGATATCTTGCGGTTCTCCGAGTTCATATCCGTGTGGTACGGCGACTCGCCAATCCTTCGGCACATCGTCCCGGTTCGACCTCTCTGTGCGTCTCACAACTTTCCCAAATACTGACGTTTTCCCCCAGGACCGCGTCGAGATCCTGTACCCGGAGGACTACCTCCCAACCGAGAACCTGGCGCAGACCCACCTGATTAAGAGCTTTGTTGCCGGCGTCGAGTCAGCCTTCAGCGTCAAGAAGACCAAGATATCCCTGGCCGCGTTGTGGAAGGAACAGCTTCCTGACGGCCCTGAGCACGGCGATATCGGAACGTATCTCCAGATTGTATGTCATCAACCGGTTCGCTATGCGTGAGAACACCGCTGACTCGCGACACAGGCTTGCATCTACCCCTTCTACCACGACCAGTATCGCCGCCTCGCTGCCTTCCGGAAGGTGTACGAAGCGAAATACGGGAAACCACCTTTTGTTCATCGACCCTCGCGTTGGCAGTGGTGAGTGGGCTGTGAGCTTGAGGGCACATCACAAGGGGTCGCTGATGGTAGTGAAACAGGGAGGTTGGCAGATTGGTCTCCAAGAAAGAGCGAGACGAAGGCTGGCGGCGCTGCGAAGTCTATCGACGCTGGCTTGTTGACAAGGTATTCAGGGTTGGAGACGAGCGCGTGGCCAGGGTCATGATCCTCCCCGTCGGCGTGGGGACGCCGAGTTACCGTGATGCTGAGCTCCCGTACGTTTTGTGCTTGACGTGATGCGCTGCCGGGGTTACTCGGTGCTGACGGGGTTTGCAGGAACTACTCTTTGCTGAGCGGGTATGCCGCCTTGAATCTGGCGCCCATGGCTGGGGCGCCCAAGATCACCGCTCCGAGTATGTATTGGGGAGTTGTTGTTGTTGAGGTCTTGGATTGTTTCTGATGGCGGAACGCTCATTAGTTGGCGACATTCCGTATCTGTCTCATGTCACAGAGAGAGAGGAGCCGCTGCCGATTGCGGTGTCGGTTGTTGGTGCCCCAGGTAACGTTACCGGCTCCTGCATGGCCTGGTAGGGCCTTGTCGGCTAACAAGGGGTGGCACAGGAACCGACTTGATTCTTGCTGAGGTGGTGGAAAAGGGATTGAAGGGAGCAGGTCTGCCGCTCAAGGTCAAGACCGGGCAATCAATGTATTGATGTGCAGGGGAAGGCGGCAGGAGTGGTTGAGCGGTATCTTGAGGGCGGTCAGAGGGATCCTGCAGCAGTGTTGCTTCGGATCCGGCTGTTGTGGCCTCGGAGCACTGCGGTTCAACTTGTTACAGAGTATTGTGATACTCGCTCATTCAATGACCGTATCTCTATCGTCCTTGCAAGTTATCAGGCTCTTCTACGCGGTTTGCCTATGGTCCGTCCCGTGTGGGTAGAGGGTGTGTGAGAAGCTTGTCCCTCGCCCAGACTGGGTGCTGGTCGGGACCTCGATCGGGTGGATAACAGGAGAGCAAGCAGTTCCGCGTACACGTATGTTGGCCAGTCGGTGAAGGAATGGCTGGACCGCGTCATTGGCGGTGGCAATGAAAGCTCTTGGCTCTTACAGCCAACCAGGGAGTGAGGCTTAGGGCAAGGCATAACCACCGAGGAAGGGAGTCTGCCATTGCCGACGTCAGCTACATGCATTGCTGGTTTACTTGTCGACAGGCGATGGTGAGAGCGGAATCATGGAATGGCGCATGGAAAATCCAGGCGTGAACTGTCTGGTTTTCAGCCCTCAGCGCCGTTGATAGCCTCCCTTTTCTTCGAGTCAGCTGCGGAAGACGCCGAGCTGCGATGTTTCATGGATGTTGTCCAGGGGTGTCAGGGCTCTCTTTTGGGCCCAAAACCAATGATAGTAAATCATGGCTCAGGAGCGAGTCATGTGGTTTGTACAATGTCTCCGTGTTTCTCTCTGCAGACTCTTGTCCTACAGTGGTGTTAACCATGCACCAGCCTTAAAATCCCTTAGATCCGAGGCGGCTCCTCCAGGATCCCCCCCATGCACGTTTAATTATGCTGACCATGCAGGCCGCCTTCTGGATAAAGTGCCGCGGACCGCTAAAAAGAGCGGTAAATGTAAGCGGGCGTGGATCGGTGCTGCTCCATACAGATCCCGCCCGTCATCCATGTTCGTTGTTCCCCATCGCTGTAACCCACCGGCCTGATGTCGGACCAAGCACTCTTACACGCCCTGGTTACGCGGCCTGTCATTAGCTAGCTTCCGGGATCCCCGGAATCTGGGGCTCGAGCCCACGCAATCGTCGAGTCCGACGTCGTACTGCAGCCGGGCGGTAGGAGGCTGTGCATATATGGACTTCGGCTCCCCAGAAGACCGAGAAGTTCCAATGGAGACTACCAGGTCGCCAACGGAGCAACCTTGGGTCCAACGGAGCGGAAGAACAAATTAAGAGTGCCCTGTTGAGTATATATTTTGGTAGGTTCTCGTAGCTTTACCCTTCCTTTCGAACAACAGAACCCTCGTTGTGCACGTCAACATCGGCTGTGAACCCGACATTATCGTCTGCATCACTCGAGGCGACAAGATGAAAGCGTTCTTCCTTGTAGCGACCGTGGCCGTCGGTCCGGCCCTCGCGGGGTTTGACAGCTGGTCGCCCCCTGGACCTTATGACGGTATGAATGAGTAAACCATCCATTCTACGAGCAGGCCACTGACGAGAACAACCATGTCCAGTGCGAGCACCATGCCCCATGCTCAACACCCTCGCCAACCACGGCTTCCTTCCTCACCATGGCAAGGACATCTCCCGCGAGGTGACGGAGAACGCCCTGTTCGACGCGCTCAACATCAACAAGACACTGGGCAGCTTCCTCTTTGATTTTGCCATCACCACCAACCCGACCGCCAACGCAACCACCTTCTCCCTCAACGACCTCGGCAATCACAATATCTTGGAGCACGACGCAAGCCTCAGGTACAGTCTACCCACAAGGAATACCCTAAACAAAATAAATCTCGGCACTAACGCCCCTCGGTCAGCCGATCCGACGCCTACTTCGGCAACGTGCTCACCTTCAACCAGTCCGTCTTCGACGAGACCAAGCGGTACTGGACGGGCAAGACCATCAACATCAAGATGGCGGCCAAGGCGCGGCTGGCGCGCATCAAGACGTCCAAGGCGACCAACCCGACGTACTCGATGTCGGAGCTCGGGGACGCCTTCACGTACGGCGAGTCGGCCGCGTACGTCGTGGTGTTTGGGGACAAGAAGTCCGGGACCGTCAAGAGGTCGTGGGTGGAGTGGCTTTTTGGTAAGTACATTCTGAATGCTGATTTCGTGTGTTTTGATGCTTTCTTTCTCGCTACCTGGCACGATGTTTGGGGGACAGCACAGGAACTGACCACTCGAGCAGAGCACGAACAGTTCCCGCAGCATCTCGGTTGGCGCAGACCTGCTGAGCTGTTCCAGGCCGTGGATTTGGATCATTACATGGAGGAGATGCAGAATATCACCAAGGCCATTGAAGGGCCAGGGGGTCCGCGGGTGAAGCGGGAGAACTCTCACTTCGGTTGGTGATGCGAGGGCGACGGTGTTGGCTTTTCAGTTGGTTCCTGCAGTGGCCGACTGTCGAGCTCGGTATGACCAGAAAATCAGCTGAGGGTTTACCTAAGATAGCATTTTTAGATGTGTGGGAGCCCGCAGATGTCAAGAGACTCTTGTTTATTACTTGGTCAACAATGCATGAACATTCGCTCATCAACAGCATCAGAACTTCATGAGAAGGATGTGTGATCTCAGGGGTAAGTGGACTCGTGGAGACATTGATAGTCATGACAGATGTATCGCTCTCAGTATCAACTTAGTCTCTACTCTCCTCTACTCTATTCGCTGTCTCCTATCCATAACTGCACCATCCATCCACCGCCACCAACCACCACCCCTCACATCCCCGACCCAATAGCAAACCTATTCCCACCCTCCCGATATCCCGCAATCGTCTCCAGTATCGCCGCCCTCCTCTCCTCAATCTCCTCCCTCCTCTCCGCATCCGGCCCCCCCTCATCCAGCCCCTCCAGCGTCAGATGCGCCCAAATCCTGTCCACCAGCGTCTCGCCCCCGACCACCACCTTCTTAGCCAGCCGTGTCGCCTCCTCCAGCTTGTCCTCCAGCTCGTACGGGCTCTGCACCGACCCCCCCTTGTCCTTACCCAAATCCACCCTCGCATACGTCCGCCAGTACGCCTCGAACCCGCGCGGCCCCCGACGCGTCCACTGCCGCGGCTCGGTGAAGTCCAGGTACTTGACCAGCGCGCGCAGGTGGTCCTCGACGAGCGGGCCGAAACGGCCGTGCACGAGGATCAGCGAGTCGCACATCTGGCTCGGGCAGAAGAGATCCAGGGTGAAATCGGGCGACGAGGGGTGGTGCGCCGAGTCGGCGGCCCACATCAGGCTGGTCAGGGCGGCGTGGTGGTAACGGGGGAGCGGGGGGAGGGCGGCGGCGCGGAAGGGCGGGTTGA
>Ga0247824_10000434_pt1 | contig 20371 bp, 14 predicted proteins | sample 13C_PalmiticAcid_FD_194412 | JGI IMG/M metagenome (GOLD analysis project Ga0247824, IMG submission 194412) | Soil microbial communities from agricultural site in Penn Yan, New York, United States - 13C_PalmiticAcid_Day48 | ecosystem: Environmental > Terrestrial > Soil > Agricultural land...
GCTCCTGGCTGTCCCTCTGGGTGTCTGTGTGGGTGTTTATGTCGACCTAGAAAGACAGTGCGCGTCAGGCACATATAAGTGGAACAGTAGAGGAGACGTGGTCTTGTCTTGAGTGCACAATTCGAAGCTCACCTGCAGGCGCGCTTCCAGTAGGCTTTACTCAAGCCCTGCAAATTGGGAAGACGGACGCGAGGGCAAAAGGGCTGAGGCAAATGAAACGAAAAAGAAAGTCATGGTGAGTATCAAAGAAAGCCGTTACAACTCTATTGCAATTAAACTTCACACCAGTGATACATACCTGACAGCCAAAGATAAAAGTAGCCGCAGGTGGGTGCTGCTTGCGACCAACACCATCATCTTGATGAGAACCAGACACCAGCATCGCGAAGAAAAAAAAAAGGGGCGAGAAGAGGAGAAAAGAAGAAAAGGAGAGGAGGAGAAAGGGAGAGGAGAAAAGGGAGAAGAGGAAAAAAATGCTCAAAGAAGTGGGGATGGTGGGGGACTCGGGATCATCGCCTTCACGGAAGCCAGCACCAGTACTGAGTGCAGCCCACCTCAACCAGGGGGTACGAGCCTCTTTTTTGTTGTGGAGAGGTCGTATGGAAAGACAAGCCGTGCAAACGCAAAGCCTATGCGCCTTTCATGGACCCACGGTGCCATCAATACTGGGTTGAATCAACCGAAAGGATAGCAGAGATATTCTCAAGGTAGTAGAAGTGTTGTGGGGAGGAGGTGAGGACTCGGGATCATCGCCTTCACGGAAGCCAGCACCAGTACTGAGTGCAGCCCACCTCAACCAGGGGGTATGAGCCTCCTTTTTGTTGTGGAGAGGTCATACGGAAAGACAGGCCGTGCAAACGCAAAGCCTTTGCGTCTTTCATGGACCCACGGTGCCATCAATACTAGGTTGATTCAACCGGAAGGAGGATGGCAAGCCAGTACAAAGAAGAGAGGAAGGAGAGGAGAGATATTCAAGGCGTGGAAGCGTGCAAGGACTCAAGACCAGCGTGGTTCGCAGCCCACCACGACCAGGGAGTACTAGCCTCCTTTTCGTTGTGGAGAGGTCGTATGGAAAGACTAGCTAGTGCCTGCGCTAAGCCTATGCACCTTTCATGGACCCACGGTGCAACCAAACTGGATTGACACGACCACGTATATTGAGATCATGGCAAGTCAGTGAAGTGGAAAGAAGGAAGGGGAAGGGCTTAAAAAAAAGTAAAAACGCGAGAAAAGGGCTTTGGAAGGAAGAAAGGTGGAAAGTGGGAGTGTGAAACGGAGTTGAAGAGCTTATCTGAGTGTCTAGATCTCGAGTATGGGCATCAAGACGGCCTTGAGGGAGGAGGAGTGCGTCAAAGATCAAGATCGGAAAGGACTGGGGCTTGTGAGAACACATTGGCGTTCGTATCACGGGGTTGGAAGGAAGGTCGTATGAGCTGCATGGGAGACAGAACAAAGCAAATCCTTCCTCTTCCCTCCACTATCCTATCCCGACAGGACCAGCAGCCCACCCTCTACCCACCACTGAAGCGACTGATGCAACACTTGACCACATCCTGATCCCTTCTGTGGAGTACGAGCTCGTTGTGTTGTGGTGATCGAGGACCGGGATATTCAATACGTGCCAGACGGTAAGGGCGACAATGAGAGCTCAAGAACTTCTGGTTCTCATCGCTTGGGACGGGTGGATGTTGTATGGGTAATCGGCGCGCCGTCGACTATCCCTGAAAGAAAGGCAGTAGTAGGGTTGGGATCACGCCAGCGCGGGTCAAAGGACGTTTGACTGCCAAGTGAACTGGGCAGCTTCGCACGACACAAAGAACAGGCCGTTGAGAAAACGATCAGCTAGTGAATCGCACCGCCTACTCATACTGGGAACCTGCTCAGGACATCGGTATCGCTGCAAACGGAAGCCATTTGTCCTGTTCAGTTCAGCCAGTGTTTGTTTTGCACCAATCAATTGCGACTGGGACTCGCTTCCTCTTTCTTTTCCTTCACTCCCACACCTTGCAGTACTTCCCACTCACTCTCACCGCACCAGCTCACGGTCTCCACCCATCGAGCAGCCTTCTGAAGTACGTTACTCTTACCCAGTAGAACAACAACCAGCACAAATGAAAACACTCGCGTGATGTGCATGCTGCGGGATGTGCATGCTGCGGGATGCTACACAAACCAATACAAAGCATCAATTCAACCACCCTGACTGAAAAACTTGCTTGACTCTACTCAATGACTTAGGCATCATTGCTGAAAGCACAGATTGAGGCAATCCAGGACGGGCACAGCTTTTCTTTCCGAGAGTAAGACACCCTGTCATCTACCTACAACGACTTGGACGTTTGATGGGGACGACAGCTGTTAACTCTGTATTGCATCTACAGATAGAGGTCAACACTGAAAGGTTGGAGAGACCACCATCGATCTGGGACAGTTTATACCCCATTCAAGTATGTGCCAGGACACTTTTCTGAGAGCTAGGAAGGCAAGCGATGTCACGCTCTAATATTCCACACTGTGTAACGTATTTTGCAGAAAGAAATAACGATGGTGTTCGGCATCATTACACCGTCGCATCTAAGTGCTCTCTCGTTGCAACAAGCACTGGAGCTCAGTAACATTTACTTGGAGAGTGCATACAGGACAACCAATCGTGACATTGCGCTGGTCCTGTGCCACGAGGCTGAAGTCGCTCTATACCAGGCAAAGAGTGTCAACAAAAAGTACCCTGCCCATCCCAACGATGTCGGGTACCAGACCTTACGTGAAGGAGTGGCAACCGCTTACATTGACCTCGGTAAGCTTTTGGAGAGACGAGGATATCAAAGCGAGGCACATTCAATCTGTAAGAAGGCGGAGAAATGGGGGTATGTGGACCGATTGTTGTTGTGTATCAATGCTGGATCATCCGATAATGGCGCTTGATTGTGTGTACTTCAAACTCACATACGGCTCTTGACTTGCATACACTACCTTACTCCATGCACAACAGAGGGAATGCTCATCATCCAGGCCGACTAGCGCAGTCTTCTAGCTCTGGTGGCATTGTACGATCAGTCCAAGGTCAACCTCACCCTGTTGAAGCCTCACTGGATGATACCTCACGTCAAAACTCGTCTGTGGAACAACACAAACAACACCCTAAAGTTACCGCAGATCCAGCACACGTCTTTACAGAGAGTATCTGTTCACCCACTTTCGCTTTCAAACCACCCGAGGCAGACGAACGTCTCAACAGCGCTCAACAGTTAGCTTGTTGTCTCGATCTCCTGCATTCCTCTTTCTCTAATGATGAAACACTGGATCCAGCTGCACAAAAATGGCTGCAAGCCGTCAAAAAGGATACCGACGAACAAGAGCGACTCTATACGACGGCTACAGAAATCATCAGAGCCTTCAAACGAGATGAAATCAAGGACGCTAAAGCCGTAGCAGAGGTGGTGTGCTTGGCACCCGTGCTCAACAAGGATTCGTTCCATGGTCTTCTCAAAGAGTTTTATTCGGGAATCGATCACTCTGGACTATTGGACCTTCATCAGCTTGAGGGATTGGCTCAACTGATACAAGGAGCGGATCCAGGTCATCTCAACGCAGACGATCTCGTCAAGATCCTGGAGCTTCTTAGTAATCGTTTGAGAGATACTCACCAACAGTCGGCGAACTACATGCACCAGTTGACATTGACTGTGTCGCACGTGCTGGATGCAATGGCCGACACAAGAGTCATTGGCCTGGACCGTGAGAAGCTCCACGAGCCACTTTCTACGTATTTGCGCGAGCTGAAAGGAAGCAAGGACCCTTTCTTGGTGTACCAAGCAGCCTATGCGTATCAAGCACTACTTTGTGTTCCAGACAATGAAACAACATGGCAAGCGTCCATGCGACGTACTGGAAAAGTGATCCAAGGCGTCTCTGGACTGGTGAGCGCGGTCAAGGGTCTGGATCTCACCAAGTTCATTGAAGGTCTGGAAAATATTCAGAAAGGGTTTGTAGGAGCATCCAAGGTTGTGGATCTTGTCACGGCCGCGTATGAGGATGTGGGCACACTATTTCAGAGCGGACAAGGTTTTGTAGAGTGTCTCCAAGAAGGACTCAGCTTTGAGCGGAAACGTGATTGGTATTCGGCACTACGAGGGGCGGATTCTTTGATTCTCAGTGGTGATCTCGCCACCTTCAGCAAATTGGTGTATGAAGCACCATGCCGATACGATGCAGCATTTCAGTGGGGAGTATGTCAGCGGTTAGGAGAGATCGCGGCGAATCCAATGTGGGATGCGGCCACTCGTCGAAGCGCAATTGCACTTCTTGGAGAGATCTACCGCGATGACGAGATGTGGGGACAGCAGGCAAGTGTGAAGCAGTGGATACTCAACATTCTCATGCAGTTGGTTGCCTCTTCAAAGGGTGCTTTGCAACGTAAGTCACTATTCTATGAATCTGAAATACGATGGATACTCAGGTGACTTTAAGATGGAGGTTATGAACTAATTGAATGTATGCACGCTCTGATTGACATAGTACATGCAACGCTTGCAGAGGCCCTTCTTCAAGAACTGGAAGGGTGTGGAGATTCCAAGAAGCAAAATCTGCATCGAGTGTGCCGTGAAAGTGGTCCCATTGCCTATCCATTGAAGACAGCTTTGCCTGAATTTGCGTCTCCATCGCTGCTTGACCGTGTGCAGAACAGGCCAGATGTTGAAAGCAATTTACGAATGCTGAGGAAACGACGAACAAAGGAGCGAGGCAACGCCGTATATATCCAGCCTCAAGCCAAGGCAAGCTTGCAGCTTGCTGATGACACACAATTCCCATTGATGGAGAAGGTCAAGGAGTTCCTCGAGAGCGAACAAAAGGTGTTCCTATTACTTGGCGACTCTGGAGCAGGCAAATCAACATTCAGTCGAGAACTCGAGTACGAACTGTGGCAGTCATACAAAAGCAAATCAGGGCGAATCCCACTCAATATCAACCTGCCTACTATCGACAAACCTGAGCATGATATGATCGCCAAGCAATTACGAAAACTCGAGTTCACAGAGCCTCAGATCCGGGAAATGAAACACCATCGCAAGTTCGTCCTGATCTGCGATGGATACGATGAGGGCCATCAGACACATAACCTATACATGAGCAACCACTTGAATCAGCCGGGAGAATGGGATGCCCAGATGATTATCAGTTGCCGAAGCGAGTACCTTGGGTCGGACTATCAGGATCGCTTCCAGCCAGGAGATCGCAACAACACGTCAAACTCAATTCTGTTCCAAGAAGCAGTGATTACGCCGTTCACGCTCGACCAGGTCCAAACCTACATCAAACAATACGTGTCAGTCCATCAGCCTCTATGGCGGGTGAGTGACTATGAAGAAGCTCTCAATCTCATCCCAAGTCTCAAAGACCTGGTGAAGAATCCCTTCCTGATGGCCTTGTCATTGGAAGTGTTACCACGGATGGTGGATCCCGGACAACATCTATCAACGACTCGTGTCACTCGGGTGACCCTATATGACCATTTTGTTGAGCAATGGTTGGAGCGAGGCAAGAAACGGCTTGGTGAGAAGGATTTATCACCGCAAGCAAGAGAAGAGTTCGAGAGACTGAGCGCTGAAGGATTTACGCTAAACGGCATTGGATACCTAAAGAGACTTGCTGTGGCAATCTACAAGGAACAAGATGGCCACCCGGTTGTCGAGTACTCTCAACTGAACGATGAAGGGACCTGGAAAGTTGCCTTCTTCAACCAAAGGCACAAGCAACTTCTCTTGGAGATCTCACCTTTGACGCGGACAGGCAATCAACACCGGTTCATCCATCGATCGCTTCTAGAGTATAGCTTGACACGCGCTATATTTGATCCGCAAGACAAGAAGAACAGGGTGGCATTTAAGCCGAGCTCAAGGCGACGAGGAAACGTCGCCTCGATTCTGGGCCATTATTCTGACGACAGTTCTGAAGACGAATCTATCGACCTACAACAGGAACCTGATTTTGATTCACCTCTAGTTTGGAGGAATTTTGTCGACGATCATTCCCTAATTCAGTTCTTGAAAGAACGAGCGCAACACGAGCCAGCCTTCAAGGAACAGCTGTTAATCTACATCGAACACTCGAAAATGGACAAGAGATTGCGCAAAGCCGCAGCCAACGCAATCACAATTCTGGTTCGAGCGGGTGTACAATTCATTGGATCAGACCTGAGGGGCATTCGAATCCGAGGAGCCGACCTCAGCTTATGGCATTTTTGATTCTGTTCTGTTGCAAGGAGCAGATCTAAGGCGGGTCGACCTTCAAGGTGTTTGGCTCCGGCAGGCCGATTTGAGCAAAGCAAAAATGGCAGGTGCGCGGTTCGGCGAGCTACCATCCCTGAGAGAGGATTGCATGGTACAGTCATGCGATTATTCACCAGATGGATCTTTGCTCGCAGTCAGCCTATACGATGGTAAGATCGTTATTTACACGACATCAACCTGGGAAAAGAGTCTGGTTCTCAACGGTCATACCGGACCAGTTCGACGTGCTGTATTTTCTCCTCAAGGAAACCAGTTGGCTTCAAGCAGTTGCGACAAGACATTACGATTTTGGGATATGGAGACAGGAACTTGCCAGTACATTTTGACCGACCATGAAGACGAGGTCAACTGTGTGGCATACTCGCCCCAGGGTGACCAGTTTGCCTCTGCCAGTGACGACAAGACTCTAAAGCTATGGAATTCAGCGACAGGTGATTGCTATCGGACACTCTCTGGTCACACCAGTGTCATCACTAGCGTCGTGTATGTACCGAAGGGCGAGCAGATCGCTTCCGGAAGCGAGGATTTCACAGTACGACTATGGAACGTTGAGACAGGAGAGTGCGACCGTATTCTAACCGGCCACAGCGACAGGGTTTGGAACATCGCATGCTCTCCCAGAGGAGATCAAGTTGCCTCTGCCAGCTATGACAAGACGATCCGGATCTGGAATTTGGAAACAGGAGCATACCAACTCTTGAGAGGACACAGCAATTTTGTGATAAGCATCGCCTATTCACCCAATGGTGGTCAAATTGCCTCTGGTGGTCAGGACGGAACAGTTCGACTCTGGGACGTTGAGACAGGAAATTGCCTCCATACCCTGAATGGTCATACCGATGTCGTTACTGACGTCGTGTATTCACCCAACGGAGATCAGATCGCCTCCAGCAGTTTTGACAGGACCGTTCGACTGTGGCACGTTTCAGATGGCGCACCTCGCCTCCACTCAAGTGGCCATATCTCACACGTTAACGATGTCAAATGTTCACCCAAGGGTGACGAAATTGCCACATGCAGCATGGATTGTACGATACGGCTTTGGGATATTGGGACAGGAACTTGTCGTCGGATACTAAGCGGGCACAGTTTCTCCGTTTCCTGCGTCGCGTATTCGCCCCAAGGAGATTGGATCATATCCGGCGGCTATGACGCCTCTGTACGACTATGGGACGTCAAGACTGGAATATCCCAACACACTTTTACTGGTCACAGCGGCAGGGTGAACAGCGTTGCATACTCTCCTAATGGAAATCAGATCGCATCCGGCAGCGATGATCACACAGTACGACTGTGGAATGTGGCCACTGGAGATTGCCAAGGGATCCTGGATGGCCACGCTGCTAGTGTCATGAGCATTGAGTTTTCACCAGACGGCAGGTGGATCGCTTCTGGAAGTAAAGATGGCGCTGGATGTATATGGGATGTTGGATCTGCAACTTATCAGTACGTTCTGGATGGTCATGGCTTCTGGGTTAGCGATGTGGCGTATTCGCCTCAAGGAGATCAGCTTGCCACAGCCTGTGGTAATGGGATCGTTCGACTCTGGGATACAAGCACAGGAGATTGCCTGTTGACCTTGACCTGCCATAGCATCTGCATCCGTTGCATCACCTATTCACCGGAAGGCGATCTTGTTGCCACTGGCAGTGATGACAAGACTGTACGACTTTGGGACATTGCGTCAGGAGAGTGCCGAGCAGTGATATCCAACTTTCAGGGAATTGTTCTAGGCATTGACTGGGTTACAACCTTGGATGGAAGCTACATCGTCGGTGGGTGTCAGGATGGATCAGTGCTCAAGTGGCAGATCACCCAGGAGGAGGATGATCAGTGCCATGTAAGCCTCAAGTGGTGCTTGACGAATGGCTCCCTCAATATGGAAGGGGCGTCTATCCAAGACGTACGGGGATTGACTCGAGTCAACAAGCAGCTGTTGATGCAGCGAGGAGCAATCGGTGAACCGGAAAGCTATCTGCGCGAGACAAGCAAGAAGGTGGCGACCATGGCGTCGGTGGTGTCTAAACTCAAACGGCCATTGAATGAAAAGGTACAGAAATCGTCAGCAATTGCCACCCTTCCTGTCGGCCGACCAGAACACCAGGTTGAGCAACAGAGCGAGCAACAAGACAAACAACATGGCGAACAGACAGGTGATTCGTAGGGCAGGTAGGGGTAGAGCCGAAAGGGCAGTCAAGTCAGTTTGCAGAAAGAAAAAAAATTTCCTCATGCTTTGGTTCTCGTCTCGCAACACTCTCCTTTGTCTCTCACTCCCACTCTCATTCACATGCCCTCACGCGCACACACTCTCACGCGCTCTCTCTTTCTTTCACGCTCACTGTCAAGCAAAAAGGTCATGTGTACTGAGCTCCCAGAAACTCATTCACCTTCGATCACGCAGAAAGACCTCGATTACACACACCCTGGTCGTAATAGACTGGTTCATTCTAGCTGAGCTCCTGCTTAGCACTGCGACGGGAGGGCGGAATGTGGAGTTTGGCTGGGGCGGTTGATCGGTGTCAGATTGCGAAAACAGCTCCTCTGCTGGTTCTTTCTCAGCTTGGCTCCTGCTTAGCACTGCGGCGGGAGGGCGGAAAGTGGGGCGTGGATCGTGAGATCGGCGTCAATATCAAACCTTTCTATTTTTCATGGCTGTGAGTTAACTCGCAATACTACCGATCCTTTCACTCGACTACGACTGCCTTGTCTCGGTGTGTGGTATCGGAATGGCGGGCGTGAAGTGCAAAATTACAACGAGGAGCAACAGATGACAGAAGGGGGACCAGGGCGCAGATTCATCCGTTTGTTGGTCACAGGGCAGGAGCACTCTTCAGGCAGAGGTTGCCAGAGGAGACAGTTGCTGGTCGACCTTCGCTGCCAAACTTACGGAACACTCTTTTTCTTGAAGGCGCAACTCGACCGACCTAACGCGGTATCAACAAGTTGGCACTGGATGGAGCGCATTTGATGAGCCGATAGGCACCATTAACAAGGAGTGGCGATGCCCAATGCTGGATGGCCTTGCTTGGCTGTATGAATCAATCGTTCAATGGGCATACGCGTCCCATCAAAGCAAAACCACAATCAGGAAGGAGAAGAGCAGGAGCCATAGCGCTTTGTTGCCAACGACGAATAAAAACACATGATAGAGCCAACCGCCGAAAAAAAAAGGGGGGGGCCCTCGCACCAACCTCACTGATTCCTCATTCCTGGTCGACTCATCAACCACCCATCGCCATGTCAACCTCACATCTTCACCCCTTCGAGCTGCCAGAGATTCTCCAGAGCATTGCCACATATGTCCCCGACAGCTCGCTCTCTGTCTGTGCTCGCGTTTCCAAGACGTGGCACCAAGGATTCATCCCATTTATCTGGAGAGATGTCTGGCTGCGGGATTGCCTACCCGAGGCTGCTCGAGCTTACCACGACCTTGTCAGGACACTCCATATTTCCTATGAGCTGCCGCAAGAACACATTGCCCTGAGATGTCCGAACCTCAGCATCCTCGATATTGAGAAAACACATCTGGACAGTGATCGAACAGAGTTTATCCTTGGGCACCCGTCGCTTACTTGCCTCAGACTGGATAACTGTTTCCCCAAAGCCTATGCAATGCTATGGGAGAAAATCCTCGGACTTTACAACCTAAAGGATCTCACGGTGATAGGCATGACCATTTGTCGCGAGGATACTCACATGTTTTGGCAAGTCTGTACCCGCCTTGAGCGACTGGATATCAACTTCATCAAAATTGACGTTCCGGACTACCTGTTGTCAGTGGAGTTTCCTCGCATCCAAAATCTCAGAATATCCAATCCAAGGGGGGAGGATCTTCCCTGGATCCTAAAGTTCTTACACAAGTGTCCCAACGTTACAACATGGTACTTGGCAATGGACGATCGCATACCCCCCGAATTGTTCGCATACGAGTTTGCTGAGATGGTATCTGCGAGGACATGGTCATACCTTGAACGCGTGGAAGCATGGACCCGCACGATGAACTTGGCCCTAAGTAAGATCATGGCGGGCATGCAACGGATTACCTCTCTCAAGTTCCCATGCGTGGAAGGCAATTTTGGACTCGATTGCATGGAGCCACTTCGATCTCACTTCTCCAACCTCAAGGAACTGAATCTAAGGAACGACAAGGGTCTCACGAGCGCTATGGCGCAAGAAATCCTCTCATCATGTCCTTTACTGGAAGTTCTTAAGGTTCACAGGATCGATGCAACCGACGTTGCAGCAGGGAGACCCTGGGTCTGCTTGAGACTGAAGAATTTGGCAACATGTTTTCACTTCAACCCTACCACAATTGATGATCTTCAACCTCTAGTATTTGATCAACTCTCAAGGCTTTTGCAATTGGAGGAGCTGCATGTGGATGGAAGACCAAAGGAGAATGGATGGGAGTATCCGAATTTCCAAGAAACATTCGACTTGCGACTCGAAAAGGGCCTGGACAAGCTATCAACGATACGATCACTTTGTCAGATCTCGTTCAGGAATACACTGCAAAAGATGACAGAGGAAGAGATCAAATGGATGCTTCAGCATTGGCCGAGACTATCCCAAGTTCGTGGTCAACTGAATTACACGAAGCGCGAGTTTGACCAAACCCTACTGAGGAAGCGTTTTTTGAGACGTGGAATCGACGCATGAGCTGAACTTCAACAGCCCGGTTCTTACGAGCGATATCCTATCACCATATGAGAGAAGTAAAGGAAACAATACCAAGGATGGATGTTGGTTACGATAATAGAGATTCAATACAACTCTGAGAAAACTCTGATATGGTGAATCTAACCTTTTGTTGATTGCTCAAGACAAATGGATGCTGGGAGGAGTATACAATGTGCTAAAGAGCCTTGCATGGCACGTTTCTTCCCCTCTGACTAGCACCTTTTGGTCCCCAGTGTTCTAGAACCGAATGCAAGGCCTAGAACTGGGATGGTCAATGCGGTGATGTGGCTGGTTAATTGACACCAAAGTATTGGTTGAGATCGTCCATCTGACCTTCACATCTCCTTTCTTTCCACACAAATCTTTGCTGCGACACACTCTTGCGCTTCATTATCACAGGTACCGTTGATTTCCCCTCTTGTTCAGGGAATACTAACATACTGTGCACTGCTAAAACTTGCTGACTCGATAGCAGGTGACACGGGTATTCTAACGCTTGATATCTATTGTGCAATGAATGCAACAGGAGAGAAAGACAAACCATGGTATTCGGCATTGTCACTCCGTCACATCTGAGCGCTCTCTCATTGCAGCAAGTACTGGAACTCAGTAACATTTACTTGGAGAATGCGTACAGGACAACCGATCGTGACATTTCACTAGTGCTGTGCCACGAGGCCAAGGTCGCTTTATCCCAAGCGAAGAGTGCCAACAAGAAGCACCCTTCTCGTCTTAGCGATGTTGGGTACCAGGCCTTACGTGAAGGACTGGCAACCGCCTACATCGACCTCGGTAAGCTTCTGGAGAGACAGGGGCATCAAGGTGAGGCGCTGGCAATCTACAAGAAGGCTGAGAAATGGGGGTAAGTAGGACGCCGTACTGAATCATCGAGCTCAGTTGTTCGTCTATACAAAGGGGGGACCATTGACGCTTATGAATAACTGACATGTACTGTTCTTTATGTTCTCCGGGCGGATCCACACAACAGAGGGAATGCTCGTGATCAAGGTCGACTTGCAGGATCTTCCAAACTCAGTGGTATAACGCAGCAACTTCAAAGCACATCGATTCCCGCTGCAGATTCTCAAGATGGTGGACCAATGCAGAATGGCTCTCCACAACAATCAAAACTACGTGGCAATATCGCCACTATCCCTGCACACATCTTTGTGGATGACTTGCCTCTACCTGCAATCGAGTTCAAGCTGCCCGAACCAGATGAGAAACTCAACAACACACGCCAGCTTGTTTTCTGTCTCGGTCTTTTGCAATCTTCTCGATCAACCGACAATGCAATGGATCCAGCTGTGCGCAAGTGGTTGCTGGTCGCTGAAAGGGATGCTGACGAGCAGGAGCGCCTCCATGTAATGGCGACAGAAGTCATCAGAACATTCAAGCGAGATGAAATCAAGGATGCCAAAGCTGTAACTGAAGTGGTGTGTCTAGCACCTGTGCTCAACAAGGATACGTTCCACGATCTGCTCAGAGAGTTCTATTCTGGAATCGACCACTCTGGCCTATTGAACTTTCATCAACTCGAAGGATTGGCCCAGTTGATTCAAGATGCTGATCCAGGTCATCTGGGTGCCGACGATCTTGTCAAGATACTGGAACTTGTCAGTACTCGCTTGATGAACACTCACAAACAGTCATCCCACCACATGCACCAGTTGACGTTAGCCGTGTCGCATGTGCTGGATGCCATGGCCGATACAAATGTCACAGGACTGGATCGTAAGAGGCTCCATGAACCACTCTCTGCCTATCTGAGTGAACTGAAAGGAAGCAAGGACCCTTACTTGGTCTACCAAGCGTCTTATGCCTACCAGGCGCTACTATGTGTCCCGGATAACGAAACTGCATGGCAAGCGGCGATGCGACGCACTGGAAAGGTAGTCCAAGGTGTCTCTGGACTTGTGAGCGCAGTGAAGAGTCTGGATCTCGTCAAGTTCTTTGAAGGACTGCAGGATATTCAGCGTGGATTTGAAGGAGTATCCCAGGTTGTGAATGTTGTCAAGACAGCGTATGGTGAAGTGGCCTCACTTGTCCAGAGTGGTCAAGGGTTTGTGGAGTGCCTCCAAGAAGGGCTCAGCTTTGATCGCAAACGCGATTGGTATTCCGCGCTCCGAGGAGCAGATACATTGATTCGAAACGGGGAACTGGCCATATTCAGGAAACTCGTCTGTGAAGCACCATGTCGATATGACGCAGCATTCCAGTGGGGAGTGTGTCAGCGTCTAGGGGGGATTGCAGCCAACAAGATGTGGGATACAGTAACTCGTCGATGTGCAATTGAGTTCCTTGGAGCGATATACCGTGATGATGAAGTATGGGGCCAACAGGCGAGTGTCAAGCAATGGATCCTCAATATCCTGATGCAGTTGGCATCGTCACCTACGGGTGACCTGCAATGTATGTCCCTGTTTCATGGATGAAAGATACAGCACATATTCGCGTCAGCCATGATGTTGATGAAGAGTACTAACTGATACAACTTCATCTCATGATCGATCCATGTAGTGCATGCTACAATCGCTGAATCAATTCTCCAGGAACTGGGATCGTGTGGAGATACCAAGAAGCGGGATATGTATGGGATGTGTAGAAAGAACGGACCAATCGCCTACCCACTGAATGCTACTACACCAGAAATTGGGTCTCCGTCATTGCTCGACCGTGCCCAGAACAGGCCTGACGTTGAAAGCAACTTACGCGTGCTGAGGAAGCAACGGACAAAGGAGCGAGACGATGAGGTCTATATCCAACCTCAAGCCAAGGCAAACATTCAAGCAGCTGATGACACACGATTCCCGCTGATGGAGAAGGTCCAAGAGTTCCTAGCAAGCGAACAAAAGGTGTTCCTGCTTCTCGGCGATTCTGGTGCAGGCAAATCGACATTCAGCCGTGAACTTGAGACCCAATTGTGGCAGTCGTACAAGAGCAAAACTGGTCGGATCCCACTCCATATCAATTTACCCACCATTGAGAAACCAGAACACGACATGATAGCCAAGCAGCTACGAAGGACCGAGTTCTCTGAACCTCAGATTCGAGAGATGAAACACCATCGCAAGTTCATCTTGATCTGTGACGGATACGATGAGAGCCAACAAACACACAATTTGTACATGAGCAACCAATTGAACCAGCCTGGAGAATGGGATGCTCAGATGGTGATCAGTTGCCGCAGCGAGTACCTTGGATCTGACTATCGAGATCGTTTCCAACCAGGAGACCGCAACAAGAAATCGGACTCATTACTGTACCAAGAGGCAATGATTACACCGTTTTCACTCGATCAGGTCCACTCTTACATCATTCAATACGTGTCTATCCGCCAACCTCTGTGGCGAGTAAGCGATTATGTGGAAGCACTCGAGCAAATTCCAAGCCTCAAGGATCTGGTGAAGAACCCCTTCCTGATGACATTATCATTGGAAGTGTTACCTCGCATTGTGGATCCAGGACAACATCTGTCAACTACCCGCGTTACCAGAGTGACATTGTATGACCATTTCGTTCAGCAATGGTTGGAACGAGGCAAGAAGAGACTTGGCGAGAAGGATCTGCCACCGCAAGCAAAGGCAGCATATGAGAGGTTTTGCGCTGAAGGATTCACACTCAATGGTATCGGATATCTAAAGAAACTCGCCGTTGCGATCTACAAGGAACAAGATGGCCATCCAGTTGTCGAGTACTCCCAGCTCAATGACGAAGGGTCATGGAAGGTCGCCTTCTTTAATCAAAAGCACAAGCAGCTACTATTGGAGGCCTCCCCCTTGACACGGAATGGCAACCAGCACCGATTCATCCACCGATCGATTCTGGAGTATGGGCTGGCACGCGCCATATTCGATCCGCAAGATAAGAAAAACAGAATACTGTTGGCGCCTGTCTCGGGACGACGAACTCGCGCGAGCTCCAACCTAGGGAATGATTCCGATGATGATTCAGACGAAGAATCCTCATTACAAGGACGTGAGCCTGATATCAACTCTCCTTTGGTTTGGAGGAGTTTTGTTGATGAACATTCTCTCCTGCAGTTTCTGGAGGAACGAGTACGACAGGAGCCAGTCTTTAAGGAACAGTTACTAGCCTATATCGAACATTCGAAGAAGGACAAGAAATGGAGCAAAGCCGCGGCCAATGCAATCACGATTCTGGTTCGAGCAGGCGTACACTTCATCGGCACGGACTTGAGAGGCATTCGGATCCGAGGAGCTGATCTCAGTCGTGGTGTTTTCGATTCAGTCCAAATGCAAGGAGCAGACCTAAGGAAAACCAACCTTCGAGGTGTTTGGCTACGGGAGACGGATCTAAGAGGGGCGCAGATGGCAGACGTGCAGTTTGGCGAGTTTCCGCTATTGCCACTGCCCGGCGAAGTTGGTACATGTGCGTATTCACCAGATGGATCATTATTCGCAGTCGGGCTTCGGGAGAGTGGTCAAATCCTTGTTTATACGACATCAAATTGGGAAGGCATCATGTCCCTAACGGATCATAACCGTACTGTGCGACGCATCGAATTTTCGCCGCGAGGAGACCGGATGGCTTCTGGCAGTTGTGATAAAACGGTGCGGCTCTGGGATGTGAAGACAGGAGCTTGCCTAAACCTCTTAAACAATGCCGATGAGGTCAACTGTGTTGCGTATTCACCTCAAGGAGACAGGGTTGCCTCCGCCAGCGATGACAAATTCGTGCATATCTGGGATTCGGCGACCGGCGAATACCTTCAATCTCTATTCGGTCATAGTGGCCATGTCTATTGCGTTGCTTATGCACCAGATGGCAGTATGATCGCCTCTGGAGGCGAGGATCTCACAGTACGACTGTGGAACACTGACACAGGAGAATGTAGTCGTGTCCTTTCCGGCCACAGCAACAAGGTGTGGGCCATCGCATATTCGCCAAAGGGAGATCAGGTTGCCTCTGCTAGCTATGACGAGACGATTCGGTTATGGGATGTCAAAGCAGGAACCACCATCCGAATCTTGAGTGGACACGGCTCTCGCGTGAGTTGTGTTGCGTATTCATTGAATGGTGGTCAGATTGCCTCCGGTGGTGGTGAAGGAACAGTACGACTTTGGGATGTTGAGACAGGAGTTTGTCGACATACTTGGACTGGTCATGGCGCCGCTGTTGGTAGCGTCGCGTATTCTCCCAAAGGCGACCAAATCGCCTCAGGCAGTAGTGACGAGACTGTTCGACTCTGGGATGCCTCAGTCGGAGCAGCTGACATCGCCTCCGGTGGCCATAGGTCGGGAGTTCATGATGTGAAATATTCCGCCAAGTTGGACCTGATTGTATCTTGCGCCATGGACAACACAATACGATTCTGGGATGTAGAGACAGGAACTTGTCGTCGGACGCTGAGAAGCGACAGTCGTGCGGACTCCAGTGTTGCATTTTCACCCGAAGGAGACCAAATCGCATCATGCGGTTCTTGCGATACTATACAGCTGTGGGAATTGGAGACAGGAACATGCAAACATACATTTACTGGTCACAGAGACTTCAATTGCAGAGTCGCGTACTCTCCTCATGGAGATCTGGTTGCTTCCGCAGGCAGTGACACAACAGTTAGGCTGTGGGGTGTTACATCTGGAAATTGCCGTGGAGTCCTTGAAGGTCACACAGACATCGTCGTGAGCGTCGACTTTTCACCTAACGGCAAGTGGGTCGCTTCTGGGAGCTATGACTGCACAATTCGGTTATGGGATATCGGATCCTTGGCTTGTAAATATATCCTGATCGGACACGAAATGGGGGTTGCATATGCCGTATTTTCACCTCAAGGAGATCAACTTGCTTCAGGTGGTAGCGAACCAATCCGGTTATGGAATGTGGAAACGGGGGATTCCAAGATAAGTTTGAGCGGCCACGGCGACTGGACCAATTGCCTCGCATATTCTCCGAAAGGCGATTTACTCGCTTCAGGTAGTGAGGATACGACAGTACGACTTTGGGATGTTGCATCAGGAGAGTGTCGAGCAGTTGTACCAAGTTTTCCGGGATCTGTCGACGGGATATCTTGGATATGTTCTTTGAACGAGGGCTACATGTACTTTGTCACTGGTTCAGTAGATGGATCGGTTCTCAAGTGGCTGGTCATCAAGGAGGCGGATGTGTATCGCGTGCGCCTGCAGTGGGGTTCTACAAATGGCTCACTCAATGTGACTGGAGCATCAATGCAGGATGTGCGCGGGTTGTCTCGAGTCGACAAGGAGCTATTGAAGCAGCGTGGAGCAGTTGGTGAACCAGAGAATGCCTTACGCGAGGCGGGTAAGAAAGTGCTTGCCATGGTGTCGGTGGTATCAAAGCTCAAACAAAAGTCCCGTGGGATGGTGCCAGAATCCTCTTCAGCTGCGAGTTACACCGGTGGACAGCCAGAGCAGTTGGTTGAACAGCGTGTTGGACAGCAAGCCGACGATCAAGTTGAACAACAGGTCGAAGAACAAATCGAGCAGGTAGTCGAACACACAGACGAGTCGTAGGACGATATGATAAAAAGAGCATTGTATTGTGAAGATGCCGCTAATAATAACAGTCTTTGAGTAATCCTCCAATGGCGAACTCTGCATCTGCATGGGCATTCCACGCGTTGATGGACGGCCACTGAGGTTTGTAAACGTCCGATGAGTCTGAGTTGAGCTGGATATTGTCAATTCGATCGTCGCCTACAGGTATATCATGGAGAGCCTTTGATGCCAATTCTTCTCCTGGTCATTGTTTCCTTTCATGTGCACTTTCTCTTATCATATCGAATTGTACTCTTGACAAACCTCCTTGGTATCCTTGTTGCTCCAATGCGCTGCAGCCTCTGCCTGCTAAGTTGGTCCTTCAACTTTCACTTTGACCCTGAAATGCTGTATCGTGCCAACTAATAGTGTCCTTGCACGTTGTCTGAAAGAAGAGGTTGAACTCCTTGTTTTGTATCATAAGCAGCCGAATCCATGTCTCCGTCAAGTGTGAGTAGTGCACACAGTATAGATCCAGTGCTCAGAAGTGCCCTTGCGTCACCTTGAGCCGAGAGCGACGTTGTGTCGCGGTAAGAGGAGTGTCGAGGTTGTGAGAAGCATCGGGTCAAGGCGGGAAGCGAAGAGTTGTCCATGTGTGAGCAAGGTGGTTTGTTTTGATTTCTGCGATTGGACTGCTTTGGAGATTTGGGAAGATGTGCCTCTCTTCGATCCCCTCTCGCTCTGCTCGTCACTCTACAGTCCCCACTGACTGCCACTCCTGTCGCCACGCTTGAACGAGTACGATGGGGCGCTTCTCAAACCGGCTAGGAGAAGGGGCGATCGCTACAATACAAGTCGACTGAAGATATGTACCGGCTGATCCGACTCTAGCACACCCACGGGAACACTCTCTTCCGACAGTTGTTGTAAGAGGACGGTTGCAAACCAAGGTTCGCTGCCATGTTTGAGGGGCACTCTTTTCTTGAAGGTACCCAGAGTGGGATCAACGAGGCGGCATATGATGGTGCGTATGAGCCATTGGCGCTATCTGCAAGGAATGGCGGAATGACCCACATGGAATAGTATACCAGTGTGCTGCCTTACTTGACGCTGGATGAATCAATCGTTCAATTGGACATACTGCCATGTATCCGATCAGAGTAAGCGTCTCAATTGGAAGGAAGAGAGCTGAAGCGCCATGGAGTCTAACAGCTCTTGTCCTCAAACTCGCACTCCTGTGTCACCGTCTATGGATTGTTACACTGACCTGCAGAAAACGCGTTTGTTGATTCATCCTTCTCTCCTCTCTCATTCATAGCCGACTCATTAACCAACCATCGCCATGTCAACAGTACATCTCCACCCTCTCGGGCTGCCAGAGATACTCCAGAGCGTTGCCAAGTATCTCCCTGACCGCTCTCTCCCCGTCTGTGCTCGTGTTTCCAGGGCGTGGCACCAAGAATTCATCCCGGTTATTTGGAGGGCAATAATACTGGGCTATTGCCCACCCGAGGCTGCTCGTGCTCACTGCCAACATATCAGCACAATCTACACTTCCTATGGCTTCCCGCTGGAATACACTACTTTGAGATGTCCGAAACTCAGCTCCCTCGAAATTGCGACAACGGATCTCAATGATGATCTATCAGAGTTCATCCTTGGGCACCCGTCGCTTACTAGCCTCAAACTGCATAACTGTTTTCTCAATCCTCATGCAATGCTATGGGAGAGAATCCTTGGACTTTACAACCTGAAGGATCTCACGGTAGTAGGCATGTCCGTTGAAAACGAGGACGTTGACAAGTTTTGGCAAGTCTGCACCCGCCTTGAGCGACTGGAACTCGGTTGGCTTGGAATAGACACTCAAGGCGACCTGCTGTCGATGGAGTTTCCTCGCATCCAAAGGCTCCATATATCCTGTCCGAGGGAGGAAGATCTTCCCTGGATCCTAAAGTTCCTACAGAGGTGTCCGAGCCTAACAACATTTCACTGGACAATTGACGATCACCAATCCCGGGAGTCATTCGCATATGAATTTGCCGGCATGGTTTCTGCGAGGACATGGCTCTATCTTGGATGTGTGGAATCATCAACCCCCGAAATGTCGAGCGTCGTCCTAAGCAGGATCATGTCAAACATGCCACAGATCACTTCACTCAAGTTCCCCTGCATGGACAACAGCTTTGGATCCGATTGCATGGAGCCCCTTCGATCTCACTTCTCCAGTCTCAAGGAACTTGACCTGAGCACGGATGTAGGTCTCACGAGCGCTATGGCGCAAGAAATCCTTTCATCCTGTCCAATACTGGAAGTTCTAAAAGTTCCCAGGATTGATGCGACCGACGTTGCAGCGGGGAAACCATGGGTCTGCTTGAGACTGAAGAGTTTGGCAACGTGTTTTCGTTTCGACCCTACCACAATTGATCATCTTCAGCCTCTAGTATTTGATCAACTCTCAAGGCTTTCGCGATTGGAGGAGCTGCATGTGGATGGAAGACCAGAGAGAAATGGATGGGAGTATCCGGATTTTCAAGAAACATTCGACTTGCGACTCGAAAAGGACCTGGACAAACTATCAACGATAAGGTCGCTTTGCCAGATTTCGTTCAGGGATACAAAGCAAAAGATGACGGAGGAAGAGATCAAATGGGTGCTTAAGCATTGGCCGAGACTATCCCAAGTCAGCGGACAATTGAATTGCTGGAGCTCTGGTGTTGATGAAGCGTTGAAGGGGCAGTTGCTGGCACATGGGGTCGATGCATAACGGAACTTCACGTTGATTTCGGTGATTGCTCAAGACAGAATGCTGGAAGGCATCGAGTAACCCGTTTCATGCAATAAAAGTGGTGATAAGGGTGAATCAGAGACGCAACTCACAAGGGGGGTGGGAGGGTAGATCTGGACAGCCTTGTATGGTACAAAGTGCATTACACTCTAGGTATAAAT
>Ga0247824_10000435_pt1 | contig 20367 bp, 14 predicted proteins | sample 13C_PalmiticAcid_FD_194412 | JGI IMG/M metagenome (GOLD analysis project Ga0247824, IMG submission 194412) | Soil microbial communities from agricultural site in Penn Yan, New York, United States - 13C_PalmiticAcid_Day48 | ecosystem: Environmental > Terrestrial > Soil > Agricultural land...
GAGGAGGGGAGGGAGGGGAGGATGCTGGGAACGGAAACTGAAACTGGAATTCCGGATGGGAGCTTGCGTGGCCGCCTAGCTATCTTATCCATCTACCTACTTATCTATCTACCTCCCTGCCGTCTGGTTCAAGCTCTCATGTGATGGGTTTCTTGTTCCTGTCTGGACTCAACCTGGCTCTAACCCAGATGGATATCGAACAAAACCGAGACTGAACTCAATCAACTCTGGCTTAAAGCAGGAAGCAATCCGGGTAGAAAGGTGCCACAAGGGCAGATCTTAGACTAGACAACATGTGCTGTGGAGTTTCCGCTGTTCTAACTACCCCTTCCTATTTCACCTCACGGAGAAATTCTCTATCTTCCACTCAACCCCCATCCCAGCCATCCATCTTTCCAGAGGTCCCGCCTCAGCGTGCTAAAATATCCTTTTCTCCCTATGCATCATCTGCTTGCGTCCCTTTCAGCACCCCTTCTGTCCATTGTACAACATCTCTCTCCCTTTCACATCGCCCCCTGTCTCACCAGCACACCCCAGCACCACCACCACCACGCCGACCCAATGAAAAAAGGGATACACCAAACAAAGTCTTCATCAATCAATCAATCTCAAATAAAACTCTATACACAAGAAGCCACCAACAAACCTCCCCTCACCCACCAACCTGACCATATCGAAGTCTAACCGACCCTCCCCCCATCCCAAACCACCTAGATCAGTATACCAAATGCCCACCAGCCCAACCTGCAGAAAATCCTTCCACCCAGTCCTAGAGAGAGGCGTGTCTGAATGTCTGTCCTCTCCTGTCCCACTCCCCTTCTCCCCCAAGCTTTAATCTCATCCACCCCCAACCAAAACCCAGAACAACAACAGCCAGCCAGCGAAAGTCAGGTGTAAAACGTGCGAATGGTCTCAATGTCTCTCTCTCTCTCTCTCTCACTCCGAAGCAGAAAGAAGGTGTAAAAAAAAACGTGCAAGATGTAAAAGCTCCCAAAACCCTTTCCCTCCCTCCCTCCTTTCCTTCCCTTCTTTCCTTTTCCCCCCTTTCTCCCAAGAGTCCCGTCCCAACAAAATCAACCCTCGCCAACCAGCCAAAAGGTAAAAAGTCAATACCAAGAAAGGAAGAAGAAAAAAGAGGTAGTGGTTTGCGTTGCGTTGCGTTGCTCTGCCTTTCGCGGTTGTGGATTGTGAGGTGATGTGATGTGATGTGATGCGGTCTCCCCGGGTCATCCCCTCACCAAGAGGAAATTCAACCTCCTTTTCACCATCCATAGTGTCTGTCCCTACCCACCATCGGCCGTGAGCCATCTATCTTTACAGCCAACCATGGATCACCCGCAAACGAACCGCCCAACCAACCCAAGATAAAGTATAACCCATTCTTCCTTTTCATCCTATCCATTCGCTTCTCGAGCGAACTCACTGCCTCCTCTGCCTCCCGTCAGGCTGGGGACTCCGCCCAACCCTCCCACCCGTGCCCTGCTCCTGCTGTGGCAGGTAACCGCCGCCACCTTGCATCGGGCCACCATACCCTCCGTACCCGCCCATCCCCGGCGGGGGAATGCCCATGCCAAACCCCGGGGCGCCGCCGCCAAACCCGGCTGCCTGCGCCTGGGGAATTTGCGCGGCCTGCGGGATGGGGCTGCCGTTGACCATGGGCTGGACGCCGCGGTACTGGTCGATCGAAGGGCTCGGGGACTGGAAGGCACCGGGGCCGCCGTAGGCGGGTTGCATGGGCGGGTAGTAGTTGTTCATGGGCGGGGGCGGGGCGCCGCGGGACATGAGGCTCTGCTGGTACTGCATCTGCTGCTGGAGCGGGTTCGCGGGCATAGGCGGGGTGGGGGTGCTGTACATGGGGCCCTGGGCGTTGAAGGCGGGGAACTGGTCCATGCCTTCGCTGCGGGGGATGCCGAAACCCATGTCATAGTTGGCGGTGGTTGCAGCGGCGTTGAGAGGATTGTAGTACTGCGGGTTGCCTGCGGCACCGTATTGGCCGCCTTGTTGAGTGTGCTGCTGCTGCTGTTGATGATGGTGCTGGGGGTTACCGGTCTGGCGGGATCCGGGGCGTTGACGCTCGGCGCTGCCGTGGTCGCGGGAGCCACCGCCAGTGCCGCCACCGCTGCTGCGCGTCGACAGGCCGACCTCGTCCATCAACCGCTTGTAGCCCTGCCCGGGCTGAGCCTTGATGCGGATCAGGACGGACTTGACCGTCTCGACAACCTGGCTGCGGATCGTCTCATCGAAAAACGGCGTGGTCAGGACCTTGAAGATGAGGGTCGCGCCACAGGCATGGTCGCTGAGAATGGCCTCGAGGACCTGGTCGTTGGGTGTGAAGAAGAGCGCCTTGAGGATGGTGTCCCTGGCATCGGCCTCCGCCTTCTGGTTGATCACCTTCAAGACCGTCAGATACGCGACCTTGTGGGTGCACAGGTGGACGAGGTAGGGGATGAGCTGAGGCGACAGCACTGTCCGCCGTTGCGGGAATGTGCAGGTGTCGAGGAACCAGGTCAGCAACAGGGCGCCGTTGGCGTTGGTGGCGAGCTGCACGCTGTGCAGGGCAATCGCGGCCGCCAGCATCCTCTGCTGATCCTTGGTGGCATGGTGGCTCTCGAGGCAAGCCCGCATGGCGCGAGCGCCGTACCGTCCCTGGGAAACCTCCCACATCCTGCCCAGCATGGTCTCAAAGATGAAATCGTTGTAGGGCGCGCCAAACTTCAAGCATCCCTGCAGGACATAGTTGCCGTATTGGTCGAGGAACAAGGGGATGGTGTAGGCGCGCAGGTGCTGCACAATCAGGTTCATCTGATGCGGCGTGTTGCAGACGTCGATGATCTTTTGGGCGGCCCATGTGCCGTTCTTGTGCACGCCAATCTCGGCCATGTGAGGAGCGATCTCGGCCAGCATCATGTCCCGGATATTCTCAGAGCAGTGCTCAAACAGCTTTTGAACAACCGTGTTGCCGAGATAATCGGAGGAAAGCTCGGCAATCTCGGGGAGCATCTCGACGGCAATGCTCTCAATCTCCTGTTGAGACAGCGACTGGTTGTCGATCCTCTTGCGGATGTCCCGCAGCTTGGGAGCGTCATGCACCCTGGTGTGGGCGGGTTCCTTGATCGGCGGGATCTCATCGACGAACGCCGTGAACTGGATAGCCTGCTGCAGGCTCCCCGAGATGCGGAAGGTGTCCTCCTCGTTTGCGCCGAACTGCCGAACAATCTCGAGAATGTCTCCCGTCATGTCGTGAAGGGCCGGTACCGTAGGAGTAACGTTGCCTGCAATGGGAGCCGGCCCACCGGCTTCACCGGACACGCCGGCAGCGGGGCCTTGACCGTTCTCGTGACCCTTTGCAAACGGATCGGGGCTGGGCGAAGGGATGGCTCCATCGTGGCCCGGTGTGCCAGTGCTCGAGGGCGGCTTGGCAAAGTTGATGCGGATCGGCCCAGCGCCGGGGAAGATCTCCTTGCCGTTCATGTTGGCTTTGGCAGCAATGGCACTATCAACGCGCTCAAAGTTGACGAAGCCGCAGTTTTTGTGTGTCAAGACTCTAGCCGACACTATAGGCCCGTACGACTTGAACATCTCAGTCAGCGTTGACGTGGTGGTGGATGTCGGGATGCTGCCGAGCCACAAGGCACTGGTCGGCCCTTCCAGACCCTGCTCATCTGCCCCCAGCAGACCATTGTTATGGCTGTTCGACCTTCCCAGGGACAAGCCCGCAACAGCTTGCGGGAGGTCGTCGAACGCCTTCTCGTCCGGCAGTTGAATCTCGGCGGCTGTGAAGGAATTATCGAGCCTCGACGGGGTCGGCAGGTAATTGCGAAGAAGGCGGGACCCCGGGTTGTCCAAGACGCCGGCTGTCCGTGCACGGGGCCGGTTGACGGCCGCTTGGGTTGCAAAAGCCTGAACAGCCAGGTTGTGGCTGTGGATCGCGGCATTCGTGGCGGCGAGCTGGTCTTGCAGCTGAGCATAGTGGTCCATCATCGACACCGGGTCGACGTCATAATCGTCCTCGTCGTCGTCGGCATACTTGTCCTTGTTGTTGACCGAGTAGGAGCGGAACCGGTTTGCGGCCTTGGTGAAGTCGGCGTAGTTGGGGATGTAGGGGGCGGTGGCAAGCTGAGCCCGGGCAGGCTGGGGGGTCTCGGCCAGGCCAAGGTAGTCCAGTGTCCTCATATGAACGTCCGTCTCGGGGTTCCCCTCACGCGAAAACTGAGACTGGGCTGGAGAGCTCGGCCCGTTGGAACCCATGCTTGCAATGCTCGCCAACGTGTTGCCCCTCTCCCGGCCAGTCGGATTCCAGCTGCTGAAGATGGAGGGTCCGAACGGGGAGCTCGTTCCGGGGACGTGGGCATAAGGGCTCCGCTGGGGCATGGAGCCCGCCCGCAGCCTCGACAGCAGGGTGGACGCGCTCGAGAGATCGCTGGGGGGTTCGAGACCGGGCGAGGGCGACTTGAACGGGGTCTGCGAGGGGCTCGGCCGCGACGTCTTGGAGGCCAGTGCTGGGATGCCGAGCATGGGGTTGCCGGCGGCACCAGGCGAGAACCTGGAGGGCAATGTGCCCGCCCGAGCGCGGCGTGTCTGCGGCAGGGTGTCTGGGGTGGGCAACTGGGCGAAGTCGGGGAAGCCATCGGTGGGCGACTCGGGGATGTTCTCACGGAGCGGCGTCGAGTTTCCACTCGTTGGAGGCCCGCCCCAAGGGTTCAGCGGCAAGCCCGGGACGCCTTCTTGGGCTTGGATCTCTCTCGCCCTGTATATCACGGCAATGGTTAGAGGACGATGGGGTCTCGGGAGAAGCGGGGCGGCGACTCACCGCTTGGAGAACAAGCGTCCAGCCGCGGCCATCTCATGCGAGGGCGAGCCGGCGCCAGAGCGTGAGGCACCCGACATCTTGGAGGTAGGGGTCAGGCCTGGGGACAAGCCAAAGGGCGACCGCAGGGTGCTGCCGGCAGACTGCGGGTCGTTTGGCGAGGTGGTGGTGGGCGAGTTCGAGCGGCCCTGGGCAGACAACGTCTGCGGCGGGTAGCCGATGGTGAGGTGCTCGCCTGGTCTAGAAGTGGACATTATCAATTATTTTGATCCCGGTCCTCATCAGAATGTATCAGAATATATCGGGTCTCTCGTTCCCGTCGGAACAGGTATTCACGCCGTGCCCGGAAGGGTGTGGGCTAGCAGCGGTGGATCTCGCCGGCCGAGTCGGGTGGTCGAGGGGACGGTGCGACGACGTGCACTGCGCGTCGAGGGGAGAGTCGATCTCCGGCGCAAGGGGTTGCAATTGGGCAGGAATCGAAATCGAAAACACCTAGGCCGGGTGTCGGGGAATGGCCGGCGCTGTGGCGGGCTCTCTTCGCACGACGGGGTGGCTGGTGCAATTACAAGGCCGCCGCTGTATTCAGGTATGTAGGGGTTTATGTCGCGAGTCGTCGGACGGCGACTGTCGAGAAAAGTTGGCTCGGCAACTTTTGTTCAGAAAGGAGCGTGTCGGGGGGCACGGGGGTCCGCAGATTATCGAGGCGGGAGACAATGGCGAGAGTGTCGAAAAGAGGTGAAGGGTGGGATGCCAGGATGGTGAAATGGTGGAAGTGCTGGGAGAAGTGCTGGGCTGCACTCGCACTGATGCAGAAATGCTGGGGCAGCCTCAGACGTTTTGGCTTGGCTATCCCTGGACGAGGCTGCCTTGTGCTCCACCCGGACCTCGTTTTCGGCGGGCTTCTGGGGACGAAAAGAAGAGGGGGGCGTTCAACGACTCAAGATACTTAATAGACAGGCGTCATTAGGGGGAATTGAGCCTGGAGAAGGGCACGGCGGCTTAAAAAGAGGAGCGAAAGCTGGCGGGGGAAAATCCACCGAGGACGATGCCGGGGATATGGGGAGTGCGGAGGAGCAGAGAGAGGAAAAGGGTTTTGGAAGTCGTGGATGAGTGGACGGGTCAAGATGAAACACCGTTTAGGGGGGTGTGGTACGTACTGCGAAAGTTATTCTGTAAAGTTACGGTGCCATGCAGGTATTTTTCACGGGCTTCTCGAAAACTGCATATTGCAGCTCCTTCCAGGCATTGGCAGCTGAGCACTGCACACATCCATGGACTGCCATGCTGCTGCCAGTTGCACCTGCAGCGCTCAGCCCCCCGAGAGACCGACGCCCGCCCACTGAGACTTCGCACTGACGGGCGCGATGGCGCAACCGAAAGCCGTCAGGGACTCGGGAACTCTCCGAATCTCCATGCGATCTCGTCAACCCTTGCATTCGACGGACCCTGGGGTTCTTTCTCCCTTGCACTCGGGCACTGCGGCAAACTGTCCTTGGTACGTCATCGCATTGAGCAACGAGTCCAGAACATCAAAATCACAAACTGCCGGAACTTTGACCAATCTGGCTGCCCTGCCTGTATGATTCTTTTCCTCTCCCCCCCTCGTGATCCACAGGCCGCATCCCACATTACATGTACATGTGCGGATACATACAAAAACAACATCACTTACTCGGTGTCACCAAGCCCCTGCAGCTACCCATCGACAGAAACTGGTTTACAGCCCCGCTGAACTCGGACCAGCAGCCATGGCCGTGCCAACGGCCAATCGTCCCATCAGGATTCAGGACCCAGGGACCCAGGGACCCGACAGCGAGAAACAGGTCTCACTCAGGGGTTCCCAGTTGCGCGCTGTGTTACAGAGACAGGCTGCGTGGTGTGTGCCAACCTCAGCATTGCGCCCTGATCCTGTGGGGCGCCTAGCCTGGAGAGAGAGCCATGTCGAGTCCGAACGCGGAAAGCTGTCTCGATAGAGCTCCCTGGTCGTGGTTAAAGAGACGATGGCTATTTTGAGCCCGCTGCCGTGGAAGCCGCATGCAACCAACATGGTGCTTTGCTAATTATATTCACAGTCGGCTTGCCATTACTGAGCTCAGAGCATGGCGGAGATGTCACTCGACGGCGAGGTTTCTCTTTCGCAGGTCATGTTGGCCCGATGAACAGACTCGAAACCCCCAGCTGTCAAGGCACGACCTGCAACAGCGAGGCCCATGACTACACAGCTTGTCAACGACTGCATCGTGTTGGTTCCCCAGTGATTGGCTCGGCAAAAGGCAAGACTCAGGGGCTCTCAGCAGGGCACTCATCTATCACCTCCTCGGCAGGACCGACACTAGACAAAACGGCGGCCAGTCGCCTGCTGTTCTGACATCCAGAGTGACAAGACTGCAGCTGGCGTCTGTCATCCCTTCCGACTGCATAACCCGGCAACAACAGCTTAAGATGTGTCCTAACGGATTCATGCCGGATCCACGACGCCCTGGCCGCCACGCCAATCAGCGCCGCATAACGGCTGCCCAGCGAGGGGATCTGCTCGAGAACCTGAAACGTCGCGTCAACTTACCCCATTTGTTGCTTCGTCCTCGCCCCTCTGCCCCTCAACGGTCTGTGGTTCGATACCCTTGGATACCCACACGCCACGGCGTCCCTCGTCGCCGCCAAGCTGGCCGACCGATCGATCCCCTGCCCGCCCAGCCAACAAGGCCTTGGCCGATGCGCCGCTCCGAATGGCCCGCGGTTGCACTGATCCACCAGCCAAGGACAACGTCCAGGCACAACCAAAATCAGGGCAGGGACGGGAGACCGACGTGCTCGACCACGAGACGCCGACCCGAATCTGGGACCAACGTGCTCTCCATTACCTCCTACATACAGGGCCCCTTCCAAGGAGGGTGCGCCACCCCGTTCCTCCTGCGTTAGGTTCCGCTTCCCTGGTGGGTTCCACAAGCCAGATGCTCGCTGTCAACGGGGTGACAAGGAAGAGCACACTAGGCCCGGGTGCACCCGTTTCACGCTCAGATCCTCTGCACTATGCTCGATGCTTGACAGATTGTGGGATATCGATCGAGAGGTCGCGTTGCTCTCTCCATCACCGCGTAAGCCACCACGTCATTCTCCTGTGGAGGGGTCAAGGGTACGAGGAACTCGGCGACGGGCCTGGAACAAGTCTCGAAGCTTGAGCTGGTTTTGAAACATTGATCCAATCGAACCGGTCCGGTCTGGTAAGCTCTTCTGAGACTGAGCGCCGCCCCCGGCCGTTGCTTGGTGTCCAGCCGCTACGCCGATCAGTAAACGAAACATCCAGTATCGCTCAACGGTTCATGTATAGATAGATGTCTTTGGTAAGTCATTTCCTGCCCACTCAGCAACCTTCGACACTGGAGGACTGGAAGATGGAAATGAGCGAACTTCACTCTGTTACCCTCTATAGCCTGCTCCCCTGGGCAGCAAACCTTCTTCTTTATCCGTGTATCGTGGCTCACACGATGACAACAAAGTTCTGGCCAGTCTTCAAGGCCTGTGCCAGAATTCGTGTCCATTATGTTGACTAGCAAGGTGGTCCAGGCTGAAACCTATGCAGAGCCAGCACCTCCCACCAATTCACACTCTGCCCCCGTGGTGTACGCGTCCCACTCCACCACCCCATCAACGCCCCCACAGACCCAACATACACAGCCATGTCTACTTCAACCACAACGTTCGACAACACGTCAGACAGAAATGGCATAAAATGTTGGAAACAACCGCGTCAACACGTGCTCATATTCCCTTGATACAGCAATCAAGCATGAAACACATCGTCGGTATCCAAGCACATGCGAAGATCAGCTACATCTGCAAAATTTCGATGACAACCTCATGAACGCAACGAATCAACTATGACTTCATCACATCCCAGAGCTTTCAGGGCCTCGAGCGCTCCCCCTGCCCCCCCTCTTGGCTCCGACTCTCATCCCTGATCCCCTTTCCATCACATCCCAACCTGGAGACAAAGCCTCAACAAGCTGATCCCCGCCGTCTCTGCCGTGTCGTCGTGACGAACTCCAGCCCAAAACAATCACTCAAACATCACCAGCCAGTCAATAATCGGCTACCAATGAACCCGCACTCATCACCACAGGCCGTGAAACGAACCACATCACTCACGTGTAGACAAGACCAAACTCGACTTGGACTGCAACAACAAACCCTCTTCTATGTCACTACCACCATGCCCTCCTCCTGCCCTACGACACAAGGACTAGTAAGGTAATGACTAAAACCATCTAGATCGACTCGACGTCCGATGTGAAAAGAAGCCCCATAACTTCAATAACAAAAACAACAAACCCATAAAATAGGCCAGGTGCAAACGACACCAAAAGGTCCCGTCAAGACCCAAGAGTCAAAGAGGGAAGAAATCAAGAGCAAGGCTCAAGGTAGAAATAGAAACAGAACCAGCCCAACAGCAAAAACCCTCAGACCCAAGACACAAACACACACGCACACCACCCTAACGCCACAGCAAAGCAAAGCACAGCTGAAACCCGTTCCCCGATTCCTCCCAAAAAGACAAACAACAGCGGTGAGGGAGGGCAATAAGGTGGCAGTCCCACCAAGTGTGCGTGCAAGAAAAAAAGCCAACCGGGCAGGCCGCTAGAATACCCATACTACCTACCTATGTTAGGTAGCACCATCAAAACCCACCACCCATCCCATGAGATAAGGCCACCCATTACCATCCCCCTTTCCTCCCACCGACCACCACCAAACCAAGCCAAGCTAGGTAAGCCAAGCCAGGCCAGAAAAAAGAGCCCGCCTGCCAGCCAGGTCGCTGTTGTAGAGCCCAACCCATCTACCCACCACCTTTCCCCCCTTCCTTCCTTGCTTGCGGTCCCATCCATACGTAGGCAGTATGTGCTCGCGCCCTTCTATTCCCCCTCCCTCCTTTCCTTCTGCCAAATAGCAGGAGAACAAGCGCAAGCAGAAGAAGAAGAAGAAGCCATCCAAGAACATGGAATGGAGGGATGGATGGATGGTGTGTATGGCTTTCCCGCTCTTGCCCTCGCTCGCTCCTACGTCAAAGCGCTTCAAAGCAACTCTCAACCCTGATTATCATCACCCCCTTCCTCCCCCACCAGTCCCATGACTTATTTAGCAACCCTCTTAAAGGCCAACAAATCCGCCAAGCTCGCCTGCGGGCACCCGTGCTTCAAAAAGTCATGATTCAGCAGCTCCTGCGCCGACGCGCGGCTCTTGACGTCGACGCACAGGCACACCGACAGGAACGCCTTCAGCTCCTTGCTCAGCTTCTCGGGCTTCTTGAGCCGCGGCGTGCCGTTGGTGGCGATCAGGTACAGCGCCTTCAGGGGTTCCTCGTTAAGGTACGGCGGCTCCGACTCGATCATCTCGATGGCCATGATGCCGAGCGACCAGATGTCGACCTTGGGCCCGTACTCCTTCTGCTTGACCACCTCAGGCGCCATCCAGTACGGCGTGCCAACCATAGTGGCGCGCTTCGACTTGGTCTCGGTCAGCTTGGCGCAGAAGCCAAAGTCCGCTGTTGAGGCGCAGGGTTAGCAAAACGAGACAGAGAGTCAGAGGGTGAGACGAGGGTGACGCACTGATCTTGACGTTGCCGCGGGCGTCCAGGAGGACGTTGTCGCTCTTGATATCGCGGTGAATGATGTTTTGCGAGTGCAGGTGGTCGAGACCTTGGCAGGTCTAATTCAAACCGTTAGCTCGAGCACCATAAGGTAGGCAAAGTGGTCAACGTACCTCGAGACAGATGGTAGAGATCTGCTCCTCTGTGATGATGGGGTTGTTCTCAATGACATCAGTCAGAGCACCACCCTCCATGTACTCCATGACCACCCAGAGCTCCTTGTCGTTATCCATGAGGAAGGCATCGAGGAAGTTGACAATGTTGGGGTGCTTGTTCTCCCGCATGACCAGAATCTCGTTGACAATCAGCTCCTTGCGTGGTTGATGAGCAAGATCCATCTGCTTGATGGCAACGCGGTCGCTGGCGCCGCGTGCCTTCAGCTGGGCCATCGGAACCCCAGGTCTTGTGCCCATGACCTTGGCGACATACACGGACCCGGACGCGCCTTGGCCGATCTTCTTCTGCTTGGCGTACAACCTGTTGGGGTCGTCCTTGGACACAACCTCGCGCAGCTTCGCCATCACCTCGTTCTCCGACATGGTCGACATGCGAACGTCTTGCTTGCGCTCCGACGGGGAAGGCTTGGCGGTCAGGGCAGCTTCGGCAGCCTTGACGGCATCCGAGTTGCCGCCGGCCTTTGCGACATTGAGCGGCTTCACCGGCGCCGGTAGACGCGACGGCTGTTGCACCTGAGGTTGGCCGTTCGGCCCCCGTGCTTGCGCTCCGTTGGGATAGCGGGCGGCGGCTGGGGCCTGGTCCGACCGCGGAGTCCGCTGCGCCTGGGCAGGATCGCGGACCGAGGTGGAACTGGATTGCTGTGTGAGAGGCGGGCGGGATGGAGCAGAAGAGCTGCCTGGTGGAGCGGGCGCGGGTCTCTGGGCCCTGAGAGATTGTGCCTGGGGCGCCTTAGGCGCCGCTCGTGTGGGATTGTACCGATCCGCAGAAGAGGGGGAGCCTCCATAGCCGCCGATCTCTTGTTGGGCCAGGGGGACCTTGGTCTTGGGAAGTGACGCGTTATACGCCTCGAGCTCCCGACGTGCCTGTTCTTCCCGCTCGGCCCGCTGTCTCTCCACCTCCCGAGCGCGCTGCTCCTCCCGCATCCGATCTGCCGAAATGTAGTTGGGGGCCACATTCTGCAGCTGCTGCATCGGTGTTGATTGTTGATCCATCATCCGCGGCGATGGGGAAGCCAGAGGCTGCTGGGGTGACGGGCTTGTTGTGTAGGACCCAGGGCTGCGTTGGATGGGCTTCACCTGCCGCGGGGGGGCGACCGAGTTGCCGCCGGCGTAACCGTACGGGTCATTCTGGGGGGTGCTTGGTGATGTGATGGGCAACGGGGCGCCGCCGTACGGATCGGGGTTCTCGGCGCGCTTCGTCATATCGGAGTAGAAATCCAGGACTTCAAAGACGGCCTGGGGGTTCTTCTCCACATCCTCCCTCGTGATGGCCGACGAATTAAGCAGTCTGGTCCACTCTTCTGGCAGTCCAGTGAACTGTCCTGTCTGGGGATTGAAGCCGACGTGGACCGAGTGCGAGAAGTTGGACGGGTTGCTAACGCCGCCCGGGCAGCGGGCATAAATGCAGTCGATCCACTCGTACAGCTCGTCGTCTGTCTTGACGCAGATGCGCAAGGATCGCACGCCGTTGGAGTCGTCACCCGGAGGCCCAGGGTACGCGTTGGTCAAGTTCCTCCGGATCTCGAAGACGGGGTCGCCATTATCGTCGGGAACTCGATCGACGCTGATAACATCCGAGAGCTGGATCTTGTAGAGACCCTTTCCTGTTTCGTTCTTGTGGAAGTCGAGAATGTCCTGGCGGAGAATAAGGTATCTGCTTTTCCATTGCTGGAACGGGTTCTTGCTCGGCAGGCCAACATAGCCTTGTTTGATAATGGCGAGACCGCCAGAACCGTCAAAGTTGTTGGATCCTTGCCGTGAAATCGGTAGGGTTATGGTCGATCCGCTGTAGGTGCTCGATGCCGGAGAGGCCAGGCTCATGTTCGACATGCTATTTGTGAGGCTCACGTTCGGCATGAGGCCGAGGCGGGGTTTGTCTGTGGGAGGTCGTGGGGCAGGTCCGGGGTTCATGAACTGCCCACTCGAGTAGACGCTGCGAGGGAGAGGATATTAGCACCCGACTTGATCTTTAGACTCCTGCCGTCATTTATCCCCGACTCCGTAAAGTAGCGGGCAGCTCGATGCTCGCCGACTGTTGTTCAAGCTTTACGTACCTGTTGTTGGTCGACATTTTGGCGGCGTTGTCGAAGGTGGAATACTAGGCGTAGTCAAAGTGGTGATGTTGCAGCTGCAAGGCCCAAGTTAGGGTCCTAGGCTGCGAATGACTCGAGAGTGTGTTCTGGTGTTGGGAGTTAGCCAAATGTCGCAGATATTCCAGGATGCCACCCAACCAAAACCCCTTCCAGGCGGAATCGAATCCCGCCCCTGGGCAAGACGCAGAGGGGCAATACCTAAGACTGGATTGGACGCGCGCAGCTCGATCCTGCAAGCGCGAGAACGGAGCCGGCAGCGATGCACAGCACAGCGCGCCGCGTCGGCAACCGGCGACTTGATTGATCGAGTCGCAACCGGATCGGTCGCAGGCGGTTGTGGCACCGGAGGTCGGTTCAGGGACAGAGACGCAGTCGGCAAGAGGCTGTCGGCAACATGTGTGAAACTCGGCGGGGAAAAAGGCTCGGCGCACAGCTCGAATAGGTGCTGTAGTCAGATCGTTTTTGAGGTTGCGAGGGTCGTTGGGTGAATGGGGCGGCGGGGGGTGGCGGTCAGTCGAAAGGCTACCGGCTCGGAAATGTGCGTGGTCTCAGGGTCGTTCAGGGGTGAGCGGGCGCTGTGTTGTCCGCGGGGAAGCTTCGAGGGGAAAAGAACAAGTCCTTGGCAGGGAGATGTTCGAAGGCTCACTGTTGTGATGTGCAAGCACGGCAAGAGTGCCTGCGACTCGAGATTCCAGGTCGGTTGGCGTGTGAGCCTGGCTGGTTGACAAAGAGATGGTTTGCTTCCTCTGCTTGGAAGGTCGGTCGGGTGCCTGTGGAGATCTCTGAGAATGGAAGGGCTGGGCGCAGCACCCGCAATGGCCCCGGACGCACAGGGGAGGGGTAAGACCCACTCAGGCTCTGCTCCTGAATCTGGGATCATGGAATTTAAGAAGCTACAACACTTTATTCGCAGCCTCAATGGTCGCCCAAGGTACCTTCTTATCCGACTCTCAGGCAACCCCTTCGAGTCCCTTACCCACAGCGGAGGGGGAAACGCAAACAGATTGGCTCTCCAAGCGCGTTCAACACCACCGTGTCGGGGGTTTCCATGTTTGAAACTCACACCAACGACTTAAGTCAGGGTCTTGCTTGAGCTTTCGTTTCTGTGCTGGAGCTCTCTAGCCAACTTCAATTTTCAGCGTCTTGGCAAAAAACAATGTTTTTGAATTGACATGTGCCATGAATCAAAAACATCTCAACCAGTGGAAGGCTCAAGGTTTGGCTGAGGGCGTTGGAGCATACACATGATGGGACCGAACTGATTCAAGTTGGCCCGGATGCTGAGGGGAAAGGTCGCCTCCGTTCAGGCCCAGCAGAGGTGGGGCAGTGTGGGATGAAATGATTAACCCAACCAAGACTCTAACTCTTTCCGGTAAACCAGTGATGCTAGAGGTTTCAAGTCCTCTATCAGTTTTCCCTTCTTTTTGTGTTGAGAGCATCTGCCCTTCAAGTTTCTTTTCTTGATGTGCCTTCTATTCTTCTTTATGCCCAGCGCCCTTTCTTGCTATTGTCTATCTTAAATCGCCACACAACACCAGCATCAACACGCGGGCTTGGGCTGTCATCGAGGAGCACAGTCAGTTTATCCAATATTTTAGCCCGTAGCTACTCCTTAAATTTTGAGGCTTCAATTTTGCCCCGCCAAACTATCGGAAGCTATCTCCATCCCTTTCTCCATCACCTGAGCGTTCATAAAAGTGCCATGCTATCCACAGGCGTCACCGTCAAAAAGCCCCCGCGGAGCCAAAAAAACGACAGCAAAGCCAACAATTAACCAACATGCCTAACCAGCGGCCACCCAGCAGGCCCGACTTGGCAAGGGTTGAGGCCTGTCCATTCTGCCTGAGCCGGACGCCCGTTTCAGGCGATGCGGATCCCGTCCTGACTGACAACAGCCTTTCCGCCATCCTCGAAAACATTACAAATACCAAGTCCTGGAAACGACAATTAAGAAAGTTGGAGATGTGATGAAGCAGGTATCCGCCTGCCGCCTCCCGCCAACCCGACCAACAACCACCACCCAAAGTCCCAAACCCAGCAACGCAAGCCGGCATGAGGAAGGGTAGGTTGTCACACAATCGCAGTGTCTTGCTTAATTAGCCGCGCCGAACCCGCGACACTCCCCGTGCCCCGCCGCCGTCCCGTACCGGGACGAATGGAAGCCAAACTCGGGCATAGGAAAACCCTTTCTCAGAAACCCTTTCGTATGCAGGTTGGTTGGCCGGAAGGGTGCAGCAAAGATCGACAATGGCATGACCCCTGCCTCCACCACGAGGTTGCTCCCCTCGCTCCCTTGCTGGGGATCAGTGGGAATCAAATGGATGTGCATCCATCTGTATGCACGTCCCCATTCTCCGCCCCCCGACTCTCCTCCATCCCTCATGGGGGCTCCACCGTTTTTCCCTTTGGTGTTTCTGAACTGCGGATCTTTCGTCGCAGGATTGGAATCGCCACTGCCAGTGCTCAACTCCGCCTCCGCGGGGGACTTTTAGTTGTTCACTATGGTAGGCATGATGGGACGACGGAGGCGATTGGGGGGGAGGGTAGGGATGCAGCTTTGTTGCTGAGTCGAGTTGCCCGTGATGTCGGCTGTTGTTGTGGCCTCCAGCCTACCTAGTACCTACCGAGCCTGTCCGCTGTCTCCAAGTCTCCTGAACCTATGTCGAGCAAATGGTGATACATTCATAACAATAAAAGCCCAAGGAAGCAAAGTCTGCAGCACTGCTTGCACTCACTCACTCACTCAATGCACGGGTACAGACGGCTTGGCCTGCAGCATCGGCGGTGCATCGAGATCGAGGCGCGCGAGGTGCCGCATGCTGCATGTCAACACCGCATGGACACGGGCAGATCTTCGCGATGCCATCCATGTCTCAAAGCGGCTGGATGCACTAGCCTACGGGATTATCTGCAGGGCATAAATTCCGGTGCGCACGTAACTGAGATTAAGGTTGGAATACCCAGGAGGGTGTTGAGGCCTCCTATGATGCTTCGAGGGAGTTGGGGAGAAGCCATTTGTTGGGCACTTGATGTTTACTCTGGTGTTCATGACAAACTGGAAACGAGCTGGAGTGGATAAGCACGGTCTATGCCGGCGCCTCGAACGTTCTATTATGGTATACGCTGGGGTCGTCTTGACAATGCGTGCTCGCATCAGCAAAGAGACCAAGCCACCGTCTAAACCTCTCCAACATTGCTCCCCCGACTTAACGGACAGCAACCTCCACCTCCTGCTGGCCCTCAAAGCGAGGGAGCTCGGACTCGATGTCCTGCCATGTCTTGGTGCCCTCGACGAGCGCCCGGATGGCTTCGATGATCTTGTCCTCATCGGCGCGGACCTGCCGTGTGCTGTCGCGCTCTCTGAGGGTGATGGTGGCGTCCTTGACGGTCTGGAAGTCGACCGTGACGCCAAAAGGAGTGCCGAGCTCGTCGTTGCGGCTGTACCGCTTGCCAATGCTGGCCGACGAGTCATCCACGCGGCTGGAGATGCCAGCAGACCTGAGCTTCTGCGAGAGCTTGCGCACAGCAGGGGTGAAGTCCTTGTGGGACGACAGGGGCACGATCAGAACCTTTGTGGGCGCAACAGCAGGAGGGAAAGACAGGACCTGAAGAACGGAGTTAGTTTTGTCCAAGGCTTTTGGGTACGTAAGCCACTTACACCACGGGCCTCGTCACCGCCATCGCTGGCTCTGTTCCAGTAGTTGTGCTCCATCAGGGAGTACAATATCCGACCAATGCCAAAGGAAGGCTCGATAACATTGGGTGTGTATTCCCGGATGTTCTCAACCCGCTTCTGCCACTTGACGGCCAGCAGGTCCTTGCTGACCTCGACCTTGCCATCACCAACGCTCGGCACGTTGATGACAGCCTTGCCGCTCTCCTCCAGGTCCTTGGCAAGCTTGCCCCGCTCCTCCTGCGACGTGGCCAGGATGGCAGCCTCGATGGTCTTGCCATCCTTCTTGTAGAAGGGGCCAAACTTCTTCTTCTCGATCTCGACCTCCCACTCCTCAATGACCTTGGGCTCGTCCAGACGCTGCCGTACGATGAGCGGCGCACCGGTCTTCTTGGCATGAACCGACAAATCATAGGCACTGCGGTCGGCACAGCCAACACACTCGACCCAGCCGCCAGAGGTGAGAAGCTCGGCATCCCAGCAGTCGCAGGCATAATGGGCCATCTCGTTGGCCATGTGCTGGCGGAACCGGATCTTGGACTGGTCGATACCGATCTTCTTAAGGAAGAGGTGGATGCGGGCCAAGAAGTAACCCAGTGTCTCGTTGTCGACAAGGCCATCCTTGACAGCTTGGCCAATCGTCATCCTCTTGGTGGTGGTCTTGCCCGACAGCTGAGTGTGCCGGTCAAGGAGCTCGAGCTCGATGTCCTCAACCTCGTGGAACCGGCTGTGCTTCTTGTGGCCCTCGGGGTCGACGAAGTGCTCGATCTCAGCCATCAAGAACTCGCGGACACGGAGCAAACCGGCGCGGGGGGAGATTTCGTTGCGGTAAGACTTGCCGATCGAGGCCGAGGCGAAAGGCATCTGGCCCGTGTTGAACTCGAGGAGCTTGGCAAAGTTCAGGAACTGGCCCTGGGCAGTCTCGGGCCGGAGGTAGCCGGGGAGGTTGCTGCTGGGGCCAATTGACGTCTGGAACATGAGGTTGAAGGCAACCGGAGGGCTGGGCTGCTCGCCAGTGGCGGGATTCCTGAGGTCGTACTTCTTGATGAGATCGCCGAGCTGCTCGCCATTGTAGTTGTCGATCTGCGCCAGCACCTCCTCGTACTCCTGGACGACGGCGTCCTCCAGCTTGACGGCCTCATGGCCCTTGGACTTCTTCTTCTTCTTCTTGGGGTCCTCCTCCTTCTCTTCCACCTTCTGGCCGCGGGCCTCCTTGTCGCCCTTCAGCCGCGACTCGAGGACGTCCTCGACGAAATGGTCGGCACGGAGAATCTCGCCGTTCTTGGGGTCCTTGCACATCCAGTCGGCGAACTTGTCGACGTGGCCGCTGGTCTTGAGCACCTCGTGGGGGGTGAGCACGGTGCAGTCGACTTCGAGCATGTCCTCCTCGAGGATGAAGTGCTTGCGCCAGAGGTCGATGATGTTGGCCTGCAGCGCGCAGCCGGGCGGGCCATAGTCGTAGAGGCCGGACACGCCGCCGTAGATCTCGAACGAGGGAGTGTAGAACAAGCGCCGGCGCAGGAGGGACTCGAGGGCGGCCTTGTCGAGGGGCTGGCCCGTGAGGGTGGTGGCCGTCGTGGTCATCTTGGGCTGCTTTTTCTTGGACGACGTGTACTTTGCAAAAGCGTAGGTGCGCGGGGCAGAGGGAGCGAATGCTGCAAATCTGCGGACGGGAACGAAGACCCTCGGGGTCGAGACTTTGTGGAGAGTGCACACAAGACCAGCGAGTGGTGAGAGGAGGGGGGCGGGTAGAAAAGGCTTCATGAATTGCAACGGTGGTTGTTTTGGCCCAACCAGGTGAGTCACGGCCCTTTTTCTCCTGCAAGATCCTCTTTTTTCGCCCGATTCGAGACCCGGGAAGCTGCTTGCTGCACCGACTGAGGGGACTTCTAGTGACTCGCCTCCACACCACCCGTGGACACCGTGCACGCCAGCTAGAGGCCACGCGCGCTACTGCCGGAAATTCAATTAGCCGCTATAAGTGCCCCGCGATCAGGTACGAGGCTCAGTGAGGGGCAATCTGGACCCTTGCAACCTGCTGGGGAGCCCCCTGCACTGCATGGATTGCAACCCTCTGCACTCAGAAAAATTTAGGGCGTCCGATAAGCGTCAACATTTCCCTTTGCGATAACAAGAACAAACAAGACAATCAGCAACAATGGGTTCCGGACGAGGGACGTCGGGGGGGTCCTTATCCCTCAAGACCTCCAATAAGCTCAGGAGGAAACAGCTGTACGTCGAACAGAAGAAGACGACCGGCAAAGCCCGCCACGAGGAGCGCCATCGGAGACGCAGGGAAGAGGCCAAGGACCCCGAGCTGCGGAAGCAGCGTCTCGAGAAGAACCAGCCCGCGAGCATCGACAAGAAGAGGATATGGGATGATGTCGACGATGACAGCCTCGGCGCCGTGGTGGATGTTGCCCAGCTGAAGCGCCGGCGACTGGAGCAGGCTGAGGCCGCGGCAGCAGCAGAGGCCGATGCGCCCATGGGGTCTGATGGAGAAGACGACGATGATGTTGACAGCATGCTCGGATCCGACGAGGAGGAGGAAGGGGACGACGACGACGAAGAGCGCCGGGAGAAGATGCAGAGGAAGCGGGCGCAGAGGGAACCCAGCATCGCCCCGTCAACGACGTCCACGAACCTCGAGCTCACCCCTGATGCCCTCGCTGCCCAATTCAAGTATTTGTTCAGCGACGAACCCCCCGCGATGCCCAAGATTCTCGTCACCACCGGGATCAATGGCACTATTCACAAGGAGGCACAGGACTTTGCCTCAATTCTCCCCAACGGTAGGTGTCTTCCCATCCTCAGCTAGTCTACGTCCAGTGCTGACATTACCACAGCGACGTACATCCGGCGGAGCGCACACCGTTACGGTCACAAGTACAGCGTAAGGGAGATTGCCAAGTACGCAAAAAGTGAGTACGGCTCTGTCAATCCTGGCTTAAACGATCACTAACAGACTCCCTAGACCGTGGATACACGGCATTGCTTGTGGTGCATGAAGACCAGAAGCGGCCAAGCCAGCTCAGCGTCTGCCATCTGAACGGCGAGGACGCGCCTCCTGGCCCGACACTCACCTACACCATCCGGAACTACCTGCCGGGGAAGTCGATCCTCGGGCACGGCAACGCAACCAACCATTACGTGAGTGAGACTGTGTAAAACTCGCGCCTACAACGCTAACGTACGCTGCAGCCGGAGCTTCTTCTCAACGGCTTCAAGACTCCCCTGGGCCTGCTCGCCGCCAAGTCCATGAACACCCTGTTTCCTCCGAAACCCGAGTTAGCTGGCCGGCAGGTCTTGACGCTACACAACCAACGTGATTACATCTTCTTCCGCAGGCATCGGTACGTCTTCCGCGAAGCGCGGCCGACAGAGAAGAACGTACAGGGTGCGGACGGCAAGGAGCTGGAAGGCGTGAAGGGCATCCGTGCGGGTCTGCAGGAGATTGGGCCGAGAATGACCTTGAAGCTGCGCAGAGTGGACAAGGGGATCGGGAGGGCCGGCAGCGAGGGCGACGATGCCCTTAAGTGGGAGTGGAAGGCGAAGATGGAGAAGAAGCGGACTCGCTTCAACTTGTAAGGGGGCAGAATGTGATACCCGAGCGGCTTGTAAGGAAGAATCCACCTCCCGTACGCTTGATGACGATCTCTCAAGTTGAATCCAAATATTGGTACACAGAGATTCAATCAAGGCCTGCGGTTTACATTATTGTCATGGCCAGTCTAGGGTATCATGACTATCCAAAACATCGACCCAGATCTCAACCAACCACCCAACAACAGCACATCAACAACTCTCAACTTCCCTTCTGAACCTCTCTTTTATCTGCCCTCTCCCGCAGCATAACAACCGAATATCTATGTAGCTCACCGTCAGCATCAAACCCCCCCATCCCTTGGAAAGCAAACAAAAACAACAGCCAAAAGAGCAAGCGGGAAAACGGGAAAACAACTCACGCAACAATC
>Ga0247824_10000436_pt1 | contig 20361 bp, 27 predicted proteins | sample 13C_PalmiticAcid_FD_194412 | JGI IMG/M metagenome (GOLD analysis project Ga0247824, IMG submission 194412) | Soil microbial communities from agricultural site in Penn Yan, New York, United States - 13C_PalmiticAcid_Day48 | ecosystem: Environmental > Terrestrial > Soil > Agricultural land...
AGTATTCGTGGATCCCGGGTACCTTCAGCGGCGAGGGCAACGCGCTGCTCTGGGACACCAACTTGCAGAAGAAACCTGCCTACAACGCCTTCCTCCAGGCCATCTCCGCCGGCCCGCCCCGCGGCTGCAAGAAGGCCTAAGAAAAGAGGCCCGTTGGTGTACCGTCGTTCCTCCAGAGGCGGGTTGATTTCAAGGAGAGCTGGTTTACGGGGATGATTCGTGGTCGTCTTTGTGTCCAAAGCGACCAATTAACTGTACATAATTTCAGACAAGAATATATTACGTAGCATTGTTATTGCGACCAGCGCATCCGTGAAGAAGGGCATCGTCGGTATGGGTGGCAGCGCACGGGACACCCTCTTCAACGGGGTAGGGGAAGAGGTGACACGCTACGCTGTGGCTCTCGGGACAAGAGAAGAACAAAACCCATATACAGCAGAGCTGGCAGCCATAGCGATGACGTTGAGGAGCATGTCCCCTGGCACCCTCCACAGGCAAAATCGACAACGATCAGGTTAGCACTGGCCAAACAACAGCAAGGAAGAAGGCTCCAAGATGATGTAGGCAAGTTCTCTAAAGCGATGGACATAGCACTGCCGGGCAAACACACACGCAAGATCTACGACCATTTGAAGCGAAGGGAGGCTAGTGTTCTAGCGCAACTCCGAACGGGGATGACGAGGTTGAACGGATTTCTCAACAGGATCGGGGCCGCCGAGTCCGACCAATGTGCCTGCAGGCACGCATGGAAAACAGTGGAACACTTTCTGCTACGATGCGTCAGGTGGACAGCGTCGAGGGAAGACATGCTAGAGTGTAACACGACAAGACGGGGGAGCCTCTCGTTCTACCTGGGAGGGAAAGTACCATCAGATTCGAAGCAGTGGCCACCAGACATGAAAGCCGTCCGCGCGGCCATCAAATACGCGATTGCGACAGGGAGACTGGACCCGAACGACGGGCAAGGACGGAACCAGTCGCAGTGAAGGAGCCTTACTAACACCCACAGCCTCAACCAGCAGGTCCCGCTTTAGCTGCTGAGGATAGGACGCGGAACACTTGGAGAACGTAACCGCCAAGGCGATCTGCTCACAACGGAGAAAAGAGGCACAGGATAGCGTCGAGGAAGAAGAACGTATGGGCTTGTACGAGACCAAGACAAAAAAGGAGGATCCGAATGTAGCTAGCGTACCAAGGCCCTTTAGGCCCAGTGCCTCCGGGCGGAATAAATTCCATCCATTCCATTCATCCAGTGGGAACTGCGCACGCTTCGCTCACTGAGTTGCCGACTCAACAGAGAGGGAGTAGAGAGAGGCTACTTGGCACTTGATCCTCCCTAACCCACTACGGCCCCACCAATGCCGTGAAGCGCACCCCACGTCCACTCCGCCGAGATCCGCGCCTTCCCCACATCCTGGCCGGTGCTCATTCCGGCTTCGCGTTCCGCGTGCCTAGCGGGTCTTTCCGGGCCTTGCAGCAGCCCAGCCGGCGAAGAAACCCCACTGTGGGGGCGCGGCGCATCGGTCCGTTCCGAGGTCTTCATCGCAACGACTGACATGATCGAGAACAGCCACATCCCGTCGTTGTCAGAAACAACCCCTGGCATTGCTGACCAAACAAAGCGCTCACGGGTCGGGCTGTTCTGCGGAGCATGGAGGCGGAGAGAGCAATGGTACCTTAATCAGAGTCGGAACAAGACGTGAAGATGGACGGCATGGGCAAAGGGGGATGCGATGGCTCCCATCACCTCGGCCGGCGCGTTTGGCTGGAGAAGAACCCTGGTGAAGCAAAAGTCCTACGCTATGGCCGAGGACTGTGTCGCCTGGGACGGCCCTGAGACCCTCTTGTATCGGTTGCCCCTCCCACACGCGCCTCGGTCCCTCATTCAACCTTTCAACCTTGGGTGGACACACAGATACGAATGAGTACATATAAGCTAAACGCAGCCGTCAGTGCGAACACCTTGTAATTGCTCGCATGCTACATTCAGTCGTCCATGCGCTGCCCTTTGAAGCCGATTGCTGACCATTCCGAACCACTGGTACCATACCGCGCATCCGAGTCCGCCGTATCGATGGTCACGACCGTCGTCTTTGTGATGGTGTGTGGCTGTTGTTGCGACAGAATGCTCTCCTCGCTGATGTTGTCGTCGAGCGGGTTCACCTTGCCCGCGTTCCGCCCCTTGGCCCGGTGAGGCGATCGCGAGCGCAGGTACTGGGATCCCCTGGCTCCGTCACCGTGGCTGTACGAGCGTAGCTTGTAGGTGTCCTTCTTGCTGGAGGAGCCGTAACCGAGGGAGCTCTCGAGGATGCGCTTGAACAGAGGCTTGAGGCAGGGCAGACATGCGGCGACGATCCCGACGTTGCATTCGACACTGTAGGTGGCAGCAAATTAATTAGTCGGACAGTCGCAGGAACCTTTCCGAGTCCCACCAGCGAGGGGACACTTACGAATACCAGATGGTCAAGTTTGCCGAGTCCCACAGGAAATCACCCGTCTTGCCATAATTGGAGATGTAGGCCGCCTTGACAATGCCAGCGGCGCAGGCACTGCACAATGGAATTAGTGTTTATGCATAGAACAGGGCAGGGAATCCATGCTTACAAGACGCCAAGGCCCATGATACAAATGAGCGAAGCTCTGGTGCGAGCATTGATCTGTACATTCCACAGCATGGGTATGGGCAGGATGGCAAAGAAGATGTCGGTAAGGATGTTGACAACTTGGTGCCAGCGTCAATAGGTGTCTCCCCAAGCAATACGAAAGACGAAGGCGGGGTGGATATTACTCACCGCAGCTCGCGTAGCTGAGCCCTTGAAGGGTCGCCTGGGACCAGCAGGTTGTCTGGACTGTCGCATCCCAGAGGATTGCCAGGTTCTGGCACTGGAGAAGCAGCGTGATGAAGCACATGAGGGTATAAGCAATGGTGAAGACCATGACCCCTTGGAGAATCCGCCGGTAGGTCTTGTTCGGAGCAATGCGAAGGAGGAAAAATCCAACCGATATCTTCACAGCGGGAAGCGCCCACATGTAGATGACTTGTCCGGCGAAGTTCCACTTCAGGCCCATTGTGTTCACGGCAGGGTCCAGATACGCCGCATGGCGGCCAGCGCCGTACAAGACTTGGCCGATGATGTCTGCCATGCCGCCAAGCGACAAGAACTGTGAGATGCGTCAGGCTAATAAGTCTTGAAAAGCGGCAGGGTACCGGTCGGGGCTCGTTACCATGGCAATGACCATCGCATAATCCTGTGGCCCTCGTTAGTTGGGATGGCGATGGACAACGAGCAAAATGTAGGCATGTACTTACATCAGTTCCGAGCCTGCCGACGATGCGGCTGCGAACCACAAGGCGAACAACAACGGTGATCAGGGCCATGGTCGTGACCGTCGCGCTTGCACCCAAGATCTGCGGACCTTTGTTCTCGTCGGGCAGGCCCGCCCCGGGAGCTGGCATGGTTGACATGGTTGGTATTGGCGTGCTGGCGTTAAGGTTGTCGATCCCTTCGATTCCCCATGATCTCGACAGTCATGCTGTGGATTCGACGGATTCGATGGATTCGATGCAGGGCTCCGGCCAGGGTTATATGGCCGCCGAGAGCTGTACCAAGTAAGATTTCTCGCCCCATCACCGACGGAAAGTTTCAGGATCTCGGCAAAAGGTATACTTGCCATATTCGGAAGGCGCCCAATAAGGTGTCAGTCCTGAGGGTTGCTTTTTCAAGGGGTCCGACCCCCGGGGAGTGATCGAAGTCCTGGTTGCTCGTCCAAGCCTCCCTCGTGGGATCCACTTACTTCCTGTCAAGGGTTCAGACCTATAGGGTTTCATGCCGAGGTCGATAGCATCCATCAAGGGTTTGTGGCTGCTCCAACTGGAATCTGCCGTGCGTTCGGGCCCCCAGCTTCTCTGCTTGTAGCCTTGCAGGAGTGTTCGCGCATATGGATACGACTCTGTGGCGGCTTGAAGAGTTTACTTGATTGGTGCGGCAAGGCGGTTCAGCCACATTGCTGCACGCTCCGACCGTACCCTGCAGCTGAAGCATTCTGTTGGCGCTAGTGTAGTGTAGTGTTCCTACCTTGTTCGCAAAATACGACGTCCTTGGACAACACTCCCCACCGGGTTCGTTTCCGTGAAGGCACTAATAAGACGACAGGGGACTGAGGGCACAGGGTGGTCGTGCGGGCTCTGGGTGCTCTCACATGGTTCCTCTGCTCGCATTTCCCTCCCTTTTCTAGGAATGCCATGTCTACCTTAGGTTGCACTGACGCCGCGGACCGCTCCCTTGTGTGTCTGGTTGACCGGTGTAGACCGCGGCGTAGTGTAGTGTGGGTTGCGGAAGTTTGGCCTGATTGCAGATCATTGTCCGTGTGCTAAGAACAACAAGGTCGAAGCGAACCCCTCGCTCGCCATTGTGTTCCGGGATCTGCTGCAAGCATTGGGGGGGTCCTGGGGTCGAGATTGAGAGTTGGGAAGGGCATCCCACGCCTCCATTGGATGGCAGCTTACCCTACACTAGTCTCCCTCAATAGCGTGAACTTAAAGGAAACAAGGGCCAATCCGGGACAAATGGAAGCCGGAACAATTCCCGTGCGGAGACCTCGTGGCGAGGAGTTGGTTGCTGGCCTGCCTCGCTTCGGCCCCTGCAGAGCCACCTTGTCACCTTGTCCCACCCGCATGGTGATTCGTAATCTCGCATCCGCGTTCCATGGTATGGAGCAGTGCCGATGCAGGGGCGAAGGGGCAGTGGTTGCCCGAGTTAAAGGCTCAAGGAGGGCGGGAGAGAAAGCCATCCTCGCTTCTCCCTGCATCAGTGCATCTTCACTGCTCGCCTCGGTCAAGGCGGACTTCACGTAACATTCAACATGCGTCTTCCCACCCTCTCGTCCGCTCTCCTGATCGGCGCTGCCTTGGCAGCCCCAGCTCCCGATTCCACTGCCGATGCACTCGCCCAATTCCAGCAACTCGCGGCAGAGGCCCAAGCTGCACAGGGCGATCTGCTGAGCACCGCTGATGCGTCTTCCAAGCGAGCCAATACCTGCACCCTGGACAAGCTCATTGTGCGGAAGCCCTGGTACGTCACTTGACCGGTCTCGCCTGCGCCCTCCATGGCGTTTCACCTGCCAGTTTCGGGACGGGTTTCCTAATTGCATGTTCAGGGGCTCTTTGAGCAAGCCTGAACGCAAGGCCTACACAGATGCCGTACTCTGCTTGCAGAAGCTCCCAGCGAAGACACCCAGAAGCTTGGTTCCTGGGGTTCGGTCCCGATACGACGACTTCCTGGCCACCCATATCAACCAGACGCTCAACATTCATTACACGGTAAGTCGGCGTGCCTTGGTTGGAATCATTTCAAGACCCATCGTGACTTACGAGATTTGCAGGGCACCTTCCTAGCATGGCATCGCTGGTTCACATGGACCTATGAACAGGCCTTGAGGAACGAATGCGGGTACACGGGCGCCCAGCCGTGAGTGAGCCCTTCCACCGTCTGTGCCCTCAGCATGACTGATCAGAACGAACTGTCGATAGGTACTGGAACTGGGCTTTGTACGCAACCGACCCCGCTTCGTCGCCCATTTTTGATGGTAGCGACTACAGCATGAGCGGCAATGGCGCATTCATCCCCGGCAAGGGCCCCATCACCCTGCTGCTCGGTGACTACGCTCCCGTCGTCCTGCCTCCGGGCACTGGCGGTGGCTGCGTGAGCACCGGTCCGTTCAAGAACTACACGGTCAATCTCGGCCCCGTCAGCATGCCCCTGAACAACGGCTCCGTGATCGGCGGAGGTCCCGGCACCGGGCTGGCCTACAACCCGCGCTGCATGAAGCGTGACATCTCCGCTGCCGTCAACACGGCCTATGCCAACGCCATCTCGGTCCTCAAGCTCCTCACACAGAATAGCATCGCCGATTTCCAGTTGGTCATGCAAGGCGTCCCCGGATCTGGTAACATCGGCGTCCACGGCGGCGGCCACTACACCATCGGCGGCGACCCCGCCGGTGACGTCTTCTCGTCGCCCGGTGACCCTGTCTTCTACCTGCACCACGGCATGATCGATTTGACTTGGTGGGTCTGGCAGATGCTGGACTTCAAGAACAGACGGAACCAGATTTCGGGCACCCAGACCTTCCTGAACCAGCCTCCTTCCCCCGACGTCACCCTCGACGACATCATTGACCTCCACTACGCCGGCGGCGGCCCCATCACCATGCGCGAGCTCATGAGCATAAGCCATGGCCCTTTCTGCTACACTTATAGCCTCTAGGAGGCAACCATCAAGATGAGGGTCGAAATCCTTGGTTATCATATAATAGACCGTTGTTGAAGTAGCCGTTTCTCATCATCTCATAATACCATGACCACCGCCCTGCAGGCGGTCATTCCTCGCGGTGTTTGCCCAATAATACCTGTGTCACACATGCAGCACAGCCCAGTCAAATCATTAGCGACTATGCCTACTTGGTAAGTATGCGTTTGGCACGTGTTCAATCAACTCAGGAATGAGGGGGCGGGCGGGGTGTTGGATGAGACATGGTCACTTGAGAAACACAACCGTGAAGAATCAAAGAGTCTTTCCAGCCGCCTTCTGATTATCGACATTCACCATGCAATACACATACCGCGACCTGGAATCCAACCACATCCGACTTCTGCACCTCAATGTTGGCGCCTCTGGTGAAATCAGTTGCAAACTTTCCCACGAGAATCTCGACTTCCTTCCGACCTACGAAGCGCTGTCGTACCGATGGGCGGACAGCCGTATGACCGAGATCACCGTCGACGAAGAGGGCCAACAACAACGATTGCCTGTGACAATCTCCTTGTTCTCTGCGCTTCACAACCTGCGTTTAGCCGCCCCAGGGTCCATGGCCAGAACCGTCTGGGCGGACGCCCTATGTATCAACCAGAACGACACGTCCGAGAAAAGCGTGCAGATCAAGCTGATGGGCGAGGTCTACCGCAAAGCACGTCGGGTTGTCACCTACATCGGAGACGGAGACAGCTACACGCAGTCGGCTATTGCAATGGCCAAGAAGATGATGGAATGGGCACGACCTCGGGCACCCACCTCCAGTTTCTCGGACAAAAAAATGCAGTACTATCACGAGCTCTGTTCGCACTTGGGCATCGAAAACACCGAGTGGGCCGTTGAAGGCCACCCCGATCCCAATGTTCGCAGCATCCAAATGATGCTCAATGCGTCATGGAGCAGGAGGGTCTGGATTCTGCAGGAATCATTGCTCAACGACAACATGATCATGATGTGTGGGCCGCACGAGATGCCATGGACAATGTTGCACGACATGGGTACTCTTATCACCGAAGGGAAGCTTCCGTTCATTTTGCGCTATAGCCTTCGTCCAGGTCAGGACAGGGATCTAGGATCAGCAAAAGCCATCCGCAGGATGGCTTCGCTCCGCCGGGACTTCAAGAGGATGGCTCTCCTCGACATCATCAACAGCACGCACCATTTGCTCTGTTTCGACCCTCGAGATAAGATCTACGGCCTGTATGGCGTCTTGAACGCGAGAAACGAGGCGGCTCAGCATTCTGCGAAAATGGAATTGGAAGTCAGCTACCAGAAATCGGCCGGCGATGTATACACGGACACAGCAATGTTCCTCCTCTCTCAACCAACGGGTCTGGGGTTGTTCACGAGTATCGGATTTGAGCCCAACATCCAGGGCCTTCCCTCGTGGGTGCCAGACTGGTCGGAATCAAGGTTCAAGCTTTGTTCTCTGAGCCGTCAACAGGCATATTATGCTTCCGGAGACACCCCGCTGGTTCTCAGCGTCGACAAACAGCTCAAGAGGATCACCCTCGCTGGTGCTCGTATCGACCGTGTGACACATGTCACTGGAGAGATTATAACCTCGATGCTTGATCCCGAGCCAGTCGTTGGTTTGCCCGGCCAATGGGCCGTCGATCAACTGGCCCGAGTTCGCAGCTCAGACAGATACTCCGACCCGATTGATGTTTTCTGGACGACGCTTACGGCCGACGCACCCAGGGAAGAAACATCCGCACAGGCCCTAGGTCGATTCCTCCAGATGATGAATATCCGTCGCGTGGCGATGAACAAGGAAAAACTATCCATTCCCGGGGTGGAGGAACCTGGACCAGGAGATCCAAGCGGTAACTGGATGCACGACCTCGTTTTGCCGGCAGCAGAGCGGTTGTTTTGCATGACTGACAAGGGGTATTGTGGAATCGTCCCACCGCGTACCTGCGTCGGTGACACCATTGCGATTGTGAGGGGCGGAAGAGTGCCTTTGGTGTTTCGCGACTGTGGACGGCAAGACGAGGTCAAGTTGCTTGGGGAAGCATATGTGCACGGGTTGATGAATGGAGAGGCTATGGACGGACAAGCTTTTCGTGGGCAACCCACAGATAGTCGTTTTGTAGTAGTCTAATCAGGGAGTAAAAGCTCAATGTCCCTTATTTGCTATGGACTTGCTCCATAGGCAAGGAAAGCACTTGTCCACTGGTAGTGATAGGAGACCTCCGAGTCAGATCAGCTTTGAGGGGGGCAGCCGAGCAGGTGAGTGGCGTCACGTGTGGCATCAGGCTCTCAGGGCGAGCAAGGGACCGCTACCGCATGATGAGGCCCTGCGGCCTGGAGAGAATCCAATTCCACCGCGTTTCCAAATTGTCGAGAACCGCCACCTTCTGTACTCGATTCTCGTTCCCCCCCTTTTTTTCCCTGGGCATTGCAAGCTTGCCTCAAACCCCGTCCGCAACCATGTCCACCCAATACAGCATCGACAAGGCAGTCGCTTCATTCTTTGAGTCAAACACCACAGCAACCAGGCAGGAGTGCGACGCCTTCGCCTTTGCTCGCGGCGCCCAACCCGTCAGCGCCGTCACGCCCGTCCAACTCCCCTCCATCTTCTCAGGGGTCGGGATGGTTCCCCTTGTGCTAACCCACGGCGACCACTGCGAGATGAACATCCTTGTTGACCCTGAGGACGGCAACATCATGGGTATCGTTGACTGGGCCGAAGCTCGAACCCTGCCGTTTGGTTTCACGCTGTATGGGTTCGAGAATTCGGCAATTCGGTCGTTCAGGTTCCTCTTTAGGTTTCGGAATCGCACCTTCCTCCACCCAATCGCAAGCCACAGTGTGGCTGAACGAGGCTCAATCCGGTATAGTGTAACGGTTAACATATCGCGTTTTCACCGCGAAGCTCGGGGTTCGATTCCCCGTACCGGAGAACATTTTTGCCGATTTTCCATTGAATTTCTCGTGCTTGTGTTGGATTAATTCTCGCTTGTGTTCTGGAATGTTTTTGAAGTGATTTGAAGCCGGTGCGTCATTCTTAGGGTGTCTGGGTAGAGAGGGCAGGAGCAGCGTCTCGTCCCGGAAGGTGCGACCTGTTCCCCTTCACTCGGCAACTCAGGGAGGAAAGACCATTCGACAAGTCCCTTGTGAACCTGAACATTCAGGCTTGACTGCCAACATGAAGTAAGGCTTGGAAAGGTATGTACAACAAGTCCTGTTGAATTTTGTCTTGCACTCCATTCTTTGCTAACTTGTTTCCTAGTGCCTTGCCCTTACTTCGCCAGCGACTGCTTCACGTAGTCAAGGAGCAGCGGCCCGACGCGCGACGCAATGAGCTTGTCGCCGTCGAGGTTGGGGTGCACGCCGTCGCGCAGCATGGACGTCGAGTAGCCGGTGTAGCAGTCGGCGATGACGATGGGCGACTCGGTCGAGTTGAGGCCCTTGGCCCACTCGGGGATGCGCGCGTTGAGAGCCTGAATGTTGGAGTTGGAGCCGAGGGAGAGGGGGATGACGAGGTCAACCTGGGCCCTGTTAGCGGATGGCAACGAGTTGGATTAAGGGGGAAAAGAGCACGCACGATGATCTTGGTCTTGGGGTTGGCCGCGCGCATGATGCCCACCATCTTGGTGTAGGCGGCGATGATGTCGTTGGTGCTCTTGCCGCGGAACACGTCGTTGGTGCCGAGCATGAACATGACAATGTCGGCGGGCGTGCTCTTGAGCCAGTTGGTCAGGTAGTTGTTGGCAATGTCGACGGCGAGCCAGCCCGAGTGGCCCTCGTGGTGCTGGTCCCAGTTGGCCGTGGTGGGCTTGCAGTTCTGCGGGTTGCTGTTCTGCGACCCGACGTACTGCACCTTGTCCGCGAGCCCGGCCGCCTGCAGCTGGTCCCACACGAGCGCGCGCCAGCAGGTGATCTCGGTGATGCTGTCGCCGAGGGGCACTGGCTGTGTTAGCTTCGGGGTGGGTTGAGAGGAGCAGGGCACGCACTGATCTTGAGCTTCTGGGTCTGGCGCTCCGCGACCTGCACCGGGCCGGCCAGGGCCAGGCTGGCCAGGCTCAAGGCGGAGAGGATGCTTGGCATGTGCATGTTTGCGGTTTTCAGGGGACAAGGCACTTCAGGTTGATGTCTTGAAACGGTGTGGCCGAGTCGGAGATTTCAGCGGACTCGCCTTGCTTCTTATCATCGGCAAGTTCATGTTACCGACCAGCTAACTAAGTTAACAGGCTCAACCAAAGTGGAAGAAGCGGAATTTCTCCAAGGACAATACACGAAGCCATTCCGAGCGGCGCGCTTGGAGTGATCGAGCAATGAACACCGGGAACCGTCTAAATGGCAAGAGTATAAGAGCCGCAATATTACCCAGCCGGTTTAGGGTCATGGAAGGCTTCCAGAAGGCCGGGCGCAACGCTGTGAGCAACCGCATTGGTCGGTTCACGTGTTCATATACCGGGTCTAAACCAAGGTCCTCGGGCGGGCAAGAGGAATCGGGGATCGCAGAGTGAGCTTGTGAGAGCAGACCTCCGTTGCCTGTTTCGGACAAGGTGACTTTTTACACTTGGTCGGGAACAGCCAAGCTGCTCTGTGATTGGAAATCTTGGTTCCTTACCCGGAAAGGGATAAATAGCCTCCTGGAGGTGCAGGCAGTTTTAATGTATTCCAATTTATCCCGAACCTCGGGCCAGGATCACGGGAGTTGGGGTTATGTGGTTCGTGAGGGGAAGTCATATGGAAATCAAGGGTGGTGCGCAAAAATGGAAGAGAGGTGAGGCCAGCCTTACTCAAGTGTCGATCTTTGAGGATAGGGTGGACGTGGTGGAGTGGAGAGGGTGCTTTGGTTGAAGGGCGACACATTCGGACACAACAACCGAGCGAAGCTCCTCGCCGAAATCGGGCCACAGTAAGGGAGCGCGGAGGGTACACTTGATGACCTGTTTGCAAAAGGTTCAAAAGAGAAACACCTCGAGGGGGTTCATCGTTGACAACTGTGAGATTCGAACTCACGCCTCTTGCGAGAACGCAATGCAGCCCCTTTTCGGGGAAAGGATAATCCTTGAGTGCGTCGCCTTAGACCACTCGGCCAAGTTGCCTTGAATGTTGATGTGGAGACAAGGTGGACAGCCGCACAAGAGGGGTTGGTTGTCGTAAGCCGATGGCATTGAGGAGTGGAGCTTTGCCGGGCTGAGTCTATGCAGAAAATGAACGCTCCTTGCGTTCAGACAGAGTAGAGGAACGCAGAGGCCAGGCGGGCACTTGGAGACCGTCATCTTGACAGTCAAGTCGTGGAGGAGCACCAAGGGGACTAGGGGTGTTGCAAAAGCACGTAGTCAAGGACGCAAGAAAAGGTTTGAAAACTGGAAGCCAGAAAGGGAAACCGCATGGGTAGATAGATAGCGTCTAAATCTCGGGATACACGTCCCTGCAATTACGTTAGGGGCCTGGCACGCAGGGGTTGACTTGCTCTCGACTTACGTCCGTCTCCGGAGCGGCACCTCCGTCCTGACCTTCTGCAGCAAGTCATGATCAATCTCAGCTGCGGCGATTTCAGGCTCATCGCTCGTGTCTCCGAGCTCGGCCAACACGGTACCCCAAGGGTCGACAATCATGCTGTGGCCGTAGCTCACCCGCTTCTCGTTGTGCCTCCCGGCCTGCATCGTCTTTAGCAGCAACACCGTACAAGACCCAGCGGGCGCCCGGATCTTACCTGAGCAGCAGCAACGACATAGGACTGCGTCTCGATCGCCCGTGACCTGAGCAGCACCTCCCAGTGGGCTTTACCCGTGGGGACAGTGAATGCAGACGGGAAGGTGATGATGTCGGCCCCGCGGCGTCTCAGGGCGAGGCTGATTTCGGGAAAGCGGAGCTAAGCAGTGTCAGTAAACGCGGAGGCGTAACCGGGTAAAGGCTGACTGACATCAAAGCATATCGTCGACCCAACTTTCCCGAGTGGCGTGTCAAAGGGAGGCAGTATCTCCATCCCCCGTTCAACCGAGCTGTAGTCATCAACTCCTGCCCACTTCGGACGGAAGGGCGTCGGTTTCTCACTTGCTCTCCTCCAACACCGGGCCTCCCTTGATGTCGACATCAAACAAGTGGATCTTCTGGTATCTCTGGGAGATTTCCCCGTGCTCGTCAATCCACAGGACGGTGTTCTTGACCTTGTTGGCATCGATGCCGGGTTCGTGGACGCCGACGTGGATGGGCAGCCTTTCGCGCCGCGCTTCTTCCCGCAGGCCCAGCACAAATTCGCTCTTATGCACGGGTTTGACGAGTCTGACTGTCTCGTCGCCGGAGCTGGCGATGTAGTCGCTTGCTTCGGGAAGGAAGAGAGCCTAGAGTCAAAAGTCAGTGTGGTGTCAAGGGGACAGGATGAGGAGAGGTGGGCGGGAAATGGAAGAGACTAAGAGTGGCTGACCTTTGCCCCGGCCTGGACTGCTTTCTTGACGAGGAGCTGGCACTGGGCCAGGTTGTGGGCCATGCTGGCCGTTGAGGTCAACTGACCGACCGCCTGTTCTCACATGGGGTGTTTTGTTAGCTGCAATGAATGCCACGCGCAGTGACATGGCCGCATGGGGAAGGGACATCAATGACCCCTGGGCGGCCTGGGGGTCAGTGGGGGATTGAAGGAGCACGCACCACACGCGCCATTTCCCTGATGCTTCAACGAGGTTCTCGAATTCAAGGTTCTCAAAATCCACCACTTTCAGCCACAGTCAATCCCTGGTATGGTATTTTTGGTTTCGTGGGGCTTGCCGTCGTCGGAGTTCTCATAAACTGCGGTTGAGGAAAGAGCAGGCCAAGGCCCCGCACGAGCTGAGCGCATCGCGCAATTTCCAACCCGGCAGCGAACTGTGGAGTTTCACACTTCCCACCTTCCAACTTCCAGTTCTGGCTCGCCCACGCACCCAACCTCACTCACTTGTTCAAACTTCGCTGACTTCACCGACGCCCAAAGTTGAGCAGGGACTGGTTTGAACCTAAGATCATTGCCGCAATCGCAGGAAACCACCTTACCTCGCAGGCTCGCGCTCCAAACCCGGTCTGGGCCGATTGACTCGGATTGAGGTCCTCTTCCTCTTCTCTCATCGAGTTGCTCAACCCGGCGGCTTCCCCTACCCCTGGATCTGCGCGTGGTAGCGAGTTGCCAATGGCGACACATCGAAACCCCAGGCGTGTTTGCATAATCCTTCCCTGCGCGAGCGCATTCATTGTCACACCGACGGGTCATCATTCGATGAACCCGCCTCTCTCGTTAACCAGGGTCAGTCACCTCTCGCATCTTTGCCAAGTCCACGCAGTGTCTCGGAACCAGCATCGAGGCAGAAATTGGTCTGCAACAACGTGGCCGTCCAAACCCTCTCGGGATGTGCTGCTTGTCGGCTTCCGCAAGCCACAGACTGCTGCAGCCGCTGATCGCCGCCGGCTGTGGCAAGGATGCCGATTGGTGGTTGACCGCCCCCATCTTTAGCACCGGCTTTTGCGCGGCTACCATCCCTCTCGGTTCGTTGCCAGGCACATGCCCCAACGTTGAGTATCTTCACTGGACGGTTGGCGACGCATGCTGCAGGTTCTGCACAGGCGCTACTGCCGGGAGCGCTGGCGAGCCTCTTGCAGCATCGCGGGCGATATCAAGTCGAGGCATCTGTCTCAGTCTGTCTGGCCAAGGAACCCCCACACCGACTGTCGCACCATCCGGAGATCCGACTGGTGGACAGATGACTGGGATTCGAACGTGCTTGCTCCCGGAACTTTGTGGAACAGCATCCACTGACAGAACAAGTACCAGTCCAAAAGAGGACATATCATGGATGATACTGTCACAATAGCAGGGTTGACACGAGTCAACTGGACCCAAGGTTTGGGCAGGGAGTTCTGGTGACAGGTATATCACCCTGTGCAAATGAAGCTTCACAAACCCCAGCAAGCCCAAACAGGAGGCGGCTCAGCCTTGATGCCGACGTCAATGAACGCTCAGGTGGCTTTGATGACAGCTTCAAGTGAAACCGTCGGCAAGCGTCGCGGCGGAACTTGCCTCGGGTGGTTGCACAGCCTCGAGATCCCAACACGCCCAAGTCTCTCAAAACCAGGTTCTCCTCTTTTACCCCTTTGGCAATGAATCAAAATGCACCAGTCATTCAGACATGTCCCCGCGACTTATCAGTTGCGTCTCGATCGGCAGCGCAGGGAATTGTGGGGCTGTCTTAAGGACAATACTAACAGCGCGGCAACAAACAATCATAAGAGAAGTGACTATTGCGGAACGCGCTTAGGCGCACCTGAATGGCGCACAACCCACCGCATCTCATTGTCCCTTGCAAATATGCTACGTCCCATGGATCGTGGCATTCTTTGAACGCGGCCGCCCAAAAGTAAGCCGAGTGGGGGAGGCATGGCCGTCTCGTCGTTGGGATTGTTCTTTGAGAGCCAGAATAGGGGTCGCTTCCCGGAGCCACTCCCTCATCAGCTCAATTTCGGTGGCCCCAAACTATCATCTCTCACCGAAGCTTCCAAGACATGGCCTTGGAGTTCTCATCGTGACGTCGGAGCATATAACTGACTTACACCCGCTGCTCAGTGACCGAATCCTCAGCGCTTGCCAAGTCAACAACACCAGCACTCAGTGGCCTTCGGGATCACCTCATCAGATTTGCTTCCGCCTTCTCCACTCTTCTTTGACTCTGCCATCAAGATGGTCACCGTTGATCTCACCCCGCCTCCGGGGGTCCCTTTCAACCCGACCAACCAGACATCCTACATCCTCGCCCCGGACGGCGTGCAGACTATCAAGTTCAACACGGCCGTCATCAGCACCCGCTACCACAACGCCACCTCTCTCTCCATTCTCTACGGCACCCAGATTGGCGCCTGCTTCATCATGCTGGTCGTGCTGCTCGCCATGACCCCGCGGGTCCGCTTCCGGCGGGTGCCCACCCTCATCAACATCGCCGCGCTGGTGCTCAACACCATCCGCATGGTCCTGCTCGCCGTCTTTTTTACCAGCAGCTTCCTCAACTTCTTCGTCCTCGCCGCCGGCAGCACCCGCTACGTCGAGCCGTCGGCCTTCAATCTCAGCGCCACCGTCACCGTGCTCAGCATCCCCGTCACCATGCTCATCCTAGCCGCGCTGTTCGTGCAGGCGTGGTCGATGCTGCGCCTGTGGCCGGCGCTGTACAAGGTGTCGGCGACGCTGGTGTCGGTCGGCCTGGTGCTGACGACGGTCGCGTTCAACATGCTCACGACCATCACGCAGACGCGGGCGATCATCGGGGCCGACCGGAACCAGCTGTGGCGGTGGGCGAGGCAGACGTATCTGTCGCTGATTACCGCGTCGATTTGCTGGTTTTGTTTCCTGTTCAATGTGCGGCTCGTCATGCACATGTGGACGAACCGGAGCATCCTGCCCAGCCTCAAGGGGCTCAAGGCGATGGATGTGCTGGTGATTACCAATGGCGTGCTCATGTTTGTTCCAGGTCTGTCTTCCCCTTCACACCCCTCCCAAACCATCACCAACCCACTGACATCCCCGTGCAGTCATCTTCGCCGGCATGGAGTTCGCCAACTGGGACGACTTCGAATCCGCCAGCCTCACCCAGACCTCCGTCGTTATCGTCCTCCCGCTGGGCACCCTCGTCGCGCAACGCCTCGCCAACCCCGGCTGGTTCGGCACCGGGCCCGGCACGACCGGCGCCGGCGGCATCGACTCGGCCAACAGCACGGGCTTCTCGCGCTCGGGCATGTCGGGCGCCACGGCCGTCACCAGCGCCAGCGGCACCAGCTCGGCTAAGCGCCCGCTGCTGACGAGCGTGCGGAGCAATGAGCGGCGCGAAGGGGGCGTGCACAGGGGTGGTGGCCAGGGCGCAGTGTCGACGCATATTGCTGCGGCGAGCGACGGGTCTGTGGTGTCGGAGAAGCCGAGGGCGGTGCATGCGGATCATGGGGATGATGACACGGTGGATCGGGATCTGGTGGGCGGCGATCTGGAGCGCGGCGTGCGGGTGGATTACGGGATTGAGCGGCGGGAGGAGCGCTTGCCGACGGGCGGCTCTTAGGCAGAGCTGCTGTTTGAGTGCGCCGTGGAGGGGACCGAGGTGGTTTAGGGGTGGATTCGGAGGAAAAGGGGCAGGGGTGCGGAAGCTGCGGCGTTACGGGCCATTCAGATTGCGTTGGGGATGGTTTCTTTCGGACTCTCGCCCGGGTCGATCAGGTTTCAGTTCTTCCTTTTGTCAATATTTCTTTGACTCGCCGCGTTTGGCGGTTGTAATTACCACACATTTCCTTGCGCTTGGTTGCATTTCTTTGAACTTGGTTTTGGGATCTCGATCGTTTTGGTTCCAGCTCGTCAAGTATTGTGTCCAGTGTTGATAAGGCGTCGCGAAATTCACAGGTGGCTGATCTGCGCCTGGACAGTGAGAAAGAATTGGGATGTGTGTCCCTTCCGCCCGCTCTTGCCCCTTTTGCTCCTTCTTTCCAACTGCGAGACTCCGTGCCTCCTCGACGTGCCTTCCTTGGGACTCGGGTTCCAAGTTGGCTTGCCCACCATGCCAGTGAGCCAAGGTTAGGGCCATCTTTGAGCTTTACATGCATCCCCGGACACTGAACTTCCTAACAGTTGTACTCTTTGTTTGCACAATCCGACCGCAGAAGCCTAACGAACCTCGGCACTGTTTCCAACGCAACATGGAGGGTTCTGATGACCACCCATCCCGTGACTTCTCCGACTCGCAAATGAAACCAAAGCCGTTGCGGATCGCACGCAAGGACCGGTCCACCGAAAAGTCAGGCTGCGACAGCCTTCAGGGGTTGCCCTCCAAGGACAACCGCATTGATGAACCCGCTCCCGACGTTGACGAGCGACCGGACGAGGCCCAAGAGCAACACTCTACCACCACTGACTGTCCTGCATCGTCGAGCAAACAAAATTCGCCGGCTCTCGCCGCCTTAGTCTCCAAATTTGAAACGCTTGACGCCCTTAGCAGCTCAAAACCACGGCACCAAAACGCTCCAGGGATCGTTGTGTCCAAGCAACTTGCCAACTCCTCCCGAGTTCCAGTCGATAGAAGAACCACGTCCGTCGCTGCTTGGTCCCTTGAACACAAGACGAACAAGGAGAATATGAGGCCTGGAAGAACTTGGGGATTGGATGGCCACACGGGCAATAGCGAGGACTAGGCGTCTCCGAAAAAGCCTCTGCCCCGTCACGCCGCCGATGACATGCCTGGGAAGCGAGACAACTTCAAGCAGTCGCCTGGGTTGAGATATGGTGCGTGGAATGGTTCTTCTTTGGCAATCGTTGCCGAGAGAAGGAGGATATTTGAACAACTTTCTGGTGAGTGCTTCTCCGACTTCTCTCGTCGTCGCTAACGAATCAAGGGGACGGCACCATTGCAACACCTGTTGTCACCCAGACGGTTATCCACTCCACAAAGCCGATGCCGTTGCAGTCAAGCCAGGTGTTGTTGGCGCTCCGGGCATCCCAAACTCCCACGGACACCGTTCAGAACGGACCAGGGGCTTGTTTCTTCAGCACGCGGTCGCCTCAACGGGTACAGGACGGCCTCGAAAGTTACTCACGCAATGACAATGGCCAGCCCTGTTCTCCTTGGCGAAAAGTCTTTCCGCATAAGCATCACAGCGTGGCTGATTTGCGAAAAGCATTCGAGAAGGGCTCTGGAGCCACCAAAGTTACCAGCGTTTCGCTCCCAAACACACCAAGACGGAGCCAACCTCAGCACATGGGGCCAGAAACCGCCGCAAGCTTTGAGAAGCCACACCTCTGGAGACACCCTCACTTGAACGAGAAGTCCGGTGACGCAGGAGACATTGGAGTGGTGGTTGCACCGGGTCGGCTTCCAGGCCTCTGGAACAGGCTCTCTGCTCATCAGCGTGCGGCCACTTCCACCATCCGGCAGGCAGAAGGAAGGACTCTCAGACAAAGTCTGGTTGATGAACCCTCGCAAACTATCCGACGCAGAGAACAGGAGCCAGTCAGCAATCGTGGAATGGTCAGCCAAGCTCCCGTGAGAGTTCCAGGTTCTGGCTCGCCCGATCCGCAGCTCCTGCTCGCCAAAACGCTCTCGAGCAGAACTTATCCCGCCCGTCCTACCGCGCGGGCATCTCCAAGCCGAAGGGAACATCGACACACTGAGCCGCTGGTTACGGTTCTCAAGAATGGAAAGGAAGCTGAAAGGGCCCTACCCCGGCCCTCTGCTTCCTCATGTTTGCAACATTGGAAAACTCGCAAGGGCATGGACCCTTGGAAGTCGAGTCCCAGCCTCCCTATCATGGTCTCAACAACGATTACTGCCAGCACACGCACTCCCATACGCCAAAGATCTTCCTCTGTCAGCCTGACGGCTCATCGCAACCTGCCCACTGACACACGAGACAAACCAATTTATGCCCCGTCCAAACAGACCTCTCAGGGAGGTTCGACAACAACCTCTTCGGAGGAATCGAGAGGCACAGCACCCGAGTCGCCTGTGAGACGCAAGATTCACGTGTTTGAGTCGTTCGGGCGACCCACTAGTGAAAGCAGCCCACTCATCCGTGGTGAGAGGAACATCTCTTCAGCTGGAGACTCCAGCCAGCGGCCATACCCGAGAAAGCCTTCAGGCTTGGGTCGCAGACTTGGGTCCCAAGCAATACACTCACTGTCCCTCAGCGGCCTGCGCAAACTGTCAGCGGCGAAGCGCCACAGTGAAACATCCTGTGAAGCGAGCAAGCCCAAGATGCCAATCTTCAAGAGACACAGCTTAGCGACCCCGGCCGCGACTGGTCCCGCCAGGCACCCGAGTTTCTCGTTGAGGTCAACACTGAGAAAGATTTCGAGATCCCACCACAGCACCGACACATCTTTTACAACAACAATGACCCCACGGCCCCGAGCCTCGCCGTCCATCGAACTCCTCAACAAAACGGCCCGCATCGCCCCACGCCCCTTCCACTCCATCAGAACCCGATCCGGCCGCTTCCTCGCATCCCGCAAAAGCCACGGCACTCTCAGCACTAAATCCAGATGGGGCGCCCACGAGGAACCCTGCCACTCCTCAACCGATGTTGTGGACTCGGCGTCGTTCATTGGCAAGATCTCCGTCACCCCCCTCCTTATCCCCACACCCACCCACGCGAAAGACATCCCCAACGCTGACCCGAAACTGAATGCTCGCGGACACCATCCGAGTGACAGCCCGAGCCATACTCAAAGCTGGGGCCGACGCGCAGCGGCTGTGGCGCTGGACATCACGAGGCGGTTCAAGGCGCGTTCTTCGTCGAGTCATTTCGCGGCTGGGGTGTTGCGTGCCGCAGACGGTGACAATCTCGTCGTTCATGAGAACGACAGTGGTGATCTGGCTGTGAGTGGAGATAGAAATGGAGATGATAGCGGAACTGTGAAGAAAACCGAGCGTGAGAAGCGGAAGAGTGATGAATCTGGACATGGACATGGCCAGAAACTGGCGTCAGCGGCTGCGGAGGGAGTGGCGGCAACAGCAACGGGATGTGCTCGCAGGGAGTAGGACCCTGACCTTGGCGTTGCGGTTCCCGTGGCGACGTCTGAGTGCCGGCTGCTGCATCCGCGGCCGGCGAGGGTGTTGGACCTGGCCAAGTTTGAGAGGTTTGGCGTGCCGGTTGCGGCAGGGGTTATGCAGAGACGCGGGGTGGGGGTGAGGTTGTAGTTGGGTGGTTTGGGATGGTGGTTTGCTTGTGGAATGGGTTGGATTGTTGGAGGAAGGGCAGTGGTTATTGCAGAGATGTATTTCTTTTGGATCGGTATGAGCTTGTTGGGAGGTTGATGACGGATTGCAGAGTATGAGATTGGAGACTGGTGGTATCGTTTGTATATTCTTTTTGACTAGTTGCCATCTATAACTGTGCGAGACCAAGGTCTCGCGGATCGTCGTTGTTGTGTACCCTGAGCAGTAAACATCCCAGTATGACGACTTGAGGCTTCGGACAACAAGCCGGAACTGACACTCGGACCTATCATGCAAGGGGCGACTCTACCCTTTCATCACGCTCCCTCCCCCCAACTCACACAACGCAACATCGCCTCCCTCACCGCATCCCACACAAAACTCTGCCA
>Ga0247824_10000438_pt1 | contig 20311 bp, 6 predicted proteins | sample 13C_PalmiticAcid_FD_194412 | JGI IMG/M metagenome (GOLD analysis project Ga0247824, IMG submission 194412) | Soil microbial communities from agricultural site in Penn Yan, New York, United States - 13C_PalmiticAcid_Day48 | ecosystem: Environmental > Terrestrial > Soil > Agricultural land...
GTGTTTACCTCAAGTATTTAGATAGCAAATGTCTCTAACTACGCTTGTAAACATAGAGTTATCCAACTGCCTCGGCCAACACCCCACCCGCTTAAGCTCCGACATAAACACCTTCCTAACCCTTCCCTCTTCCCCAGGCCGCTCTCTAACACCCATTCTGTCCAGCCACAGACACAGATCATGTATTTCTACGACGGAGACGACGGCAAAATAGGAACGGTCGCTCTGGCGTACACGCCCAAAAGTTTTGACACCCGGAGCCCAGCGAGAGTCAGAGAGGGTTTTGATGCACGTAACCGAGTAATTCTCCTCCGGCCTCGATCCGATGAGTTCGATTGTCCGGCCGACTCTGAGGTCGATGAGCGGGTGTAAGGTGGGAGCACTGACCGCCTGGCTCGGAACGGCCGCGAGCGTGCGGATCTTCACGTGAGGTCCGGCCCCCCTGGCCCGCTTTGGGTCCAGATCTTGCGAGGCTGGTAGGGCGCCGCGCTTCTTGTCTAGCTGCAGTTCCGAGGGGCCGGTGAGAGGTGAGAGAAAGCGACGAGGGAGGACTAGGAGCTTTGTGGTGCAGCCATCCTTGGACAGAGCAATGTTCCACTGCCTAGGGCAGAGCTTGGCGACCGACGAGTAATAAACTTGGATGTCCGGCTGGCTCCCGCCGATGACCAGTATAGACGAGGGCCGGGTATTAAGCAGGCTGACGTCGTCGCTTGAGGGATCGAAGTATACCTGAAAAGTGAGAAGGGCAGCCGTCGAGGCACCACGGATGGTGACGTGGTACGTAATGTTATAGACGGATTACGGGACGGCTAGAACCCTAGTGTCTCGATACTCTCGTTCTCGTCAGCCTCCTATAGGATATCTATCTATTCGCCCGCTAGGCTTTGATGACCTTTAACATCGGCGTGCTTCAACTCGAAGGTTTCGGGGTCTGATGGTAGAAAAAGCAAGCGTGTATCGTTGTTGGCGGCTTCTTCTAGGAAAGCAGCCAGAGGCCACACGCCTTGGGGCCGCTCCAAGTATTTGTCTGTGGCTTCGGCCAGGCTCAGTGGTGGCACGGGCTTAGCAGTGCCGGGGTATAGCGGGCCGGGATGCCGATCGGGATCGGTATTAGGGCCGGGATCCGTACGGGGCTGCTGGCCTAAGGCTGCTTGGAGGCAGGCTCTATAGGCTGGGTCTTGGGTGTTAAAGGCCTAGGTCGATCTGTCCTGGTGGCCGAGGGCGGCTGCTAGTCGAACTTGGTATGACCAGTCGTTTTCCGAGAAAGGCTGGGTAGACTGTTCTGGCGACTCGACGCCCTCCGGCCCGGACCGATGAGCTATGTTTTGTTGTTGTTATTGTTGTTGTTGTTGCTAAAGCAGAGCGAGGTAGAGTGAAGTTGGATGATAGACTTGGAATACGGTCGAGAGGGATGATAGGATTAGAACATGGTCGAGACTGGAGTCGAAGAGGGGGCGGCTTCAGCTAATCAGTAGCTAGTTTTCGACCCTCCATGTTCCCCTTCCATCTACCCCCTGTATACGCCCTGCCCCTCTAAGGCACGCCCCAAGCCTTACTGCTAACGCTGGCAGCTAACCAACGCGGGGCTGGCACGCGCGATATATGGAGTTACGCTAGGACGCGGGCTATATGCCTGCCTGCCTCCCTACCATCAACCAACTAGCGAGGCTCTGATATGAACCGGCCGTATACTAGCATAGACGTGTATCTGAGGCGAGCGTAAAGCGGCAGAAATCGATTAGCAGGGGTCGCGTGGCGTAAGGTTGGCACACGGGTCGGAGCAGTGACCGCTGGGCGTTGGCGTCTGAACCAACTGGGCCGGATATCCTGCGACCGCAGCCAACCGATGATGCTATGACGCAGGATGGAGATTGGGGTTGAAGGGAAGCTCGAGGTTGGCGGGGGGGTAGGGGGTGGTTTGGAGGGAAATGGGTGGGAGCCCTGGCCCCACCTAGTCCCGGCCTAGGCCTCGTCCCGAATGGACGTGAAAAGAGTTTTTGCTTTTATAGAGTGATGGATTTCTGTAATCGTTGTAATGACATATATTTTTTAAAACCTCTGCTTACTTGACGGGCCTGGGAGCTATGTCTGCTTTATATTATTTACTTTTCGCCACTTACGCAGTCCTTATTGACATTACTTGCTACTGATCTGAGGTTAGCCGCTACCTCGACAAGCAACGGAATATCCATCTTCCAGGTCTGGCGCAGTTGCAGCTGTGGAGCGCCACGCCAGGTCTCTTGCAATTGTGTGCTGCAAGAGAGCTCGCCCTCGCGGTCCTGGCCAACGAGGACCTTGATTCGGTACCAATCCTGGCGGCGGCGAAAGGAAGGGGCTGGCTCGCCAGCAACGTGCCACCGCCAGAAAAGAAGCTGTGCCAAGGCGCCTTGTATGCAGAGAAGGGGGTCCTTGTGGCCGCGGCGCTTCTTGGGTACCTTGGCCCGCCGTAGGAGGATGTCTTCCTTTAGCCAGGCGGCAAGCTTATCCGGCGTAACAAGCTCGCCGTCCGGCCAGGTCGAGAGGATGCCGTCTGGGCCTATGCGGGGCGTACTGCACCACGCCCTCTACTCGCGTTGCTTGGCCGCGTAGCTCCTTGTCGTGTTCAACGGCTGCTCGTCCTTCTTCGCCTGCAGGCCGGCTCTGTAGGTCTCTCGAGCCCGCTCTTGGGCGGCCGTGTACGCGGTGTCGGTTATGAGTTGTTAGAGGGGTAGGGTCAGGCGGCTGCGAAAGGCGTGGATTTCAGCGGAGTGGCGGTAGAGCGAGGCGTCGTCACAGGAAGGATGAGGATAACACTGCTGGTGCCGCTCTTCTGCGGGTGCAGGGAGCTAAGGCTAACGGAACCCTACCACCAGCTAAACGGCCAATCATATTAGCAGCTGAGACTCCAAGACCCCACTACGGGACGTCTTGTAGTGGGTTCGCATTACCCATGTTACTCTATAAGGAAAATCCATCCTAGTTTCCAATCATAGCATGAGTGAGGCAGCATGCTTGTGTGCGTCAGTGGCTTAGCACCGTGGCTGGATGGCTGGACCCGGCATGTCTTCGGGACTGTCGTATCTTTTCTTAACATCGAACCCGAAGGAGCAACCGCAAACATTACATGCCTATCGTAAGATCGACCGCCCATTATATGAAGTATATAAATCTCTGCTCCGTTTACAAGCAATAACAAACTACCCTAACTATTAAATTCAGCCTAAATCTATATATAAGGTGGAGGCAGCCCCTTCTCTTGGTAAAACTGCTCTAGGATCTTAAGATACTGTTCGAAATGTATAGCAGGTTCCTAAGTATTATACCTATGCCTATACCCTGCCTACTTAACTAAGTACTCCGGCCTGTCTTCTCCCTCTTGCTACTCTAAAATCTCCTCGACGTTAAAATACTCGTCACCTTGAACCTTCTCAGTTATAGAAGCAACTTATAAAGAGAGGGTTCGTACTGTCGAAGAAGAGATACCCCCTGCTAGTAACTTGCGCCGTAGGTTTTCTAATAGGCGTTTAACGTATATTATCAGCGAGTGACCTATATCAGCGAGTGACCTATATCAGCGAGTGACCTACTTTCCCCGCGACGTGACACCTTTACGCTTAACAATAATTTCCTCCACCATCCAAGATGCCTTCTACTTCAAACGAAGCCCAGGTAATCCTGGCCCTCCAAGCGCTTCAAAACGACGAGAATCTAAGCGAACGAGCCGCAGCTAAGCTCTATAGAGTCGACCGTAGGACTCTAGCGCGCCGATGCGCTGGCCACCCTGTACGACGCGACACTACGCCTAACTCGAAGAAGCTTACTCGATTAGAAGAGGAGGCTATTATATGGTATATCGTTGAGCTATATGTACGAGCTTTTCCACCCAGATTGTATGGTGTAGAAGATATAGCCAACCAACTGCTACGTGCACGCGACGCGCCTCCTGTTGGCAAGCTCTAGGTACATCGATTTGTTAAACGCTAGCCAGAGCTTCGGACGCGTTAGATACGTCAGTACGACTACTAGAGGGCCAAGTACGAGGATCTAAAGGTTATTGGCGAGTGGTTTGCCCTCGTACGAAACGTTAAGGCTAAGTACGGTATTATAGACGACGACATCTATAACTTCGACGAGACTAGGTTCATAATAGGCATTATCTTCGCAGGCATAGTAGTTACGACCTCGGACGGCCGTAGTAAGGCAAAACTAGCCTAGCCTAGTAACTGCGAGTAGGCAACAGTAATCCAGGGTATTAATGCCCTTAGCTGGGCCATCCCTCCGTTTATCATCTTAGCCGCGTAGTACTACCTTGCCAACTAGTATACCGAGTATGACCTCCTAGCCGACTAGCGTATCGTAACTACTGACAATAGCTAGATAACTAATGCTGTTAGCCTAGATTGGATTAAGCACTTCGACTTCTATATAGTACCTCGTACGAAAGGCAAATATTGGCTGTTGATCCTCGACGGCCACGAGAGCTACTACTCGACCGAATTCGAACTCTACTGCTAGCAGAACAACATCATTACGCTCTATATACCTCCGTATTCCTCCTACCTCCTCCAGCCACTCGATATTAGCTGCTTTAGGCCACTGAAGCAGGCATACGGTCGCTAGGTTGAAGACTTAATACGGATATATATTAACCACGACAGTAAGCTCGAGTTCCTCTGCTCCTTTCGCAAGGCCTTCTTTACCTCTATTACCGAGAGAACTATCCAAGGCGGCTTTACAGGGGCTGGTCTTATACCGTACAATCCAGAGAGGGTGCTTTCCAAGCTAGATATTAAGCTTCGTATGCCAATACCTCCGACCTTACGGCCTAGCACCCTACTACCTTAGGTCTTCCAGACACCTTATAACCCCCGAGAAGCCGACTCGCAGTCAACGCTCATCAAGACTCGCATTGCCAACCATTAAAATAGCTCCCTAACCTCGATGTTAGCTGCTATAGACTAGCTTACTAAGGGTATAATGGCTGTAATGCATTAGGTGGCCCTTCTTCGGTTAGAGAACGCTTCGCTTTGTAAGGCTAACGAGGCACTAAGTAAGCACCGGAGAGCTAAAAGAATACGTATATAACTTAGAGGATTACTTACTCTACAAGATGCAATGGATCTACTAGGCCCAGGGGCCGTAGGTAGGGAGGGAGTACAAGAAACGTAGGCGGATGGTAGTAGTATAGGGGGGGGTCGTACGAGGATTCGTTGCTATAGTGTATGCGGCAAGCCCGGCTATAATGCCCGCACTTGCCAGGAGGCTACAGAAGCATCTGATTTAGCTGCTTCTGATATAATTATAGTTGGTTCCTAGTATTGTTGTTTTACAATTGAGGATAGTTATAATAGAGTGATATAAGGTAGGTTACTCGCTGATATAGGTCACTCGCTAATAATATACGTTATATCGTCTATAATTCGTATAAGGATTCTATGTGAATTCTACCTAAAACGTTACTGCCCCGCCTACCTAAATGCGCTTAAGGACTGCTTCGAGTAGCTATTCCTCAAAGCTTACAAAAGCGGCCTCGGGTATCTCCTCTCCTAAAGCAGACGCCCCTAAAGATTACGGGTTGGAAACTCTATACTAGCTTTAGCGGCGCTTTAGACCTTGTTAAGCCTATTGCGATAGGGAGTTAGTGCGAAGATATACCTGCCTCTTGGGCACTATATTTACCTTATGGCGCTTCTCTCGTAGCGGCTAGACGACATCCCTATCTTTGCTTCGCTTAGCGTTACTTCCCGTAATAGGAGAGTAGTCCTCCTAGGGCTGCGCTAGGGCACCCGTTCTCCGGCCCTACTCCGCCGCTATAGCCTGATCTGCAATCCCTATACCTCCCTATAAAACCGTACCTGTCGTGCCGACCGACATATCATACCCGTTCGTAGCTATAGAACTACCTACGCTAACCTAGCGTTACTTATAAAACCTTACTACTACTACCGGATATGCTAGAGGAGTTATAAAGCGAGGTACCTCCTTAGGCCTAGCAGTATATCGTCAGTAATATACATTTATAAAGTAGAAGACGGCTATACCTACTACTAATGATTTATCCTTTCTAGATACTATATCGATAATCTATAAGGCTATATGGCTCGATGCTATCGTAGAGCCTCACTAGGTCGTCGCTCATCTTCCCTAGCCCCTCTTTAGGGACTAGGGTTTACCTATACTGTAACTGCTAGCCCGATTCTATCATCTCTTTCTAGCGCTAAAGTATAGCTAACTACGTATAGTTAAAGTTATACTATATCTCCCATTCGTCTCTAACGAGGCGAGGGGGTATAGCAAAGTAAGTATATCGATTCTAGTCGTCGGAAGTAAGGCCTAAGTTATAGCGTGAGCGGTCAGCTATATTCTATCGTGTTAGGGAAAAATATACCTAACTCTATAATATACGATAGAAGCTAGCCCGAGGCTTCGAGGAGAGAGTCGCTAGCCGGTATTAGAACGATATCTTGTATATTTTAGAATATTTCCTCGAGTGTCGATTGGTACGACGTATATGCCTCGTCGAGGCTTACCGTGCTAGGGTACCCTCCCATCCTGCTAGGAGTGGTCTGCATAGCTGCCCCTCTAACGGCAGGCATACTGCCAGCAGAATAGCTATGAAATCCAGGCTGCTGATATACTTAGGAAGTGCTCGAGGATATAGTCTATACCTATAGGCTGGAGGTAACCGCCGAGTTAGTTAGCAAGTCTTAATGCCTATAGTCTACCGTCGGGTAATGGTATCCCATTGCCGATATGTCTCGGTACGCGCTATACCTATTCGAGCTGTTATCTACCGAGCTGTCCCTGAGTATAACGTGCTCTTAAATCGAGTCTTAGCCAAGGGCTGTAGACTAGAAGAATCGTCCCGAAGGGCTAGTAGAGGTCGGACTATGGGGGACTATAGCAAGATTATATAAGGCCGGTCGCGGATTGTCAGATCTAAAGCTCGAGCGTAAGGGGTAGTATAAGGGGTAATGCCTTGATGGCAATTTTTATTATAACTTACCTAGCTGACGATAGCTAGGCATAGAACTAGCCTTGGCGGGAGTGGAAAACTGCTCGGGTTGTAATCTAGTAAGATCTATCTCATAGCGATATATAATTAAGTAGCATGAGTAGATCAGATATGAAGAAGGTAAGAGGAATGGAGAGAGAGGGAGGGTACTAAGGGGGTAGCCTTCGGAGAGTTTATTAGAGGAAGAGTCCGGACTAAGGTAGCTAGAGGCATAGGAGGGACAGCAAGTATTAGATCTAACTCGGCCTGCCTTAAGGGGGGGTTCGGAGCGATACCTTATAAGGTCTTTTGACGGGGTTTAAATCTCGGCAATATGTCGATATAGTTAGGTTTCATCCAGTCAAAGAGGTAGAGTATAAGGCGGAGTAGCGAAACGATGAAAACCATAATCCCTAGGCCGATAAGGATAAGGATGAACATTAATAGGGCTCTAGTTGCCTTTCCGAGGAAGATAAGCCCCTTATAGATATAAGTAATGCCTTGCTTTGCGTTATGATATAAACTCAATAGTAATACGCTGGGATTTTCCAGAAATGGCCTATCGAAAGACATTATAGAAAAGAGAATTATAAGGGTAACTTGATATTTCGAGGATGTTAGGGAGAAGAAGTAAGGGAGGGGCATTAGAGCCCGTTAAAAACAGCCCGATATAAGAGAGAAGGGAGGGGTATTAGAACCTATTAACAATAGCTCGATATAAGAGACCGACGCTCTAAGATATATCCTAGTTTAGATAGCAAGGTATAATCCTAATAGCCTTTTATTATAGGGTTAAGAGCTAGTATCTAGACATCTATATAATTTATACTATTACCTGAAAATACTATGAAGGCCCGTATAGCTCATTACGTCCATCTAGTATGTACGACGCGTGAGCCCAATCTCGTTATCATAGGCGCTCTAGACGGCGCGCTGGAGTTGCTTCGCCACATCGATCGGCTTCGGGGGCAGGTTAATCTCGAGCTAGTCCAGCCGTGCTATAACAGCCTGCCGTGCTTATAAGACCTTAATAGTGTTTTCCGAGACGTTATTACTGCCGAGCAGTGGGAGGGCACTAGCGTCGGTATGCCGGTAGTGTTAAGATCTATATCCTGGACAGACTTATACTGCCTGCCTCCTATCGGAGCCTTGCTTTCGTGTCTGAGGCTACTCCCGGCGTAGAGATAGAGGAGGGGCTAGAGATAGCTTATACTACCGGGTGGGACCTTGCCGAGTAGGTTAACTACATATAACGCCAGCTGGGTAACCTACGAATACTATATATCGGGCCCGTTAGTGTCTAGAATGATATTTTATAGAGCGTTGAAGACTAGCAGTTAAGAAAGGCAAATATATAGTTATAATTCGCCGACTTGTCGTAGAGCCTACTGCCCCGAAAAAGCGGCCCTATACTATCTACCCGGACTACGCCCAATCCATAATCCCTACACCCGCTAGGCCGATCGATGCCGTAGCGTAAGCTGTCTGCTCATAGTTACTTAGTCTCGACTTATAATATAGAGGGAGGCAAGATTTTAATATTAAACAAACAAGATCGGCTCTCTATCTAATACCTAGGCCTGGAAGGCATAAGTAGCTATCCGTAAGACATCCTGTTCTAATTCTCAGGCGTAGTATAGTTCGGCAGCTACAGGTTAGTGTTTGCGGTATTGTTCGTGACTTCGCTGCCGTATCCTATACTATCTATGTAATTTATATCGCTCTTAGTACCTATAGGCTTTTGTTAGGTAGTAGTATTCTTTTTGATACGCGCTTCGGGGTGCGACAGGTAGCTATGCCTAGCTAGGTTGCTGCGGCGGACAGTATACTTAGCGAAGTAGCGCTTGAGGATATCGGGGCGGGTGAAGGTCCTATGGCATAGAATGTATATATACGGCCGGTTACCAGTATCTGCGGGAAATTGTTAAGTTATACTCTATAGAGGGAAAGGGCTAGGATTTACGTATAAGGAGGTAGTGCTTTATATATTTCGCTTGCTGGAAAGTCTTATTGCAGTGAGGGTAAGGAAACTTCCCGTTAGCATCCTTCTGAGCAATTTAGTCCTTCGTTTGGGTCGTCCTAGCAGCTAGTCCCTCAGTACTATCTAGGGAGCTAGGCAGAATGCCTCCGGAGCCCTACGAGCCCAGAATAGGAGGAGGAGGATTACTGCCGAGTATAGAAGTCCAATATAGAACAGGAGGGTAGGAAGGAGGTACTATAAAAGCATAAGTAGTGTCGAAAGGTTGCGGAAGAGTAGTATACTTAGCGGTATACTACATTTTCAGTAGTAGTATAGTCCGAGAAGCGTTCGGGGGCTATATAACCGGAGTACGCTTGGGAATATAGCGTTTAGAGAACGCTCCTAATGAGATAACGAGAAGCCGATATTAGTCTATAATATATAGGTTAGTTCTAGAACTCAGATAGGGGAGGATATTAGAGTCTCTAATAATATACTTAGATCCTGCTGTTACTATATAGCTCTGTCCGAAACGAAGGTCTCCTCGAGCACTAACTAGCTCAACTAAGATTGTCTTTTCAACTATAACCCAGATGTTAAGGAGCAGGAGATATCTAAATGTAAGAAACGTTCTACTCGGATACAGCGCCCGGAAGGGAAGGAGGAGGCGATCATTGAAATGGTAAAGTGGAGCGGCTCTGACTTCGTGACGGACGGGAAGCAAAAATCCACTAGGGAGAGGAGGGAAGGAAGTTAGGGCGTTTTAAAAGATCCTACTACAGTAAGACGAGCTAATCCAGCAGATAAGAATACGGCAAGATTGGTATCTAGGAGTTCTCGGCGTTACCTTACTTATATTTCCCCTATCCCCCGTCGGGAGTACCTGAATCCGTAGATCCTACTACTAATATAGGTTGCTTTGCTATATATAAAGATCGCGATCATAGTCCCTACAGCGGCTTGTCTACGATATAGCGAAACTACCCCCCCCGTCTAGCCTCACTCCTCCCGACAGCCTCAGTGCCCGAGCACTCGTAAAGCCTAGGTATGAATCGGCCATTAGCAGGGCGCAATATATAATTAAAAACTCTAGCATACAATCCTACCGATAGAAAGAATGATCCTCGGCAAGCATCGCCTATAGTACCCCTCCTTATAGTCTACACTATACGCACGCCGGTATACTATACCCCCCGGGCTCCTGTACTACCGCCTATCCGACAGCCGCCCCGGACCTACTCGGTCCGCAATCCCCGCCTGCCTAGCCCTAATACCGTATTTCAGGGGCAGCGAGCTAACATAAGCATCGTCAGATTTAAAGAAGCTAGAGACGTACTAGATTTCATATACAGTAACGAATCTAAGTCCTCCCTACTAGAACCATTGTGCTATCTATGCATATACTTGTAAAACGTATGACCAGACCAGACATACTCCTCTAGTAAACACATAAAGCACAAAATCTATAGTTATTAGTATAGACTAGCAGCTATATTAACGAAGACTTACTACAAGAAACTTCCGATAATTATCCTCCTATATTATAACCCAACAAGCAATTAACAAAAGAGAGATGACCAGGAGGGGGACGAGCTACGGAAGACTATACCTACGTCCTAGGCCCCGAGTTCTTAGAAACTCCTATACCCTAAGCAGCATAAATATACATTCGATAGACAACTATATATGAACGAGGGTAACGGCTACTAATATAACAGTCTTAGCCGCAAGGGGTTCGCCTAGCCGAGCTAGGAAGACGCTTACAAGGAGCAATCCAAGCACTAGAACGCTACTAGCGGCAGCGAGCTATAGCTACAACCGCTTTCGTCCCTCAGTCTATGTCCGGACCTATTACAATCGCTATAATGGTTAGAAAAACCCTACCTAATACGTTACTCAACTCACCTGGAGCAAAGTTCGGTAGATTCCAAGCGCTAGGGCAAAGCTCCAATAGCCGTACTGGGATAAGACAAGGCTAGCGATATCCACTGGGAATTAACTGATCTAGAGACAGTCGAAGAGCCTAGCTTGAGATATAAAGGCGCCTTTTTTCTTCTTTTTAGGGTCCTAGGCGGGCCCGACATTAGCATCGGCGAACCCAGTCCGTACTCTCGTAAATAACGCCGCAATAATAGCGAAAATACCGCTATTAGGGTCGACTTAGTATCTCGTAAGACCCAGGAGTATAAGGCTGATTAGGGTTAGTACTAGGGCAGAGAAAACTGCAGCTTTTACAGCTACCGACAGCGGCCCGAGCTCGGCTAGTTCCTATATAGGAGAAGGCGGGCAAGGTAAGGTCGGGCAAAAGAAGGCAACGAGGCAACCGATAGGGCTGTGGAGAAGTACAGTTTTACTGCTTAGGGGAAGTATATTTTGAGCGCGCCGTACGCAGGGGACCAGCAGACATATATCACTAAACTGGTCTATAGGTTTCTGGGCTATAGAGCTACTAAGGGCCTTATACTCTCCCGTATAGCCCCGGATCTCTCAGATAACTAGTTCCCCAAAAAGCAACGTCTTACCTAGTAGTATGCCGGGAAACAAGGCTATCCCGATCTATATATCCGGTAGAGGGAGGGTTAATAGGACAAGGGGTAGGTTAGGGAAAGCATATATACTACTATATAGTCCCTATCGCTATAGGAGCAACGGTATACGGCCCAGCTAGACATAGGAGCAGAAGTAGGTACTAATAAAGGGCTATAATAGAGCGTATCCGGATTACCTAAGTCTGCCGGCAGGGATTATAATTAGCCGCCTCTATACTAACTAATAAGGTAGTAGTATAGGGGTTTAGTATAAGCCGCGGATCATAAACCCGATTTAGCTCTAGAATATATTCTAGGGCTGAATCGAGTCTAGCGTACTCCAAGAGGCTAAAGCCTCTAGAGTCTAGATGCCTAGCAACTCCCTATTCCTATCTAGCAAACATCCCGCAATATATACCTAACGTATCGACGGCTTTATCGGGGATAACCGTACCTACGTCAGATATCTTTACGAAGCCCTTAGTAGGATCCCGTTGCCCTAGTATATCCCTTAGCTTGAAGAGCTAGTAGAGTTATACCGTAGCTAGCACCGAATCCTCGACCTGCCTAGCGTCCGGCTTATCCTAAAACCCATACAGCCGGTACTGCCTCCGAGCCTTAGTATTAATATCTAGGATCTGGCCGAGAAGCCCTCGATACTACGCCGCTTATTGCTAGTATAGGTCGAACGAACCGCTATATTCTTCAAGAACCTGCCTACGTTAGAGGACTAGTGGCATAAGAAGAGGGAGAGCCTTAGCTTATCTGATACGTGCGGTATTCTTCAGGCATTCAATTACTTAACCACAGGCCGGCTAGATAGTAATAAGTATTTTATAGACTATACCGAAATGCTAGGTTTATAGGACGCTCTAGAGACCTTTACCTATAACGTTAGCCTTAGTTTAGTATTAGGGAAACGGAATCTCCAAGTCTCCCGTTTCCTTTCTATTATACTAATCGCGACATTTTATATAGCAATATATAAAGGTTACCTAGTACAACTCGTTAATACTGCCCAGCAGAGGTTTCTTAAGGCGAGTCGTAGGAAGTATAACGCCGGGCAAGACTAGCTACAGAAAGATCGGACGGTAGTACTATAGCTCCTTGTAGAATAACAGCGTTAATTTCGACGTAGGCTTTAGCACTATACTTTTAAGCTGTTTTTCCTCGGTAAGTATATTGCTCTTCGCTTAGGCACAAACTAATATTATAACAAGAGGGCCGGGATATATCCTTTTACTAGTACTACCTAAAGCAGTCCGAGGAAAACGAGCGATTTACGAATAAGATTCCTCTATATGACGTTCCGGACGAGATATAAGCTTCTTTGCCCTTATAGATCCCATTTTTGGTCAAGGTCTACGTTGGTAATCGATAGCAGTAAGATCAATCGAACGCTATATCGCTCTCTCTCGGCTGACCAGATCGCAGTTATACGACTATTTATAAGGCCCTTAGGGTAGACCTCCTTAATTAGGAGAGCGACTTCTAACGTTTCGTAGAGATACTAAGATCGGAGAAGCTCGTTGCCTGCTATCTTGGAGACATCTATATAATACCGAGCGTATAGCCCCTAATACTACTACCCTATCCCGTCGATACTAGCCTATGAGGCTATAGACCAATAACATCAACAACATTAAGCCGTCCAACCAAGCAATAAAGGACAGATCGAGAGGTAGATAAATATCAGTACGATAACTCGGGCCGGATTTCGGCACCCCAAGGGGGGGGCTTGCCCCTTAATATACCTCCTGATATAGCCGGACAAGAGTATATAGGGCAGCGTATATCGCGACCTATTCTAACCCTTGAAGGTATAGAATAGGCCTCAAGCTATAACGGCTCCCCTATATCTTATGGCAGCCTGCCCGGTATTGCTGGCGCGAGACATGAGCCGCTGGGGTATAGGTATAATACTACGGCTATAAGCCCCTAGCAAGTATATCTGCCTGCGGGTTATTCTTTCCGTAGCGTTTTACTGTATGCGACCGAATCTACTTCTATATATAGCCGAGAGGAGAGCGGAATAACAGCCTTCCAGCCTATTAATGCTAACCTATAACGCTACAACGGACTAACAGGTCAAGACCCAGTAGGTACATTTTGTTATGGCAACTCGCATAGGGTACTAGCTTAATAGGTATCGCCTCTCTACTTGTTAGCTAATATAACCAGATGGGAGCATAAGGAGCAGCAGTCCATAGGGGCTATTCTAACCCTCGGCCCTATAGAACCGATCTCTAGCAGCCCAGGCAGTGCTGAAAATGCTATATTACCGCCCTAGCCCGATCTATTAGTCGGTAGGGGGGTTAGATTTATAGAGCAGCCCTTAGTAAGCAGCTACGGCCTTATTACTCTCTTGGATAGATTATACTTACCGATAGGGTATCTCGATAGGCTAGTACCGATAAATAACCTAGGGCATGCCTTAGAGATCGATATAGATAGCTAGGAGGGACCTAACGGTATTGGCCTCGGAACTCCGTAAGGCTATAACGGACTAATAATATCAGACTGTCCGGCTAAGCGAAAAGGGGCGGATCGAGAGGCAGATAAACTTTTCTATAGTACTTCGAGCAGGATTTTAGCAGCTAGGTATACCGTAAGACAGGATAAAGGGCAGGGTAAAGGGCAGGGTGAAGGACAGGATGAATTAGCGTTAGATCTCTTTTTCGAGCAGATAATGAACTTCCTAGCAGAATAATATAGATAGCCTCCTAGTAGCTTATTGCATCTCGTTCGTACATAGAGCTCCGGTATTACTATCGGACTCCTTCTCTACTATTACCTCCTGCCCGGCTATAAGCCGAAAGTAGTTATAGAGGAAAACAATATCCCCTATATCCCCCGTTAATAGCCGAATGCTAGTTCCCTCGCTAAGATAAAGAATAGACCTATATCCCCAATCAATCTAATCCTCTCTGTCGCCGTCTAAAGCATAAACTAAAACCTAGACAGTACCGTCAAAAAAAGGTACCAGTAGGCCAGTATAATCCTTGCCTGCCTATATGTAGTTTGCATTCGCCTTTATCTAAAAGAAAACTAGAGTAGCGACGTTCTTAATAGCCTTTCCTTCTGCCTCCAAGTAATCTTTAAGATCGTCGGCCTTACGATTCCGTTAGCGACGTTCGTAAATAAGTTAGCAGTTTTACTTGCTACTTGCTTTATAACCCTTTTATAGACCTCCTTAGCTAGTTCAGGTAGGTCGTAGACGTCTAATAACCCCTGCTTTAGCGTTAGTGTTTTGCTTGTGAGCTATACTACTATATCCTATATATAAGGGTAAGGAATAAACCTATACTTTAGCGGCGCTATCTTGCTTATGCCTGAAGCAATAGAAGGAGAAGCGACAGATAATGCCTAAAGCGATAGGAGGTAAAGCGACGGATAACGCCTAAAGTATTATATAAGCTTTTAATTATAGAGCAACTGACTAATTATTAAATTTAGCTTAATAGTCGCCGTACCTAATAGTTCCACAGACTTAGCGTAGAGTAGGTCGTTATCTCCTAGCAGCTCTAGCTAAGGGCCTCGCTATAGCTGTCGCTATACTATAGCTGGATAGGATTTAGGGCATTTCGGTTTCTAGTATATTCTCTAAGAGCAGCGAGCAATACCCCGGTAACTATCCCGCCTCTCCTATGCAACACGCTCCTAGCTGGCTGTAGCTGAATGCTTCTCGCTAACGTTACTGTCCTGCTCTATTGTTAGGAAGCAGTAGTTTGGAGAAAATAGTAATTCAATAGGCGTTTCTCGACAAGGCTTTATCTTAGTCGACGTTTCGTAGCAGTCAAGAGGAGAAGGGAAGAAAGTCAGCCTAGGGCCGGGGGGTACCGTTCTTATACTGTTCTACTAGCTCCTTACTCTTAGTTTCACTTGCCATTATCTCGATTAACTTGTCGCAGCTTCAACTTGTCTATATTAGGCTTCAGCTAGCTAACCCTATTAGCTAATATAGCATCCAAACAGTCTATCTCCCTAGGTTTTCCCTCTACCTATACTCCTAGAAAGACTAATACTATTCCGTCCCTAGGAAGTACTTGCAATTAGGCTGCCTTCTCCGTCTCCCCATAATACTACTTCTTATAACTAGGATATATATAAAGCTAGTATTCCTAATATTCCCAAATGAACTAGGATAGGCCCTACTAGTAATTACGATATACCTACTATATTAGAGTATTATCCGACTTAACTATCTAAAATAAGTATAAGCAGGATTTAGTAAAGCCTCCTTTCCGGTCCTTAGTCAAGTTAGTTAGAGGGGCGGCCTGTTCGGTTTTCTTATTAGTCCAGTTTTAGTCGGCGAGCTAGAAAGGAACTTACTAGGGAGGGTAGCATTTCTATCCTCAAAATATATATCATTGAAATTACTATCTCCTCCTAGGCCTTTTATCGCATCCCTAGAGTCATATAGAGGGTTAGCCTACTTAATCCTCTTATTAGTCTAGTCTCGGACAGTTACCGTAAAGGGGACTTACCGGAGAGAGTAACTAGTCTTTAAGACCCTCTATTAAGAGAGGGATATCCCTAGTCGAGTTATCCGGAGGACTGGCCTGCTCGGTTCCCTTGTTAGCCTAGTATCAGTTAGATAGCCTAAAGAGAGCTTACCGGAGAGAGTAGATAAGTATAGGAGGCCGGGGGGCCGGAGGAGGGGTCCTAGTCAGGGTAGTGCTTACCTTTACTACCGCCGGCGGAGTCCAAGGCCAGATTAGCCGCTTCATTCGGGTCGGCCTATCCGGCTCTCCTATTAGCCCCGTCTCAGTCAGCTAGCTTAAAGGGGACTCACCGGAGAAGTTAGAGGAACCTAGGGATCCAGCTTCTTTAAAATAGTAAATAGTAAGAGCAATAGGTTAGAAGGGAGTTAGGCTAATACTAGTAGTAGTAGGAAATGGGAAATGGCTATTATAGCAGTAGTAATAGTAAGTTCTTCGCAGGGAGAAGGCATTCTTATACCCGCCAGCTAGCAGTTGATCTCAATGTTACTCTACCCTTTACAGTTTCTCGCACACCTCCCCCGGTGTTTCCGTCGTAGCCGGTTATATAGGGCAGCCTAGCTATCACGCTACTAGTATACTAGAATAAAGCTATTGACTACTAGGACGGCATGAACACTTTAGCTACCCCCCCTTCCGGCTACGGGAACCGGAGAGGTATATATACAGACATAGATCGCAAGTCGATCTATCTCTATCGTAGAGCGATCTCTACGAACTAACGTATATAATTCATACCTTAACTTATCCGCCTTAGCCGACGGTCTACTCTCCCCTGTCTCGGAACACTATACGGCTTTCGATATAGTTATATCTGTCCGCAGATATACTGTTAGTCAGAGGTATATAGCTGCTCTCTACTGTCGTATATCTTGCCGGTTAGCATAATTGGTTTCTCATCCGAGTTATAAGCGATCTCTACGAGGTATATAATTGGCCTTGTCAAACAATTAGGAGCACGATAAAAAGCTACTATAGTCGAGGTCAGGGGGTAAACCTCGATGGCCTGCTTTCCCTTGATTCCTAAAAGTAAACGAATTGGACGTAATACAGCCTTGTAGCCGAATCAAGGGCATTGCTTACGATACCCCGGCTCATCTAGCTCATTACACTTATCTGGCTTATCTGGCTTATCTGGCTTATCTGGCTTATCTGGCTTATCTGGCTTATCTGGCTCATCGGGCTTATTGGGCTCATCTAGCTTATCCGTCTCTATTATAGCATCGATAATAGGAGGAAGGCCTAAGAGACGTTACATAAGAAGGGAGGTAGGCTCGTCTATACAACTTTTCGTCGCGGTAGGGGCAATACTATTAACGATTTTAAAAAATCTAACGGACAGCCAGAGCCCTATGCTAGAAGTATCTTATATAGGACTGCTAGCCGCCCCTAGACGCCTAGAGCCGTAATAGAGGTATAAGGGCGCCTTTCTTCCCCCCTAATAACTATACCCATATGATAGTTTATGCTACTTAAGCGCTAGGAGCGAGGATGAGCCGCCCGGTTAGTAAGCAACTTTATCGCCGGGGACTAGTCCTTTTTTACGGTTATAAATATATACTTCCCGTCTTTAAGCTACAAGCACTAGTATAATCGCCTGATAATTGAGACAATTTTATAGCGGTAAAATGCATAGCTATTAAAGGCAAGTATAGGAAGAAAAAGGGGGTAGATAAGGCTCTATATAGGTCCTCTAGACCTATAGCCGTCGGCGCCTTATAGTACAAGTATAGAGTTAGTATTACGTACATCGGTAACATATAATACTCTACTTTTTGTCCAGAATATAACTTTGCGACTACTGTTATCGCTTATCTAACAAGTATTAAGACAGAACTTTAGCTCCTAACTATAACAAAACGTTATCACGTAGGGCACTTTTTAACTCGATCCTATTAAGTATACTCGACAGGCTCCGCGGAATCGATTGTAATCTGCTCCCCTACTATAGAAGGAGTAGTAGCTACTAACGTACTATTCTTGAGGCATAACGTTTCGTCTTCGATACGCCTATAAGGAAGCAACTGATAGTGAGCTCCTTGATTTCTCTTCCTTGCTTCTGCCAACTCATATTACCTAGGCGTATCTCCGGCCGCGTTCACGACGAATTTCATAATAAACCCGCCAGGTATACTGCTTAACAGATACTTCTGAGCCCCCGGTAGCAATCTACACCCGGCGATCGGTTAAACTAGCCTTTACGTAATACTCCTGTAAGTCCAAATCGATATCTTTAGTATCTATTAAAGTTATATAACAAATTACTTCAAATGGGTTCTAGGCACAGGAAGATACAGCTATTAGTAAACGCATAGACGAGATTATAAAGTGAGGCTTCTAGTTTAAGACCGAGCAGGGGTTAGAATTATATAAGGTAACTGCCTTAGATAATCTAGTGAGAAGATATAATACCGTCCGCGAGAGTTGCTCTACTGACTATACCGTAGCGTATCCGACCTATTATCGAGTTCTTCTTGCTACGGTCGGTACTCGGGTTTTACAAAGTATACAGCCGAACAAGACAAGTCTATTACATTTTAAACCGGTCAACGCCTGAGCTACAGATACTAGTAGTTCAAATATAGTCCAGTAGATCAGAGGTAATCTTCTACCCCGGTTCATATACGTATTTGTTAAATACAGTGGGTACTTAGAATAGGTTGTTAGTAGTACTTCCTGATCGGCTTAGCCTACTAGGCATCAACGTAAAATCAGTAGAAATGTAAAATAGCAGTTTATAAGACTATCCTAGGGAAGTAATATAGCCGAAATCTAACGATCTTATAGTGCTATTGTTAACGCACGGCTTACATTTCGGCCCTTAAGAGGCAAGGTAGTTATGTTTGGATTTATAATACCGAGCGAGGTAACTTATTAGGCTAAGATAGGTCTGCTGGGTATACTTAAGCAGAAAGTAAGGGATAAGATAGAAAGCCTAGCTATCGGGATGAACTTCGAGTTTTAGCGCTCTGAAGACAGTACCGACGATGGGCTAAGTATTAATCGCTAGGCTTAGATTACTACATACTGCGTTGGGATTTATATAGGATAGGGCAAAGGGAGCTTTAGAGGTAGGATTACGGATTCTAAAGGAAGGAGAACTCGCTAAAATATTACATTTCAGCATCTATAGACGTCCGGTAATATATAAGCCTACCCTGCCTGCCCTGCCTGCCCTGCCTACCCTGCCTGCCCTACCTACCTTGCCTGCCTTGCCTGCCTTGCCTGCCTTACCTACCTTGCCTGCCTTGCCTGCCTTACCTGCCTTGCCTGCCTTGCCTACCTTGCCTGCCTTACCTGCCTTACCTGCCTTACCTACCTTGCCTACCTTGCCTGCCTTACCTACCTTGCCTGCCTTACCTGCCTTACCTGCCTTACCTGCCTTACCTGCCTTACCTGCCTTACCTGCCTTACCTGCCTTGCCTGCCTTGCCTACCTTGCCTGCCTTGCCTGCCTTGCCTGCCGTTACTGCCTATTCAAATAGGCATTATAATGTCCCTACTCAGTCGTCTGAGTACTATATTGACCTAGATTGCTAAACGTCCCATCTATCGTATACGACGTAAGAGGATCTTGCTATAGGGGATAGTCTATTATATCAAAAGAAGCGAAAGGGGCCCGCGGAAGGAGAGAATCTCGCTATAGGGGATAGTCTATTATATATAAAGAAGCGAAAGGCACTCGCGTTAAAGAGCGTTCCCCGAACTCAAGTCCTGCCGAAATACCGGTCAAGCTAGGCTCGCTCGCTAGCTGTACGTTTTCGAAGCCTGGCACTAACAGTATAGCAGTATTAGGAAGATAGTATCCCGGGCCCCTAGATGAGATAACTTCGTGTTTACCGTTTAAAGCTATACTCCTTATTGAAGAGCTTATACTTTAGGTACTATCTGTTTCGGTTAATTATTAGAGGAATCGCAGTTTAAGTATTGCTCTTACGAACCTAGATACGTTATAGTATCCTCGGCAACTATATAGGATAAAACCCTAGCGGCGCCGTCTGCCCCGAAACTATAATCCGTCATTTGTCGTTTCCGAGGCCCTGACGTATCTAAAGATACCTCCTGTTGCTGCTTTATTCCTCGTCTAGTATCGCTATCTAAGTCCTCGGCTATAGATAGTTCTTCCTCTAGCTTAGTGCTAGCTACTTATATAAGCCTTTGCTATAGCTAACTTATACTACTTAACTACTCGGGAGAGAGGGCCCTATGCTCCTCTTATGTCTTCTTATATTAATCAAGGTAGTTAACTCGAGTTATTTTAGAACTATAAAGTAGGTATATTTCATTACAGTCGAAGTCTAGCCTGATATTATTATAGTACGATATTTCCATAAGTAGGGTAATAATAC
>Ga0247824_10000440_pt1 | contig 20310 bp, 12 predicted proteins | sample 13C_PalmiticAcid_FD_194412 | JGI IMG/M metagenome (GOLD analysis project Ga0247824, IMG submission 194412) | Soil microbial communities from agricultural site in Penn Yan, New York, United States - 13C_PalmiticAcid_Day48 | ecosystem: Environmental > Terrestrial > Soil > Agricultural land...
CCGTACGTTCAGAGAATAGGGCATTGGGATCTATTGCCAACGATTCGAATGCTATTTCCAGTTCCGAACGTTCAGCCAACACCGCTTCAGGATCCAGTGAGGTCCAAGCGACTATTGGTACACTACCTTCTGATTATCAGAGGCAAAAGACAACAAAACAATTTTTCGATATTGTTCCTCAGCACGTTTTTGCCGCGAACAAACACCGTCTTATTGAATTCAGACCACCAGGATCAGACGGGCGACTTGCCAATGCACAGCAGCTGGCTTATTGTTTGGAAATTTTGCGACTTTCATTCTCACCTGGTGATATTTTGGATCCAGTCGTACAAAATTGGCTGAGAACCATCGATAGAGACGAACAAGAACGACTCAAGGAGATGGTTACGGGAGTGGCAAAAGCCCTAGGGAGAGACGAGCTCAAGGATCCTAAGACTGTTGCCGAGGTCATGTGTCTGGTTCCTGTGATCGAGAGGGAGGATTTTCGTTACTTGCTCAAGGAGTTTTACTCGGGAATCGATCAGTCTAGCCTGCTGGACGTTCATCAACTAGAGGGACTTGCCAGTCTGATTCAAGACGCTGATCCAGGATATTTTAACAGCGATGACCTTGTCAGGGTGCTATCCCTCCTCAACACTCGACTGAGGGATATTCACCAGCAATCGCGCCAGCAGATCTACCGATTGACACTGGCGGTGTCGCACATATTGGATGCCATGGCCGATACAAAATTCACCGACATGGATCGCGAGATGCTGAACGAGCCTCTTTCGGCATACCTACGCGATTTGAGAAAGAGCTCCGACCCTTATTTGGTCTACCAAGCAGCTTACGCCTACCAAGCGCTGCTGTGTGTCCCGGATGTCGAGAAGATGTGGCAATTAGGGCTTCGACCCACAGGAAACAGAATACAAAGAATACCAGGGCTGGTGAGTTCCATGAAGAGTCTCGACTTGAGCACGTTCATCGAAGGGCTGGTATATATTCAACAAGCATTGGAAGGGGTATCTGAGATCATTCAAACCGTCAGAACTGCCTACGACGACGTGACATCACTGGCTGAAGGAGGACGCGACTTTTTGGAAAGCCTCAGGGAAGGTTTTAGCTTCAGACGTAAGTGTGCATGGTACTCGGCCTTGCGAGCAGCGGATGTATTGATTCGGGATGGTCAACTTGTCGAGTTCAAGAAGCTGGTCTCTGAAGTGCCTTGCCGGTGCGAGCCACCCTTTCAATGGGGAGTGTGTCAGCGCCTAGGAGAAATCGCACTTGATCCAATGTGGGATGAAGACACTCGTCGAGGCGCTATCGCATTCCTAGGGGAGATTTACCGCCACGATGAGATGTGGGGTCAGCAAGCGAGTGTTAAACAATGGATCCTCAAGTTATTGATGCAGCTGGCAGTCGCTCCCAAGGCAGATTCGAAGTGTGAGTGTGATTGTAATTTGATTCCAACAATTAATTCGCAGCAATCAAGGCGTTAGTTATTGGCTAATTGAATCCATCCTCACTGTGACCATTCCACTTGTTATAGTCGCCAAATCACTGCTACATGAACTGGCAACGGACGAGGACCACAAGAAGCAGATCTTATTTCGAGCATGCCAACAGGAAGGAACTTCTTTCTACCCATTAAAGGTCGCTCAATCTGAGTTTGTATCCCCATCATTGCTCGATCGAGTTCAGAAAAGGCCCGACGTTGAAGGAAAGATCCGTCAACTCAAGAAACAATGCACAAAGGATCGAGAGAATACAGTGTATTTACCGCTCCATGGAAAGGCTAATTTGCGTGATCCTGGCAATACTCGGTTCCTGTTGAAGGACAAAGTCAGAGAGTTCCTAGAGAGTAGTCGAAAGGTTCTCTTGCTAGTCGGCGACTCTGGTGCAGGGAAATCGACATTCAGCCGAGAGCTCGAGTTCGACCTGTGGCAGGCGTATCAGCCGAATACCGGCACAATCCCTCTCTATATTGATTTGCCCGCTATCGACGATCCTGAATGCGACATAATCGTCAAACAACTGCGGAAATCAAAGTTCACTGAGCGTGATATACGAGAGCTGAAAAAGGGCCGCAATTTCGTCTTGATCTGCGATGGTTACGATGAGGCCCGACAGACAAACAATCTGTATGCGACCAATCAATTGAACCAGCCAGGAGAATGGAACGCGAAGATGGTCATCAGTTGTCGCAGCGAGTACATCGATGTCGACTATCGGGAGCGCTTTCAGCCAGGATATTGCAACCAACAATCGGACTCTTCGATATTTCAAGAAGTGGTGATCATGCCGCTCACTTTGAGTCAGGTCCAAGATCACATCAAACAATACGTTAATACTCACAACCCGCCATGGGGGGTGGATGACTACATGCGAGCACTTCAACGCATTCCAAGCCTCAAAGAGTTGGTCAAGAACCCGTACTTAATGACACTCTCGTTGGAGGTATTCTCTCGTATGGTGAATCCAGGTCGAAATCACTTGGACATTCACATCACCAGAGTGGGATTGTACGACCATTTCATCGGACAGTGGTTGGAGCAAGGCAAAAAACGACTTGAGAAAATGGACCTAGACTCTCAGGCGAGGGAAGCCTTTGAGGGTCTGAAGAAAGAAGGCTTTACACAACGTTGTTTCGATGTCTTAAAGAGATTATCAGCGGCGATATACAGAGAGCAAGGCGGCCGCCCAATTGTCAACTACTCGAGCTACACAGACGTGGACACATGGAAGGCGACATTTTTTGGTAGTGAGAAAAAGAAGCAGCTCTTACTCATGGCTTGCCCACTTACACGGAGTGGTGACACGTATAGATTCAACCATCAGCAGCTGCAGGAATACGGCTTGGTGCTTGCAATGTTTGATCCGAAGCTCAAAACGGGCGTTACCTCATCATCCTCGCCAATTAATCGACGGGTACATACGAGCTCCCCTTTGAATTTCAAGATCGCACATGATCCCGGTAAAGTGAATACCGCCATTGACCTGTGCCTGGACGTGAATTCAACATTGGCCACGAGAAGCCTTGTGAAAGAGACTTTGGTAATTCAGTTGTCGAGCGAGCGAGTTCAACAAGAACCAGTATTCGAACGGCAGTTACTATCACATATCGAGCATTCAAAGAAGGACAAAAAATGGCGTATCGCGGCGGCTAACTCCATCACAATACTGGTCCGAGCAGGAGTACAATTTAACAGTTCACAATTGCAAGGCATTCAGATTCCAGGAGCGGATCTTAGCGATGGCTCGTTCGAATTAGCGCAACTACAAGGTGCAGACTTGAGGAACGTCAACCTTCGAGGAGTTAGGATGCATCAGACGAATCTGAGCAGGGCACAAATGACAGGTGTAAAGTTTGGCGAACTACCGTTTCTTGCTGAGGACAGCGGAGTACACTCATTTGCCTACACACCAGATGGAAAGTCATTCGCAGTTGGCCTTAACAATGGCAACATCAGGGTGTACTCTACAACAAGTTGGGAAAGGATTCGGACATTGAGTGGCCATGGCGGAGTTGTTTGGTGTGTTGTGTATTCACCAAAAGGCGATCAGATGGCATCATCCGGCCAAGACAAGTCCGCGAGGCTCTGGGATGTTGAGACAGGAGAGTGCCAACGCATTCTACATGATGATGCAGGTGGATTCAATTGTGTTGCGTATTCACCTCAAGGAAACAGAGTTGCCACGGCCAGCGACGATGAGACGTTGCGGATATGGGATGCATACACCGGCAATTGCCTTCAGACGCTACGCGGCCATAGCCAAGAAGTCATATCCGTTACCTATTCACCTCAGGGTGACCAGCTTGCCTCAGGTGGCGTGGACTGCACAGTACGCCTATGGAGCATCGAAACCGGTGAATGCACGTATACTCTATCCGACCACAATGAATCCGTTACGGATATCGTGTATTCTCCTGAGGGTGAGCAACTAGCCACAGCCAGCTCTGACAGTACGATTCGATTATGGGACGCAAGAACAGGAAGCTGCCTTCATATATTATCTGGACACAGCGGAGACGTTACTGGCATTGCATTTTCACCGAAAGGCGATCAAATCGCATCCACAGGCCAAGATCAGACTGTGCGCCTATGGGATGTTCAGTCAGGAGCTTGTTACCAAACCCTGACTGGACATTGCGGTCAGACCGTGAAGTATTCCCCGAATGGCACTCAGATCGCCTCTGGTGGGAACCAAATGGTTCAGCTGTGGGATATGTCCGTTGGTGCATCCCATTCGGCCTCATGCGGTCATAGTATGAAAGTCAACGACGTCAAGTGTTCACCAAATGGGAATCAAATTGCCTCGTGCAGCTCCGACAGAACAGTACGTCTCTGGGACATGGATACAGGGGCCTGCCGAAGGACTTTGAGTGGTCATAGCGACTCGGTATTCAGCATCGCGTATTCATGTCAAGGAGATTTAATTGCTTCTGGAAGCGGCGACAAATCGGTGTGGCTTTGGGAACTGGAGACAGGGAGATGTCGATACATCTTAACTGGCCACAGCGAAAGTGTTTACAGTGTTGCTTTCTCTTCCCAAGGCAATCAGGTTGCTTCCGCGAGTGATGACAAGACAATACGTTTATGGAGTGCAGGAATTGGAATATGCCTTAGGACGCTTGATGGTCATGAAGATCGTGTGAGGAGTGTGGCGTATTCACCGAATGGCAAGCAGCTAGCCTCAGGCAGTAAGGACGGTACCGCTCGGATATGGGACGCTGAAACAGGGGAGTGTTGCCGAATCTTACAGGTTCATAGCGATTGGGTTCGGAATGTCGTATATTCGCTTCAAGGAACCCAGCTCGCAACTACCAGTGATGACATGACGATCAGGTTGTGGGATGTGGAGACCGGAGAGTGTCGTTCTACGTTTGGTGGTCACGGCGACGTGATCACATCTGTCGCATATTCCTTGCAGGACGGCCTGTTCGCCTCGAGCAGTTTGGACAAGACTGTACGACTGTGGAACCATTTAACAGGACAGTGCCGAGAGGTGATACAAAACTTACCAGGATTAATCAGCAGTGTTGCTTGGAACCGACTTTCCGACACCAACTATTTGATCACTGGTTGTGAAGATGGGTCAATCCTCAGTTGGCGGTTCATAGAAGAAGAGGACCGATGCCGTGTTCGCATGTGCTGGGGTGTCAAGAATGGCTCTCTCATCGCGACAGGAGCATACATCCAAGATGTACGTGGATTGACCTCGCTTGCAAAAGAACTATTGAAGCAGAGAGGAGCCACTGGTGAGCCATTTCACATCTTTCGAGAGGCGGGAAAGAAGCTTTCTACCATGGCATCGGTGGTATCCAAACTTCAGCTGCCGAGCGAGTCGTCACGCGGTATCGCCTCGAGTCTTCAACTTCCTAGGGAACAAAAAGAAAAGCCGACGGATGATTCGTGAAAGATAGGAAGGGATCAGTCTTAATAGATTCCTGAAATCTCTTATAAAGACTCGTCTATCACTCCCGAAACCACTCGAGTGTGTGCAGAGCAGGGGGTTTTGTGCTGTATTCATTCCTTCTAGCTGAGAGATGACCACAGCCTGGAGTTAGGCAAGATGGCTTATTGACGATGGGTCAATCTCGACTGAAATCGGATCGCGGCTGCAACATGTCAAATCAAGCACAGATCGATTAGGTGTTCGACATAACATTGTTACCTCCAGCCACTATGGCTATACGAGCTGACTCTGCATCAGTCTCGACGGCCTATCCTAATAAGACCTAGTCAGATAATGGGGAAGTGTGTTGTCGCGTACTCCCAATTTAAGTGTGTGCACACTTAAAACACACTTAGGTGTGCGACGCGTTGTGGCTGTGTATACACACTTAAATAACAAACTTTGGTGTGTCGTCTATCATGGGATGTCCATGTTTTAGTGTGTGCGCACATCGAACTCACTTTCGTGTGCCTTGCACGCACACCATACTCTAATTTTGGTCACTTTCAACATGATGCGAACAAGACAATTGATGGTGGCATTGATTCTGGATTCACCAAGGCTCTACTACCTCATTCCATATTATAACGACATGTGTGAGGGGATTTGAGGGCACAGTCAGGCCCCCACCAATGGTAAGCACAATGACTAACCGTCGTAAGGTTTTCACTTCAAATTTTGAAAAGTTTTAAGGTTCGAATGTGTGAGACGGAGAGAGAGTCAAGGAGACAGAAAGTGATGATGTTTTATTGTGCTACCGGAAGGGCCCCAGTAGCCCAGGCTTGTACTCATCATTAACAGTCTCATGGATCAAAATAGACGTGGCCTCGCTGGAGGTACCCTCCTTCAGTGCTAGGACATTACATTCCTTACTCAAGGCGAACAGGTACTATGATGACAGATGCCCATACCCGGGCTCTATTGTCAATTGAACTTTTCTTCTGAGATCTCACTTCCCAATGAGTCACGCCGACGAATACGACACACTTAAATTTAGAGTTAGGTGTGCGTGCAAGAGCCACAACGCGACGCACACTTAGAAAAAACGCGTCGCACACCTGAGTGTGTTTTAAGTGTACACACTTAAATTGGGACATCCCGTGTAGAAGAGTACAGAGAGGGAATGAAATGAGGGAATGTAGCTCGTCCTTCAATGACAAAGCGCAAGCTTGATTTAATGAATCGACAAACTAGAGTTCACTTTGTCCGGACGTACTCAAGCCGTTGTTTACGATAAAGAAGCCATAACAGCCATGAATGCAGGAAAGAACTGCTCGCAGAATGATGACATGTAGTACTGGTGCTTACTGTCGTGAACAGGGACAATGTTGTGTGCCAACCCGTGTGCAACCGTGAAGAACCAGTAAATCAGTCCCTCATCTCGCGCCTTGACTGGTTGTTGTCCCTGCATCCTCTTGATAGCCGATCCTTCACCATCATCGTGACCGAGGTTGACATAGAACCGCCAATTGAAGAAGAGTGACCCTCCTCGATTGAACGCAATCGTGGGTCCTTCCATGTCATACATGACATGCAATGACTCCGGTTTCAGCCCAAACACATCCTTCGCAAGGAGTATCAGTAGCTCAGCGAAACGTGTCAGCGACTTGCGATTCTCTCTTGTCTTGACATGATCCTTGTTGCAATCTTTGTGGATGTAGAAACTGAGCTCGCCTGCATGTCCTGCAGGCTTGAGGGACTGGACCGGTTTGGAGTCACAGTACATGTTCGTGTGTGTTTCCGGCACCTGCGAGATTGTGGACTCACTGCGAACGTCGCCTTCCTTGTAAGGACGACAGTTTATGATTGCAATCCTGAGCGACATTTCCAAGTGCCTTTGATGCCCATCCAAATGTCCACTGGTGGTAGAAATGGATGTAGGAGTTCGGAGGTTTGATGTTTGCTTCCCTGTGGATGTTGCACCTTGGATTGTTCCGACGGCTAACTCGACGGCTAACTTCTCGATGGCAGTTTTCTTCTTACTCTTCGATCGGTTAAACAATGGCATGCAGAATCTGCGGCATCTACTAGTATCTTCCTGGGGTAATAGTGGTACGGGACCTGAAAGTGCATTGTGATGCCCTGATGAGGGTGATCCAGCCATTGTGGCCTCCTTTGACTGGTGTGATCCCAGGTTGCTTACGCCAACTGCTACTGTTGCTGAGGTTCCTGATGGCGACAATGTCAGTGATGTATCTGTTGCTGCCGCTGCCTCCTCAGGCTTGATTCTCGCGCTCTCAGTGTTCTCAGCGTTCTCAGCGTTCTCAGCCTCGATTTTCGCCCTCTCATCATTCTCAGCCTTCTCAGCTTCGACTCTTGCCTTCTCAGCCTTCTCAGCCTCGACTCGTGCTTTCTCGGCCTCGATTCTAGCCTTCTCAATCTCGATTATGGCTTTCTCAGTGTTCTTGGCGTTCAGAATGCGATCGACTTTGAATCCCATACGCTTCAGACTATCCAGGTTGCTTGACAGCAAGTTGGCCCACTGGACTGAATCATTGGGTTTCCTCTTCTTCAGTAAGAGTTTTGTCAGTGCGTCCGCAATGTCAAAGTATTCCAGGTCCACCTGATCCATGACCAGAAGGTAATACACCTGTTTGTCGTCTTGAACAACGCAGGCTGTTGTCGCTTCAAGTTTCGTATCTCCTGTTGGTACGAACGTTCGGCAGAGCTCAATCTTCGGGACTTCAAGGACCATCAGCTTTGTCGTCAACCAGTCCTGTTTAAAGTGCAGTCGATCTGCCGGGTGGTCCTTTAGGAGTAATGGTGCACGCTCCTTAATCCGTGCCTGTAGTGCATACGACCGATCAGTTTTTTTCAAGTCGCCAATGGGCTTGTAGGTATCCTTGACTCGTTTTGAGATCCAAGTACTGCCCAAGAATTCGTAGAGCAACTCGAGTTGCTCTTCCACGGGTGCACATAAAGGGCTGAAGATTTGTTTAAGAACGCCATCATCCACGAGAAAAATGTCACTCGCAGGAGCCAGCCTGTGGCGGACGAACCGATCCATGCTATCATCTGGCTCAGTGTGGCTAGAACCGGCACCCTGCCCTCGATCTACCGTCGTATCGCTTGAAGGTGACACCTCGTCGTGATCCTGGTTGATCCGCTCCTCGCCTAACAGGAAGGGGGACTGCTTCAGTTCGTCCACAAGCGACTTATTGGCTTTGATGACATCTAGCTGGTTGGCAATCTGCCTCAAGATCCACCTGTATTTATCAACACCTTCGTATTGAAAAAACCTTTCAGGTGAGCGCACGACTAGCTGTGCGAGATCTATTGGCGAAGGCTCCTCCTTGACACCACATGCCTTCAGGAACAGGTTGGCAGGTCGTCCAAAGTCGACTGTTGTCAAAAAATCTTGAAAGGGAAGATCCTCCTTGTAGAAAAAGCAACTCTGGGGCGCAACCATATCCTTTCCATTGTCCAGAGGAATGAAATTTGCGGTTCTTAGGGCTGTCCACTGGTCATCGAGAAAATTCGCCTGTATACTGTAAAGATATTCAAACACCTTCTGACCCTTAGCCTTGGACGTTGGTGGTGATTTCAAAAGCCTATCCAGCAACTTTTCAGGACTCGGATTCTCTTCTATAAGAAGTTGCGCAGCATGGGTCTTCAAATCTTGATGCAAGATAGGAAAGTCCATGACACCACACATTTTGTTTGAGAAGCATCCCTAATTACAGTAAAGCATATTGAGATGAATAGAAAAACCGTTAGATAATTACTCCCACACATCCCCAATGTATAAAGGAATGATCTCATAGTAGACGTACATGCGGCGTCTGGAATGAGCCATCGATTGTAGGTAAGAATGCTTCTTTGACGCTTGAGTCGTACTTGCTGGAGTAGAGAATCTTGAAGTTATCGAGGAAATATTGAAGCGCCCTTGTTCGAATTATTTGCTCTTTCGCGGACGCAGCAAGGATCAACAAGTCGTCCATCCGGGGGTTCTTTTCTAGTCCGAGTTTGAACAGGAGCTCTGCTTCGCCTGACGTCTCATTCCAGATACCCTATTTTTTAGAGGGAAGGCAGGTGAGCAAGAATCGAAGAATGCTGTTTCTTGCTCTTATAACTCATGAATATGTAAAGATTTACCTTCCACTCGATAACATGCAACCCAAGGGCGATGTGAGACTCGGTTGGTGTATAGAGTGTGCTCGCAAGGTATCGCATGGCAGAACGAGGCGAAGGTGAAGCTGTAGATTGACCGCTCTTGGGATGAACCGATCTCTGCTTGGTAAGAACTTTCCTAGTGAAGATGGACCTAGCTTTGAGATCCTCGATTTCATCCGGAGATAGTATGCTTTGAACAGAGGCAAGGTACTCGACAAGTTTCATATGGTCCCAGCTTCCTGCATTCATCAGTCGATCAAACACCAGTTGTAGTTCCACGCTCTAAATGCATCAACAGGGAAACGACAACGGCCATGTGTTAGCTTCTGTTCGAGGCCCGTCTAAAGTGACGGAACTGAATGCAAGCAGAGATATTGTCTCACCTGACGAGTACCCAGAGCTAACATCAGCTTATCAAGCGGTTGCTCTGTGAACACCATGACGGGAAGATCCGAGAACAGAGTCACAGTATTGAAGTAAGTCTCTTTCGGAGTCTTCATACCATACTTGGTTGGAATGCACTTCTTGCTCGTTAAAAGTGTGATGATCGTCTTCTGGGAAAACTCGGGTAATCGATCCCATCCACGCGACAAAACATGCAAGATCTTCTCGGAAAATTCAGGCGAGATCTCAAAGTCTGGTTTCTTAACAATGTACGTCATCCATTCATACAAGCTGAGTTCCTTCCACTCTGCTGAGATCCTGTTTAGCCCTGGTTGTTTAAAATGCTCTGTGATCTCGTACGGCAGCGTTTCCGGCGGAAAGGGCATGTCCACTGGCGTCAGCTCTGGGTTGATGAACCATTTGAATGTCGAGAGAGGAAGAGCTGAATCACCAGAGTACACGAGGGTGGTCTGGAAGAATGCCTTTATGTCCGCATCAGAGACTGCGAAGCTCGAGTTGTTATTCATCCACCACCGCAGTAAGGCCACCATCTGTGTTCCCGTCAACGTACGACTTTTGAGCTCCCCAAGGACATCAGCCAAGGATATCCTCTGAATCTTTCCTGCCTTCTCGAGTCTATCCATGGACGTTTGGCTCCCCCAATATATAGATGTTGGTAGAATTGGGAGGTTCTTCAGGAATGCCAACATGTTCGGATCGGGAATACGGACCTTGTCGAGTTCTTTGACACCATGCGATGATAGGACTGAAAGACTTGACTTCGACATCTTGAAAAACTGATCGTCGATGTGAGAACCCACCAAAGGGCTCGGTGTACTTGGGTGGAGCTGGAATGCTTGCAATGCATGGAGTGCGCGGTTCTCGAGCCTTTCTCGAGAACGTGCAGTGCTCTCGTCTTCGGGTTCATCCGTCGTGCGGCGAGAAAGGGTACTCCTGTTGTACATGTTGCCAATCTGTGCAAGCTCGTCCTCGTAAATCATTCTAGCCAATAAGCCCGCAATCGACAGTAGCTCGCGATTCCAAACCTCTATGCGCTTGTCGACAAAATCTAAGCTTTCTCGTTCCACGGTGGGGATGAACTGGCCTGCAACATGGCCGCAGAAACCGGTCGTTTGATGGGTTGGAAATCCGACAAAGATTCTTCCTTGTTCCGGGAACGGTAGCAAATCTTTGAATATGGTCTTGTTGTCTGTAGATACCACTGTCTCATCGTGACCGATATATAGTACCTGAAGGGTCGTTTTGTTAGGAGGGCGCTTTTTAGTTGTCCGTTCCATCTCATCAGCAAACTGCTTAGGCACTCTGACATCGAGATTTCCTGATGCAGTCCTCAGGAAGATCTCTTCAACCGCATGGTTCTCCTGGGACCATTTAGAGGCCCTCATCTTCAGACTCTGCAGATCGAAAGATTTGAGTGTGAATAGATTTTGAGGGGATGTCTTGTGCATGGCGTCAGGAATAATCATGGGATGAGATTCACGAATGTTTTTGTCGATGCTCAACAATCGGTGGTGATCCAAGTACACAGTAACGCCTCGTAGATTGTTGGTGAATCCAAGGGATCGAGCAAGGAATGGACCGAATTCGTCCATGTCCAACATACCCATGGGTTCTCGTAGATCCAGAAGAAAAGTTGTCCAGCTCTCTTCTTGTTTCTTCTCCGGTATTACCGCTTGTTTGGCGTAAAGCTGGTCGTTCCTCCAGTAGAATGCCATACACTCCTTTCCAGACGATATGCTAAAGAAAGACCTCGATTGTTGAGTCAAAATGTTCGTTCGAGCTGATTCGAAACGGCTGCATGCAATGGTGAATGGACTTACAATGGTTCTTCACAAATGGAGAAGAGCGAATACTGCGAACATCAAGCGTAAAGTTGGTCATGCTAGTTAGGCTTGAGCTCCAGGTAGGTAAAACTATGGCCACTTTCACATTTGACTTACAAATCCGACGCCGAAAACACCAATCTAGTCCATGAACAAACGACATGATGTGGAGGTTAGAACATCTTGTGAAAATTCAATGGCTATATCAGCAATATTCGGTCCAGACGTTATAGGGTTACCTTGGATTCGTCCGGATTCCCCTCAGCAATCTTTTTGAGGCGGCTCCAGTCCTCTTGCCGAAAGTCAATTCCGTTGTTCTTGAAGATGACTCGTTTGATCTCAGCACTTGGGTTGGGAACAGTTTCCTTGTGGTTCGGTGATGCAGTCTCGAAGACAATCTCTATTCCTTCGGCGCAAGCATCATCTATCCAGGTTTGATACTATCAGCGGGTATCCCTGCACACCTACACAGAGCTGGAGAAGAACAGACGCAGTACATACCAGAGTTTTGCATCAACTCTCGATAAACAACGTACTCCGCGGAGTACCTAAGAGAAATCACGTATTACAAGTCAACTTGTGGCATCGGATGTCATTGGCATCTGTATTGGGCCGATGTCATGATCTGTCATTTGCTTGGTAAAAGGGACATGAAATACAGATCATGCCCTACCTTGCTAGGATCTTATCGATGAGATGACGCTGGTTCACTAGCAAGTCAGGAGAAAGACAAAGGAGACCAATGAGCGGGCGGATCTCTTAAAATGAAACCATGACTGTTTCATCCCTACCTTCGACTCGCTCCTCATTGCTTGTATGATCCAGTGCAAAGGCACGCAAATCGTCCAGGGTCGAGTTCTTTGTAGCCATTGCGATGTGATGTGAATGTATCTTGTGCAGTGGTCGGGTGAGTATGCAATAGGAGAGGTGTCGTTGAAGAGAGATGTGCTTGTGTGGTGGGCATGACAAAGAATGAGAAAGATGAAGGCGAAGCTGATCCGGAGGAAGGTTGGAAGGAAAGCATAATGTGACTGACAGGGCAATGAGATGGTTACACTGGCTGATCTCCCTGACATCAACACCCCCTGTCCCACCATAAATGTCCCTTACATATCTCTTCGCCTCGGTCATTCGAAAGGCAGGATTAGCGACAGCTATATCCTCGAGCCATGGCCGACCTGTCGTTTAACAAGGACAGGCCTTCATACACTTCGATTGCGGTTACTACAGCAAACAGGCGAAGATAATGGCAACTCAGGAAGCTTGTATCTCTGTAAGAGCAAGGAGAGGATATGATGGAAGGCCCTTCACTTCAAGGCTTGGATGGTATATGCACTATGATGTAGCTGTGTGCGGCAGCACCCTCAACAACGACGGTGGAGAATCACCTGATACGAATGAGTCCCTCTCCTCCGAAAGCCACTTAACTGTCTCCCTCGGATCTCCTCCTTGGAATTATACCACTCGGCCACTCGGCGCACTCTCACTTTGCAAATCACCCCCGAATTGACCTCAGCTTTCCTTCTCTCATCCTTCCCGTCGTCAACTTCAACGAAGGTACAAGGCTGTCCGGACTAAAACAAAGTGCTCCAAGTTTCTCGAGCCCCTTCGACGAAGGAGATCGATCACACTCGCCATCAAGTCAACAAGTGAATAACAGCGCTGATTCGGATCCTATCCATCACTGCCACCCGTCAATCACCATATATATCAAGCACATGAACATGGATAACTCATCACATGGCCCCCTCGAGTTCTTCAACCGTCCTGAGCGACATGACATGCTCCAGCTAGGTCAACTCAATGTACCTTGGTACTTTGGCGTTAGATCCTAGCCAAGTGACCTAAAACATACAACCTTCCTGAGAATCAAGGTGTGGTCATTTAACGTTGACGTGGTCGCCGGAACGCGTTCATGCCAGGTGTGTGAAGTGACACAATCGAATTGTACTTGCCAGGCTTTGTCAGCATTGACATCTTCCAACAGTTCGTTGACCTGGTTTGCCTCTGAAGTACGAACAAGCCTTGGCCACAACGTTTCGTTGATACTGACATAAGTCAATTTGAAGACCTAAAAGCGTGCTCATTGTGCTCATTGATTTATATTTTCAGTAGAACGAGTGGAGTTCCCTTGCAGACACCACAATTGCTCCTCTCGCCTCATCGCTTACGCTGGAGGTAAGCTGGGTTTTACCTCACCACCTCCCATTTCCCCGCCTGCCTAACCCCTGGGTGATAGCAAAGGCAAGTCAATTGAGATGCTGTTGAATGAGGGTGTTACGACAGATCAAAGAGCCATGAGGCCTAATCACATACGGATCAGGGCTTCAAAGCCCCTCTTCCTCCGAGGGTCATATACTCCTTGAAGATTTTGCATGTGCATAATGACAAACCGGGTCATTGATTGGTCAAGGGAGGGCACGCCCGATTGTCATGTGCACCCAATGGCAGAACACCATCACACAAACGCTTTTAGATATCGGTTTGTCGCTCGCAAGAAAGAGTGTAGAAGTCGCCTTCAAGAATGTAGGTGGAGCGGGCTCCTGCACAGTAAATGCATACTTTAATAATAGAAAGTTATCTCCGGCAACCGTTCGGAATCTCATAGCTCTTGATCCGCGCGGGGTTCAAACATTGAGAGGCCAAGAGGATGCCTCAACATCACCTTGCCCCCTTTCTCTACATGTTCTGTCAACAAATCTTTCCCGCTTTTGTCTTTGTTTTTCCACTGGCACACCTCCTCGCTGTCTCTTCGCTTTCTCTTCGCTTTCTCTTCGCTTTCTCCTCGCTTTCTCCTCGCTTTCATACACCACGGCATACCAACGATCAAAATACCCGGTACGAGAATAACTAGTAGCCTAGCAAGACTGTCATTACCTTCTTTCCTGTGTTGCTACCACTGGAAAGACTACGACAAAGTGAGGACGGCTATTTGATGAGTACTCACTCTTGCCTGTTTCTTGTGGGACAGGCTTAACAAGACGATCAAAGTAGGATACAAAAATATCCATGGTTCTGCTCTCTTTCGCACAGCCTTTTCTGGGTTTGAACCAGCTTCTTATCCGTTACGTCCTAATAGAGTTGGTACAACAATGTGTGTCGGTCTCACGGAACAGGAAATACTAGGAACACTGGAAAATGCAAAGGATCGCTTTCACAAATACACGAAGCTGGTAGTCAACCTCACTGCGGCACAATGTGACAAAGCGTTGAGCGATGCAATCTTCACACTCCATCGATTAAAAAAAAAGGGACAGATGGCTCTCAAGAAAGATCCGACCTTGAAGGATAAAATTGACACAACTTACAACAAGCTCAAGGAATTGCAACGCTTGGGACCTGAAAAGGTACAACTGACCCTCCAGTTCGCTGAAGAATGGAGGTATGTGGATTAGGTTGTCGCAAGTCAATTGAACGTCGCCTGTGCACTCATGTTATGCTCAACCAACTTACACAACTTCTACCCTTAGGAGTGGACAGTTCCCTAACAACATAAGATCACATATGCCTGATCCAATACCACTTCTCCAGGGAAGGATACAATCACTTGCCCTCAGAAGAGGCAGCGCGTCGAGATCCAGTAGAGATAGTTGGGATATTCCTAGGCAAATATACCAGGTCCCGTCAAGATCCAGCGGAATAAGTGTTCAATCTGCCGGTAGCTCTCCTAGATCCAGTCAGACAAACCTGAGTGTCCCTTGCGTAATACAGTCAGCCAACGACAGCTCGACTATTCCTAGGTTGATACAGCCCAACAACGCAACAAGACCCACCGGGGCTAAGATGGTCATTCCCCCCGAGTTCTCTGAATTAGTACGGCAGTCGTGACCCCTCTCGGGAAACACCCTACAATGTGTTCAGATAGCAGACCATCTACGGAGATGCATGGTGTGTGGTTTTGCGGAAGTGCAAAGAAGGGAATTAAACAAACATCTGTTGTTTCGATTGGGGTTTTCCGGCTTACCGCTTTATTAACGAGAACGCACACTTTCATGCAGTTTTGTGTTGTGGTCGCCAACTCCCTCATACCCCGTATTCTCGATACGATTTGCATCCTGACTAGCGCATGAGATCTTCCACCTAATGTCGTTGGTACAGCTTAAGAAAACGAGACAGTGTCCTGGCATTCGAAAGGCTGTTGGGGCCATTGCCATGCCCTATTCTTTCGACGACCTGCAACCGAGTCCAAGAGTATAAAGCATGGCGTGAAAGCAATTTGTTGTCAATCTCCTTGTGATGTGTTATGGTTAGTATCCTGGAAGGCCCCTGTCAGAAATGGACCAACATCCTGTTGGTAAAGAAGATGCCGTTTACCTCTAGACAGGATGGCTTTTGGAGCTGGTAGTCTTCAGGTTGTGTTGCGGTTTGCCCATGAGAATCCGACGTGAGGTGTCCAGCGATGCAAAGCTGTCTTATTTCGCAGTCGACTCTGCTGACCCTGTTCTCTATGGTCCTGTGCTGCTGCTGTCGATGATGGTCAAGTGAGGTGAGAGCTGATCAACAGTCAACCGAAGACCTAGCCCTTGCAGTGCCGCTCGAGAGGGCATACGATTCAAGGGTTTCCTCCTCCCCCACGTGGTTTCTGGGGCCTCGGTGTTGGTCGGAGTAGTGTGGACAGGTTGGGGGGAAGAGAAAAGGGTGCGTGGGGTGCAGGGTGAAAATAGAGCCAGCACAAACACGACTTGTATGCTCCAATGATCCGCTTGTCCATTAAGACGACTCCTCCTTCTTGCTAATATCCAACAACGGAACTCAATAGGTGGGTAATAGCAACAGACATACTCATTGATGGCCTGTGTCTTTATCAGCACATCCAAACAACTTGCTAATTGTCCTACGAGTCGCCCTTCTCATTGTCCTGCTGCTCTGGCTGCGTCTGGGGTAGTGGTTGATGTGGGTGAGATGGTGCCTCTCGGGAGTTGGATGGAAAAAGAGTTCCGAGGGACTTTCTGTTCCATGGCTGCTGGGGTCCGGACACGATGCTCGCCCTGAGTCTTCCTTAACCGGTTGTCCGGTTCACCAATGGCCTCACGCTACCTCCGCACACCTTACGATTGCCCTGTTGCGCCAGAGATCTCCTCGTCACCAAAGGCCTGCCACTTGAGGACGGACTCATCTCTGCAAACAGTGGGTCATAAAAAAAGATCTCCCACTACTGTTCTGAGTAACACGTCCGATGGTGTCCAGAATGCTGCTCGATACTAGAAAGTGAGAAGCAAGTGTGAAATAGAGCGATGAGCAACCGAGTCTTGGCATACGAGGTTTGATCAGAATGATCACGGCTCGTTCGGCCCTACCTTCAGATTCAGTGCAAGTGGGGCGCAACGCGTCCAGGGCTGGGTTCGTTGGTGTCATAGCGACATGATGCGAACGCGGGTGCAGTGATAGTGGCAAGTGTAGGAGAAAGGAAAAAGACAGAAACGCGAGGGGGACGGAATAAAGACCAAGCATGCGGCTGACCACCTCAGTGAAAGCCAAGCAGCAGAGGTCGCCGCTACTCCTTTTCTTATTGGTGCATTCACAAGTGCCCAGGTCAGCACAATGACCTTTTTTGTTCCCACCCTTTTCCTCCCCAACAGTGCAACCGCTCCTTCGCTTTCTTCTTCCCTTTCTCTCTTCCCTCTCTCTCTCTCACCACACACCAATCCTCACTCACTCCCCCCCTCCTCCCCCAAATCCAGTCGAGCGAACATTCGGCACGGAACAGCGCTGTTATTGTTGCCCTCTCTCCAACTCTGACTTTGTTGTTGTTGCCGTTGGGAGCGACCCACATCGCAATAACATGGGCAACTTGAATCCCCATCGACAACGTGCAGTTGCCCTCAAGTTTCAACTCTGGGTCTGGATCTCATCACCACAACCAAGGGGGGCTGGCGATCCCGCACTTCCTTGAAGAGCGTGCCAATCATACACCAGTGCTCCAGAAACAGGTACTCTCCTACATCCACCTTTTGAAGGCGGATGAGAAATGGCCCACAGCAGCTTTCAACGCGAAAGTGATCCTGGAAAAAGCTGTTGTACATCTGCTAACCATCGTGCCATTGCAAAACATTCAATAACATCCTGTGGCGAATTGCTCATCGTATGCCCAGCCTAACAAAGTTGCAGGACGACCGCAAAGTACGACAGATCAACGGCTATAAGTCATTCTATGGTCAAGGAACGCAACCCGGTAGCGATCCGTTTGAGGCCCCATGAAGACAACAGGATGTTGTAGCGATATCAAAAGAAAGGTACTAGCAACCAGGTTTGGATGCGTATTGCGTTGCATAAGCTTCAATAAAAAAGTACGGCAGCACTATCATCAGGCCTTGCTGATCCATACACTTATCCTTCGGTTCTCCTCGTGTTCTCGTCGCTGCCTCGGGCACCTTTCTAGCCTATTGCAAAACGTTCGTCGAGGAGATCGGTCCAAGGTATGCACCAGGCAAAACGCCGTTGCGAGTTGCACCCCTCAGATGTGTCAAGAACTTCTTAGGACCGACGCCTGATAGGGAACGGGAGATGCACCCCATTCGCCAATCAAAAATTCGCCATCATCACCGCACAGCCTGAGGAAAGAGCCATTGCGAAAAAACAGGTGTTCATGATCTCGTAGTTCTTGATAGAACCGGCAGCGCATGCTTCCAAACAGGTGCGTCGTCGCTCGGCATCCATTGTCCACCCCTGCATCATTGGCCTTTGCCTAATCAATGGGGCTGCAGGTCCAGTACGGCAGCACCTCTTGGATGAGCAATAGGATGGTTACACGGACTTTTCTCCCGCGGCACACGCCCCTTGCATCTTGTTCTTTTCTTCCCCCTGATCACACAATTTTTCTTTTCTTCCCTCGTTCCGACATCTCTCTACCGCTCCTCCACACCCTCCTTTCCCCCCTCTTCGCCCTCCCTCCTTTTCACCGTCCCCTCCGTTGTTCACCGCTCGACACACCAACGACGCTGATCCTGTCGAGATATCACCGCTTGGTAAGCAGACAATAGTGCTATCCCTCCCTCTGTCGTGTCAATACGTCAAAAGCCATGGGAAAGACTATGCCGGAAGACAACAGCAAAGTCAGCGTGGTACCGCACGGATTACTAGCAGTTTGATAGTTCCTCGCTCTTACCTGCCTCTTCTTGTGCGCGAACAGGCTTAGCAAACGGAGACAGAGAAGGGACTTCGTTTAAGCTCCTCCCCTTTGACTGAGGCAAGTGCTCATGGCACGCACTTTTACGCATTTTTAGGGCTCCACTGGTATGATCTTATATCTTACCTTGCTCCATTCTCTCAGAGGAGATAGAGAACCAGTGAACTATGGGGAATTGCACCAGCCTCTCGATTGAGGATGCACTGAATATCGTGGACGACTACCTGAAAGCCAATGACTGTGACAGTGCTGCAACTGCACTCGCACAAGTGGAAGAGAATAGTGAACGGGCTCTCAAGGATCAGGGTTTGAGAATCGCTTCTGCTTACCACGCCCTCGGGAATCTGCAAAAACAGTTGGGGCGACCTCAGAATGAAGTAGACTCCAGCTTTGAACTTGCGAAAAGATGGGGGTAAGCAACAACTCGTTGGGCAATCATCAGTGTCAGATTGAGAGATGCTCGGTCGACTTACATGTAACCATTTATTCCTATCAGCTTTGTGCCTTCCGTCAACGATACAAAGGAAACCACTCAAGCCTTGAGTGTTCATGCTACGACCTCTGGACCCAGTGAGAGGGAAGATAATGGATCCCCAAGCACTGCACCAATTCCTCCGGGGGAGCACCCTTCCACTGGCACTACCCTACCTCCAACAGACACGCTGGCGATGGAAGACGCCCTTCACGAGCCAAACACCGAAATGGAGACTCTCTACCAGAAACCTCAGGATGTTGAACCTAATCAATGCCTCCAGGATGTCACCTCACATGAATTAACGTCACCGATCCTCTCCAACCATGGTCAGGACGGACCTGGTACTGAAACGCGTGTGGGGCAGCTGAAAACCGATCGATTAATGGATCCTGGGGACGTTGAGTATACCCCTTTCCAAGCCAAGCCAAGGTTAGGAGCAGCTGATGGCCCGGAGCGTCTATTGACTGAAATGGTCGATGAGTTCTTGGACGACTCACAGAAGAAAGTTTTCCTGTTGACTGGAGCCCCTGGTGCAGGGAAATCAGCTTTCTGCCGTTGGCTCGAGCTCCGACTGTGGCACAAGTACGAGTCCGAGGAAGATCAAATCCCCCTCTACATCAACTTGACTGATATCAACGAACCTGAAGACGACATGACCGCTAAACGGCTGCAGGATGCCGGGTTCACTGATCCTCAGATCCGTGAACTGAAGCAATACCGCAAATTCGTTTTGATTTGCGATGGATACGATAGGAATATCCATTCCAAAAACCTGTACACGAGTAATCGCCTGAACCAGCCTAAAGAATGGAAAGCTCAAATGGTCATCAGTTGCTGTAACAGCCACCTTGAGGACAACTATCTCAATCGCTTCCATCCAGGGAACCCTGAGACGGATTCATCATTGCTCCAAGAAGCGGTGATAACAC
>Ga0247824_10000442_pt1 | contig 20265 bp, 12 predicted proteins | sample 13C_PalmiticAcid_FD_194412 | JGI IMG/M metagenome (GOLD analysis project Ga0247824, IMG submission 194412) | Soil microbial communities from agricultural site in Penn Yan, New York, United States - 13C_PalmiticAcid_Day48 | ecosystem: Environmental > Terrestrial > Soil > Agricultural land...
CCGCTGCTGCTGGTGTTGGTGGTGGTGGGGGTGGCCGTGCGGCGGCGGCGTCGAGACGTCTTCGCTGTCCGTGTGCGGCGGGGTGGTCGCGGCGACGGCCAGGTCGCCGTCGGCGTCCGTCACGAACGCGTGCGCCGTGTGGCCGAATATGCTGACGGACGCCGGGTTGAGGAAGGTTCTCGCGCCCGCGTCCGGCGGGGGTGTAGAGGGCCGCTCGTGCAGGGCGCCGCCGGGGCTGCCGCCCTGCGGCGCGAGGTTGAGGGCGGGGGCCAGGACGCGGTTGAGCATCTTGCCCGAGCGCAAGCCCGCCGGGTGGAGAGGTGGCTGGGGTTGGGGCGGTGGTTGTTGTTGTTGCGGGGGCTGTTGGGCGAGCATGCCCTTGCGGAGGAGGGCGTCGAGGAAGCCGGTGGCGAAGTCGGCGGCCGCGTAGATGTTGCGGAGGTTGCTCATGACGACGAGGCATTCCCTGAGGCCCAGGATGGCCTTGGCGCGGGTCTCGGCGTCTGGGCTCTTGGTGTCGAGCATGTGCACAATCATGGCCGGGAGGATGACGGTCACGCCCGTGGTCGGGAGGTACCGCTCGAGGCCGTGACGGCGCATCTCGGCGGCCATGCGTGTGATGTGCTCGGCCGCCTCGCGCACCCGCTGCCGCGCTGTTTCCTGGACCTCGACCGGGGTGGTGGGGCCTTCGGTGGCTGACGAGGGCAGGAAGAGGGGCCGGTGCAGGGCCGAGATGGTGGTGTGGTAGATCATGTGCAAGAGGTTGCGTTGGACCGCCAGCGCCCTGTTCGCATCGGCGAGGGGCGTCCCGTCGAGGGGTCGGTGCTGGCAGCTCTCGGGCAGGCCGGCAAACCAGTCGCGCAGCTCCTGGTCGACGCTCTCAACCTCCTCCATGTTCTCCGGGTTCTTGTTGGGGAGCAGCATGTGGGTGCTGTTGGTGGTGTGCTCGGGACGCATGCCGCTGCGGCTGAGCACCGAGTACTGGACCTTGAGCATGTCGCCGATGAGCATGCAGAGCTTGGCCTTCTCGATGCACATGACGGCGAGCTGCCGCTGCGCCTCGACATCGCGGACCAAGGCGCACTCGAGGCCTAGCAGCTGATTGTCCTCGGGAAGCACCTCGATCTCGAAGTCGTCCTCGGTCAGCTCGGGCACGTCGAAGTCTTCGCCCTTGATCCGGGTCGGCCGCCGCATGCCGAGCGCGACGAGGCGGTCGCGCATGAGGCAGGACCACCACACGCGCTTCCACAGCTTCTGCTTCCGCGGGATCATGGGCGTCTTCGCCGGGTCGCGGTGGAGGCCGATCGTGTGGGCGAGTGAGATGGCGACGCCCATCCAGTGCCAGGTGTCCTTCTGGTCGTCGGGCGTCTCGTACCAGTACGTCATGAGCAACAAGCCTTGAACCAGGATCAGGCGGTCCGTCTCGTAGTCGAAGTCATAGAGAAGCTAACATTCACAGAGTCAGGAACACACGCCGCTTCTTCAGCGCTGAGCGGGGGTCATGCAACTCACTCTTGACCTCGAGAAGAAGCTCCTCCGCGCATCCCTGCGGCTGCCGTAGCCCGCATCCTTCAGAAGGGTCTCGTCCACAAACGCCGTGGCCGAGAACATGACGGCATGGTACAAGAACAGGCTGACCTTGCCCGAGGCCCCGGTGCGGTCGTTGACCACCTGGAGGAACTCATTGAGTTCCAGGAGCGGCATGTACGGGTGCACATACTCGACGTAGGCGGCGAGCAGGGCATTTTGCAGACGCAGGGGCGGCAAAGTAAAGACGTGCTTTTGGACGAGATACTGCCTGTCCTCGGCGAGGATGCGGTCCGGGATGGGCTTGATGAAGGCGGGCCACTCGTTGACCTGCTCGAGCGCCGTCCTGAGCAGCGGGTGCAGCAGGCCGGGGGAGCCGCTCGGGAGCCCGGGGGTCACCGGAGGGAAGCCGCTCAGGGCGGCCGAAGCGGTGGGTGAGGGTGTGCCGAATCCACCAGTGGGTTCGAGTTGTTGGTCTGTCAGATGCCAAAGTCAGACACGAGGCTCTCTTCACAAGCAAAACGCGGTGTGTTTTTTTTCCTCCTTCTTCCTCCCCTGCCCTTCCCTGACTGGACCTGCTCCCGTCTGGCATGTGATTCCGTGGCGGGGTGGGTCACGCGGAGGAGGCAGGGGGGTGTGTGACACTGGGTTTGAAGGGGGGGTTTTGATTTGGGGGCTCCAGCTTACACAAGAGGCGACCGGCGGGCTGTGCGCCGTTGACTCCATTAACCCCGTTCAGGGGGAGGGAGAAGGTTCCATTCGGGCCAAATGCTGGCTTGGACAGATTGGCCGTGATGATTGGGGGAGCGGCGCCGATGCTCTTTGTGCGCAGTGCCTCGGCAGTTCCAGCCCGTGCCCCCACTGATGCTGGCCCGCAGTTGTAGGGGAGGTTCTTTCTGGAAGGCGCAGGCGGCAGGGGTGCCAAAACGTTAGCCATTTCTGTTCCATGTCCTCGCAGCAGCAACAGCAACAGCAGCTGCCGTAGCGTCGCTCTTGCAACTGAAAATGACGCAATCTGGTTGATTGAAGCAGAGAGCGGCAGCAGGAACGGGGCAAGCTCCGTTCCCGTCCTCGCGGGAAATGCTTGCGAGTTCGGAGGGTGCGCCAATTGCCTTGCTTCGCTCTCGCTCACCAAAGGAGTGTGCAACGTGACTTACTTGCGCCTGCGACTCTCCTGGACGATGCATTCCACATCGTCCCACCTGCAGTTGCCGCACGGGGCACCCTCAACCACATCGCACCGCACTTTGCGCGCTCGACACGACACGCAGGCCCGGGCCGCTCGCCGCTTTGTGACTTTGCCTTCTGCGGCTATCGATCCCCGCTTCTTTGGCGACGCTGCCGTCTCGGCCGTTGATGATGGTGCCGGAGGGGGCGACATGGAGCTGGCCGGGCCCGAGGACGACCGGGGTGAGGGTGTGTCTCCGTTGTCTGACATTGTGAAGAAAATTGCAGGTCAAAGACCTTGTCGTCTAGTGGTTTTCCAGATTGATTGAGGCCGAGGCCCAGATCGAGACTCCGTTGGGGATCCCAGTGGTGTCGTGGTTCGGCTCGTGAGCTTTGCTCCTGTCGGCTGGTGACGTGTAAGAGAAGTCGGGGTGTAAGACGGCTCCTGAGCGTAGCTTGGGTGTGAGAAGTTTCGGTGGCGGTCCAATGGGGAAGGGAGTGCTGTGTGAGGGATATCTGTTGGCAGAAGGTATTCAGATGAAGGTATCTCTGGAATGAAGTCAAAAATACAAAACAACTTCAAGATGTAACAGGACTGATGATGTGGCAAGAGGCGGCGGGCACGAGTTCGCGGTGGGGGGGAGGGGACCAAGTATTATATCGAGCCATGGGGAATTCCCCAGACCGTCACAAGTCGCGACTGCGATACGTACCTCTCTGTACCGCAGCGTTAGGATGGAGCCCGGGGGACGGTCACCTCAATGGCCAAGCCAGGGGGAGGCATGGATGACATGGATGTCCCGTTCAGGTAACGTGGGGACTCCAGATGAGCCACAGACAAAACAGCAACGCACACGTCGAGCAGCATCGAGTCCATTCCCCAGTGGCGAGGAAGTCGGGGACCGCCCAGCGGGAAAGCCATGGCGCATGAAACAGCACGGAGAGGGCTAGCTTCTCCTTCTTGACTGTGTCTTACACAGAAGTGCCTGAAGCATGTCTTACAATCACCATCATGCTCGACTTTGAGTGTGCCCAGCCTCGGATTGCACACTGTGCACAGCAAAAATTCAAGGTTGTGCAGCCCTGTCAAGTTGGAGCAACGACACCAAAGACGGCAAGGACACCTTGGACACCCTCGAGGACACCCTGGACACGAGCCCAGCCCCGCCAAGAAGCCCTCACAAGAAACGGCATCACGAGGGTTGCCAACGGGGGCACAGCCGAACGATGGAGACAACGTTTTCCCTTGCTCTTGGCCAGGAGCAAAAGAATGCATCCCGTCACCTGGGGCCTGGAGCCGTCCCGAATCGAGCCCTTCACCCGACCCCGGCCCCGGAGACGGGACCCACCGCACTTGCAGCGCGCGCCTGCAGAAACAAGCGAATGGCTCGACGAGCTGCTGCCAGGCAGTTCCCCAATGCTGTCATTTCTCGCGAGCCCCGCACCCCTGGAGCCCCTTCCAGCCTGCTCCACACCTTCATCAGAACCGCCCCATTCCTCTTCCCGCCAAGCGGCTTGTGGAGAAGCCAATCAAGGACAAGAGGGCGCTGGTTCATGGGCCCACCGCCGCAGCTCGCTGGATCGCCGAGCCCGCGACCACACGTGCAAATCCCGCCGTCGCGACCCGACCCCAGTTGAACCCCGTTGAGCCCAGTTTATTAACCCCATTGAGAGTCAGGGGTTGGGCGTTGGAGGCGATGATCGGTCAAGGACGGGGCGCGCCCGGTCAGCAAGTGTCTGCGCTTGCTCACCTTGGAACCCTGGCTGCAAGAGGTGTGCTTTGGATTCCGTAACCCATGGGGGATCGGCGAACGGAGCAGGGTGCTCGACAGGAATTCCGTAACCTCCGTGGCGCGACACGCGACCACATGTGAAGAGGCCGAACAGGGGAACGAGCCGAGACCAAGCAACTGAACGTGATGGAAGTTGCCGCTGTCCGTCATCGGGGCATCAATAAAAAAACGGACATCCCAAAACATCAAGGGCGCGTGCGCAAGTATTGTAGGCAGGTTGGGGCGTGTACATGGTATCTATGTAGGATTTAAAAGGCAAGCCCGGCAGATGCCCTCGGTGGGCATTTTGTTGAGGTGTGCTGGTTCCTTTTGCGGCGAAAGGCGAAATGGCGAATCACAGCCCGGCCGTTGGTCCGGACTGAAGAACCGCAGCGTGCCCTCCAAACACCTCCCCTTGAGCCGGGGCTGAGCCGATGCAGTCGCAGCCAGCAGTGGCCCTCCTCAGCCTTCAAAGTTCACCTTGTTGACCAGTCTCTGAGCAATGCTGCATCGGCGCCGTTTAATAACGTTACGTGCACAGAAACTGTGCAACAAAAACAAAAACAGGAAGGGGTCGGCAGGAATCGGAGCTGGTGCCAGGGATCAATCAAGATGGCACCTTCCTGGCTTGTTCTTCAACCATTGCTCTTCGGGGTTAGTTTTCCCGTTTGCCGCGGCCCCAGGGCTTTTCTTGGCCCGGCCGGCGTTAACACTCGGCACTCACGCAAATTCAACAACACGCCTTCGCGAGCATCGGCCTCCTGTCCAGGGCCAAGACCAAGAAGGGGGCGCAAGCCATCGTATTATGCTTTATCGAACCATCGCCATGGTCAATGCTTCAATTCCACTGAAAACAAAACCTCTTTCTGCTCGCCGATCTCGTCGCAAACCAGTTCGATTTTCGAGTCAGTCTGGATCGCCCTCGGCCTCAAGTGGGGCAGGTTCGAGAAAGGTCAAACTGTCCAGGGTTTCCACTCTTCACTTCAACTCCACCCTCTAGCTCGTCCGCCTGTGCCGACCTGCATTGTGCAGAGCTCGTCATCCACTGACATGACCAGGGGACCTGTCTGTGTTTGGATTTAACTTATTGCACTGTACACGCTCTCGATTGAACTAACGTCAACAGGACTGAGAAGGTCTTGAGGCGTTTATGCAGCTGAGGTACCTTCGCGACTTGCAGGACGCGAACGCCCGAGGCTACTCTCTTGGCCGTTTCGTACTTCAAGTCTGTCCCAGCTTTCCAGGTTGTTCTTCGCTCAACTCACCGCCCAGTCATCGGCAGACGCACGGAGAGTTCCGCAACTGTGTCAACATTCACCCAGGCAGTGGACCACAACTCCAGTCCAGTCCAATGGTCAGAAACAAATAACAATCATCACGAAACTTCCCCGCCATAACCCACAAAAAAAACCACAGAACCCCACAGCCGACCCCTCTCTCCGCACCACGACTCCCACCGCCACCCCGCTACTGCCCCTCAAACCCCAGAGCGCGTCCTTGGCTCACAAGGCGGACGCCAGCCAGCTCCGTCCTTTCCCGGTCGTCGGGATCGGGAGTTGGGGCGCCCGCCCTGGGATTGGCCAGGCCGGAGTTACCACCATCATTAGGGCGGCCGTGCTATGGATTGTGCATGATCCTCTGGCCTAGCTGAAGGGGGTAAGCCAAGAGGACGCCATCGTCTTATTTTTGCACCAATATTGCGCGCTGGTTTACACGACATGGAGGCTGCTGATTTCACAGCTGCTGGGCATGCTGTCGTGGCGAAGGATCGGATAGGGAGCAGGAAAGGGGAGGGCGGCAATTGGTGGCTTATGGGGGCGCTGGACCGTCTCAAAGTGGTTGCCGCCTTCAGCATCAGGTGCTTATCAGGTATCGTCTCGCGTTTACTGTCTACACGTAGGACAGAGTGCTTTGGATGGGGTACGGATAGCATATCGATGAAAGTCTCTGGACGTCACGCGGACTGTCCCCTGGAGAATCAAGTCAACACACGTGCCCGCCCAGCGAGAGCCACTCTGACGTTACGGAAAGAAACGGCCGACCCCAGACCAGCTGCGAGGGATGGGGTTGTGGATTGTTCCGTCCATTTCTCAAGAAGCACTCAGTTGGGTTTGGGCCGCTCTTGGCGTGCAGACGCAATCAGGATTTTTTTCTGGATTATTTTGCGAATGCTGTGTGGTATTTACCACCATCCACACAACGCGGCCCATCCATCGTGCGTAAACCTCGGCCTGGCTCACGACTTAGCCCACAGCGCGCCAAGATCTCCCAAGTCCGGATAGGCCTCCCACCCAAGCCAATGCAGCAGGGTGGAGTCTGCCATGGCCAAGTGCCGCGGCTTGCGGAGTCGCTCTGGCTATCCCGGGCTTCGAAGGGACAAGGAAAGGGTTGGGAGTCAAGTCGTTGGGCCAGGGCCGCCAGGCAGAGGAGGAAGGTTTTCAGCTTCGTCCGTTGGTCTTTGAGCTAGTTAATTTGAGTGCAGGCTTGCGTGAATGCCGGACATCCGCTCACAACCACAACCCGGCCCCTGGCCCCCTGAGCGAAATCCGGGGCAGCGTTGTGGTGCCTGGATCCATCATCAAGGAAGTTGCCGTCTGCCCGCGTGGCCCCGTACAGTTGGGAGCCCTGATGGAGACCTGGAGATGAGACACCTCCCACCCCGCAAGCCCCGAATCTCGATCTGGGTTCGCAGCTAGTTGGTTCTAGATCCCTCGCAGGAGGGGGGCACGCCTCCGGCACTCGACAGCGCGGGGTGGAGGGCATCAATGATTTTCCGCCGCCATGGCATGACATGGAACGGGGCTGAGGCTCAACTGGGCTTGGGGCGGCCGGAGTACACTCCGTCTGGATTCTGGGGTCGGTCGTCAACTGCTAGACACGAGCAAGCAGGAGCAAGGGAGCCTCGTTTGACACTGTGGGGATTTACACCGCCGTTCTGAATACAACCCCTCCTCCTCCTCTGGGATCCTACCAGAAGAAGAGGGGGAGGCGGTTCTTTAAACCCATCGGCTCAACCAGCCTTGATTGTCACGGCCGGGACGGGTAGCAGCGGTCCGAGTGACATCCCTCACCTGCCACCAACTACGTGTGTAGACGTGGCTCTCGAGGCTGCTGGCTCACAAACAAAGGCCACTCTGCCTGATTAGGGACCAGGGTGTTTCCTAATTCACTGCGTGTTGAGTTGGCCGACACACCAAGCAAAGGGAGCTCGGGTATGGGTCATGTCTCTTCTTGCAGCTGCAGAACACAGCAAGCCGTCTTCTTGGATAGGGTACTCAGGACTCTTCAAACAAACACCGAAATCGGCGAGAACGGGAGTGATAGTTGAGGGAATCACATCCCCACTGCTGACCAGATCAAAATAACGAACAAGGTAGACATGACATTGGACGAAGACCACGAGCAGTGACAAGGTCTACTGTGCACGACACAACCACCCTCCTGTCGGACTCCGAGACGGAACCCTCTGAGGAGGAGGTCGGTGCTGACGGAGTTACCGTAAAAGTGCCACATCTAGTAGGGACGGATGTTTAGACTACTTCGAGTAGCATGGCCCCAAGTAAAACGGCAGGTTTGTTTGTGTCCTTGACTGGTAACAGGGTCAGAGAGGTGGAGATGAGGTTAGCTATTCCACCTCACTGCTAACTCCGGCTTCCATCCTGAAAACCAAACCCCCTGCACGCCTTATTCCCGAGGGGAGGAGATCTGCCCGCCCCGGAGATGTCGCTTGTCTGTCGTGTTCAACGGCATCGTAGATGGATGGTAAAATCTGGGGGAGGTGAGAAACCCGATGGAGGCCGGTTATCCAAATTGGGGCTCGGCTGTTCTTGTGTGGGTTACGGTTATCCCGAATGGGCTTGGAAAACACAGGAGGTTTCGGTTATCCCAAAAAGGGCTTATGATTTCTTCGTGGTGCTTGTAAAGTCTATTTCGCTGTCTTGTTTTACCTTGTTTGGTTTCTCCTGCAGTGAGGTGGTGGTATCAGTTCGCTTTCTTCGGATTTGAGTGAGACGTTGAGGTCCAGTTCGATGTTGTGACTAGCCCCTGAGAGGACTGTGTGATTAGATCACACTTCGACTGCAGTGAGTCAACATGGACGCATCAACTAAGCCACGAGCGAGATGAGACAGGATTGTGAGACCCCCTCATCCGTCAAAAGAGCGTGAGATCGTTTTCGTTTCCTAATAAGCATGGACGGTACTTGTTGGATTCAGTCTCATCAAAACATGCATGTCTCCTCACAAATCAAATGCAGTAACTTGTATCCAATCTCATTAACAGCCTCCAGATATCCATCATATATACAACGAAATACCACCCTCAGTGATTACTCATCTCCCTCCCTACGCGGCCTTGGAGTAGACGCTCAGCCTGTTGCCATTGCCGCAGAACTCATTCGCGTTGCCCGCGCACGTCATCGAGCAGTCTGTCGCGGGCGCCTCCACGGACCCGGTGCCGAACGCGTTGCCGCAGTAGCACTCCCGGCCGTACTCGGCACCAAAGTACTGGTATCCCTCGCAGAACGCGGCGCAGCTCTCGAGCGTCAGGGTGTCGGCGGCGAAGCTCTCGGAGCTGAGCGCCCGCATGCCCGTGGCCTCGGTGACGCACTGGTAGAAGGTCCAGCCGGGGGCGACAGTGGCGGGCTGGGTCGGCCCGGTCTGGGGCTGCGACGCGTCCGTCTCGTACAGCTCAATGCGGTTGGGGCCGCCGCAGTACTGGAAGGGGTTGCCGGAGCAGGGCATGGAGCAGTCGGCGAGTGCGGCCTCGGTCGAGGTCGCGTGCAGCGTGTTGCCGCAGTAGCACTCGGCCGCGTACTCGGTGCCGAAGTACTTGTAGCCCTTGCAGAAGGCGGCGCAGTTCTCGATGGTCATGTTGTCGCCCGAGGCGTACTGCTTGGCCTCGAGGGCGCGCGCGCCGGTGCCTTCGGTCCAGCAGCCGGCGTGGGTGTAGGGCGAGACGCTCGGGACGTGGATGAGGGTGCCAGTTGGCGCGGCCACGGTGGTGGTGGTAACAGGGGCTAGAGAGAAATGTTAGACACATGATACAGGTACGGTACGTATAGGGTGGTTATGTCGTCTCACCTTGCGAGGACGGCGCAGCCGTGGTGGGCGCGTTCGTCAGCCTGTAGAGCTCCAGGCGGTTGCCGTTGCCGCAGTACTCATACGGATTGCCGCCGCAGACCATGCTGCAATCCGCGACAGGAGCCTCGACGCTGCCGGCTTCAAGGCCGTTACCACAGTAGCCTGTAGATATGTGTCAGCGTCATGCCATCTCAGGGGTTGCTAGGGGCCGGAGCCACTTACATTCGCGGCCGTACTCGGTACCGAAGTAGAGGAAGCCGTCGCAGTATGTCGCGCACGACTCCAGGGTCATGGCATCATCGGCGTATCCCTTGCCAGCGAGCGCCCTGCCGACGGTCGCCTCAGTCTGGCACCCGACAAATGTGTAGGCGCCCACGGTAGGCTTGATAGCAAGGGTTGCCGTGGGAGTGGGCGTGGCAGACGAGGTGCGAGTGGCAGTGGTCGAGTACAGCTCGAGGCGGTTTCCGTTGCCGCAGAACTCGGTCGGGTCGCCGCCGCAGACCATGTTGCAGTCCCCAGCGGGGGCCTCGGTGCTGCTCGAGTGGAGGCTGTTGCCGCAGTAGCATTCCCTGCCGTACTCGGTGGCCCAGTAGTCGAATCCCGTGCAGTTGGCCATGCAAGACTCAAGCGTCATCTCATCGTACGCGAACGCAGCGCCGCTGAGCGCCCGCACACCCGTGCCCTCGGTGTAGCAGTTGACAAACACATAGCCACCGACGACAGGCTTGATGGCCGGAGTGGGAGCGGCGGTGGTAGTGGCAGGAACGCTGGAAGAGACCGGAACGGATGTCGACGACGGCGGGGCAATGCTGGAGGTAGTAACAGCACCACAGGTTGCGCCGCCGGCGAACTCGGCGCAGGTACCGCCCAGATCGCTGGCCTTGTTGAAGTCGTCGGTGTAGGTGGTGGCGCCCGAGCCGGCGGTGATGCTGACTCTGGCATTGTAGCTCAGGCCGCCGGGGATGGTGAAGCTGGCTTCATAGAATGTATACTGGCCAACACAGGCACCCTTGGTCATCGCGACGGTAGCCGCGTTCAGGGCCGGGACAGGGTTGCCGTCGGGGGTGTTGCGGGGAGTCAGATACGAAACCCCGAGGTTCACCGGGAGGTCGACAATGTCATTGCGGACCTGTCACGCTGTCAATATCGCGCCGCTAGACAAGATCGTGAGATGGAACTTACGAGGGCGGCAACCGTGAGAGACCCGGAGCCCTGGAGCAGGCAGCTCTGGGTCTTTTGCAGCACAACAGCATCCGACATCGGGTAGGTGTTGCCGTTGTTGTCGAATGTCTGGCTCGACCCGTCCGCGAGGTTCATCACAAGGGTGAACGATGAGATACCAGCGGCCGCGGGAATCGTCGCTTGGATGGGGAAGAACTAGTGCCGTTAGTGCCAGCGTGCCATGGAGTTCGGAAAGGTGCTACATACGGCAAAGGAGTCGTCAAACCCGGTAGCAACACCCTGCAGAGTGGCCGTGGTGGAGCAAGTGGCAGACGAGCCGCAGCTGTTCCCGCCGTTCCGGTCCTTCCAGGTGAGAACAATGTTCGTGATGGAGCTCGCGGGCAGCGAGGTAGTCCGGACTCGGATGGAGCCACTCAAAGCGAAGGTGGTGCCGCCCGAGTTCAGCGTCAGCTGCATGCCGACCGGCTTGACGGCATAAGGGACGATGGGATCCGTGAGGGTGACACCGCTGGGGACAACATCGATCATCTTCTGGAGCACGGTCTGGCAGGTGTTGCGGAAGGCGGTGGCATCAACCATGGCGCGGATGGTGGCGTTTCCGTCGCTGTTAAAGACCTTGAAATCCGAGTTACGGCCAGCAGCAGCACCAGGTCCAGAGAAGGTACCGAGGGGGTTGGTCGTGGTGCCATCGACATATTCGGCGGCAACCTTGTTGTCGAAGGCGGCCCTGCTCGTGTCGAAGGGCATCTGCCCGACGGCGGCAGGGACAATCTGGGGGAACTCGGTGCTGTGGACGGAGCCGAGAGTATGGCCGCAGGCAACCATCTGGATCATCTCGGTTTGGGTGAAGCCCATGCGGTCAAACTGGTTCCTGAAGGTGGAAGCCGAGTTCTGAGGTTGGGGGACGCCAAAAAGGCCGGCCGCGACCGCATCCACGCGCCCCAATCGCAGCGGAATGACGGGGCCACCGCAGGAGCGGACCGAAGCGTAGACTCCAGCAGCGATCAAGTCGGCTATGGTCGACCGGGTCGTCAAGTAGTTGCCGTAGAACTGGAGGGTCGTGGCGTGGCCGGGACCCGTGTTCTCTCCGTTGTTGAGCTCAAACTGCAGCGAGCCGTCAACGCCGCCAACGCCAGAGAAGCGGTTGTGGGTTGACATATCACTAACTCCAGAGTTAGCATTCACTGCAGCACTGACGATCGCCGTCCAGACCAGCCCAACTCCCCCCGTCCCCCGATAGTTCCCCTGAAAGCACACAGCACGTACTGGAAACCCACGCGCAGCCACTCGCTCGCCGTGACACGGCCCGGGCCGGCAGCCTCGTTGTTGCAAGGCGTGATGATGTCGTTGAACAGACTCCCCTGGACGCCCTGGAGCTGGAAGACGATCTCCTCCATGTGGTCGGTGGCGGCGGGCCATGTGGGATCGGCCCTGCCGGTCTGTACCGCGAGGGACAGCAGACCGGCGTAGACAGACGCTCTCGTTTTCATGTTGGGCGAGGATTCAAAACATTAGATTAAAATAAGAATAGGCGTAAGAGCTGTAGAGATAGAGGGGCGACCTCGAGGGACCGAAACGAGTGGACGGGGGTCGCTGGCGGTCTGGGGAGCGAGTGATCCGAGCAATATCTACTTGACAAGTAGATGTGAACTCTGGAGCGGCAGACCGTCGGAGCGAGGCGAGCTGGTGAAGCCACGGGGGAAAGCGAGAGTGGAAGACCGCAACGGTCGGGGTCGGACAAGAAGGGGGGCTATCGCAGGTTGTTGCCAGACACGCGCATGATGGGCGCTGATGTGTTTTTTCATGATGGTCCCCCAGGGCTGGACCTCAGGTCTCGGCGTCTCTGGGCGTCCCTGGGCGCATGGGACGATGCGACCCCCCTTGCGTCCCTGACTCCCTGGCTCGGGCCTGGTTGCTCCCATTTTCGCACATCGCAGCAGGGGTCCCGGCTCGAGATTTCCAGGTCCAGGGAACGCCAAGCGCGTGTTTCCACCGAAAAGCAGTTCGTCTGATTGGCCTGCCCGCCAGCTTATCGATTCCGACTCAGCCGCAGCCCGTCCTTTCTGGGTGTCTTGGTCGTGGCCTGTGGACCCAGACTGCCTGTGCATTGGCAGAAACTCGCCTGAGCTTCTCACTATTGAACGCCGAGTGTTCTGGGCCTGCAGCTTTTGGGCCGAGCTGGGTAAGACAAGCCACGTCAACGGGGCTTCAACAGTCCGCTTTTTTCATTCCCAATCCAATGGTCGCCCCCATTTTTCAACCCGCCTTGAGCCCGCCTGCCGGGGATCCGGTGGAGGTCGGCGGGTGGATTGCAGCATGGCAAATGGAGATGGCAATTTGGCAACCACAGCGAGGCAACTGGCCGAGCTGCCCTGTGCCCTGTTGCTAGCCACAGCTCGTGTCTGCATGTTTTTGGCGTCGCAGTGCATTTGCTGTGCCACCAAAAAGAGGGGCCTCGAGGGGGGTCTCCCGGTTCCTTCGCTCCTCCCCGGTCGGCGGGCGATCTCCCCATGCCGCCGTCGCACCCGATCTTGGTTTCGAAGCCTTGGCGCCCATCCCAGGTCCCGATCCCACGTGGGAGGCGTCGCCATCGCCGTTCCCATGCCGGAGGTTCGGGGCTTTGATGCTTGAGACATGTGTTGCTCGAGACATTCAAGACATGTCTTGGGGTTCCGGCTCCTGATGCTGGATTCCAGAAGGCTGGGCGGAATGGAACCATGGTAACGTAACTTTCAGGTTCTACAGCTGCCGCAGTCCTGACTGTCGGAGGGTTCCTCGCGAGTGCCCCGGTGATGCAGAACGACAAATCCGCAGGATACTCCACTGCCGGCCCGGGTTGCCTTCCGTTGGGCTGGTTCCATGGTACCTACCGGGTACTCACTCTCGCTGCCTCCAGACTTCGGGCAGCCCTTTTTATACACAGCAGTTTCCTAATAGCGGACGCTTAGCCTAGAGACGTTTGGCCCGTTGGGATGCCCTTTTCTATTGTTGACAGCCAGCCACTTTGAATATTCGTCCGAGACCACTCTGGCCCAAAACACTCAAAATCTCCAAGCCATGATGGCTATTCCTGATTCTCAGCCTCGAACCACAAGACCGATGGGTCGCTTCATCATCTGCACAGCCGCCCTCTCTCGGTGCGAAGGATGACGACCAATGCTACACAATCTAAGACACGGACCAAACAAGTAGAAGAAGGGTGAGGCCATGACCATGCCCTTTTGACGCTGTCTTGGGGGGGTGACACCACGGAATGCTTCCCCAGGTCTGGTTGATTCAGTCCCGTAAAACCGAGACATGATCCAGGAATATAGCCGGCAGTCTGTCATTCATTGTGGAACAAAACGTCGGTGTCTACAAGAAGCAGCTGCGAAGACTCAAGTCACCAGACTACCTCGATACTCTGCATCGGGTTGGCTTAGTTTCAAAGCGGGCCATCAATAACTTCATCATCATCACCACGTACGATCTCGATATGCTCACGTATGGTGCATGAAGTCCCTCAGCAGGCTCGTCTTAGCAGTGAACCTGCAATTCTTTCTCCCTTTAGCATCTGCGTCGGCAGCATGCTGGTATCTCGAGAGTTGGCGTTGCATGAATTGGGATGACTCTGCAGGTTAAAAGGAGAAGAAACAAACGCTTAGGTGAATGCCAAACTGTAAAGGAGCGTCGAGATTGTCTGCATCGGGAGCCAAAAAGTTACCCCTCCGGGGAGTCGAACCCCGCGCAACGGAATGCTCGATGTGAGAATCCGCTATGTTAACCGATACACCAGAGAGGTGCCTGTGTTGTCCGTTGAGAGCGGCAGGCAAAGGTCTGGTTGATGAAGTGGCTGTGGAAAGAACTGGAGGCTAGAGGGTAGGAGGCAGGTGTGTGGTTGGGATGGAAGAAGCCGCCTGGGCTGCCGCTTCCCGGGAGCAAACAGCCAGACGGTCTTCGTCTGCAGGTGACATGGTAACATGGAGCCGGCAGATGGCAAAGAGCAAATCAAACCCCAGCCACTTATTCCAAGAAACATGAAAGGCTGAGCGTAGTTCACCGAGCAACATAAAGTGGTTCTGCAACTCGTTGGTCGAGTGGGTGTTGGTAGATCCCTTACGTAGTCCTGGACGAGTCCCGTTGTTTGATGAACTTGGGAACAATCTAATCCTTCCAGCCTTCCAATGCCTCTGGAAGAAACTCAGACCTAAGAGTCACATGCTATCCAGGCCCTAGCGTCAGTTCCATGGGGCGAGAGTGACTATTTTTGAGGACACGGAGTCCCATGACAGTCAGACTCCAAGTCCGAGGACAGGATGTGCGGAATATCCTGCCGGTAGAGTCACACAGAGCAGAGACAACGGTCCTCTTCTAAGCCCAGAGGCCTAGCAGGATCGCCTTTTCCCAACCGAACTCAGCCAAAAATTCCCCACATGTCGCCATGACTCCCATAAACTCGTCCATAAACACCTCTATATCCCCGTATAGTACATTTTACAGCACCCCCAGGTATAATACACCCACCACCCTTCCAGGCCATCCCCTTCACAGCCTCAGTTCCCCCATCCCTTTCGCAACCTCAACCCGACCCTTGCCCCCCAGCTCGGTCAAGTCATCACCAACCCCCCCTAAGCACTCAACTTCTTCCGCCCCTTCGTCCTCCTCCTCGAGAGCGTCTTCCTCCCCCCCTTGGAGTTGATCCGGCTCAGGAACCCGTGCCGCCGCTTCTGGATCAGCCGGCTCGCGTTCGACATGGTCGGGCGCGGCCCGCAGCGGATCTGGCTGGCGCACCCCGCCAGCGCCGGGTGCGCCGTGATGGACGACTTGGCAATCACGTCAAGGGTCTCGGCGGCGGCCATGGTCTGCTGGAGCTGGAGCGGCTGCTGCAGCAGGGTCTGGTTCGGGGCGCGGAAGATGGTGGAGGACGACGACGGGGTGGAGAGCGTCGGGCGGAGGGTCGGGAGGTGAGAGAAGGAGCTGCGTCGCATATTGTTAGCTGGCTAATTGGGGGAAAAAGGGAACGTTCGGAGGGTGTGTCCTACCGAGCAGTGCCCGAGTTGGCCGTGGTCGTCGTCGCCGGAGCGCAGCGAGGGATGAGTTGGGCGGTCGGCCGCCGCAGCGCCGCCTGGAGCAGCGGAGACTGGAGGCTGACGCGGGACATTCTGGCGAAGTTCTCAGTTTTATTCGCGCTGCTGGCAGGTCGACCAGGTTCCCTGTCGTGTCGTCGTGGTTCGCCGCCGTCGGGCCAAAGTCCGTCCAAAGTTTTGGTGAAGTTCGGGTCTGAGGTTGCGCTGCCGAGCGAGTCTTTCGGAGCCGTCAACGCCTGGCTTTCACGTCCCTGCCAACTGTCAAGACCCAGGAACCGGAATGAAAACCAGGGTTAGGGTTGAAAATGCTTGACGGTGTGCCAGACCTAACAAGCACACGTCAAGAAGAGCTGATCTCTTACGACAATCAAACCGTCTTTTTTAGAGAGAGATCCTACATTCTCGGGTCACATCTCTCAGAATGTCGGACTGTATCATATCGCAGGTCTTGAATGTCGGGTCTACAGCAAATCGCTGTTCTCTCTTGTGATACCAGAGCTACCTGAAGGCAACATCTTACACTTCTCGAGGCTACCCATCTAAAGCTCATCCCTGCCAGTCGCAGTCGCCAGATCCGCCTTGTCCTCGGCCTTTTCAGCCGACTTCACCTCAACTTTCTCCGTGGGCTGCCAGTTCAGGGCCTTCAGCCGCTCCGACAGAATCGGGTGCGAGAAGTGGTAGCTGGCAAACATCCAGTCGGCGTCCATGGTGCTCAGGTTCTGAATCTGCAGCTTGATCAGGGAGCGAGCCAGCTCCGTGTTGTACCCGAGGTTGTTGGCAAACGCGTCAGCCTGGAACTCAAACCGGCGGCTCAGGATGTTCATCAGAAGCTTGATGACATTGTCCATGGGACCCAGAACGTCTGAGAAGAGGAGGAAGCCAACGATGATGGGGTGTTGGTTGATGAAGCCAAAGTCGGCATAGAGAGAGTTGTTGTTGACGAAGACGGAGAACAGAGCAAAGATGTAGAAAAAGTGCGCCTATGGTGCCGTTAGCATACTGCTTGATATGAAAAGGCAGTCGGATAATCCCACCTGAGAGATACCAAAGAGTTTGGTAGTGTGGCCCAAGCTCCAGTGGCCGAGCTCGTGGGCAAGCACGGCGACAACCTCTTCCTTTTCGCTCTTCTCAATCAGAGTGTCGTAGATGACAATGTGCTTCTTCCAGGGCAGACCGAAAAAGTAGGCATTGCTGTGGGCGCTTCGCTTGCTGCCGTCGATGACGTACAACTCATGAAGCGGGAACTTGAGCTTCTTGGCTAGGTCCTCGACGTCCGTCTTCAGGTTGCCCTCCTCCAAGGGAGAGAGCTTGTTGAACAGGGGCAGAATGACAATGGGGTAGATGGTGATCATAAACACCTGCAGCCCGGCGCCAAACATCCAGAGGTAATAGAAGAACTGGCTGCCTGTCTTCTTGATGATGGCGAGGAAACCGGCGAGGATAGGAGGAGCCAGAGCGAATGCCAGAACGTTGGTCTTCATTATATCGGTGATGAACAGCTTAGGAGTCTGCTTGTTGAAGCCGAACTTCTCTTCCAGAACGAACGTGTTGTAGATGCTGGACGGTAGCGAGAGGATCTGGTGGATGACGATGAAGGCCAAGATGAAAACGATCGAATGCGAAATCTCGCCGGTGAAGCGGGACGGTGCGAAGCGGAGGAGAAGATTGCCTGTCCATGACCAGAGTTTCGGAAGCACATCGAAGTGGTAGAATGCGAGGTTCTGGAGCTGTCCGTAAAGTCCGTTGAAACCCTGGAACTTGGCCTTCGCCCGTCCGTAGGCCTGGCTCTTGTCAAAGACCTCTTGCGAAACCTCATGTTCCAGCACCTTCGGCGGCTTCGTGTTTTGCAGAACTCTGTACTGGCGGAAGCCGAGGAAGGCCTCAAGCATGTACTGGCCGATGGAGAAGCCAATGATGAGCTTCTTCCACGGGAACAGCGGGCGGTCCAGGAACCGCGCGAGGCGCTAGGCAACGATTGGGTTAGCCAAGGGTCAACAACCAAAATCGGCGATTGGCGTGGCTAGAGAATTTACCTGAAGAAAATCCATCGTGGCGCAAGAAGCCGCGACGATCCAGCTGTCGCGATTTCAAGTCGACGACGGGATGGTATGGGTTGGGTTGTTGAAAGAAGGACGGCGCGGATGAACAAGCTGTCCCCTTGCGCGACGGGGAATGAGCGCCTGCTTACCTTATCGCGGATAGCAGTCTGATTGGCTAAAATTCTCCGGGTCCTGAACAGAACCCCACATGAACAAGCACTCAAGGCACCCTCAAGGCACGCTCTATCGCCTTTCCGGTTTCTCTGCGTCTTTCAGCAAGTGACAGCAAACTATCAATCAATTGTACAAACAGTTCTTGCAGCAGCCATTCTAAAACATGTCTTCTTCATATTGTCCAGCTTGATGCCTCGCATCCCTGACCAACGCTTGCTGCATGGATTCCAGTATCAGCTGGCAGCTTCCTCCGACACAAGTCACACAACTCCCTTTGGACGGCTGGGGCTCAGTCAACTGACTGAGTGAATGCCAGCCTGGGGACTTCGAGACCCCTACTGCCTCGGAATCCTCATATTCGCCCGGACTCGTTCCCGCAGCTGTTCCCTGCTGTCGGAGTCTTGGGGGTGTAAATTCCTCTGTCTCCATGTTAGCCTGTGGTCTATTGCTCCTATCCTGGGACAACGTACAGCAGCGAGCCACCTCCGCAGGTCTTCTCTGGTCCAAGTCTCCGGATTACCCGTGGGATCTGATTCCGAAGGGAACATGTCCCCTCCCCAGATGGCCCACACAGCCACACCTGTCACCAAGCCCGTGAAGGCTTTCGCAAGTTAGCACAGCACAAGTTGCAATGCCTTGGACTGCATACCAAGGAAGGCGTTCTAAACAAGCCGAGTTAGAATATGAGACTCCTTCGTAGGACATGGCAAGACGCGACTCACCCGGGATTTCATTGCTCTGTCGAGTGGCGTCGGCATCTTGAACTGCAGGACGCCTTTTGATCGTAAAAACAGTGTACTTTTGAAGACTTAACGTAGAGTATCTATCGAAAATATGGTGTAGTCCACAACTATTTGAAAGAAATCCCAAGATCAATAGCACTACCTGTCAACATCTGCTTGTCATTCGACTGGCAGGGGAGATGCTAACGCCACAGGCCACGTCACTTAGCCACAGCAGAAGCTCTGACCACTCGCTAGCCACTTTCCCCCTGTCAACGGTCAAACCCATGAAATGCAGCTGTCGGGGTGCCACCCCACTGGGGAAACCCACACAAAATAATTTCGAGAAATCCAATCCCGATCTCCAACCCAGTCCCCTTTAGACCAGTACAGGAGCCTCGACACAGCCAGCCAAAATGCCTCAGGAAATCGGCGATATCAAGAAGGTGCGAATTGGCGTTGCTGTGGTTTTTCTGCGAGCTCGGACGACATACTAACATTTTTTTGCGTAGTTCATCGAGATCTGCCGGCGGAAGGACGCCTCTTGTATGTCCCACACGAAGTGACCGAGCGAGTTGGGGAAATGGAATTGGTGCAAGGAGGTTCTGACAGTGGTGTTTTTGCGCAGCCGCCCGGATCAAGAAGAACAAGAACACCCAGCAGATCAAGTTCAAGGTCCGCTGCCAGAGGTTCCTCTACACCCTGGTCCTCAAGGACTCGGACAAGGCCGAGAAGCTCAAGCAGAGCCTGCCGCCCAGTAGGTTCCCACGAGAGCAAGCGAGACGATGAGCGCATCGGCTGACGGGTGGGTTCTCCCTCTGCAACAGACCTCCAGATCAAGGACGTCCCCAAGAAGAACAAGAAGGTCTCGTCATGAGCTAGTCGATTCTGAAAGGGAAACGCTGGTCCGGTACTGAGCGCGGGTGTTGGCACGATGGAGGCACATGCATTTGCCGGTTCATGTTGGACTGAGGTCACAAACGGCGTCTCGGAATGGGAAATTTAGGAGGGACTGGTGCCTTGCTTGCTATGCTTAGCCCCAAGGGGGGCATGTAGTGGGCGAGGTTCCCCAGAAATGAATCGCATTCATCGGCCAAGGCCCAACCTCAGACTCGCGTCCCAAGCACCCATCCGCGTCTTGATACTCAGAGCTCGGAACGCCCTATTGTAGTGAAAGGGGCTTATAATGCTTCAGGTCGACTCGCAAAATCAAATCCCGGATCTCACTGTACCTCGCAAAACCCCCACTCTCGGCGAACCCAAAGTGCTTCTCGACGCTCTCCCACCCGCAAACCAGCACGAACTCATCCTCCTCGGCTCCCTCGTCGCCATCCTCTCGCCAACCATACCGAACAAGGTGAGGACTGGCATACCCCTCGAGTATCCCCTTGACCTCGTCAAACTTGGCAGCAAACGCGCCCCTCTTCTCACGCGCAACAAACATCCTGCCAACACTCACCACAGGACTCTGCAGCAGCGAAACAGCACCATCACGGGTAGTACCACCACCAGCACTACCACCAACCCCTTCCTCC
>Ga0247824_10000443_pt1 | contig 20230 bp, 25 predicted proteins | sample 13C_PalmiticAcid_FD_194412 | JGI IMG/M metagenome (GOLD analysis project Ga0247824, IMG submission 194412) | Soil microbial communities from agricultural site in Penn Yan, New York, United States - 13C_PalmiticAcid_Day48 | ecosystem: Environmental > Terrestrial > Soil > Agricultural land...
CTTCCATCATACATGCAGGGAATATTATAGACAAAGTGCTAATGGCATTCACACTACCCTTCGCCGTTCTTTCTCCCCCCCTCCACACGTTACGTCGTGCCATGTTCATCCAAGGGAATGAATAAATGAAGGAATGAATATGTACAAGGTTGGCATGGTCAATTCCACACAGACATTGTTCCAAGCCCATACCAATGGAACCCCAACAAAAAAATTTCCCCTCCCCCTCTTTCTCTCCCTATTGGCGTTGCCCGTTGAGGAATGGCAGATGTATCTTCCCAGCCGATGTAGATGTGGAGAAGATTGAACTTACTCGAATGCCAGCTGTTAGCGTGCTCGACACGAGTTGAAGGCCCGAGATGGCGAACAACTCTGCTAAAGTGAATGAGTGATGGATCACATAGACGCCCAACGACGTGTACTTGTCCAGGAGCTGGGTGAATGCATCACTACATCGTCAGTGATCCAACGACGAGGCATGGGGTGAATAGGAAAAGAGGGGGTGAGAAGGGGAAAGTTAGACTGTGATCGTGTGGGGCGATAGACTCGGTTGACAAATACAATGGAATGAGACAGTACATACTTTGGCCCTGTGTTTCCCTTGAGGACATTCAAGATCTTTGCGGTCGATACTGCAGTGAGAAGCGATCTCCGGCTGATACCAAGCGTGGCACTTGTACCATGCTGCAGCGTCTCGAGCAGAGCCTGTTGTTTTGGCAGAATGATGCACATGTGCAGTGGCCACGGAGGAGCATATGGTCAATATAATAGCCTTCATCACGGAAAAGCAAATGCGCATGCAGAATCTCTTTCCCGACCAACTTTGACAACGAGTGTCCGGAAGGGTCCTTCTAAATAGGAAGTGTGCAATCTTCACTTGCCTCGACTATGATAGCAGCTGTCCGTAAAGAGACGCGGGCACCCAGACTGACAGTCGAAATGAGGGTTGCTATGGATTGAGGTAGGATTGGACCTGCTACTTCCATTGTAAGAGCTGAGAGGGTCGGAGGATGTGAGGAGGGAGAGAAAGGATGGGAGGAAGGTGCGGGGAAGTGGAAAGAGCGAGAGAGAGAGTGGACGTGAGTGTTGTTCCTGGTAGTGTGAGACACTGCAGAATGAAAGAGTGTGCGAGTACGAGTGAGAAAGTGAGAAAGTGAAAAGTGAGAGAAGAGTGCACACCGATGCAAAGAGTCGTTTCAGTGTGTCTTAAGAGTTCATGAGAGTGGGAGTGGGGAGAGTGGAGTGAAGAGGTGTGAAAACAGAAAACGAGGCGATGACCCTTTTCCCCTGCTGGACGCAGAGGCGGGCGACACATACACCATTGCATACATGCATAGGTAATCAAAGGTGAGAGTGTCGCACAGCTCAGCGCACACCCGGACCTGATCGCGTTCAAGTGATCACTTGTACGAATCACTAGTGACGATGCGTCCTTGAACGTTGTTCGAGTGACCGAGTGCCAAGTGTCCGAGTGTCTCTGGTCTTGGCATTCCTCTCCTCATTGCGCTTCGCACTCTGTTTGCCCACGCCCACGCCCACCCTCGCTCAACTTTGCTTTCACCCCTCCTCTCTCCCTCCCTCTTTCTCCCCTACCTCTCCTTCCTCTCCTTCACACATATCCACAAACCAGTCATGACAGACTTCCTATCTGTAAGAAACACTTATTCGTCAGTCTAGTCCACTCGATACGCAGCTTCGACAGGCTCAACCTATATCAACTCTCTTCCTTCTGTCTCTCCATTGGCTAGCGCGCCCTCGACACTGTACGACGAGCGACCGAGGAGGACGGCAGGGGCAACATGGAGGAGGCCTTGAAGCTCTACCAGAATGCTCTCGAGTACTTTCTCACCGCGTTGAAATGTAGGTGTCTCTTGGCACTATCCAAGTTTAGAAGTACTAGTCAGTCATCCGGACAGGTCAACTCACTCTTTAGTTGCTCCATGGCGATGGAAATAGATGAAAAGAACGAACGTACCAAGGACACAGTCAGAACTAAAGTCATCGAGTACATGGACCGGGCTGAGAAGATCAAGGATCATTTGATCAGGCTTGAAGCGAAGCCAAAAAGGAAGGCGCTGACAGGATCCTCCAACGGCAATGGCAACGGTGGTGGGCGAAGTTCAGGGTAAGTGAGAAAGTTTTGTTTGTTTGCGATTCTCCTTCCCCTGTTACAGTCGTCCATTCACACGCACACATCCTCGACTGATATCTGATAGAAAAAGAGGAAGCGACGATGAAGATGACGATGACGCAGAAACAAGAAAACTGAGGGGCGCTTTGACATCAGCCATCTTGACCGAAAAGCCTAACATCAAATGGTCAGACGTTGCAGGATTGGACGCTGCCAAAGAGTCCCTAAAGGAAGCTGTTATCCTACCCATCAAGTTCCCTCACTTGTTTACAGGTACGATTCATCCCATTGTAAGAGAGAGAGATAGAGAGAGAGAGAAAGGAGACCATGATGGAACTGAACTATCAATGTCATCGACGTTTAGGGAACCGTGTCCCATGGAAGGGTATCCTGCTCTATGGACCTCCAGGAACTGGTAAATCTTTTCTTGCCAAGGCGGTGGCTACTGAGGCAAACTCGACCTTCTTTTCAGTATCTTCATCCGACCTCATATCGAAATGGATGGGAGAATCAGAAAGGTAACAGAACAGGACGACATGAAATCCCCCGATTGATCAATACCTTCCATCAATTGTTAGCTAACCATGACCGCGGATATGGATTCGGATGGCCCTTCCCAGACTTGTTAGGCAGCTGTTCGAGATGGCACGAGCGTCAAAACCAGCGATCATTTTTATTGATGAAGTGGATTCACTTTGTGCCGCGCGTGGCGAAGGGGACAATGAAGCATCTCGTCGTGTCAAGACAGAGTTTCTAGTCCAGATGAACGGACTTGGCAATGACATGGATGGAGTCTTGGTGTTGGGAGCCACGAATATTCCCTGGCAATTGGATGCGGCGATCCGAAGACGGTAAGGTTGACTCTAGGGAAAATAATCTTTCGGGGCAAAGACGGGGCAAGGCGTAGGATCCTGTCATGCTGACCATAGTCATCGCTCATCCTTCCGCAACAGATTCGAAAAGAGGATATACATCCCCTTACCTGACCTGCATGCTAGAGCAAGGATGTTCGAATTGAATGTGGGAAAGACGCCGTGTACACTGACACCACAGGACTATCACACTCTTGGACAAATGACGGATGGGTACTCCGGATCGGATATTGCTATCGCGGTGCGTGATGCGCTCATGATGCCCATTCGAAAAGTGCAGGCAAGTACCCATTTCAAATGGGTGGATGCCCCCTCGCGAGCAGACCCGACAAAGCTCACGAAGCACCTTACACCTTGTTCACCTGGAGACCCTGCAGCAATGGAAATGGGTTGGGAGGAAGTAGAGAGCGACCAATTGCTGGAACCCATATTGGGTATGACTGATTTCTTGAAGGCGGTCAAGTCTGTGAAGCCTACAGTCAGCGCTGACGACGTAGTGGAGCATGCCAAGTTCACCATGGAGTTTGGTAGCGAAGGTTAGGAATAAACCAGCGCGCTTTGGTGTGAGGCGTGGGAATGTCCAATTGCACAAAAAAAAATGTGAAAGGGGGAGGATTGCTCATCAGCTTGTCTTTATTCCGCCTCGTGCTTGTCTCCAACCCAATGAGCGTTTCATTCTTCGTCGTCGACCCATTGTACACCGATGGTGCCGACCTCTTGCTGTCACCCGATGCCTTTCCCGAGTCGAAACCCGATGCAAAGCCGTTGGTCGTGATCTGGCGTTTAGTGGCTACCTACGACAACCGCGCACCTCAGGGACTCTATCTCCCTATCGACAAGACAATGGTCGTGGATGCTCTGTCAGTACTCTTCCCCCAGCTCTCGACATCGAGTTCCACAGGACCAAGTCTCGAAAGAATCGAATCCTGCCTCGCCCGTCAAGAGACTTTTATGTTGCTGCTGGCGACCGAGATCACACCCCATATCTACTTGCCCACCGGAGAGGCGTCGACACCAAGAGTCACCATCAAAATCGCCAAGATTGTAGGCTGCTTGACCCTGATCACCCTCCAGCTATTGATGAAGTCCCGAGCACACATCGAAGATCTTGTTGTCTTGGACGAGTATCGGGGGCAAGGAATTGGTCGAGGACTAATGCAACGGGCCCTCAACGAGGCTGTCGAAGTGAGAGATTGCACCATGGTGGACCTGACAAGCAGACCCGACCGTGAGCAGGCTCGAGCTTTATACGAGTCTTTGGGCTTTACACTCAGGGAGACTGGCGTTTTCCGATTCACTAAACCTACAGTTGGATAGATTGTGTATAGTGCACCTTCAATAAAATGGCGAGAAAAGACAAGATTGCTGTTGATGCAAGTTCAGCTCCTCTTTTTTTATTTTCACCTTGACTTGTCGAACAAGCAATTAGTGGAGCCGTGAGAGTTCCTCAACTAGCCTCGTGATCTCTTCTACAGGCACCTTGATCGGATCACCACCGTCCGCACCTTCAAGGACATCATTGATCTCGTCTTGACTCAGGTCCAAAAACAACTCAATCAAGTCTCCGTCTACAAAATTGGTCGATGGGAGTGTCCTGGAATCACTCCTGAACTCTCTCCAGCTGGGTTGATATTTCATCCGAATGGGTGGTCAAAAGAGGAAGAACAGTTAGCCATGATCATATCGGTCAGAAAAGCAGGGAGGTCCTCAACAGAAAAAAAATGCGCAAGAATTGAACACTTACGATGAATGGCTGAGACCACCAACGCCTTTGATCACCTTGGACATGTTACTCTCCAGATGGTGAAGTAGCGCATACTTCTCGGCAGTCAATGTGGCAATAACACCGATGGTGCCACTAACTGTAGCAAAGAGAAGCTTTGGTACTGCAGGCGCGTCGTTTTCCAGGTTCGTCATGACCAGCGATCCTATGAAGATGCACAAAAGCGTCAATAATTGTTCGGACCGCAACACTTGCATACAATCCTGCGCTCTGGAACAGGTCGCTAACTCTTACCATGCTTGAACCGGTTGATCTGATCGCCCAGGTGCCAGCCTCCAGACCATTGCAGTCGCTTTGCTTCGTCCTCGCTCGTTGTCTCTGTATTCTTGACCAGTGTAAAGATGCTCGAGGCATTGTCTGCTGCAATAAACGTCTCATCGTCAATGGCTTCCAAAGCTGTGAGCATATCTGGCCAGGCGTCTCTTGCTATCTCCGCGATCTTGCCATTTGTGTATCGCAGCAGAGTCATGCTCCTGATCAAGTCGCCCGCTATAATAAATTCGCCATGGATAGCCAGAGACAGAACCAAAACGAAGCCACGATGCGAGCACTCGAGAATCAAGTTGGATTCGCTGGCTTGGTTCTCTCGGGTCTTCCAGGCGTAGAGGCAAAGTCGCTCGTTGATGCCGCACAACAGTTTGCCTTGAAGCTCTTTGATCGCCATAACGCCTCCTTGGACTTCCATCTCTGCTGCCAACTTGAGCTGGTTAGTCTCCGAAATCTCCAAGATCAAGATGCGACCCTTTGCAGGGACATCATCCGACACAGTGTCTGCTGTTCCCACTGCAATGTAATTCGTTGGATCCCCAGCAAATGTCACTGCGGTAATACACTGTGGTGCCTCATCCCGTTGTAGTTCATAGGTGTGCAGCACTATAGTACATCAGAATATGTCAGTCAAATCGATGCGCAAATGTCATGCCAGCACGGAAGAACTACAGAAATGAACTGAGCACTTACGGTCGAATGTTTGATCGTCATGAAGACGCACATATCCAATCTCCTCTTCATCGCACGTAATAACACTTGTATCACCAATAGTCTCGGGCTCCGCTTCTACAACCCCGATTGATATCACGCCAAAACACTTTCGTTGAGGGAGATAAGCAATCCTTCGTGGACTCTCGTTGATAGGGACTGTCTGGACGTGCAGTTCCTGGAACTCGTCAATGGATCCAATTCGCAGCACACCTTCCTCATCCGACCCAACAATGGCCAACGCATTCGGGAAAGCTGCGCAGTTGAATGGCGCCACAGTGACAACCTGCTTCAAGTTCACGTTCGAGTATAAAAGTTTTCGGTTGGAGCTGTAAATGACGGTCGGCCTGTCACTGCAAGCAAACACATGGCTGGATGCACCTCCCACTTCGTTGTTGGATGTGATAGGGCGAAGCGTAATGGGTTGGGTGCCAAGGGAAATACGCTTGGGGGTGGGGAAGGTGCTCAACGATGCCTCGAGAGCAAACGTCAGTAGCTGACCATCACCTACAAATTTCATAAAATGCGAATGTTAGCAAAACTCGACTAACCAGTCCAACCGTATATGGAAAAGACAATCAAGATATAGCCCATACCGAGGCCGACTAGGAGGTAAGGTACACCCTCGAATCGCGATAAGAGTAATGAACGAGGAAGAATCTCGCCAAGCAAGCTGTAGCTCGAAATAATCTCCAGGGTCGGCAAACGGACCAAAATAACCTTGATGTCCGTCCATAGACCAATCGCACATACTTGCGAGACATGGGGATTGGTGGCATCGATCGAGGTGACATCGACGCAAGCAATCTCGGTGTCAAAGGTTGTTTGACTGCATGACAAGGAAGGTGTTGCAAAGGCTCGGTCAGATGTCTTTTGCAAGCATAGATCATGTCCTCTTTCACAGCATCCAAGGTCGCTTACCCAACTTCACGGACAACCTCTGAACCAACATCCAAGTACACAAGTGTTTTACCACCCACTGCCACCAAGCACTGCGTTCCGTTCATGGCTGCTACGGATATGACTTGGCCAGTTGGAGGCTTCCATTCGGAGATCAGGCCTGCTTGAATATGCTGTGGAGGCGCAATCAAGCGAACGGACTCTGGGGTGACCTGAAGAATGAGATTGGCCTTTACATTGCCGCTGAGTAGAGTCTGCGAATCGTTCAGAAAACCCTCCAGCTCCTCCTGAACCATCTCTGCATCGGGTGTGACCCGAACCACTCGCGTCGAGTTCAAGAAGCTCATGACAAGCGTATCCTCTGTTATGGCTTCCAAGTTTTCTCTCAGTGGCCATAGCCCTTTGATTCCTGGAAGTTCCAACACTGCTCGATCGTTAATGCCAACACCGTTGCGAACAATCCTAAGGGAACCGTCTTTGAACGCTCCGGAACATGCGACAATTTGACCCTAAAAGATATGAAGTCAGTGTTGACCAGTAAGCAATCGTGTGAAATCGCGCGTAACAAACTTGGAGTTGGAGACGACGAAAAATATAACCCCACCTGTCCTTGACCCTCCAGATCAACGACTTCAAAGTCTGTGATGGGTGCAATGTTGGTGAAAGTTTCCATCACCTCCAGGTACTCTCCGTGCTGGTCAGGTTCCGTGTGTAGCAAAACAAGCTGCGAATCACCAAGATGAGATCCGATGAAGACATGATCATTGTCCAGATATACAATCGCCTCCGGAATTGATGTCGTTCCCAAACTCTCGAATTTGAGGTCAACAACCTGCAAAGAACGGCTTGACTGAGCCGAGGAAGATCCTGACGAGTCTTCCAAAATCAACACCAAGATGTAAAGCATGCCTCTGTGATCACCAAGGAGGTAACGGATTCCCTGGTCGTCTACGCGATTATAGCACTGAATGATGGTTGCATTGATCGTGATCGAGCGAGACGTAGATGGCTGTGTAGGATTGAAGTATGAGATGGTGTACTCTCCAACAACAAGGAGTCCGCCTGAATAATCGACGAGTGTAAAGGAGAGAAAGAGTCGTTAGAGATGGGTCAACATTGATAGCGGTCGTTGGCGTAGGAGCGACACCAAGAACGTAGCAATTACCAATGGGTGAAGGTACGGCGATGCATGTGCTTGCTCCAGTGAGTCCACTTTGAATCCATCCCGTCTCTGACTTTTCATTAATCTTCAAATCAAACTCATAGGTCTTGACATGTCGGATCTCCTTCTTATCCTGATACAAGACCGCTAGTGTAGGTCGTTGGCAGCCGTGCAGAAAGACCATTGACATGATCGTGATCTCCTCGATCGGGAGGTTGAATTGGTCTATAAAAGTCTTGTCGCTGTTCCTTGCAGATACCCGGAAAGAATGTGCTCCACTGCTGCGGGTTAAAGGTGTTTGAGGTTGTCCATGGGGTGCTGTGGCGGCGGCGTTGACGGTAACACACTTGAGCATGCCCTGATATAAGTGGCAGCAGACTAACGAGGACGTTGGGTCTACAATCACGATCTGCCCAGCATCTGATGGCCTTGAGTGGCGGTCCTGGAGTTCTGTGAGAGAATCCGAGACAATATTGAACTGTGGAGAACCTGCAACACTATCGGCGGACGACAGCCGTAGTGATAGCGTCAACATCTTGTAGTGCGTTGTTGTCACTAGCAACATGTCTGTCGTATGGCCCTAATTGATTCCCCCCATGCAAAATTTGATGCAAAGGGTGTTAACGATCGCTCAGGGATGCCTTCCACATTCTTGTCGATTCATCCAAGATCGTCAATGGTGTTGAATTAAACATACCACAGGGCGGAAGGGCTCCAAGCAAGCGATTTCCCCATACAATCCAAACTCCTTGATCAGCTTGAGGCCATCACGTCCGATAAGATACACCTCGATCCGTGTCCCTTTCCTGGGGACGTACAAGCATACAGTGTGTGGAGTTAGTATGACACGTATCTCAGTGGTGCCAGTTTTCACTTTGCTGCTGTCTCCTTTGTGGTGGTTCACTTCCTCCGCCTTTTGTTTTACGACTCTGAATCCTCTGCGCGCCACTGCGATCCTTGTAGAATGCACTGGACTGTCTACTTACCCAAGAATGAGATTCAGATCTTCTGGTCCAGTGAAGTTGCCTTTGATCGCCTGGAACACGGCACTCGACTTGCGAGCCGTGAAGACAATATTCATGTTTAGACTGTTTTGGCGTGGGATAAGTTGTATTATACAGGTGAGGACGGAAAGGGAGGTATAGCGGTAAAGGCCGGTGTGATGGTTGTGCTGTGTGGAGGGCAGAGGTCTTGGAGACGGCGAGGAGAAGTGCGGTGCAAAGTGCCGATGAAGAAGGCAAATGGTGTGTGATCCTCTTCTTCCTCTCAAGGGGGGCAAGCGCGTTGTGCCTCTCACCGGCCCCCACGCTGACGACACGTCAGGTGACAATCTATTGCGCAGACGCACTGTTGCAGGCAAAACCCTGAACGCGCGTTCTTTCGATGAAGAGGCATAATCGACTTGGATGCCAAGGTGTATAGTCAATAACCAGTTTGCAGGTGGATTGGTCCAGAATGAATGTGGTCAGGGTCACTAAAAGAAAACTATAGTAGTAGGCCCACTGGATGTGGTTTACTGTGGTCAAGCACTTTCTATGGCTCTACTATTTGTCAAATTGGCGGGATAAAAGGAACCGCATGTTCGGTGCGGATATGCAGCAAATGGTAGGTTCAGATCAAGCTCGCCCTCTTTCACTCATGATAATGTAAAAGTGCAACGGACATCTCGCAGTGATGCTCAGGTAAAAGCGCGACGGACACAAAAATGAGTTGGGCCCGACTTGTGTTCTATGAATACCCACTGTTACACTGGCTTTTTTAGTCTAGCAAGGCGGCACCATTGCGCCGAACCCATGCCTTGTGTTCTCTCTGGCAATCACCCTTATACAGCAAGTATACTAAATATACGGTGGGGATGTTATATTGCGGTGCTGGTATGAATAAACACCACGGATGGATGACAAGCAGAATCACAGCCATGATCATGATGTTCCCAGGAATCGGTTGGTTCAGAATCGGCCATGCAGGATCAAGCGGGGGGAAGGAGGAAAGGGACAGCACTGTGAGAACCGGTTTAATATGACCAGATGAAGATGCCCTGACGATGCAAAGATGACATCCGATTGTCGTGCCTGTTGCCGTGCTCACAAGCGGGATGGTGATGATATACTATACATGTACCCTGACCCGAGTCGGATTCTCAATCACTGGGCTGAACGGATGAGCAGGGTGAGCACGGTCGACAGAACCAAGCAGGGCTCAACTGCCACGCATGCCAACAACATGGCTGCTTTGGCCCGTTGTTGTTCCTTTTGTAGGGTCTGGGGGTCTGGGGGTCTGGGGCATATAGTACCTGCCCGGCACTGGCCGCAGCCCCAATCTTTCCAGTCGCCTGCAGTGGGCGCACCGAGACAACCGCATTGGCAGGACAGATAACAGCCGTACATCCTAGAGGGCACGTTCTAATCCTTCCTTGCAGATGCACTCACCCACTCGCTCACACTCTGTGCCTGTGGGTCCTCTCGTCCTCATGACCATCGAACAGTGCAACGATGGAATGTGTGCACCACTCGGCCTACCACCCACACATCTTGAATGACGGCATGGATGTGTGATTGATTGTGACCATGGCAGGGCAGTTGTAACACCCCACAGTACACGGTTAGGCCGGTATCGATATCACCGATGAGGTTGTCCGTTCGTTCCCTTTATTCTTTCATTCTTCTCCTTCTCCTCTCTTTCTTTCTTTCATTCTTTCTCTCGCACTCCCTCTCGCTCATCCTCCCCCACTTCGCATCCCCACCACTTTCTCCAGGAGAGAAAAATACCCCGGTCCGATCGTAGAAAGAGTACAAGGTACAGTCTACAAAGGAGCACCTCCCCCTTGGACACTAGACACCAACGCCCGTCTACCCTGGGGTCGACTTTTTTTCCCCCTCTTCTCTCTCTTGCTCCACTCGCTACCCATTCCTGCTTCTGCTTGCTCCTCCCATTCCTTGCTCTTGCTTCTCTTCCTCCCTGTGGTATGCCGTGCCATATTGCCATGTCATATCATGTCATGGCTTTTCTGGCGCTTCTTCCAACTCCACTGTTCTCCGTTTCCATCTCCGGCCCACCCATCCGTGCCCATGCAATTCGCCTTCAGCTGCAACTGTGAGAGCACGAGATGTTAATGCAATCAATTTAAGGTTGTTCCGCGGTCCCTGTTCAATGGCGCTCACCCTGCTTTGACGTCGATGGCCAAGCCATGCGCCATGTGGTCGTGGCAGCATCGCCCCACCGTGTTCATTTGTTCATTTACACATGTCGCACCAACACTGATGGAATATGTAGATCCGCGATGGTCACTATTGCACTGGGCGGACCTATATTTAATGCGACCACATCGGTTTGACACATTGCCGCGCTGGATCAATTGTCTTCCTCCCCACCACCGCTGCTTCGCACCACATATCTCAAACCGGTCTTCAGCCTTTGGGGGCGATCCAGTAAAAACTCCCCCATCCCCACTGCAAAGATTCGAGTCTTCAACACCTCACTCGAACCACACTTCTCACCTCTCCACTTTTCCTCCACCTCATTCGTGATCGACCACATCCACTCATCCCTCCACCACCCTCCCCCACGAATCAGATTCGATCCTCGAAACAGTAACAAGGCAAGGCTCACTCCCGCTCCTGTTCGCACCCCCCCGCTCAATATCCTGTTCAGTGCCGCGCTGCCCTGCACACACAAACTTTGCCCTTTCCCTTTTGACCCTTTTCATGGTTGGTGGTGCACTCGCACGCCTCCGCACTCTCTTGGATATCCAACTTCCTTTTCTCCCTTTTTTTTCTTATAATGGGATTCATGGTTGCGACATGAACTGGCTGACAACAGCAATACATAATACACTTACACAACGCCAATGCCACCATGCAGCTATGAGGTAGTCATGATAAGCTGTAAAAGAGAAAGAAACTAACCTTTTCGTCATTCTTTTGGCCCACCCCCACCTTTGCTTCATTTCTCCTTATAATACCCTCTTCCCTCCATTTTTCTTCTCCCTCATTGTTTCCCGCTCTCTCGTTTCCCTATGCCCTTATTACAACTCTACATTATACCCTCGCCCGATAACACATACTAGCCCCATATATCAGCATTCACCTTCCCATTCATCCTTAGTACTACACTCGCCTAATATTATCAATCACCGTAATACCAATACCCCACACTCTCTCTTCAGAAAACGCCCGAAAGAAACAAAAGGACAAGCTATTATCACCACACATCATAAATATCCAGCATGTCAGTTGTCTGTAACAATTGCGGAGCTGCTGTGCAGCTGTCGTCGAGTATCAACCACCAACAACTGCACCTACCCAACGACCCCCTCATCCCCTTTGTCAGGTCCCAGATTGCAGAACTCACAGCCCAGAGCTCCAGTCTCGTAGCGGAGAATGAGAGGCTGAACAGCAAGCTCATAGAGTCCACCGAAGGACGTATGGATCTAGACCAACAGCTTAACATCACCCAAATGGAACTACATGCAACCCAAAAAGAACTCGAGACCCTGCGAGAGAACCAAAAGGACTATGAACGACTCCTCAGTATGGTCTCATCCGGTCAATTGATCGAAAAGAAAGACGTCGAGCCCATGATTGAGAACCTGGTATACGAATCGCAGCGGCGGTCCCAGATCGAGACCTCCAAGATGAAACTAGAATCGGAGCTGGAGGATCTTAGTCGGAGCCTCTTCGAAGAAGCCAATCGTATGGTGAAAGAAGAACGTCAGGTCACCCACCAGGCACGCAAGAAGATCGAAGGCCTTGAACGGCAACTGGAAGAGGTCCTAGATCTGTGCAAATCTGAGCGGGATCAGCTTGCGGAACTGAAGGTCCGGATGACCAAGTTGTCTGACGAGAAAGACATCATCTTGCGTGAACGCGACGCGCTCGAGTTCGCGCTTGTGCAGCAACAGCAGCAACAGCATCAACTCCACCTCAGCTCTTCACCAACATCTTCTATTCATCATCACATCACTACTACAACTGCGACGCGTCGTGGAGTGTCTTCGACCTCCTCTAGCCTTACAGGAAGCACATTTGGTCCAAACATGGATTCCACGATGGGAGCCAGGAAACATGTTCCACACATCATTCAGTATGAACCACGACCACACCGCAGCTCAGCATCCAGCGTTAAATCCAAGACGGACTCTTGCTTCTTCTCGGACGAGGACCACCCAGAATCTCACTTGCCCAATGACCCCCACGAGGATCGTGTTCCTACTCTTGGCTTCCATCTCTGGGACCCATCCTTCATCGAGTTCAAGACATACATCGAGAGTGTCTTTGGCACCTCTGGCAAGTCGAATGGAGATTTGGATATGGCTACCTCGTCCATGACTTCTGCAGGCATCACCTCCATGTACTCTTTCAATATTATGAACAGGCCCGCGCCTGCAGCCACTCCGGCCAGCAATGCCGTGATCCCCATTAGCAGCCTCTTGTCCAACTGTCGTCTTTTGAAGAAGATGTTGGCAGAGGATGTGGAGGCAACATTGAGATTCGAGCCTGGCAACCTCTTGTCGTGGGCCCAGAGGAAGCGATTGATGGCTGCAGTGACCGAGAACACACTTGTTATCGAGGTGGTCAATGTGAGTTCCAAAGATCAGAGCCCGTCGCCCGTCGCTACCGCCCACTCGCTTTCGCCCTCTGCAACAGCCCCTGTCGCAACAGCCACAACAGCCAAGCCAAACTGCGCCCTGTGCGGCCATGGCATTAACACACCACTTTACTACCAGTACCGCCTCATGGACACCTCCAACGAGTCTAGGACCATTTGCCCGTACTGCAGAACCCGCCTGACATCCGTGTGCAACTTTTACAGTGTTCTGCGAATGATCTCCAAGCGAATTATCTCCAGCACAACCACACCTGAAAAGTTGTACTTGGACTTTTTGAGGATCCGTCTCAGCATGTTCCTGGCCCGCTGTGGTGTCGGCATTGCCACCGGCGATGAAGTAGTTCGACCCAAGCGCGAAAGTACACGCAGCCACCTGGCCAGTTCGGGTGTCCAGTCTCTCCCACCTCCTCCTCGTGCGTCCGCCAAATTGGTAACACGCTCTACCAACATTTCACCTACCCTATCACCCATCAAGAACCCCATCATGACCAGAACAGTTACGAAAGACACGGAAGATGAAATCCATCATGCAAGCAAAATCATTATCCCCGCCCGAATCTCGGCCGGTTCCGAGCTCTTGTAATACTCTTTTTTTTTTATGACAACCCCTCCACTTCTCCTCTCCACCTAATGATATCTCGACACTCGCCACTATATAGATACGACTCATTTGTAATATTAGACATGCAATAGAATTATATACACTTTTTTGCGGTGAATCTAGAACAATACGCTTCAATGATGAAGAATAGTGTGTGTAGGAGAGAGAATGACTCTTGTTCTTGCCCTTTTCTTTCCGCTGTCTAACCCGTTTTTTTTCCCCTTTTCTTTTACCACTTGGCCGTCTTTCCAAGACCATACTTTTGCAACACATTTTCAGCCCCTTCCAGGCTCTTTGTCAAACCCTGTCCAACAATAGTCACCTCGCCCGATCCTCCTGTCATTAGGCCGACCTGACCACCAAAGACCCGTCGCGCAACGCGAACCATGTCCTGCTGCGTAACGTTCTCAATCTTGGCACAGAGTTCCTCCACTGGAACCTTATATCCATGGACCTGAACCTGGCGTCCCAGATCCTCTAGCTGCACCATCTTAGACTCCAAATTCATGAGCACACTCGATCGAAGCTGGTTCTTGGCCCGATCAAGTTCTCCTTGAAGAATACCACCTCGTCCTGTCCGGGTAGTCAGTTCCAGTTCCCGGACAATGACTTCCAACAGCATGCTCTCGTATCCAGGATAGCAGGATCCAGAGATGCCAAAAAGACCAGAATCCGAATAGCAATGGTTGAAGGACATGCAGGACTCGATCCAGTTGTAGTGGTTCAAAACATTGGAGAACAGCCTCGAATACATGCCCTTGCCAGGGCCACCTGCAGAGAAGGAGCTTCCACCACCCATCAATAACTGCAACGTGGCCAATGCGTAAATGTCCTCGTCATGAATGGATAATCCTTCAAAGCCAACAAAGAGATGGGTGAAGGGTTGGGTATCGTCCTCAATTAGAAGCGTGCCTCCGGTGTACTTGGCAGGTTGCCGGCTAAGCGTGTTGAAGTCTGGTGTGAGCACAGTAGGTGACGAGGGCTTGCTCTTGCCAAAGAGTGATTTGAACATGCCAGACTTTGAGTCTTCTTTGGAGGCTGCCAAAGTGTCCGTATCCTGGTTTGATTCAGAGGACGAGGTTTTCATGTCTCCAAACAGTTTCTCGGTGAGCTCAACCACCCCCTCATGATCCGCACCGACCGCGGATACAACGATACGCTCAGGTCGATACCAAGTATTGATATAAGTCTTGACATTCTCTGTCGTCATGGACTCCAGATTTTCCATTGGGCACAACAGTGGGTTGCCGAGCGTGTTGTCCTTGTAGGCGACTGTGTGCAACAATTCGGGCAAGATCATCTCTGGTTTCGACCAGTACTCCTGAATCTCATGTCCTGCCGACACGTGTTGTTCTTCCAGCTCATCCTTTGTAACAACAGGATTACGGATCGTGTCTGCCATGATCGCCAACATTTTGGGCAAATCCTGAGGCAACAATGCTGACTGGTACATGATGGATTCTCGTGAGCTCGAACACATGACGTTTCCACCTGCCGCCTCTAGGTCTGCCATCATCGCCTCGCTAGTCCTGTTCTTGGTGGATTTAAAGGCGAGTCGATCCAGGATGTGACTTACACCACGTGTGTACTCATCTTCATATCTAGATCCCGCATCGATATACACGCCCAATGCTGCGAAATGGCCTTGACTCTCCTCTGTAGCAACTCGGACACCATTGGCTAGGGTTGTCACTCTGGAGGCTGGGACCTTGCTGGCGCTGTTGGGTTGCGGCACTGGTCTCTTTGAGGGGATCTCCTCAGATGCCTATTGTTGAACACGGAGTGAGTGACTCTATCAAGCAGATCTGGTCTGATGATTGAATAAGCCTAATGGTATGTTAGAGCAACAGTACCTGCTGGTGTTTGTTCAGGCGACTGACGAGAGGTGCAGCTGTGCTGTTTGTTCGTCGTGACAAGGGCAGGACCCGGCGCACGAGAGGCGCCATAGCGGTGCGCAGTTGGTTTGACATGGTTGCTTTGCAAGCGTGAGAGGTTTACGGGTTCAGAGGAAAGCAGGAGTACAGTGCTTGGTCGACCCTAATTGGATGTCGTTCTTGTTGGGTAGGAAGAGTATGGGGTAAGGGGAAAGCGGGGAAGGGGTGGCGGCGAACACTGAGCAAGTAAAGGAACGGAAAGAAGTAACGGAAGTAACGGAAGAAAGGAGCAAGGAGTGCGCAAGACCATTCTAGAGGTGCATTTGAGGTCCTCTCTGCGCCACATTTGTAAACAGGTCAGAGACCACGCGCTGTGCGCGCACTGTCTTTTTGTTCTCATCGCCTCCTTCACCGCTGAGCCTAGAAAACGAGACAAGATGGTATGAACCACGCACGCGGCACAGCTCAGGAAGCATCGCTCTCTTTCGTCGGACACTACCATCAACACAAGGGCTGTCGACTGATGCGCCAGTGGCACTATGAACATTCCTTTTCTGTTTAGCCAGCACAGTTTGTGACCAACTCGACCAAGGAGAACGGTAAAGGCTTGAACGACCTCTCGGCCAGAAAGGCAAGAGCAGGACTCGACAACTGACAGCGGACCTGTACCGTTTCCTTTTATTCGTGTAGCCCATGAGAATGGCATTTGGAGCGCTGCGTGGTCATCAAAGAACGCGCTCGTCACCGGCTCTCTCGATAACACTGTCAAGGTCTGGTACGTATATCACAGGAGGCAACGTGAGGATCATCCACAGCACCCTACAAAGAGACGCATTATCCGCTGACAAGATGTTTTATACACGTTTAACGCGCGGGAAACCCTAGGGACACGGAGAGTGGAGAACTCAAAGGAACTCTGACTGGTCATCAACTCGGCGTCAACTCTGTGGACACCAATTCTGAGGGAACATGTATGAAGCTATCCTGCGTACTTTGGCGCTTCTGCTTTTCGCTTTTTACAGTCAGTTTCTGTAAGACTGATCGAACGTCTGGTCTGATGCAAATGCGTAGTGGCTGTTTCAACGAGTCTGGATAATCAGATCAGGATCTGGGACTTGGAACAACTCAAGCAGAACAAAGTCATCGATGCCGGTGCAGGTGTGGACAGATGCTCTTCTTTTCATTCATGCTTACACATGGATATCTCTCGACATGTCGCAAGAAACGTTCTAATCGCACTAGTTCTTCTTAGTGCAAGCATGGACAGCCAAGTTTTCACCAGACTCTAAACATATCGCAACAGGATCCTCTTCAGGAAATGTGAATGTGTACGATGTAGAAAGTGGAGAGAAAGTACAGTCGCTCGAAGGGCGCGGCAAGTTTTCGATGTGTGTTGCCTATGTAAGACCGGTTGGCTTTTTTTTTGCATTTCGACTTGAGCTCAGGATTTCAACTTTATCCATGGACACTCTATCCAATCCTGACCCTCTCCCCTCTTTCGCCATCGACAACAGAGCCCCAACGGAGAATATGTTGCCTGTGGAACCGAAGCATCTTCCGACTCCTCGACAGTGCTGTTGTTCGACGTTGCCACCGGAAAGCTCCGCTCAACATTTAAAGGTAAAGACTTGCCACCAACGACACTGCCACCAACGGGCACTGTGGGAAAAAGTATTGAGCTGCGGGCTTCCGATATTCACATACTACGGCGTGCCCTTTACATCTTGCAGGACATGCCCTGACAGTGCGATCGATTGCTTTCTCGCATGACTCTACAAAGCTGGTGACAGGATCGGATGATAAGAGAATCATGATCTATGATGCGTATGTCCTTGCCGGCGCTTGACTTCACTACCTTGCATGCGGATGATTGGTTTCACAGAGCATTGAATAACTGTTTTATTCTCATTTGACCACACTTAGTGTGCATGGCGACACAATCCGCACTCTTTCGGGACATTCTGCTTGGGTCTTGAGTGTTGCTGTCAGCAGTGATGGTATTCATGTTGCTAGTGGGTAAGTATCTATTACAAGATCAATCGCAGGACATGAGGAAGTTGCCACCAAGACAAGTCGCTGATAGAATCTTCTCTTCAGATCAAGCGACAGTAAAGTCAAGCTGTGGGATTTGGTGGCGGATCAGTGTATCGATACCATTGATGGACACAGCGATCAGGTACACAATATGCACGCACACGGGATGATGGATGCACCAATCAACCTGTCTGTCATGCTCACTCATTCACATGTGGGGGCATTCTTTATTGTAGGTCTGGGGTCTTGCTTGGAACCAAAAGGGCAACAAGTTTGCTTCTGTTTCGGATGACAGGTCGATCAAGTATTATTCCACGACCAATGCATGAGTAGTACGATTTTGCCCGGAGCTTTGGCGATCCACCAGTTGAACTTACAGAAAGAAGCTAAAACCAAAATGAACATGACCATTCGGGAAGTTGCCTTTCTTTACCATCACAATGTTGTGGAGGACTCGAGCTGATGCCTTGTGTTCTTGCGAGACAGATGGAGAAGTAAGCTCACATGGGGCGACAGCACTGGAATGGTGGTGGCAAAGAGCAATTCAGTCCAACCACAAGGCTGCAGTTGGGTTTCTGCTGGATCATTTCGTCTTGGTTGACCTATTCTCAAGCACTGCGCGTCTTTGTTCATTTCTGCGCAATAGGCATCTTGGGTTTCTCCCTCTCCTTGCAGAATGAATTGTGATGGGGGGTTGTTCCCTGCGTGCCTGAATGCTAGCCATTTAGGGTTCGATGCAGGAGCTTGTTGTCGCTTGGACAATGCCCAAATGCCAAATAGCGAAGCAGCGCAGACGTCCATGACGATGGACCAGTGGGACAAGTCGATCATGTTGTACAGCGTCACAGCTCATTTGACATAGTCTCCCTCCAACCTGTCAAAGAACGCCATGTTCCAGAGTGGAGACATACTTCAGTTGCCACTTGAGACGCCAACTCACTGAGTACGCATTCCCGTTGGTTCATTGCTTTGAAAAGGGGGAGGTTCAAGTACGCAAGCAGAGTACCGATGCTTCCCACTGTGACCGCGGTGAGCCCCGGAGATGAATCAGAGGCCCGCCATTGCTCTTGATCTTTGATGAGGGAATGAACTGATGGGTTGTTCTGCAGAGCGTATGAGTGGGAGAGAGGGAGAGACTCTAGAGAGAGGACAGGCTTGAGCACAGGGACACAGCAAAAAACTAACAGGGTGGCTACCTGCAAACGACAAGCTTGGGTATTTAACCAACGAAGGAGCAAAAGGATCCATCTGCCGACGATTTGTTTCTCTCCTTCACCTCTCTTCTCCACTCCTCTTCTCTCCTCTCCGCCTCCGACCTGTCCTCCTCCTCCTCCTCCTCCATCCCTCTCCTCTGCTTCCACTCGCTTACATACACCTTCTTCCCCTCCTCTCTCTCGCTTTTTCCCTTTTCATGGCTTTATCCTCCCTCAGCCTTTCACTGCTGCATCCTTAAATTCCTCGTCGTCTACTCCTCCTTATCACAGAATCGTCCCCATTCTTACCATTCCTTTGCAACCGCCCTCCCCCTTCCCCCCCTGTACCTTTGTTGAGCTATGGGCACAGACAATGATTTCCCATCTGCCGACGGCAACCAGGACAGCACAGCTCCTTTGAGCAACAGTTCAACACTATCCTCCCCAAAGCGGCGCAGACTCACAAGATCCCCTACCCCACACGCCCTGGTCGACCATTCTCTATTTACCTCTGTCGACAACAACGACGATCAGGATGCTTCTTCCTCCTCTTCTACTTCTACACCAAGTCCTGTTTCGGAGACTTTGTCGAACGATGCTCACACGACCAACACCTGTGACGGTAGCGAGGCGGCGGTGGTCGATGATGGCCCCTTCCTGTCAGCCAAAATGAACCTCTTTGCCTCTTTGACTGGGATGGGACCTGAAGAGATGGAGCTTGTTCGTTTAACGAAAGCCAATACTAAAGCCAACAGCCTTGTAGGACGGACCAAGGACACACACTCATCCTCCTCCTCTTCCTCAAATGTGTCACAAGCGCCTTTGTCGTCGTCGTCGTCGTCGTCGTCGTCGATGGGATCAATAACATCATCAGCAAGGAATATCATCTCGTCATCAACATCGCCGTCACCGGCTTCGATCGGGTTTTCTTTTAAGGTGAAAAATACTCCGTCCAGTCCACAGTACATGGCCGACAATGAGCTGGAAGATGAGATGGGAGACGAAACAGAGTCAGAATCCTCGCTATCTTCGTGGAATGGATCACCATCCCTTTCGCCTCAAGTAAGTTTATAACATTGCTTGGATGTTTTGGTT
>Ga0247824_10000444_pt1 | contig 20225 bp, 23 predicted proteins | sample 13C_PalmiticAcid_FD_194412 | JGI IMG/M metagenome (GOLD analysis project Ga0247824, IMG submission 194412) | Soil microbial communities from agricultural site in Penn Yan, New York, United States - 13C_PalmiticAcid_Day48 | ecosystem: Environmental > Terrestrial > Soil > Agricultural land...
GTGCTGGCGCCTCCCCCCCCCCCCCTATGCCACGACCGTTCCTGTCTACATCGACCTGGCTTTTTATACTGTGGCCACGCCAACGGAATGTGAATGAGCATCTCCATTGGAGGGCGCTCCGCTGCACTCTTGTTGTCCATGTCATCAAAGACGTGTGATCTGCAAATTGTTATGCCCGTGGTATGTTGCCCGCCTTTTACAGAGTATCCCCGTGCAAGCTGTCAACCACAACCTTGATTCCAAGGACCCACTCTCCGCACTGAATCAAATTCCGAGTCATCCCGACAAGGCACAAATGAGGGTGTTCATGAACTACCCACTACTGCACCATGCTAGTCGTGCAGCTTAAAAGTGCTGGACAAGCAATTGAGGGGGTAGGGCTTCGATTTTATCCTGGGTCCTCATCGCGCATTGATCGACTGGAGAAACCTGTATCAAAACACAGCGCTAAAGAACACTGAACTCTTTGCAGCAGGACAACAAACTCGCACGTACCAGGCTCGTCCGAAGGGTTCGGTGAAGCAAGGTAAAAAGAGCAATTGCTTGCCCAACAGTTTTGATCAGTTGGTACTATATGTTTGCTGCCACGACTACCAACAAGAAGTGGCCTATGACAGCATCCCACTCTATGAAAAACTCCGTCCAGGGAGTAGACTAAGAGTGCCCGTGTGCAGATCCTACGCGGGCACTTTGTTCACTTTGCCATTGAGCGACTCTTCAAGACGAGGCATTGAGTATAGGCGGCCATAGCGGGAATGAACAGAATCGACACCCACACTGGAGATCACAGTAAGAGTAGACTAGTACGTAGTTGTCCTTTTGCAAAACTGCATGTCCGTTGGTCCGTTGTCAACGGTGACTGTGCGCACTTGATGAAGACCACAAGAAGTCGACACGTTTTGACAGTCCAGAGCAAGGCGGGCAATGTGCCTGAGAAAAGGAAGTTTCTACAAGTCGAGTCATGAAGAGGATATGGCTAATGAAATGTGTGAACAGAAGATAGACAGCGATCGGGGTGATAAAAAAAGGTATAGGTGGCATTTGGCTCAGAGTGTGATCGTCACTCTGCACATGCACCTCACAACTCTATCCATGCCAGCGGGGTGGGGCTGACCCACTTTTTGCCTATATAAAGGCCTCCATTCTTCAACCTCTCTCTTCTCTTTCTCTTCTCCTTCGTCCTCACCAAACAGCTTTCACTCCTCTCTCTCTCTCCTTTGCTTGGATTTCTCCGTCCTCCCCTCCCTCTGCACATGCCTACCATGACCAACGCTGCCACTCCTTCCAACGCTGTCGTCCCAGTTGAGAAGATTGCCGAGACCTTCAAGGACTATATCGGTAAGCCTCGCTCGTTTCCCCACACTACCTTCTGAACAGTCAAACCCATCCTCCCACTTTCCTCAATAGACCCATACTCACCATGTCTCTCTCTCGCTTCCCGATCTGTGTTTATCGACATTGGCATGGATATCGACTTTTTTTTTTTTTTGATCTCGGCTACCACAACAACCAACCTATTTCGATCAAATTGGATCCGCCTCAACCCTATTTTGCATACCGGATATCACCAGACCTCGCTGTCGTTACCCGTGGAGGCAAAATCTTGACCCTCTCCGACGAATGGTTCGCCGAGTGCAAGAACCTTTTGACTGCCACTGCTCCAATCCACGCTCCAGGACGCTTCGTTCCCACCGGCGCATGGTACGATGGCTGGGAGACCCGCCGCCACAACGCCCCCAACTTTGACTGGTGCGTCATCCAGCTCGGATACCCCGGTACCATTGCAGGTTTCGAGATCGACACTTCTTACTTCACTGGCAACCACGCTCCCTTCGTCTCCGTCGAGGGTTACACCGAGACTGCACCTGCCAAGACTGCTTCCCGCACTCATGAGGAGTGGGCTGCAGTCCAGTGGGCTCCTATTTTGACCAAGGTTCCCCTCAACCCTGGCTCGCTCCACGGATTCAAGCTTGACCAGCCCACCACTCAGCACTACACCCACGTTCGCTTCTGCATGTACCCCGATGGCGGTGTCGCCCGTCTCCGCGTCTACGGATCGGTCCACCAGGTCCACCCCGAGAACAAGAACGAGGTCTACGACTTGGCCTCCATCGCCGCAGGATCTGTCGTTGTCGACCTCTCCGACGCTCACTATGGTCACCCCTCCAACATGCTCCTTCCTGGACGTGGACACGACATGTCGGACGGTTGGGAGACCAAGCGCTCTCGCAGCCCAGGTCACGTTGATTTCGCCACCATCAAGCTCGGACAGGCCGGCCACGTTACGGATATCGAAGTCGACACTGCTCACTACATGGGTAACCCTCCCAAGGCTGTCACCATTGAGGGATACGAGGAGGGATCGGATGTCCCAGTCGTCCTGTTGAAGGAGGCTCCCATGACCCCTCATCGTCAGCACTTCTTCAAGGTGGACAGCGGTTTGACCCAGAAGCGTCTTGCCAAGGTCAAGGTTGTCATGATCCCTGATGGTGGTATCAAGCGTATCCGCCTGTGGGGTGCTGCTCAATTGCCCGCTGTCGTTCCCCAGGGTTCGTTGATCGGTGTCCGCCAAGAGTTGCCCGATGAGCACACCTGGAACCTCAAGAAGTAAAAAAAAAGTGGATTCAGCTTGTCCCCATGCTCGTCTCCAAGGCATAGAGAAACCCCCCCATTCAATACTGTATAATCTCATTGTATAAACAAAAGCAAAATAAATACCAAACTGGCATGGACTCTAGGTCAAACTTTTAAAAAAAAAAATGAAAAATGAAATGTCATTGTTGTATTGGGGATCCCATCCGAAAAGCTAGCAAGAGGAGTGGAAGCTGAAGTTCAAGATTGGAGGTCGAGGGGAACAGTGACGGACAGATGTGCTGGTTCAAGACGCCTCTTGTTTGACCTCCAAGTGCGCCACGACATCGGCCAGCTGACCAACTTCCTTTAATCCAATGGGTCGGTTTGCAGTAAGTGCTATTGGCGCCGTATGGAGGGAGCAAGTTAGACAATCCATTGCCAAAAGATGTATCGCAACGAGGCTTGTACGATAAAGTTGCGACAGGGTATTGAGAGAAGATACATGCCTGGTGCCTTGGGGTACAAGAGTCCTGTTGATGCATCGTACCTCCAGCCGCGCGTAGCAGCAAGTTCTAAGGGCAAAGGTTCAACACAGTCGATTAGTTCCCATGTTTCCCTTCTTAATTTTGAAGTGAGAACGAAATCGAGTGGTGGCGTCAAAATATCCAACATACGTTCTGCCGCAGTATCTTCCTGAAGCCAGATGCGAGAAGCTGCCAATTGTAGTGGGAGTGAAGTGTATGCTTTGGCCAAGATATCCAGTTCCCTGTCCTGAATCGAGTCTACATTACACATCGCAGAGAAAGCTCATTGTCAGCACACCGCTGTATTCCAGATAAAGTGAGTCTCGGATAGTCGCCTCTTTCTCGGCTTTTTTTTACCTTGCAGTACCGCAATCAAAGGTGCAAGTGCCGAGTCCCAGCGAGACTGGTGCAAGAGTGCGTAGATATCTTTGAGGTTTCCATTCTGTCGTTCCCACTGACGCATCATTTCCATGATCTGAATCAATGTTGCCAGCTGTGCTGCCTGCTTCTTGATCTCTTCAGGGACTCGATGAACAAGAGTGCGTGCCGAGTATCTATTATACCGCGGTACCGTTAGAGGGGCGAGGTCAGTAGATTGTAATAAAGGTTGGTGATAGATCCGAGGTTCAAAGCGCCTCCACAGTTGTCCCGTTTCTTTGCGCCTTCTGCCAAGTCGGACAACTGGTGGCGTAAAAGCGTTTCATTTGTCGGATAGCTTACAGGTCGTGGGCGATCAGGTAGGAGGCAAGGAGTGGTTCATAGATGGTGTTCAAAGGAATGACATCGATCTCGATGGCAGAGACCTATTCAAACGTCAACCAACCGAGATGAGTTTTCACTCGCCAACTTGCATGTGTTCCAACGCTCGTTCGCCTCTAGGCGAAAAAGAAAGCCTTCCATACCTGGAACTCCAGCTGTTCGTACAGAGGGACCAACTCGTGGTAGCGTCCAGTCTTAAGGCTCTGGTCTGCTTGTTCGATGATTTGCTGTGCGGGAACTGTCATTCTGCGACTTTGGCGTGTCGTTGTGAAGAGGGGTGTAAGTGAAGTGGGGAGAGTGTTGAGAGCGAAGGAAAGCTGCGCGACAAGAACGCGCAACCCCTCTCAGCAAGGTGAAAATCATAGTGGCTGAGCACGAGGACTTTGAACCAACGGCTTCTGCTCTGGCAACTTGCGTTCTTCGACAAGATCAAGGAACTGGAACAGGAGGCAGGAACAGGACCTGCAGCAGCAGTAGACACCGATGGAGCGAATGCCAACCGAAATCAACTACTGTCCAAGGGACGGAAGGCGCTTCAGAGATGATGAGCAACTGTGTCCACTTTGCGACTTTCAAAGGTAGTCGGTAGGCAACCCAGGCACTTGTCAGGCAGTGAAGGCGTGGGACAGAGAAAGTTATGATGCTGACACATCCATGCCTTGCTTCACCACTCACACAGGCCTATAAGTCAGGTAATCTTGTCATTGTCGGTATCTCAACAGACAGGCTTGTCGTTCAGCACGTACGCTGGATTAACATCGATCCCTTGACTTGATGTTAGACTCCTAGTCCACTTCAAGTGCCTACAAAACCATCATGGCGGAAACTGCTCTATGTCAAACAGGATTACCCAGATAACTATGTGGACGAAACTTTTCTGGAAGAACTACAGAAGAATGGTAACGACGATCGTGTTACAATGTTCAGCAGGAGACAGCCCTTGAGGCATAAAAAAAAAAAAAAAAAGGTCTAACTTTTGATCACCTCCTTTTGCGGTCGATTCAGCAAACGTACGGCAATACGAGTACTGGTCCGTCGTCTTAGAGTCCACCATCATCAGCCAACACATCTCTTCGATCGTCATCTTCGTCGCCATCTTCATTTACTTGTACTCTGGGCTTCTCAGCTCGCATGCGCTAATCACCATGGGAACCGTGGGCACGATGATTGGATACGGTTTCTGGGACTGGAGCAACACTATGCTCACGCCGGATTCCAACTATCAACGTATGTCTAACAGCAATGTTTTCTGCTAGTGAGCAGGGTGGAGAGTATCATCGACCTGAATGGGATATTCACACATGCTCAACACTTTATGCTATTGATATCAGGAAGAAAGATCTTCAAGGGCGCAGTACTTTTCTTCTTGACGCTTCTTGGCCTTACGCCGATTCTCAAGACTTTAACAGAGCCGACATCGCAAGATACGATCTGGGCTTTGACAGTGATTCTATTCCTAGCGAATCTCGCGTTTCATGATTATGGAAGCGGCAACCGGCGCAACATCAAATATCCAGGATCACTCTCCACCAATGCAGCCATCTTTGCGTCCGTGGTTTTGGCGTCGAGACTCACAACCAACCTTCATGTCTTTGGACTCATGTCCTTTGCTGTCGAGTGGTTCGCGCTCTTCCCAATGCTTCGCCGGCAAGTCAGGGTAATGTCATGGAGATTGGCATCAGTTTACAAAACAACGATTCTCAGTACTGATGCTTGCCGATGGTCGTGATGTACTCATGGATTTTATTTCCTCAATTGCGTCCAATGTCACCGCACGATTAGAGCATTTCCAACAGAGGCAACCTGGCGTTGACGATTATCCTGTTCGTGACAGCAACGATCCTATTCAGCCAAATCTCACCAGCGGTAGTCGTCATCTACATCTTGGGCATGGCTTTCTTGACCTTTGTCTGTCCGTTCTGGTTGATTTGGATCCAGCGGTACAAAAAGTACGTCGACTCTTTCTGTTTTGTTCCTTCGCATCGGAATAATTCTTCCATGGAAAGCAACACCTCATGAGCTAACGCCGATGTTCTGCCCTCCCTATCTATTGTAGCGAGATCCATGGCCCATGGGACGAGGCTAGACCCAAGATCCAGCATGGGCGTTCAATTGAGTATAATTAGGTTGACCATAGTAGACAAAGGAATGGTAGAAGAGTTCCCGGAAAGCGATACAAGGTATACATCGCATGGGATGTTTATGTTGAATAGAAAATACAGCTGCAAGAAAGTTCTTTTCGCCCAACGGTCTGTGGCGGTGTGGGTGGCGGTGTGGGTGGCGGTGTGGGACAAAAAAATTATTAGCCACTTCTCCACCCGTACTTTCTTTCACACTTCCAACCCTTTGTTGATTCATTCCTCCCCTGCTTCCCTTGCTCTCATTCGCCATTCCACTGCCTCTCTTTATCGTTTCTCTTCTTCAATGGCAATCATTCCCTCCACCTACCCTGGTAAACTACCGGTTCTACTCCACTCACCACAACAGCTGTGTTCGGCCTCATGACACTTCGACTGACCGCACCACCTTCTTGCCCTCTCTCTCTCTCCAGGCCAGGGTATCATCTACATGATAGCGCATCCATCATTACTCAGTAACCTCATCTGTCCGATCTTCATTACCATCATTTGGGGCATCGCTGCCCTTGTGTTTGGCTTTGCATACCTCCTCAAGCTACAGGCCCACGCTCTCATTGCCGCAAAGTGCCCCGCTGTCGTTGCATGGTACTCTACTTCAATGCCTTTCTGTCTCCAGCCTATGGATAGATCATGCCGACTTCATGAATCAAAGACTAATCGATTTCACCAATTCGGCTACCATAGGATTGTGTGCGTTATCTTTGTGCTACTCGAAGTCGCAGTGCTATCGATCATCTTTTACCTCATCATCGTCCCAATCTACCAAGACGCCCTCTTTGATCGTGTATTGAAGCTGCGTGGATTGGAGCATGTGCTCAAGCACAACGAAGGCAACGATCTGATCAAATGCATGCGAGGAGTATCTGGTGGTCTTTGGATCCTGTTCTTTCAGGTATGCTAATGCGGGCTCTACCCCTATGCTTTGCAAAGTGAACATTGCCAACACATGGGACACATGGGAAAGCTCTCAGACCGTTTTTCAGCTGCTTTTCAGGAATTAAACACCCTCCATTTTTTTTTTTTTGCTGTGTATCAGATCCTAGTTTTGATCATCACTCTCCCACTCAACGTGATCCCTTTTGTGGGCCAAATGGCCTTCGCCACTATCAACGGGTGGGTCCTGACGTTCGGCATACGATTCCATTATGATGCCGAAATTCGCAACATCAGCGTCCTTCAATCTCGACGTGAAGCTTGGAAGCGGAAACGGGACTACACAGGGTAAAGAGAGTCATCAGGGCGTTCTCGTACTTTTCTTTTCTTTTTTATTATGTCATGGTTGTGTAACAACGGAGGACCAAGGGCAGGATGGATCTTCTAACTTTGTCAGATATGACTCTCTCCCTCTCTCTCAATAGGTTTGGTGCCACAGCAGTTGCGCTAGAGATGATACCGATCGCCAACTTCTTTTTCGTATGGACCAACATCGTGGGATGCGCCCTCTGGGTAGCAGACGAAATTGAACAGGAGGAGGCACACTTGCAGCAGGATCAATCATCTCAGAGTTTGATGGGAACACCCATAGATACACAGGCTGAATATTCACACATGGTATAGAAGCGATCGAGTCACTTCGACATCCCCATTTCGGAGGTGTCAAGGCGCGCTACAAATACATCGCGGCGGTTCAGAAAGCATCCCTGGATCCGGAACGACTTTATCAAATTCTATTGCAACAATGGCACCGAGGATTTCAAGACCACGCTCGTCGTTTTGAGATATTTCTTGTAATGCTTCTCCATCGATCCGACTTGATGGCCGGGGCTCCATCCATGGATTGCAAAGCCAAAACAAGGTCTGTACAATAAAAAATCTAAAAGATCACTACCTACAACAACATGCATCGTCCCTTGCGAGTCGGCTCTCTCTCACTTCCTCTCTGACTGCTGCACCTTCTCTTGGCCAAGTCTTCATGTTCCTCTTCCTCTTTCTCAAGCTCAAGGGGTCGCTTTCCGAGGACCGTGGGCGGCGTGAGGTCCTCTCCATCGTCAGCAAGCTCCATAGATTCCACGTCTGATCCGTCCGACGTGTCCTCCAGTCCAGACGCCTCGGGTGACATAGCAACTTCCATCTGGTCTGCCTCAGATGGCTGCGCCGGCTCACCTACAGCTCCACGTTGCCTTAGAATCCGCTCGTTGAGTGAACTCAGCCCTTGCACATCCTGAACGGAGGTATCCTTCACATCCAAATCTCCATTCGCTGTCCTCCAGTGCATACGAGCTTGACACTGGTTCCTATCGGTGATAATCTGCCACGCTCCAACCACTCCATCATCACAACCAGCGACAACGTAATCGCCAACCGATGTCTTGGCCCAAGTAATATCCTTGATACGCTCATGAATATCATGAATCAATCCTCGGCACCGGCCAGACACTGCATTCCACAGGCGGACAGACTTGTCGTCACTTGCGGAAACAACCAGATTTCCTTGCGCTGAATAGACAACTCTTTTCACGCTGCTGGTGTGACCATTCAAAACGCGACGCCGCGCTCCTGTCTTCGCATTCCATAGGCGTACTGTTCCACCGCTGTGGCCTGTGGCCATATGGTCATTGTGCGGTGAGTATGCGACAGACGTAATGCTGTCCGTTGTGTCAGTGGTTAGACTATGGCGCCATTTCCCGGTATTGACGTCCCACAATCCTACTCCTCCTTTCGGTGCGACGTAGATAATCTGATCTCCTTCACGAGAATACATGGCTTTAGCTTCATGACGCTGTCCAAATTGGCTCTCCCGACCCGTCGTGACATCACACGTTCTCACATTTGCCCGGCCGACGATGGCAACCTGGCTCCCAGTTGGCGAATACAGGATGTCAGTAAATATCGTGGTGGCTTCTCTCATTAGCCGGAGGCGCTTTCCGGATCCAGTCTCCCATACCCGTCCCATTCGTTCGCTGCAAGAAGCAATTCGATCTCCCTGAGGTGAATACGCGATCTTAAAGACTTCGCCATCGTGGCCAGTGAACTTGAGGCAACATGTCCCTGTCTCAACATCCCATAGCCGAATTGTTTTGTCGAAACTGCCGGTGGCGATTCGATCTCCTTGGTGAGAATAGGCGATGCAACGAATGCCCTTGCTATGACCTCGCAAGATACGTCGGCACGATCCTGTCTCCACGTCCCATAACCGTGCCGTTGTGTCATCGCTGCATGATGCGAATTGGTCTCCTTTCGGCGAACACTGGACCATATGAACCCTCAAATTGTGGCCACTTGAATAGCGTTGGGATATTCGAATTCCGATATCCCATTGTCGAACTGTCCTGCCCACACTAGTCGTGACGATTCGATCGCCATTTGGAGAGAATGCAATGCCCTCAACACGATGCGGATCGCAGGTTAATGTACGAAGGCAACCGCCTATTTCTGTATCCCAAATTCGTACGGTTCTGTCATGGCCGGAGGAGGCGACCAAGTCACCTTGAGGTGAATACACGAGTTTTTCAACAGAATCTGTGTGGCCAGTCAATAGGTGAAGGCATTTTCTTGTCTCCATGCCCCACAGTTGAACCATGTCATTCTTGGCGCAAGCAAATTGATTGCCTTTCGGTGAATACGCCAAGGGTCCATAGCTTGGATTATCATGGTAGATCCTCAAGCGACAATCTCCAGAGACTACGTTCCACACACACGTATGGCTACGATCGGCTGAAGCAACATAATCTCCTAGAGGCGAATACACGACGTTCTGGATGGCCTGTTCGTGTCCAATGAGGATGTGGATGCATTCATCTGCCTCCATGTCCCACAAACGCACGATACAGTCACGACCACCAGAAGCAAGCTGCTTGTTGTTTGGCGAAAGAACGACGCATTCCATATAAGAAGAATGGGTGTTCAAAGTGTTGAGGCAATCTCCAGTCTTCAAATCCCATAGCTTCACTGTTCTGTCCCTGCTGATGGAGGCGAGTCGATCTCCTTTGGAGGAATAGACGACTCTTAAAACGTCGTCGCCATGCCCATGTGCAATGAGGCGACAATCCCTTGTCTCCAAATTCCATAGCTGAATGACTGTGCTGCCCGTGGTGCAAACAGCGAGTTCATCTCCATTCGGAGATATCAAAGGGGTCTCGCTCATGTCGTTGTCCAATGTCCACAGTACCTCCCAAGTAGATGTCGAGAATATTTGGGTCTTTCGGTTGAAATGTACGACTACGATTGACTTCCCATCTGGTGAATATAAACACTGCGTCGCTCCGTTGTCTAGCTTCAGGTGTGATGCTTCGCCCAAACGAACGCCAGCCATCTCTGCATTGCTCAAATCGGCGCGCCTCAACCACGTACCACGAAGATCGGTATACCTTAGATCCGCCAATTGCAATTGAGCCGATTCGAACATTCCATTGCTGAGATCAGCTCTTGGGATCCGTATGCCTCGCAGATCTGCTCTGTCAAACTGCATTCCTGATCGTGATAGGATCGTGATGGAATTCGATGCTGCTATACGCCACTTCTTGTGACTCTTTGACCGTTCAATATAGTCGAGTAACTGTTCCTTGAACAATGGCTCCTGATGAACCCGCTCTTCTAGGAACTGTAGAACATACGGTTCCTTTGCGAGGTACATCCATGTCAATGGTGACTTGAGGTCAGGCTCTTGTTGGACAGTTTCAGACGCCTTCTTCTCAGGATCATCGTAACTCATCACTGAGCTGGCACTTCCTCGTTGGACCAAGGCTAGCTCTGGTACCATTGGTGCCTTCCAGTCTTGCGGGTCAAATACTGCGAGCGACATTCCATATTCCAACAACGATCGATGGATGAATTGGTGTTGGTTGCCACTCTGTACAAGAGGGCAGGCCCCTCGCAAGAGTCGCTTCTTATCTTCACGACTGAAGAATTTGGTCTTCCATGATCCTTTATCGGTGTAAGGGGAGTAGTTGACAATCGGATGTCCATGTTGTTCTTTGTAGATCGCCACGGACAGCCTCTTCAGATAATCGATACCGCTCCGTGTGAATCCACCATCCGCCAAACTCTCGAATGCTGCTCTCGCAATTGGACCCACGTTTTCCTCTCCAAGTCGCTTCTCGCCTCGCTCAAGCCAGTGCTCGATGAATTGGTCGAACAATGCAACTCGAGTGATATGTAGATCTTGACCAGGGTCGGCCACTCGCGGCAACACTTCCAATGACAATGACATCAGGAATGGGTTTGTCACCAGTTCCTTCAAACCTGGGATGAAATCGAGGGTCTTCTTGTATTCTTCTGCTCCCCAAAGAGGTCGATACATGGTCACGTACTGTGTAATGTATTCTTGGATCTGATCCATCGAGAATGGAGTAATGACGGCTTCTTGGAACAACCCAAGCTGTAGTCGAGAGAAGTGGTCTCCTGGCTGGAACCGATGTCGATAATCAGTTTCACTGTAGTCATTACGACAACTGATCACCATCTTGGCATTCCACTCTCCAGGCTGGTTCAGTCGATTGCTTGTGTATAGATTGTGTATCTGTTGGTTCTCGTCGTATCCATCGCAAATCAATGTGAACCTACGAATGAGCTTCATCTCATGGATCTGCGGCTCAGTGAACTCGGCCTTCCTGAGCTGTTTGGTGATCATGTCATGTTCAGGTTTGTCGATGGCTGGCAAGTTGATGTAGAGTGGGATCACACCGTTCCTTTTGTATGTCTCCCACAAGCAGCGCTCGAGTTCTTGATTGAATGTCGACTTGCCTGCTCCTGATTCTCCCAGCAGCAGGAACACTTTTTGATCGCTATCCAGAAACTGCTCGACCTTGTTCATCAATGGGAAGCGTGCATCATCGTGAGCCCGTATGTTGGGGATGGCTTGTGGTTGGATGTACACAGCGCTCCTTCGTTCCTTCAGTCTCTGTTTTCGCAATTGGCGTATTTGTCTTTCGACATCAGATCGCTCTTGGACACGATCGAATAGCGATGGAGAAGCCATTGTAGGTAATGCGACCCTCAATGAATGACTTCCAGGTCCATTCTCAAGACATGCTCGATAAAGCGCTTTCTTCTTATCGTCTCCATCATGTCGAAGTTCTTGGAGCAGTGATCCGGCCGCTATTGTGTGAAGAATTTATCAAGCGGATCCAATACAGCGCGTTAGTCCTGTGTAACACTCCTCATTCATTGGCAGAGACTGTAGCCTGTCGGTATCCCAATGCTCACAACATACCTTGCATCCCCCCAGCAGATTGAGACGACAGTTCCATGAGAATGTTCAAGATCCATTGCTTGACTGCAGCTTCATGACCCCAAGCAGTATCGTTCCGATAGATCTCTCCAAGGAATGCAATAGCTCCTTCTCGGATCTTTGGATCCCACTTTGAGCTGCCAGCAATTTCTCCTAGACGTTGGCACACTCCAAACTGGAATGCTGTATCGCATCGACATGGTACCTCACAGACGAGTTTTCTGAACTCGGAAAATTGACCATCCTGAATAAACACATCGGCTCCTCGCAATACCGGATACCATGCATACTTGCGGCTGAAACTGATCCCTTCTTTTAGACATTCGAGGAATCCTTGACCCTTCTCCGCAAGGGATGTCACCCCATAGTACGTGTTCTTGATAATCTCAATGAGCTCGGACGCTCTTGTCAGTACCGGTCGTATGTGCATCAATCCTTCAACCAACCGATCAACCTCCAGACCTTTCACTCCATTCGCCAGTCCTGACATTCCTTGGACCACTTTCCCTGTATGACACAATGTTGATTGCCACACTGTCTCGTCATCAAGAACGCGCAAGAGTGCTTGATAGGCATAGGAAGCTTGGTAAGCCAAGTATAGATCTGAACTTTCTTTCAACTCGTCCAGATGCGACGACAGCGGCTCGTGGATCTTCTCACGATCCAAATCCTTGATCTCGGCACCGGCCATGGCATCCAATACATGACATATTGCCACCATCAATTGATAAAAGTGGTTCGTAGATTGTTGATGAGTACCTCGCAGACGCGTACTGAGTAGATCCAGTATCTTGGCAAGGTCATTGGCATCCAGATATCCAGAGCGGGCACCTTGCACAAGATGAGCGAGTCCCTTGAGTTGATGAACTTCTAGCAGCCCTGGTCGATCGAATCCTGAGTAGAACTCTTTGATCAGATGTCGAAATTCATCGCGTTCGAGGACAGGAGCCAGGTATACAATCTCGGTTACGGCTTTGGCATCTTTGAGCCCAACCCTCTTGAACGCTCTGATTACATCCGCAGCTAATGTCATGAGCCGCTCTCTCTCATCTGGTTCGTTCTTAGTAACTTGCAACCAATTGCGTGTAGCGAGGTCCAGTATGTCACCAGGCTCGCAATCGGCTTGTAGCAACCCGAGACAGCATGCAAGTTGAGGTGTATCGACAAGACGTGCATCAGGCTCCGGCGGTTTGAAATCCATGGTGGGAAGATCCACATTCGTTGGGAAGATGTCACGAGGGATCGTAACGGCGCCGCTTCCTCGTTCATGTTGGTTGACAAGGGTTCCTGAAGTGGCAAGTGGCGTGCCTCTGATTGATTGTACATTGTTGGCAACGTTAGAATGAATGGGTTCATTCAAACAAAAGAGTGTAGCACAGAGCAGTTAGACGGAGTCATCTGTCCATCCGATTCACCAATCCGCATCAATATTGGATCAACTTTTGCTTACCCCTGCTTTTGGGACTTTTCACGGAATGCCGCAGCCTCATCTCGAAGGCCTTGTCTGTCCAACAGCTCACAGAGACCATTGTAGAGGGTCGCGATCAAACCATTCATGGACTCATCCCCCGTCAAATTAGCCACTTTTTCCGCCTGGGACAATGAGGTTTCTGCATCATGGCACAGAGCCAAGATGGTTTCGGGGTCTGTTGACTTGTAGGCATTCTCCAAGTAAGAATTGGCGAGCTCCAGGATATTCTGCAACGAGAAATCCTCTCTCGGCGATGAAAAAACACCACCAAGCTCCATGGTTCACAAGTGCTGTCTTGATGTTCTGTACAGAGTGATATCTAAATGGGACAAAAAGCGCAAGAGTCAGGACACTCGCATCGGGTAAGCGAAATTTTGTCCGCTGGGACGCACTTACACTGGAAGCGAGAGCAAAGAACTGTTCCTTTTTTGACTGTTTGTCAATGGCGTCTGATTTAAAGTTCGGGGGGAGAGTGAGCAATCGTCCCGACACTTGAGGGAGAAAATTGTTGACCTTCCACTGAACGACGATTTGCCCTTACGTTCGACTCTTGGAAGACAGATTATGTTCCCGAGTTTGTGTAGAAGATTTTCGAGGTACAGGTGGTGGTTCCTTTGGGTCCAGGCAGCGGTACCTACGATCAAGCAAAGATGTTCGATAAAAAGGCAGTGTTGATGAGTAGGTTCTTTCGGCGCAGCAGATATAGTAGTCGGTGCTGTGCTGAGGTAGCGAGTCGTCGCGAGGAGGTGGACCCTAGCCCTCCCACTACGGGAGCAGTATCATATCGAACTTGAAGGAAGTGTGTACATGAATCGGAAAGGATGGATACATTATTTTACCAAGTTGCATCTGTTGAGTGTCGATGGATATCTTGATGTGAAGGATGAAAGAGGGCGAGGGAGAGAGAGAAAGGAAGTTGTGCCGGATTGTGCTTCATCAATCCAGGGACTGCTTTTGGGGATAGACACAGCAATTGCACTGCCACACACATCTACCGCAGCACTCCTCTCTTGCTTCTCTTGTCAACCAGTTCGTTTGTTGACAACCACCACTAGCCGCTTGTGCTGCCTGATAAGGGGCACTATAGATCAACTTGAGAGCAACGAGGCAAGATCTCCACTTTGATCCATGGATGTCTTAACAGACGCTGGGATGATTTTGCTGCTATCAACTGCGCCGCTCTTCTCAAGTTGGTCCCCATCGTCACGACGCCGTCTACACAAAGTTGAATCAGTTTGATACCATCTGGTACACCACGACAAAGCGTTATGAAGGATTCACTACCACCGGTGCCGTCGTCGAGAATGTCAGTAAATTGACTCAGGATGCAGAGCAGATCAAGTTCCGCAATGGCATTCTCAGCCGTTACTTTGCTCGTTTGATCGAGAACCCTTACGATGAGCACATGATAAAGTGCCTTGAATGTGTCGCTCGTGTTCACACCGACACCCCAACCGAGAAGAGCAAGATCAACGTCGACCTGATCCATATCAACGCTTTGCTCGGATACATGGAGGCCGTCTTGATCGGAGGTGTCAGGTCCCTAAACTTGGACCGTGATACCGAGTACAAGGCGATCGCAGCGTTTGGCAGTCTGCTTTGAATCTTGAACGACTTCTTTATCAAGGCTTATTGCCATGATGGAGCCGAGTACCTTGAGACCTTGACAACCACGACTGCTGTAACTCGAAGCAATTAGGGTTTCTTTTCTCATCTGTTGGGATATTTCTTCTAAGGCAGCCTCCTCTCATCGACAGTCGGGTATTCACGCATTACTAATGCAAAAGTCTGTACAATAAAGCTCCCCCAAAGATTACTGCAAATCAACACCATGCTTCATTCTTCTATAATCTCTTCGCATGCTGGTTATGTCCATCTCACTCTTTCGTACTGCACATTCTTGCATTTACCACGCGTCCTCTTGGTTACTCCTTCGTCTTCATCGTCAAGTTCAAAGATTCGTTTAACAGGGAGATTAATATGGTTAGTGAAGACCTTGTTTGCCCCGTCTGACAGATCCTTGGCGGGTTCACCAACGGCCCTGGATTGCTTTAGAATGCGCTTATTGAGCGAATTCAATCCCTGCACGCCTTGTATTGTAGCATACTGCGCATTAAATACGCCATTCGTAGTTCTCCAGTGCAGACGAACTTGACATCGATCCTTGTTCATGACAACTTGCCACATTCCAACAACCCCATCCTCAAAGCCAGCGACCACGTATTTGGCATTCGGTGTTTCGACCCATGCGATGTCATTAACCCAGTGTTGAAAATCGTGAATCACTGCTCGACACTGTCACGATACAGCATGAATACACGATACTGGTTATCTTTTCTGGGTGACTTTTCGATTCCCAAAGTCGTCTTCCTGTCACCGCGTCATACAGATACACTGCATAATCGTAGTGATGGCTGACACGAATACAAGCAATTTGCAAACCATTCGGTGAGAATGCGGCGAGTCCGCACTCCAAGTCGGTGTATTGGACTGAGTCGTCGCCGTTGTTTCTGTCATCATCTTCGTGATCAATGTCGTCGTTTCCATGGCCGGCTTGGTTTTTGTCGTTGTCTTGTTCGTTATTTCTGATGTTCCATAACGCCATTGGCGCTTCATACTGTTTATACCGGAGAATAGCCACCTGATCGCCTTGAGGGGACCATATCATTTTACTGCTTCGATATACGCCAAGTCCGCGTAGCTCGTCAGTGCAATCACTTGTCTCAACTTCCATCAGCTGTACTCTGTCCTTGCTCATACTGGCGATACGACTCGAATTCGGCGAAAGCACGGCACGACGAACCTCGGAGATATTTTCGCACAAGGTACGGAGACACTCTCCAGATCTCACATTCCACAATCGCACTGTATAGCCACAGTAACCGCCGTCACAGTAACCGTTGTGACTGCAAGAAGCAAGCTGATCCGTTTGGTCAAGCGAATAAACGATTTGGGTGACTTCACGACTATGGCCGGTTAGCGTGTGGGTGCATCTTCCTGTCTCAGTGTCCCAAAGTCGAACCGTGGTGTCAGCGCCGCCAGTGACAATCTGATCTCCTTGAGGAGAATAGGCGATACAACGGACAATCTCGCTGTGACCTCGTAAGATATGTTGACATGATCCTGTCGCTACATCCCATAGTCGTACCATCATGTCATTACTGCAAGACGCAACCTGATCTCCATTTGGTGAGCATTTGACCATAACAACCTCCTCATTATGACCACTCGAAGAGCGTTGAGATGTTTTGGCTCCAACATCCCATATTCGAACAGTCCCGTCATCGCTGCTAGAGATGATTCGATCGCCTTTCGGAGAGAACACCATACTGTAGATGTACTCCGAGTGACCAGCCAATATCCAAAGACAAACTCCTGTCTCCGCATCCCATAGCCGTACCGTAATGTCGTCAAACGCACCGGCGGAGGCAACTAAATCGCCCAGAGGTGAGTACGAGATTACTGAGACCACACCGCTATGACCAGCCAAGGTATGAAGAATATTTCCTGTCTCAACTTCCCATAGAAGAATGTCACGACCTTCCGTATAAGCAACCTGATCGCCCCTTGGCGAATACGCGAAATGAAAACTCGCCGAATTAATTGTGGAGATGTTGGGATGACAAGCTCCAGTTGCTACATTCCACAGTCGTATCTTGTCTTGGTCTCCATCGCATGTTGAAGCAAGGTAATCTCCTCGAGGCGAATAAGCGACCTCAAAAACGCATTCATCTTGTTCGGATAGGATGTGGCTGCATTCTCCTGTCTTAACGTCCCACAACCGTACAGTAGTGTCATCACTCCCGGATGCAATCTGGTTCCCATTCGTTGAATAAGCGACGCAATTGACTGTGGAGGTATGCCCAGTCAAAGTATGGAGACAATCTCATGACTCCACATCCCACAGCTTCACAGTTGTGTCCCGATTGGCAGAAGCAATTCGATCTCCTTGAGGCGAATAATCAATGTCTGTGACCTTGTTGCCATGTCCACGTAGAATGCATTCGCAGTCTCCGGTCATGATGTTCCATATCTTCACTCTGTAGTCCGAGTTATAACCAACAGCGAGATGATCTCCCCTCGGAGAATACACAACACTGCCGCAATTCCATGTCCACATCCTTTCCCAGGTAGATGTCGAGTAAACTTGAATTTCTCGAGAGGTCACGACGGCAATTGACCTCCCATCTGGCGAGTACAAGCACTTCTCTACCTTGTCACCACACTCCAGGTATGGTGGTGCACCCAATCGGATACCAGTCATCTCTGCGTTGCTCAAATTGGCACGCTCTAGCCACACTCCACGAAGATCCACCTGCCTCAGATCTGCTCCTTGCAACTTCGCCGAATCGAACATCCCATTGCTGATATCGGCTCTCGGGATTCGTACGCCTTGCAAGTCTGCTCCGATGAACTGTACTCCAGATCGCACTAAGATTGTGATCGCATTCGATGCTGCCTTACGCCACTTCTCATCAGTCTTGGAGTGTTCAATGTAGTCGAGTAACTGCTGCTTGAACAATGGCTCCTGTTGAACTCGTTCCTCCAGGAATTGTAGAACAGATGGCTCTCTTGTGAAGTACCCCCAGACCAATGGTGAGTTGAGGTAGTGCTCTTGCTGGACAGTGACTGATACCACATCCACATCCATAGGACCCCCATCGCAGCTCAGCAATGAACTGACACTACCTCGGCGAGCAAAGGTAGACTCTGGCTCCTTCTGCTCCTTCATGATATGCGGATCAAATATGGCGAGTGACATTCCATATTCCAGCAACGATCGATGGATGAATCGGTGCTGATTGCCACTCCGCACTATCGGGCAGGCTTCTCGAAGATGTTGCGTCTCGTCATCCCGACTGAAGAATTCTGCTTTCCATGATCCTTTGTCATCATAACGCGAAAATCTGACAATTGGATGGCCGTTCTGCTCTTTGTAAATCGCTGCTGATAGCCTCTTCAGATAGTCGATACCGCTCCGCGTGAATCCTTCATCAACCAACCCTTCGAACGCTGCTCGTGCCAGAGGACCCATGTCTTTCTCTCCGAGTCGCTTCTTGCCTCGTTCGAGCCAATGTTCGATGAATCGGTCATACAAAGCAACTCGAGTGACACGGGTTGCCGAAAGATCTTGACCAGGATCAACCATTCGTGGTAACACCTCCAATGACAATGACATCAGGAATGGGTTTGTCACCAGCTCTTTCAAACTTGGAATGTGTTCCAGGGTCTTCTCGTATTCATCTGCCTTCCAAAGTGGTCGATGCACAGATACATACTGTGCAATGTATTCTTGAATCTGATCCCTCGAGAATGGCGTGATGACGGCTTCTTGGAACAACACTGGATCCGCTCGAGAGTTGCGATCTCCAGGTTGGAATCTGTCGCGATAATCAGATCCAACGTACTCGCTACGACAACTGATCACCATTTTGGCATTCCACTCGCCAGGCTGGTTCAGTCGATTACTTGTGTATATGTTGCGTATCTGTGGGCTCTCGTCGTATCCATCGCAGATCAACGTGAATGCACGATGGAACTTCAACTCCCTGATCTGCGACTCGGTGAACTCGTTCTTTCTGAGCTGTTTGGCGATCATATCGTGATCGGGCTTGTCAATGGCTGGTAAGTTGATGTGAAGTGGGATTACTCCCCCTTTCTAGTATGCCTCCCACAATTGGCGCTCGAGTTCCCGATTGAATGTCGACTTGCCTGCACCTGATTCACCAAGCAGGAGGAACACCTTTTGATCACTCTCCAGGAACTGCTCTACTTTCTCCATCAATGGGAATCGTGTATCCTCTCGAGCCTGCAAGTTGGCAATGCCTTGTGGTTGGATATACACGGCGTTCCCTCCATGTTCTTTCAATCTCTGTCTTCGTAATTGGCGAATCTGTCTTTCGACATCAGGTCGTTCTTGGACACGATCGAGTAGTGATGGAGATGCCATTGCAGGCAAAACAACTTTCAAAGGATGACTTCGTGATCCATGCTCAAGACATACTCGATACAGTGCTCGCTTCTCGTCCTCTCCATCGTTTTGAAGTTTTTGAAGCAGTGGTTCAGCGACTACGATGTGTAGAATTGATCGTGGAGACGAGTGAAAAGAGTTAGTCATGCGTAACATTCCCATTCCAAGTCAAAGGCTGTTCCCTGTCATGGCTCCATCTAATCTCACATACATTGCGTCCCGCTATCAGGTTGAGACGACAGTTGCATCAGGATGTTTAGGACCCATTGCTTGACTCTAGGCTGATCATTCCAAGTGACATCGTTCCGATAGATCTCTCCGAGGAACGCGATGGCATCTTCTCGTATCGCGGAATCCCATTTCGAGTTGGATGCGATTTCTCCTAAACGCTGACATACTCCCCACTGGAATTCTTTGTCGCGCCGACATGGTACCTCGCAGACGAGTTTCCTGAACTCGGCGAACTGTCCATCCTGAATGAATACATCTGCTCCTCGCAATGCTGGATACCATGCACACTTGCGACTGAAGCTGACTCCTTCCTTCAGACATTGTCCACTCTCCTTAAGTTGCATCACTCCTTAGTACGATTTCTCGATCATTGAAATGAGTTTGGATG
>Ga0247824_10000445_pt1 | contig 20223 bp, 24 predicted proteins | sample 13C_PalmiticAcid_FD_194412 | JGI IMG/M metagenome (GOLD analysis project Ga0247824, IMG submission 194412) | Soil microbial communities from agricultural site in Penn Yan, New York, United States - 13C_PalmiticAcid_Day48 | ecosystem: Environmental > Terrestrial > Soil > Agricultural land...
CAAGCTGCTTCGCAGAGCCAATGGTGCCCCAATTCGTCAGGGCTGGCACAGCGAGCCTCTGTCCGAACATTTCCGTCTACAATCCCCCTCGAGCGGCCACGAATGCAAGGGTCTACGCGGATCAACGAGCCCACGACCACAGTGCCACGCCCTGTTGCCAGAGCAGTAACAAACCCAATACCGGCATCGGCGTCGGCATCAACATCAGCATCAACATCAGCATCAGCTTTAGCTTCTGCATCAGTTCCAACCACGAGTCGTGGAAAGGAACCGAAGCACTCGTACCGTTCACAATCCGAGACAGAAGCAAGGACCAAAAAATCCTCCAAAAAGAAGAAACGCCGCAATCGCAAGCAAGGGTCTTCAGATGAACGACCACTCTATCCCTTCAATGAAGACGCGAGATCTATCCCTGATGTTTGGAAGGAGTGGACCGTGGGATGGAAAGGAGGACCTGCGTTGAAGGATCTTGTCGGGGCAGGAATGGCATTTGACAGGAAAAATTATGGGAGACACTACCGAATGACACGAGCGAAAAAGATAATCGCCGAGTCCATGGAGGACGCTGTTGCTCAGGGAAAGCTGACCTTGGATCAGGCCATCATTAACATGGAGAAATATCGCGGTACAAGGCATCCATGGACGATTACCCAGAAACCTGATTTTGACAGTTGGATAACAGGAGAACCGCCAGTCGATGGGCGTTCAGCTGAGGCACGGAGAAAGAAGAAGGAGAAGGAGAGGGAGAAGGGGGCAGTCGCAAGAAGAAAAAATCGAAAAAATGCATCAGTGGAGGAAGTGGACGTGAGCGAGGACGAAGGTGAGGATGAAAGTGATGGCGACGCGAGTTATGTCGACAGTGAGGATGAGAGTTACGACGAAGGAGAAGAGCAAGATGATGACGAAGGAGAAGAGCAAGATGTTGACGAGAGTGAAGAACAAGACAGTGACGAAGAGCAATATGGTGACGAAAGAGTCGGTGAAGAACAGGAAAGATCTCAACATGGCGATGAATTGCGTGAAGAGTACGAAGATCCCACTGACTTGCATGAGACGGAGGCCGGCGATCCGGATTCTGTGATCGTGATATCTGATGAAGACACCGCGATGGATGGCCCAGCACCCAGTTCATCGCCACTGCGATTCTACCAGAAGCAGGAGCCTGTCTCCGCCACCTTCCCTGGAGCTTATTCCCGCGTCTCGGATCGTGGCTATTACCGTGATGGTCAATACTCATCTTTGTTTGGATGGCCAGATTCTGAAAATGTTCTGCCGGATGACGAGACGTGAAAGAGAGTCGTTTTGTGTAGCCGATGTAGCTCAGCTGTGAATGAAGGAACCGCGAGAACAATGATCTTGGCTAGCATTGGTGTGAGCAAGTACAGGCTCGACAGCACTGTTCCCTTTCGCGCATGCTGGTGCTTTGTGGATGGCCGGCGACCGGCCCTTGATTCTTGGCGCCCTCACTTTTTACGCGAAACCACAGTGTGGACACTTGTCACTCTCAGAGAGCCTGGCAATGGTGTCTTACAGGCTGCCCCTGATTTCCCTAACATCGTTAATTCGAGCCCGCTCTCCGTTCTTTCATCCCTCTTCCAAGATCATGCGACACCAATAGTAAGCCAGTAGGCTGGAATGATGGGCTGTCGTTTTTATTTCCGATCGAGCTTCTATACTCACTCCTTGGTGTTCAACAACCGAAGCTGGTCCCCTTCAACCATCAATTGTAGGTCGTCTACATGAATTGTTGGCGGCAATTTGTGTGTTGGGGAAGATCCTTCCAGGAATGGAGCCGCTTTCCGCAGAGTCATGTTCGCCACATTTCTCTTGTCAAAGTATCCTCGGGATACGGATGTCGCCATGGCTGTCCGTGGAATGACTTCACTGAACGGCAAGCTCATCTCTGAAGCCACGTTCCAACCCGCAATGTACCCCAGAGCTGCCAATACGATGATCATACCAACAAGGGTGAAAAGGACCCAGTTAGGAATGCGTGCCAGTATTTCACTCTCAGTCATGGTGATTGAACCGTGATAAGCAGGCGATCCAAAAAGGATGAAGCTAGTCATTTTGGTGATCTCTTCTGGCGAGAAGCCATAGTTGACCCATTGGCTACCGGTCTGGCGATTGCTGGTCGTATAGATCCGAGTGGCTTCAAACAATTCCTGACCCCAGAAACAAGTAGGGTCCTTATTACCCTGGCGATCCTTGATCATCTGCCGGATCTCAACCGTGTCTGGAATTCTTGCAGGATCCATGTAGCCCATGATGCTAATCTCAAGACTCAATGCTCCAAAATCGCGGCTTACTTGAATATAAGAGCCACCCACGCTGGTGCTCTCACTCCAGAAAATATCCCAACGGGCACCCCGCTCGGTCATGGTCAAGTTTTGGAACCCTGTCTTGCCAGATGTGTCCATGCTCCTCGCTTTGCACATTGCCTGCCAGATTGGTGTAGCCAGTTGGTTACACATATTGCTGCCACCCTGATCCCCGGTACCGCCTTGGTAGACGAATTTTTTCTGAACGACGAGGACTCCCTTCTGGTCAATGATCAAATATCCAAGCGTATTTCGAACACATTGTCTTGACTTTCCATTGTAGGCAACACAGTTATCAATCGATTGGATTCCGTTTTCCGAATCTTCGTAAAAGTCACCACTGGAGACTGGGGCGATTGTAGCATAGACCATGTTGAGGTTGACAGATCCTGAATCTACATAGATAGGATAAAAGGTGTAGTTGTTTGGGTTGCTTGGAGGAGTTTCTGGTGGGGTCGTTGGGTCTTTAGAGTAATCCAGGACGCTGACCTTGGGATCGCTGATATTGCCAAGAGAAACAGTGGTGTCACCGAAGCATGTCATAAGAATTCCTTGATGATAAGACGACGTGCCGCCAGCTGCGTTATTCGACGGAGAGTGTGTGCATGGAGTCATGGTGGGGAGGGAGCCCTTGTAGCCATAAAACCGTGAACTATTGCTCACAACACTCATGTTTATCAGCAACTGAGAAATATCGATATGGTTGGGTTCCACTTTTGTTAGGCGAAGTTGTTTGTAGTTGAGGGTGTAGTCCTTGTTGTTTTGAGGGAGGTAGGTTGGCTCATAGCGATACAGCTGATTGATCAATGTTGGCAGCCATGTCAACGATGCCGATACGACTAGGGCTATCAAAACCATGATCCTTCCAAAGGCGTGAGACTTTTCATTTGAGAATTTTGTCCAAAAGATGTATCTCAGCTTGGATAGGATTCCTGCATTGACTCGTTCGATGTACGTCATGTTGTACGCCCTTGAGACCACGTTCCTGAGGAAATACATCGACGCGATCTGGAGGAGAACGCGGATCACCGCAAGGAGCGCGGAACACTGAAACTGGTCGAGATACATGTCGAAGAAATGGAAGTGTAGGTGGAATGAACGATAGAGGGGAGGAAGAGAAGAAGGGAAAGGGGAAGGAGTGAGCTGTGCCAGTGCCTGAAAAGAAAAGGGGGGGAAAGGCAGTTGCATTTAAATTTATCGAAAATGGCGAAGCACAAACAATACCAGAATAAGAGAATGCCAAGTTGAGGAGGCGCAGGTCATTCAACCGACAAGCGCGGCTGCACAGTTTTGAATAGATGGTTTCGACAACTGCGATGCAATAGCTCCCTGCCACAAGGACGTCGGTCAACACAGCGGATCCACATAGCAGCGCCCCACTTCGCAAGTCTGGACGCTTTGAGTGACCAGCGCATTGGCCTTCGTATGGAAGACGATGGAATCAGTTGGTGTGGCGATGCGGCATGTACTAAGCCCACAGATATGAAGTCCTCGAATCAAACGTTGTGCCATATGGGCTGTGGCGACTTCCAAAAAGAGATTACTGCGGGTCGGTGTCCTCGTCGTAACCCAATCAATCCTGAGTTCGAGTCAGAGGTGAAGATCGATTCCGTTCCCGAGTCCCTGGGTTCTGGAGGAAGATTGTACCTGAGGTGGCTTATCTAGGTTGCCGCCTGGCATTGACTTCATACTCTGGCCACACCAACATGTCTCTGGGCTTGTGCAACAAGGCCTCTTCATTCTTGCGTCAATGAGGAGATGTCGACTTAGAGACCCAACCACAAAAAGACAAAAGGTTGAGGTCATCATATCCAGATCCATTGAGATATCCATGTTTGCTGCGTTCCATGCCCGACCGTTTTCATTTAGCCGAATCGGATGCATGTCACTTGGCTTTAATTAGCGCTTTGGTTTCAAGTTGAGCGTCTAGAATGGGGTTGAGATACTCCACGACGAGCAGTATGGCGACTGCATGATCCTAGATTTTGGAGGTTAGGGCGAAAGTCCCTGGTGTTTGCTTGCGCAGAGTTGGATATATGTGTGTGAATCCTGATCGGCGAGTTGTCGATTACATTCCTGGTCAAGAGCGATCGGTACCAGGAACATCCATCCGCTTGAATTCAATCTGGCCTCCGTGGCTATCGAGTAATATTGACGCCACCTTGCCATCCGCTCCCGTCTGGAACATTGCCAGGTATGGTTGATTGATCGACATGGACACCAGTCGCAGCACGAAATGATCGAAATGGTAGTGCTCCAGTCGGCCTTCAAAGGTCCACAGGTCAAAGACCAGGCCCTCCGGCTTCTCCTCTTTCATATCATTCTCTAGCCGGACAGAAAACCTTCCAAATACCGGATGGCTATATTCGCCCACGTAGACATCCAGTGAATGTGATGGGTGTTTGTTGAAAACATGCTCAGGTAGATTGCCAATTCTTCTCTTTTCGAGCGCTTCATAAGCCTCCTCAGTCGATCGGATTGCAACATCAAAGAGCCAGTCCTTGGTTGTGGGTAGACCCAGGATTTTGTCCGCAACATAGTAGGCAATGCATGGACTAAGTTCCGAATGACGAATGTTGAAGAGTTGAGCAATCACTAGGTCCTCGTCGGGAAAGAGTATCAGACTAGACGAGAATCCTCCCGTAGCGCCAGCTGTGCAAGTTGTAGATCGCACAATAATGCCGTTAGAATACACGAGACAGAAAATAGGCGAGGTTCTATGCCCGGCACGCAACAGCATGTTACAAGACAATTCCTTACTATGATGGTAAAAGGCGTGTCCCTTGAACGAATCCAAACCCCATCCTAAGCCATAGGTCCATACAAGAGCAAGCTCGGGCATGCGTCTGGGACCCGGTACGATTGTATGAGCAGTCAAAGTTGTCTCAACACTTTTCCTGTCTAGAACTTGCTTTCCGTCCAGTTCGCCAAGCTTCACGACAGTCCTGCCCCATTTGACCATATCCTGGACGTTCGAATACATGTCTGCGGCAGGAGCGCAGGCCATGTAAGTTTCATCGAGTCCCACTGACTTGAAATTGCCTTTTTGAGCGTCTTGTAATGAGGAAGCGGAGAATCCTGACGCGTGGTTCGAGCACTTCTTCATCTCCGTTTGTGAGAATCCAGTGTTGGCCAAATTGAGAGGTTGGATCACCTTTTCTCGGACAACGTCTTCATAAGAGATACCCATGACGTTGGCGGCGGCCTCTCCAGCAACTGCGTACATGGCGTTGTTGTAAAGGAACTTTGAACTGAGCTTGGAGTTCATCTCGACATGCCTCAAGCGCTTGATGAGGCTCCTTCTTGGAACAGAGCTCTTGTAGAAGCACATATCGACATCCGGCAAACCCTACAAACACGCAATTGGATCAGCAGTGGCTCTACAACGAGAAGGTTATATCTGGCTGGCATGATATAATTGTCAAGCATATGTACCGTTCGATGAGAGAGGAGATCGACAAGGGTCAGCTGGGATGTTAAGACTGGGTCCTTGAGCTCAAACTCGGGAAGGTACTTGTTGACTGGAGTGGTATCCCAGTCCATCTTTCCTTCTGCGACCAGTTCTCCAATGCTGGTTGCAGTGAAGGCTTTTGTTAAGGAGCCAATTGGCGCCAAGGTCTATGTCGGGTAAATGTGCATAGTTAGCGGTCAGTTCGTGCACATGTTGAGCGAGCGCGCGTTACATGTGTGATTTCCATACCTCTACAGTGAAGGGATCCTGGTCATTTCGCTTGCCAAATCCTTCGGCAAAGACGAGACTGCCCTTGTGAAGGACAGCAATACTCATCCCAGGAATACCGCATTTCAACCTACATTTCTCAATAACGTCATGCAGGTCGGCTCGAAGATTTGTGGATGTTGAAGATATGAGTGTAGTGGGTGCTTGCAGTGAAAGCGTGAATGTCAAGAGTAGGACAGGCAATGGAGCCTTTATATATCTGATGGAGATGGATCCTGGCTCTCTGCGCAAGTGCCTGCAGGCCCGCAGCAAATCCGCAGACCGTGGGATTCATCTGAACCTTCTCTCCTTTCCGTGTAACCGACCATTGACGAGTTCACGACATCCCTGTGTCATTCCGAGGTTGCAGCCCTTTCCTCGCAGCCTGTCATACCCTTCACAAGCGCCATGAATCTCATCTGATCATTCCGTTGATTCCAAGCGATGCCGACTCTTCCCATCTGATTCACTGCGTCCATGGTGACAGCTTCTTGACAACCATATCCTATTCATATCCCGTGGAGGAAAGGGGGGCCATCGGCTTCATTGTCTTGAGAGCATCGTGTATCTGATCGAGAGACTGGGTTGACTTGGAACAAGGGCAAATTCTCAGCGAAGAGATTCTCATCCGCACCATGTGATACAGCTCCTCAAAACGCAATCTTGACATCACTTTGACAATTTCACCACTCTTGCCTCCATACACCATCGTACTTCAAGAAAAGAAACATGAATCATCCAGGTAAGGCACAATCCTAGTTGCTGATGACGGACTCGCAGAAGCCGTAAGACGGACAGAACGACAGCACGGATGTATTGACCATTGCCCTCCTATCCAACGTCAGTCAAGGAAATCCCATCGGTGATCCACAAGCTCACGCAAGGCTCACCAGCAGAGCAGAGGCATGCCTTGGAGACATATTTCACTCCGGATGCTACCTTTCAGCATCCGTTTTGCCGTGTTTCCAGTTTCTCCGATATCTCGGTTCCTATTGTAGGGACGATCAACTCGAGATGGGTCATTTTGATGATATACCGGTGGTATAAGATCATCAGTCCGAGCATTGCCCTTGAGGTTCATTCTGCTGGTGAGTTGTCGTTGTGTTGGTCATGTAGCAATCCACGTCTCCGAGAAGATAGCTAATAGCGTTATGTCCAGTCTATGATCAACAACAGCAGGTCATCTACGCCCAAGTTTCTCAGGTCTTCAACCCTTGGTTTGTCCCGTTCTACAAGCCTCACGTCCATCTTGTCACGGTGCTGCATCTTAAGCGATCCTTGGACGACGACAAACTCAACCCTAACAAGTATTACATCCAAAAGCAAGAGGACCAGTACCAGTTCAATGAGTTCATCAAGTTTGTTTGCCCGTTTGGCGATTTGATCTTGGCGTTCTGGCAAATGGTAGTGGCCATTTTTTGCATTGGAGGAGCACTGTTATTCGCGCCTTTGACTTGGTTGGAGCAGAAGGTGGTGGACAAGAGTGTGTAATAGCTGGGCTCATTGCAGAATGCCATATGAAGGAATCCCTTCGAGAACCGACGTCGCGTCTCGCTATGTAGCAGCACAATTTCCATAAAGCATGAACGCAGAGCTGCGCAACATGAGCCGCCGTTTTTCGAACGGAGCCCAGTGCGGCGTGCGACTCGTGGTTCCCTATGTCAATTGAGATCGACGCGCTCCTCATAGTCAAATACGGTTTGCTGCGGTCCGAGATTTGACCCTTCAATATCAACGTCGCGTTTTTGCTACAGCTTTTGATTTCTAAGCGACGAAACACACGGACGCCATTACCTGAGGCCCTTGAACGATTCACTGGCGCCAGAAGAAGCTACTGAGGATCGTGTGTTGATTGCTAAGCAAAGGGCACAATCACCCTATCGTCCATCCCAGTTTTCTAGATTGATCAATAACAATCGCATTGGCGCGGTACAGGTATAAAAGAACAGACATTTCTTCGACTTGGGAACAACTTCATCAAGTCCTTTCCCCTCGACAATCAATCCAGTAATCTACCCCCCCTCCAAAGAACACCACCAAACTCCATCCCAACTCCTGCCACTCAGATACTCCGCTCAATAACAATGACTTACTCGAGAGTTTCCGTTTTCGGTCTTGGCGCGATGGGCGTTGTCCTCGCGGAAAAGTTCCTAGAGGCCGGCTACAAGACCACCGTCTGGAATAGGACCCCCGAGAAGGCCAAGGCTCTTGTCGAGAAAGGTGCTTATCTCGCCAAGACAGTCGCTGAAGGCTTCGAAGCCGGCGAGTTGATTGTGATCTGCCTCCTCGACAACAAGGTTGTGAATGCTACCCTCAAGCAGGCAGGACCTTTGCCTCATGAACGAGTCGTCGTCAATCTGACCAACGGAACGCCGGAGCACGCGCGAGAGTCAGGGTCGTTTGTCTTGGCTCAAGGCGCTCAATACATTCACGGTGGCATCATGGCTGTTCCCCAAATGGTCGGTACCCCCGCTGCCGTTCTCCTTTACAGTGGAGCCACAGAGACATATCAATCCGTGGAGAAAGACCTGTCGATCTTTGGCGCTGGCAAGTATCTCGGTACAGACAACGGTACCGCGTCATTGTATGACCTCGCCCTCCTGAGTGGCATGTACGGTTTGTTCACGGGCTTCAACCACGCAGTGTCGCTCGTTCGAACTCAAGATGGTAAGGAGACGAGTGTCACAGAGTTCCTGCCATTGTTGGTTCCCTGGTTGACGCATATGACAGGGTACCTCCATTTGCTGGCGAAGCAGATTGACGAGAAGAATTTTGCGAGCCAGGGATCAAGCATCGCGATGCAAGTGCCAGCGGTCCAGAATATCGTCCAGGCAAGCAAGGATCAGGGCGTGTCCTCCGATTGGATCCGCCCTATTCAGGGATTTTTGGATCTCGCGGTCGCATCTGGAAGAGGAAACGATGACTTGTCCGCATTGGTTGAGCTGACCGGTGAGATCAAGAAGGAGGATAAGTGAACGTCGTTTGTGCCGTCAGCTTCCTGAACAATAGCACGAGCGATATTGAGATAGATGCTTTGAATCCGAGATAAAGAGTAAACTATCCTGAGGTTGCATCGCTTGCAAACTCTTGTCATCACTTGCCCTTGTGAACGACTCGATCTTGGTCGCGCTGGGAGCTGCATTTGGGCGTGTCTTCACACTCCTGTACCTCTCATAGTTTACAGTCCAAGGTTGCCACGAGTCATTTGGTGAGGTTGAGTGTTAAAAATAATTGGAGACGAAGAATGGCGATTCATGTTCTTCATGAAGTTTATTCTGTCCAAGCTTAACGGACCTCCTGATGGTGTTCCGACATAGCAGGGGTGCCGAGGTCGTGAACTTGAAGAGTCCAGACTTCAATTAGACAAGTCCTCAATGGGTATGCGAAATATATCCGTAGTCGAATGGCTGTCACTCGTATCGTATCCTGTGGGGTTGAGACTCCTATACTTCCCATCCTTTAACCTTTTGTTCTTCGACAGTCTCAGTGGGGACTAGGGTTGTGTGGCGATCCTGAAGCACCTTCTCCAATATTTTGCCTGCACCCTTGGACAACAATAGAGATGCTACAGTCCTTCCCAATTCTATCGCCAGTTCGACATCTCCATTCACATCGGCTACCGCTTCAGCTTCAGCAACATCTTGACCATCCAATGAAGCCACCAGCGCCCTTAACAGCAACATTTTCACACTCGTAGATGTCGATGCTAACTCTGCATCTGAGGAAGAGCCGGTTGAAGGCGGCGTAACAAACTCGGTCCAGACACCAATCGGAACAGAGCAACCCCCTTCCAGGATCCTCATGACACTTCGTTCGGCCTCGCAACGCAGTCGTGTGGGTAAGTGATCCAGTGGCTTGATGAGTGCTAGAGTCTCTTCATCGTCCGATCTACACTCAATTGCAATTGATCCTTGGCCGACAGCGTGAAGCATGGCGTTTGGTGGAAGCTTGGTCGTGATACGGCTATCGAAGTTGAGACGCTGAAGACCGGCGGCTGCCAACAGTAGACATGTATAAGGTGAATCAGCGGCATCCAATTTCGCCAAGCGTGTGTTGCTAGTATCAGGAAGCCCAGCAAGTATAAGAGAATAATGATTCATGTCAGCACAGTAACAAATGCCCCTTATCCAACTCTGCCGAAACAAACAACGGGGTTGTGGTAGTGTTGATGTTATCTGCTGTTCCAATAACACCCGTACTTACACATTTCCGCGCTACACATTGGGTATAAGCAAACAGCAAGGACCGTTAAAACGTGGATAGTCGAAAACGTAGTTGCAACAGTGATGAAAGAAGAAAGCCTTACAACATCCTTGACTTGAACACCGGGGCACAGGCGCCTAACCTGACTTGCGCGACGGACACTGCTCGTACCAATCACATCCCCCTCTCCAAAGTCCTTGAGCTCTCTGAACTCCCCAGGGCGCATCACAACTACGTCGTTGGGTTCCTCTCGCTCCATCATAGCACCTATCACGAATCCGGCCTTCACCTTGGTTGGCACGTCCTTGAGTGAATGCACCAACATATGGCACTCCTTATTTTCGAGGGCTATCTCGAGCTCGCGGGTGAAGAGCGCTGTGGTGCCGATGGATGATAAGGGCTGTCCTTGGATCTTGTCACCAGTGGTGGTCATTCCTAGGAGAGTGAAGTCCAGAGATGGGTTCTGGTCCTTGAGCTTATTCTGCACCTGGACCGTCTGAGCCATCGCCAAGGCAGACTTGCGGGTGCCGATTACAAACACGTTTGTCGAGGTCATCCTGGTATTTGAGGGTGAGTGGGTGGAGAAGAAGTGAAAGAAGCGCGAACCGGCGGACACGGATCGGATGCAAAGCCACGTTGACTCGTTTTCCCACACACTCTTCCGAAAGTCTCGGTAACCTCTCTCCTCGCATTCGATCCCGACAAAGACAGACACAGAAAACAGGACCGACAGCCATGACCTTCGCCATACCAGCAGCCATCAAGATACCCTCCAGGACTTTTGCTCAGTCTCTGCGCGTCACCTTAAACAGATCTCGTTACTACTCCATAGGAAGCAACACTGTTCCAGCGGCCTTCCAAGTTTTCAATCGCGAAACTAAGCGAAAGCAGAAAGAACGGGCTGCAAGCAATGTCAAGCAGAGTCGCCAAGTCGATTATGTCAAGGACGAAGTAGCATTCCGGGTGGTCGATCGCCTTTTGGTACGCAGGGCTTTACTCAGTGGCGCGAGGTATGCTCAAACGCGCCAACAACGTGTGGAGGACGAACCAATCTAACCGGTACCATGTTACTCTGCGTTTCTAATTGAATAACCTCCAGGATATCAAACGCGAGTTCAATGAAGTGGTTGAGCTTGGAGCAGGATGCGGTCATATCGCCAAGCATGTCGATACGGACATGATGAAAAAACTGATTATGTGTGACATGTCGGAAGCCATGCTCAACCGAGACAAGGATGTCGAATACGAGGGTAACTCTTTCATGCCTAGTATCATTTGATACGCCTATCACTATGGCCAACATGTCATGGATATTAATGGATCCTTGTCTTTATGTTCTCCATGGAAACATTAGTCCCAGTAGAGAGGCGCGTGGTGGATGAAGAACATTTGCCCTTTGAAGAGAACAGCCTAGAATGTGTTGTGAGTAGCCTGTCAATGCATTGGATCAATGACCTCCCAGGCGCCATGATTCAGATTCAACGGAGCTTAAAGCCTGATGGAGTGTTTATTGCAGGCTTGTTTGGTGGTGATACTCTCTTTGAGCTCAGGTAACTACCAGATGACGATTTTGAATATGTTGTCAAAACTTGTCGCAGCAACTAATGACCTCGGATCGTTTCCTTCGTGTTGGTGCTTTGATAGAACATCATTACAACTCGCCGAACTGGATCGGGAGGGGGGAATCTCTCCCAGAGTGTCTCCCATGGCCGACAGTCGTGATCTCGGAGGATTGCTGTCCAGAGCTGGATTTACATTAACGACTGTAGACGTGGACGAGGTCACTGTCAACTATCCCAGTGCAATCGAGCTGATGGAGGATATCAAGGCTATGGGCGAAAGCAATGCAGTTATCAACAGGTACGTAGTCGAGTAATGACTAGAAACTTCCGCTGTCATCTGGTACCTTTGGGCACTTGACGCTAAAGCATATACTCTCCGTGTCTAGGAGAGGATTTCTGAGGCGGGATACACTTATGGCAGCAACGGCCATCTACAAAGGTAATGACTCCCTGTCCTCTATCCTTGGTACAACGATGTCCGCAGAACACAGTCGCGCTAAGATGTCCCAATGTACCTTCTTCCATCAGAGATGTATGGTAACCCTGACGGAACAGTACCTGCCACATTCCAAATTCTGTACATGGTATGTCGACTCTCACTTATCTGGATGGTGAAGGCTGATTTCATGAATCAGTCTTGTTGACTATTGCACCTCAACACCATTAAACAATAGATCGGATGGAAACCATCACCAACACAGAGCAAGCCCTTGGATCGTGGCTCCGCAAAGCACTCACTTAAGAAGCATCTCGAGGGCGGGGACGGCATTGTCCCACCTAGCAAGTCTGAATAGAGAGAATGATCACTCCACGCCAGTGTTCCCGCACACCACAACTCTGCTTGACAATTGAATCACGGTTGAGCCGCCGAAACGAACAAGATCCTGAACTGAATCGGTTCCAAGGTCATCATTTTTATTGCTCGCCAATTCACAACTGATTAGAGTCATGCCTCAGGGAGCCCTGATCACAAAATGAGAACGCGTTGAATGATATCCGCCCTGGTCCTGCGTTGAAGTGTTGGCGACAAAGCAAGGGCGAGAAGCGCGACTTAGAGAGCAAGGGTGACCTCGCACTCGACACCAGACTCGAGGTTGATGGAGGTCAGCTGCTTGACGATCTCAGCGGGGGAGTGCAAGTCGATCAAGCGCTTGTGGATCTTCATCTCATAGCGATCCCAGGTCTTGGAACCCTCACCGCAAGGCGACTTGCGGGTGGTGATGCGGAGAACCTTAGTGGGCAGGCGAACAGGGCCCTTGACACGGAGGTTCTTGTCCTTGGCGCGCTGGATCAAGTCGGCGCAGACCTTCTCAAGGTTCTTGACGTTGCGAGAGGTCAAGGTGATGCGGATACGGTGAACGGGCTGGTCAAGCTGCTCCTCGACGCCGGGCTTGCTGGACTTTTGGATAGAAGACATGTCGACTGAGTGAATCTTTTAGACTACCGAGTGAACGTTGGGTTGGGAAGGAGGAAACCGGCCCTGCGGGCCCCAGGGCAACATCATATTTATACCAGCCACCGCGGCAAAAATTTTCAAAAACAATCATCACGTGGATATTATCCAGGCGCGCGATCTGCCTCCAAGTGCAGGATCCCAGGTGTCGCATCAACGTGGCTATGGGCCCTCTTTGCGTTTCTGCTGTATCTGATGTGATCATTCTGCTGCAACAAAATGTCGCAGGAGGATAAATGGGCAACCGGATCTCTCATACGCAAAGAGTAACAATGTCTTTTTCCTGTTTCGTCTCGCAAATGCATATGGAGGGTTCATTCATAAACGAGTGATATGTATTCAAGGTGATCCGTCCTTCAATGTCATTACCACAACATCGCCCGCCTTGCCTCTCTCTCCTTCTACAAAGTCAGCTGTTAACACATGCTATATATCCCTGACCTGATATCCAAAACAGCAGCCTTTGTCCTGTTCTCCTGCGCCGCAACCTCTGCAGTCGTGCATGCGACGGCTATTCCGGTAAAAGCATTCACACCCACTCGATCGCTTTGAGGGCCTGTTTAGCGACATCGTCTCTGAAGCAGACTACGAAGCAGTGGCGAGGCACATCATTGAAAAGCGCAATTCGAACGGTATCATCACCACATGCACGATCCCCAACACACTCGCTATTACGTTTGATGATGGACCTTCTCGTTACACCCCCGATTTACTCGACTACTTGAATGAGGAAGGTGTGAAAGCAACCTCGACAACATTTACGAATATGACTGGGTTGTGAAACGGGCCTATAACGAGGGTCATCAAGTGGCATCCCACACCTGGAGCCACCCTGATTTGAACGAGCTCAGCAAGGGTCAGATCGAATCTGAAATGAAACGCTGTGAGTGAGCTGGTGCTCTTGTGAAAGGGGGTAAAAAGCTGACACCTTTTTGCATATGTCTCGGTAGTGGAAGAGGCTTTCGAGAGTGTCATTGGAGTCCGTCCCACCTACATGCGTCCACCTTATGGAAACGTGAATGCAGTTGCTAGATGGACCCTAAGCAACATGGGGTACAAGATTGTGTTATGGTCCATTGATACAAACGACTGGAGGCACCCAGGCAATGTCTAGACATTCATGAGGGCATACAGAGTGGCGCTTTCACAGCCCGATGCTCATAAGCGAGGCCATATCGCGTTGCAACATGACACACACAAAACAGCGGCGCTGAAACTGGGGCCTGCTGCAGTCAAATATGCGAAAGAGAAGGGGTTCAAGATTGTTACAGTGGGCGAATGCCTGGGTGAGCCCCAGAGCAACTGGTACTATCGGTAGAATGTGTAGTGGAGCACTGCTGCAGCTGAGAGTGTTTTGCAACAAGGTTTCAGCGGAATCCTCTCATGCTCGTGCAGCCCTTAAAAGTGCCGGGCACAACCTTTACACCCCCTCCTTGTGCCACACCCTTGGATGCTTCTTCCACATCATCCCAACACCCTCCTTCTCCCTTTTTTTTCCGCCTCGGCTCATCTTCGCCTTCAACCGCTCATCATCTCAACCTCGTAAGAGTCTTTGAGCACCCTTAGGTACGGCCTTGTGTGGAGAATACGATGTCGGAGGACTCGTTAAAGCTCCTGTTGCACAGAATGTTGACCAACCCATGGAATAGTGCAGACCCCCTCGACCAACCTTGCTCTCTTCTAACCCGAATCAAGTCTCCTCCTTCTTCTTCCTGCATTGCATCACTCTTGTGGACACAGTAGCCCAGCCCAAGTACGTCCTAGACGACCCAAGGAGTCCACCAGGAACTTGCTCGCCCAAGCCTTTCCGTTTGTCAGCATACATATTCTCTCTCTTTTTCTTTCTTTCCTCTCTCTCTCTCTTACTCTCGCACACACACTCTCGCCTTCCCTCTTTCTCTCTTCCCCTTCACTCTATCCACCGACCGTTGTTAATTCGCCCTCCTCTCCCCTCGGTATCGTCACATAAGAACAAAATGGGAAAGAAAGTAAAGCAGGATCTGCCCTTGCACAAGGTCATCATGGTCGGCTCAGGAGGCGTTGGCAAATCCGCCCTGACACTCCAGTACATGTACGGCGACTTTGTGGAGGAATATGATCCCACCAAGGCTGACTCGTATCGCAAGAAGATCGCTCTCGATGGCAAGGAGTGCCAGATTGACATCCTCGACACAGCCGGTCAGGAAGAATACGCTGCTGTAAGTCAAACAAACGAACGATGTGAGCAGCCCTCGTCTCACCCCTTGAGCTTATATGTCCTGACTTTCTGTGTGACCGTCCATGGCTCGCCTCTCAATTGTCCTGTAGATTCGTGACAACTACTACCGATCGGGAGAGGGTTTCATCTGCGTGTTCTCGCTGTGCGAATACGAGTCCTTCCTCCACACTCAAGAGTTTAAGGACCAGATCTCGCGCGTGCTGGATGATGACAAGGTAAAAGAGCTAGAAATGATCACCGGAACCTTCTGCATTGCCTCGAAATTGGAATGATCTTCATGGATCTTCCTGGAGTTATGAGGATCGATCGGAGGCAAGAATAAGGTTTCTATCCTTTGCAACTTGCGTCAAGGACATCGTCATTAATACAAACATTGATCACCCTTGGATAATTAGATCCCTTTTATTCTTGTTGGCAACAAGGCTGATCTAGCCCAACATCGCAAGGTAGACTTCAACGACGCAAATGCGCGTGCAGAAGATTGGAGCTGTCCTTATTTTGAGACGTCGGCCAAGACAAGGGCCAACGTTGAAGAAGTGTATACAGCCCTCATGCGAAAGATCCAAGAGCGCAAAGATGCCGCCAAGGATCGCGAGAGAAGGAACAGGAGGGGCAGGTGTATGATTTTGTAGGCCAACGCAATGGACAATCGATATACAAATAGGAACAATAGAGGCAGACTTCTTTAACTGTGCTCAGTGCTCCAAGTCCCTCAAGACGTGATTACCATGAAGTATAACAGAACAGCATTCCTATGACAGAACGCCATCAACTACATGTATGGAATCATCATTTACTACTACGCTCACTACATAGTTGTTCGAAGCAGCAACGTTTGCCTCGACACACGTCAGGTACGCTTGGTTTGCAGCCAGTGCAAGTAAACAGTCTTCAGCTTCATCTCTTGGTATCAATTAAGCTCTTCACTTTCGTCTGCTTTCCACTCCTCCTTTCTTTCCTCTTCCCTCTTTCATCCTCATTCCTGTACGTCGTCATCGTACATGAGCAATATGACCAGCTTGAACCGGCTGCTTTTTTGCTGCTACATGTACAGCGATAGGCTTTGTCCACCTCTGATCCCACTCCATCGCCGATCGCCTCTTGACGTCCATACCTATGCATCCCACTGGCTTTCACGAGTCTGGACAGATCCAAAAGTGTCACATAAAGGGGCAAGTCAACATATGTCAGTGTGCAGCTTGAGGGTGATCCAATGCATACTCCACTCGACAACCCTGCATGATAGATTCTCAGCTGGTCTGCTGTCCCACCCCTTGCGCTGGTATTGATGTCGGGAGCCATGCGCCTTCAAATTGCACAATTGCACTTCCTTCTGCCTGTCGACGTGCGTTCTAGGCACAAGCAATGTTCATGATATTGCAGCACAGCCATGACACCTGGGGTGTACACACTGCCGCTTTGCCATCGAGAGGAAACAAGAAGGTTGAAGATCAAGACATCGGATGTCACACATGAACGAAGTATGGTCACTTATAACAAGAATCTCTTAGAATGTGAGATCCCAGTGTTGACTTGGATACTCTTTCATGAGGGTGTCCCTTGTCGTTGTTTTCCTGCGCTGTTCTATCCGCGCGTGCCAGGGCGTTCTCCTGCATAGCGGCACTAATCATTGTCCTTTTGCCGTGTCTACTTGGTTAGCTCCCTCCTGCATCCAACCCAAGTGTTCATTGGACGTCTGGCAAAAGGATGTAAACACAATGCAACTCAAAAGGACAATGTCGTGGCCGTGGCATGAACAATTCGGAACTTCACACCGCGGAAAAAATGGCATTGCGCCTCTTTTTTGTACAACAATGCGGCGGAAAGACACCAGCCCACCGTCCATTGTCTCGTCAGCACAGCTCGTGCTCCGATGATTCTTCGGAGGACTCTCAGCCTTCACCAACAGCACCTTTCTCTTTTCCTCCTTGCGTATTTACGCCTCTTTATTCTGCATAACTGCACAACAATTCTCACCTCTTTTGTACACAAATCACATCAGGACAGCACGGACTCCAAACGGCGCCATGGGTCAAGATAGACCCTTGCAGGCATTTCGGTCATGACCCCAGGGGATCATAACATGCTTGGAAAGATACCAGAATATCAACTTCCCTCAATCCCTCAACCCAGGGGTCCCATGAAGATCACTGATTTCCTGAAGGACGATATATCCTTGCTCTGGCAATACATATGGCATCTACGCAATATACCAGGATACGATCTGGTCAGCAAGGTGTACGCATTGAGTATCCTACCTGCCATGATCACAATCATGCCGTGTCTCGACTTGGTGGTTCAAATCGTTGAGCACACTTGGTTGAGTAAACTATTCGGCCACAATACGAGACACGTCGACGGTAAGGAGGCGGACAACGACTTGTTGATCATTCATGTTGGTCCTCACCCAGTTGACTGAGCACTACTCTCAACAACGCATCGGTGATTCAGATGCCCTGGTCCCATCGGCAGACAAAATAGCCATCTAGTTGCTCAAGGAACGAACAGAGAGAACCACGCCGTGGTTCAGCTACCACGTTGTCCATGCGCTCTTGGTCATGTCCAGTGAGGTATACGAGATACACGGTTCAAACCGAACCTCACATTTTCTCGAACCAAGCGCGGGCGCGGAAGACAGTAAACGTTTGGCAAGAAAATTTGGCATGGACTTCTACTCCATGAACGAGCTCAAGTCGGTGAGCGGACCGGTTGCAGGACTCTTCTCTACAACGAATACACGATTGTACTTGTCTATAAGGGCACAACCATATCTTCCTTCGGCAAGTCATCCTGTTCTGCTCTTTCATTCTCGATCGAAAAGAATTGGATATGTGATCTGATATAGCACCCATTGGCTTTTTTAGACGAATGCCTTGTTGATGCAACCTTTCAACGCCTGGATGTCACACGCGACGACTACTTGTATGGAGAGATCCACAAAGGCTTCTACAATACATTGTTCGAACCAACTAGACTTCCTCCACAGTCCGAACACAGGATTCGTGGTCCAGACAATCCCATCAAGTTTATCATGGAGGCTGTATTTTCAGTTGCTCAGCATGGGAAACGTATTGCAGGTCAACCTGTGAACCTGTGGATAACAGGTCATTCTCTTGGCGGTGCACTGGCAACACGAACTATGGCGCGTCTGCAAACAGTTGTCAATGGTAATGATTCATTGATACGTGATATTGGCGACCAGGTTGGCGTAGGATCCACCGTAAGGGAGGTCATGCTCTCCCAGTTCAGCAATGATCCCGATCTGGTGGTCCTCAGAGACTGTTACGCCATTGGGAGTCCGATAGTTGGAGACTCTTCTTTCGCAAAGAGATTTGGTCACAACCAGGAGAGTTACATCCAGAATGGAAATCCTGGGAACAGATACAAGTCTGTGTATTGGTGTATTGTTAACGGAAACGATCTGGGTACTGCTTCTCTATTGTCATGACAACATCCATGGTTAGCCTTTGGATAGAACTATGTCCGGATAGAATTGGGATACTCATCGAGTTTGCTATGACTTCGTTTCACTGGTTCTAGTACCTCGAGTTTCTCCGAATCGTAGTGTACGTCCGAATGTGGTGAATTCATCGGGCGATCGACCGGGGCACTTACACTCATGGCTTGATTATCAGCACGTCGGGCAGCCTATCGAGGTTTACGACACCATCAAGGCGCCCACAGTCCAGCCTTCAGTATTTCAGCACGATTGGAGTAGAGGTGTTCTACGTCAGAGGAGGGGTTTAAACACCTTCAAGGAGGACTTTGACGAATACATTCAATGCTTGGAACATCCACTACACCCGACCTGATGACAACATGCAGCCTCGTTCATTGTGCTATTGTCATTAATAGTGTGAACCACGTTGATGAACTCCTTCCGCTTGTGATGGATTGATAATATGGCGGTGGCGGTGGCAAATATTGGATCGGAAGCTTTTTTGCTCATACATCTTTTCTTCTCTCCCACCGGTTCGTCTCGACGGTCGTGTTGACTTCAACCCTGAACGGCGAGAGTTTGCAGAAACTCATAAACACCTGCAGACTCAGGACACCATCAGTTTGCAGATCTCAACAAAGCGGCAGGGATTTACAACAAACCATACATCTGACTTCTCTGCTTGAACTACATTGGTTTTCTAAAGGCGTCTGTCTCTCTTGATTCATACATCCCTCGAAATCCGGGAATACGTACCGTGAAAGTCCCTTTCCAAGCACTGACAATACTCACAATCCCCTGGATAGACATATTGGACAGCAGCGAACCCGCTGTTAGAATGTCGGGCAGGCCACAGGACAGGGCCACCTTGGCACAAGTTTGCAACAACTCACAAGACTGCGCCTTCAAATTGTGCCAAAAGAGCCGTGTTCGATCGTTGTGTAAAGAGAGATATGCTTGCACAGACTACTGGCCGGCAAGAACTTTTGGTCTCTCCGTGTTGAAGTCTTTGGAACATGTCTCTCTTCTGCTCTTGTTTGACGGGTATAGGAATGTGGTTATGGTAATTGCTGGTGTTATGGATGAACTAACCTCTGGTTCTTCAATTGTGGTAGGATCGAGGTCGAGCTTTACCCGAGTACTCGAGTTCATGCGAGAGTCGTTCGTGTTTGTTCCGCCAAGTTCAAGTTACATCTATATATAGCTCTTTTCGAAAGTCAGCAACAAATATAGTTGGTTAGAATACTCATGCCAATTCAAGTGCAACAACAAAAAACATTCAAAACCTTATACTTACATCCTATATTCC
>Ga0247824_10000447_pt1 | contig 20161 bp, 10 predicted proteins | sample 13C_PalmiticAcid_FD_194412 | JGI IMG/M metagenome (GOLD analysis project Ga0247824, IMG submission 194412) | Soil microbial communities from agricultural site in Penn Yan, New York, United States - 13C_PalmiticAcid_Day48 | ecosystem: Environmental > Terrestrial > Soil > Agricultural land...
CTCCTCTACCCTACAACAACCATCCTTAATTGCCATTCAACAACCCTAGGAACTAACTACAATTACATCAGAAACAGCTACATCAGACGCTTCTGCAGCCTCCTGACAAGTGCAGGCGTTATAGCCAGGCTTGCCGCATATACCACAGCACCGAACCCTCGTACGACCCCCCGCTACACCACCACTACCCGGCTCCATTTCCTACACTCCCTCCTCACCCACAGCCCCTAGGCCTAGTAGGTCCATTGTATAACGGTCTCAGGAGTATATTGCAACTATCTGATAACGACTCTACGAGTATAACTAAGCTTGAGGAAAGGAAAGGAGAAGTGGAAAAATGGCCATCGTATCGCGATAGCCTTTCTCTGACCAGATGGAGATGCCAGGCGAAAAAGGGGTAAGTATAATGGGGTCGTTAATAGAGTCGTTGGTAGGGGCGTTAGCCGAGGGATGTTCAGGGGTTGCCGTGCGGCCGCTATACGGTCGCTATACTGCCGTTGCACGGTTCCGCCCCGGCCTGGCACTAAGGTTGGCCGAGGGTCGCCGAGGCCTCTATAGGGCTCAGCCCGTTACATTACCCCCCTCCTCCTCCCCGGGCGTTACGTCGTCTCCTGTGATCTTCCCGTACGCCACCTTATATCGGTCCAGGGCCTCCGTCTCCAGGAAGGCGCTTAGCAGTTCCTACGTCGGTTGCATATAGCCAGTCCATTTGACCAGTACCTCTATTGCTCCTCTTGTCTTCCTTGAATTCAGGATCTCCTCGACTTGCCATTCCTCCTTACTGTCTGGGCCGCCCTCTGGCACTATTACAGGGGGGTAGGTATCGTCCTGGACCTATAATAGCAGTAGATTATCGCTAGCCCTCTTTAAGTGTATTACGTAGAATACGTTATAGATGCCCGGCGGTATATCCAGGCGACAGGCATACGAGCCGATTAGCTCTATAACGGTATACTTGGCGTTCCTCTAGTCGAGCTTCTTTAAGGGCCTGTCGGTCTTAACGTTATTCAGTCGGAGCTATACCTTATCTCCCATACGGAACCGTTCTGCGACCTATCGGGCCCGGTTGGCATATTCCTCCTATAGCTCCTAGGCGGTAGCTATCGCGGCTTATACTACTTATACTACCTCCTTGAGTTTAGCGATAAAGGCTTCTCTATAGGCGACCGGGGAATTTCCAGTAGTACGTAGCTCCTCCTGCCCCTTAGCTAGGTCCAGGAGGTCTACGTTATAGCCATATATCAGGAAAAAGGGGCTAATCCCTATAGACGTTGCATTCCGGTTGTTAATAGCTAGCATTACTATAGGCAGTAAGCCAGCCCAGTCGTCTTAAAGGTATATCGTATAGCAGTATAGGTAGTATTCTACCACTTGGTTAGCTCGTTCTATTACGCCGTCGGTCTCGGGGTAGTAGGCTATAGATAGCCTCCAAGTAATCCTAAGCAATTCGCAGATCCTTTTCCATATATAGCCGACGAACTAGGGGCCTCTATCGGAGACAATCGCTAATAGGAGGCTATAGTAGCGGATGAAACTACTAAGTAGTCGTTCAGCTATAGCTTCGGTTATCGTAGACGTTATTACCTCGAAGATTATACTCTTTAATAGCCGGTCGGTAATAACTATAATCGTATCTACTTAGTTAGAGCCGGATAGGGGTAGCCTAGTAATAAAGTCTATAGAGAGTTCGCTCTAAATCCGTTTAGGGATAGGGAGGGGCTTCAGTAGGCCATGCCGCTTCTCTCTCTATATCGTCGTTCTTCTATATATATTACAGTTCCGGAGGAATTTCCGGACCTCCTAGCTAAGGCCGGGCTACATAAACCTCCGACCGATCAACATCTTAATAAGGTCCCTGCCCGGGTGTCCAGAGAGAGCCGAATCGTACGTTTCCTAGATAACTTAGGTCCGTAGCAGTTCGAAGAAAGGGAGCTAGATCTACTCCCTCTAGTATAGTCGTTTCCCCCTATCGATTGAGCATTCTATAATAGAGATTAGTAGTCCCTACTATAGTAGTAACTGCCTCTTACCGTCCCTAACTAACTAGCGAATCAGCTAGTAACGGTTATTAGCTTCGAGTCCCTAGTCCTAGAGGTCTTTTAGGTAGCCGTTAGCGAATAGGTTCTTAGGGGGGTCTGACTTATCGGCCTGGTCGTTATTATCCCCGTCCTGGTTACTAGCCTTTACGAACCCGGCGTTAACCTTTGTCCTCTAAAGGGCCCTGATTTATACTCGGTAGACTAGAACGCGGCTCCTTTAGGGCTTTAACAGTTAGAAGTAGTGCCTAGCAAGGCGCTCGTCGAACTCGTCTGCCGGTATATCTTAGTCCCTCCTTAACAGTACATCGGGTACTACGGCCTCCTTGCCTAGCCGGTAGGTCATCTTGAAGTTATAGCAGGCAAGTACCTCTGCCTAGCGAACTTATCGTTCGCTTAGCTGCCGCTTCTTATAGAAGTACTTAAGGTTCTTATAGTCTGTCTAGACCTCGAACGACAGTATGCTCCGGAGCTTAACATCCTACTGCTTGAGACAACAGATAACTGCTAGGAGTTCTTTATTGTAGATCGGGTAGTTATACTCGGCCGGGTTGTTTTTTCTTAAAAAGAAGGCTACGGGCCGTAGGGTCCTATCGTCGTCATATTACGAGAGTACTCCTCCGACTGTATATCCTAAAGAGTCGGTCTCGACTACTATCTTCTTGTCAGGGTCCCATTGTACTAGGACGGGGGCACTAATAAGCAGGGTCTTCAGCCGCTTAAAGGCTTCCTTATACCGGTCTGACCAGACGAAGGGGATACCCTTCTTAGTAAGTACCGTTAGGGGTATAGCTATCGTTAAGAAGTCTAGGACGAACTCTTAATAGTAGTTAGCGAAGCCGACAAAGCCCCTAACTCCCTTGACAGTAGTCGGGCGCTCCCATTACTCTACCGCTTTAATCTTCTCGGGGTCAACGTAGATACCCTTTCCTACTTCGACGATAAAACCGAGGTACTTAACGCTCTTAGCCTCGAAGTCGTACTTATCGATATTGACCTATAGGCCAGCCTCTTAGAGCCTCTATAGGACCTTTCGGACCTTATTCCTATAATTAGAGAGAGAGCTGCTAGAGTAGATAAGGACATTATCAATATATACCGAGCAGAACTCGTCGAGGTACTCTTAGAGTATACGGTTAATATATCGTTAGAAGGTAGCTAGTATACCTATCAAGCCAAAAGGGGTAACTAGCTACTCGAAAAGGCTATACCTCGTTCGGAAAGCCGTCTTCTACTCGTCTCCCTCCTTAATCCGGATCTTATAAAATGCCGAGATTATATCTAGCTTCATAAACCACTTTGCCTTAGAGAGAGAGCGGAGTATTTCGTTAATCAGGGGGAGTAAGTACTGGTCCTTATAGGTAATAGCGTTTAACCCTTAGTAGTCGATATAGAAGTATAGCCTGCCCCTAGGTTTCCTAACGAATAGGACAGGGGCTGAGGCTAAGGAACTGCTTACCCTGATGAAGTTCTTATCGAGCAACTCCGTAAGAGTCTTACGTAAGACGATCAATTCTTCGTATAATATCCCGTAGAGGGGCCCCTAGGGTAGGGGCTTATCTTGCCTACTCTTGTCCTTTTCGAGCGGGATTTTATAGTCCACGCCTGGCCGGGCAGGTAGTAGTCGGTCGGCAGCGTCCCGGTCGAAGAGGGGGAGGAATTCGTAGTAGTACTTCGGTAGCTTCTCTCGGGGGTCAGTATACTTCTTTAGAGCGAGTGCCTTTTCGATATCCCTTAGGCTAGCGGCGAAGATTTATACTAGCTATATAGGGTCTCGAGATTTCTAGGTCCTCTTTACCAAGGCTCCGAATATACTAGATATCTATTAGGAGATCGAGAGGGTAGGAGTCCCTTCCTGCCCCCTTTCCTTGACGATTAGGCCTGAGGTCCCGATCGTTAGTTCCCCTCGAGATAGGGAAATTGTTACTTCCTCTATATCTATCTATAGCTACCCGAGGATAACCTCGTCTTCCTAGTCAGGGATAATATAAAAGAAGACATAGGGCAGCTTATAGCTATCGATATTAGTATCTATATAAGCTACCTCTCAGATAGCGCCCTTAACTATTACGTTAACCTAAGCGAGGTTATAGGGAGTAATAGGGATATATAGGAGGCATAGGCGGTTAGTAAGCGAGAGGCTAATAGTTATAAAGCAGAGGCAACTACTATCAATAAGGGCATTAGTATAATGAATTCCATTAATACTAAAGTTAATATAAAACGGGTTACTATCTATCTGAGTCTCGACCTCCTTCTATTCTCGTTTTGCCTCTAAGTACTCCTAGCTACGACTTTGGCCCGGAGCTACCCTTTTAACTCCTCCTCGTCAGTCTCTATCTGGTCAGACGGACTATTATCGGTATCTCCTAGGTCTTCGACTATAGCCTTAGTAATAGGCCTCGACCTCTTCACTTGGGAGTAGTTCGCTCTGGCCGAGCTAGGTAGTCTGGCTAGGAGGAGCAGGCACTCGGCTACCATATATCCTGTTCTCCTATACCTAAAATAGCAACCCTCCTTCCTTTAGCGCTCCTTCTCTTTCTTATCTATCTACTTGGCTCGCTTGCCCGTAAGCTTTGGGTTATCTTACTGGATTATCCGGCTAACTTTCGTAGGCTCCTAATCCATTACGTCATAGGGAGGCATAGTAGTACGCTCGTAGTTCTAGTACCCCGTGCTCCTCTAGTCAGGGGAGGCATCCCTCCCCTTAGGGAGGAATAGAGCTTTCCTACCTACTCTCCTCCGGGCAGCCTTCCGGGCGTCGACGTTAGCACTAAGGCTATAGAGCTCTTGGACGAATCCCGGGTAGTCCTTTAGCAAGTATAGTATAGGGACGAGGAGGTCTTTCATCTCGTCGTTAAGGGCCTTCCGGAGGTAGTTAATCTGGATAGTAGTATACTAGGTAGTACCTCCTATATCGGCTAACTGCTTCTCGAACTTCGGGTAGAATACTATAAACGACTCCGTCTTACGCTAGGCTATACTATTAAGGTTGTAGAGTGCATATTAGGCGACATTAGGGTCTTTATATATATTCGTCAGGTACTAGAGGAAGTCCGTAGGGTTATAAGTACTACCGGGGCCGCTGCTCTCGTAGAATATAGCCGCTATCGACTAGGGGTTATCTCTAAGCCAGGAGTAGATATAGGTGAACCGGTCCATAGGCGACCCAAGGAGGCAGCCGTCGGTATACAGTTTGCTATCCATTTCCAACCTCCAATTTCGGTATTTCTTCCGGTTCCCATCGAAGCACAGGGGGTCCGGGAGGATCATCTTCTTCTTCGTCTGACCAGGGGGAGACAGTAGTATAATAGCGACTATAGGGAGTACTAGAGGTATTGGGCTTTAGGGTATAGTTGCTAGCGTAGCTTATAGAGATACGATAGTTTCTTAAAGGGCCTTAATATATGCCTGGGTTACCTCCTGCTCTTGGGTCTAGCGGGCCTCCATCTCGGCGAACTGCTAGGCCTATTCCGACTGCCCTGCCTAGATTATTCCCAGCTAGGTAGTAAGGAGCTACATTAGCTATACTAACTGACGGTCACTCTGACCGCCATCGTTCGTATAGTCGTTGCCCGACATTATAGTGTTTTTCCTCATAGGTTTCCGCTATGCCTCACTCAGAGGGCTTCCGCTATACCTCGTTTGATAGAAGGCTTCCGCTATGCCTCGCTCGGTGGAGGGCTTTCGCTATACCTCGCTCGGTAGAGGGCTTTCGCTGTGCCTCGCTTAGTAGAGGGCTTCCGCTAGCTCGCTTCTCTACAATTGACAACAGGAGAAGGAAGCTTAGTTATAATATAACGGTCTCAGGAGTATATTGCAACTATCTGATAACGACTCTACGAGTATAACTAAGCTTGAGGAAAGGAAAGGAGAAGTAGAAAAATGGCCATCATATCGCGATGGCCTTTCTCTGACCAGATAGAGATGCCAGGCGAAAAAGGGGTAAGTATAATAGGGTCGTTAATGGAGTCGTTAGTAGGGGCGTTGGCCGAGGGATGTTCAGGGGTCGCCGCGCGGCCGCTACGCGGTCGCTGTACTGCCGTTGCGCGGTTCCGCCCCGGCCTAGCGCTGAGGTTGGCCGAGGGTCGCCGAGGCCTCTATAGGGCTCAGCCCGTTACACATTGTGTTACAGCCGGGGCAGGCAGGGAGTCCAATGATAGTATATTCAAGCTAAGCTACAGTCTGGGCTCTATTCCGTCGGGTACGGGCAGGCTCTATTATTAAGACGTAGCTCGAAGAGCTACAAACAGGTCTCGCGATAGCGAGGTATAGAATCTTCAACCCCAGGGGGCACGTGCTCCACCGCGTGCTGCGCTCTACCTATGGGTCCCAGCGGTCACGGTAGAGCCGCCGTGACAGTATCCCCTCTCTAGGTACGGAGCTCCGTCGACGTACAACCCGAGACTAGGGACTAGGCTTCTCCGGGTAGCGGCGGTGGAAGTTACGGACTACCTCTTTTACATTCTCCAGGTAGTCTATAGGCACCTCGGTGGGTTGGTCGTACCTAGTCCACTTGACGGTATACTTCAGACGCGGGCGGCCCCGTCTACAGCAGTCTAGGCGGGAATCCAGGGTCTCCTTAACTTCGAACTCCTCTACCCCGTCGACTTCTACTAGCGGCAGGGGATCTTGTCGCTAACCCGGCTGGGGGTTATTGGCCGCAGGACGTAACAGGCTGACGTGGAATACCGGGTAGTTCTTCATCGAGGCGGGCAGGTCGAGTCGATAGGCATACGGGCTGATGACCTTGGTGATCTTGAACGGTCCGAGGTTTTTCCAGTCGAGTTTCTTCTATAGGCGGAGCGTCTTAATATTATGGGCGTCGAGCTATACTTCTTGGCCGATATAGAACTTATAGGTAGGCTGGCGTTTCCGGTTCGTATACTCCTCCTAGCGGGCCTAGGCTATATAGATCTCAGATCTCAGGAACTCGTAGATCTCCCTTATCCTCGAGGCGAACTTCTTGGCGTCCCTGGCTCCTAGGGTCTTATCGGGTACTATAGGCTCGAATCCTATACGGGGGTAAAACCTATAGTTGGCGAAGAACGGTATTATCTTAGTACTCTCGTTCAGGGCGTTATTTAGGGCGAACTCTACAAGCGGCAGCTATAGTGCCTAGTCGTCTTGTAGATAGGAGATATGTCCTCTCAGGTACTACTCGAGGAAGGAGTTAGCCCTTTCTATCTGGCTATCGGTTTCAGAGTGGAACGCGGTCGAGAGTAGTGCCTTTGTAGCTAGTCGGCAGGTTAGGTATTTCTAGAAGTCGGATACGAACTATAGTCCCCTGTCGGAAACCACTGTAGTTAGGAGACCGTATAGCTTCCAGATATGCTCTAGGTATAGGCGGGAGACTTCTTCGGTATTATAGGTATCGTAGCAGGGGATAAAGTACTTCATCTTGGTCAGACGGCAGACTACGACTAGAATTACGTTATAACCCTCGCTCTTAGGCAGGTATATAATGAAGTCCATCGACATGTCCTTCTAGGCTCTCTTAGGGATTAGCAGCAGTCTTAAGACTCCTTAGCGGGCCTCGCAGGAAGCGATAATCCGGGTATAGGTATAGCAGTTAGATACCTAGCGTTCGACGTAGGTAAGTATCCTAGGCTAATAGTAATCGCAGGACAGGGTCTTATATATATGTGCTTACTTTATATGTCCGGCGATTATGCTCTTGTAGTAGGAACGGACTAGTTCGGTATATAGCTCGGGGTAGTTTAGGACATATAGGCAGTCTCGGTAGTATAGGTATCCTCCCTAGTCCTTATACTCTACGAGCGTAATGCCTGGGTAGCGGCTTACTAACTTCCTTAGTACTTCTAGGATAGACTTTAGCGTTTCGTCGACCTCGTAGCCTTTAACGAATAGCTCCTTAATATCTAGTAGTAGTAGTAGTATAGTTCTCTCGGGTAGTAGGGCGGGGCGTAGTAGTTCCGTCTGGGTAGGTATCTCCCTAGCTGGAGTTTCCAGTCTCAGTGGAGCTTAGGATCGGGTGATAACGTTAAATCGTAGGGGTTCGTCCGCAAACTGGACTCGCTTCATAGCAGGTAGTTTGTCGGCTGGTTAGTCGGTCTAGGCTAGCGGTAGTAGTAGTACTGGAAGGTAGCTAGCTTAGGCTAGCAGGGACGGTAGATTAGGGGTCTAGGGCAGTGTCGGCGGTAGTACCGTAGGGTCTCTATAGATCTAAGGGTCGAGGTTAGAACGCTTTAGGACGGTCTGGCTCTAGTATAATAGGCGTTTATCTCCTTCTTTAGGCAGGTCTTCTGACCTCCTAGTCAGAGCGTCTGGCTTCGCACCTTGCTTTCCAGGTCGGTAAGTAATCGTGAAGTTAAACCGGGACAGGAATTCGGACTATCAGGCTTGGCGGCAGTTTAGGAGCTTAGTCGTAGTGAAGTACTTAAGGTTATAGTAGTCGGTAATAACTTTGATCGGGGAGCTTATGCCTTCGAGCTCGGGTCTCCACTCCTCAAAGCAGCAGACGATCGCTAGGAGCTCCTTGTCGTAGATCTCGTAGTTATACTCCGTTATAGAATGTTTCTTGGAGAAGAATGTAATAGGTCGTAGGATGCCGTCGTCTCCAGACTACAATAGGATACTAGCGGAGATATAATCGGAAGCATCGGTTTCTAGGATAATCTCCTTTTCCCAGTTAAACGGGGCTAGGATAGGTATAGAGGTAAAGGTATCTTTTAGGCAGTTGAAGGATTTATCGTAGTATGAGTCCTACTAGAACTTTATGTCCTTTCGGGTTAGGTTGACTATCGGCGCAATAATCTTAGAGAAGTCGCGTACGAAGCGCCGGTAGAAGTTCCTGAATCCGATAAATACTTAGATATCGGTTAGGTAGGTCGGGGTCTTCTAGTCTCTTATTATCTATACCTTCTTAGGGTCGATACGGATACTATAGTAGCTAACGATAACTCCTAGGAAGGTCGTTTCGTCCTTGAAGAACTCGTACTTCTAGATCTTAGTAAATAGGCCGGCCCTCCTTAAGGCCGTTAGGACCTTACGAACATAGCTTAGGTGCTCCTCTCTTATATAGCTATAGATTAGGATATCGTCTAGGTATATAGTATAGAAGACGTCTAAGTATTCTCGTAGGGTATTATTAATAAACCGCTAGAACGTAGTAGGAGCTCTAGTCAACCCAAACGGTATAACTAGCGACTCGTAGAGGCTAAACCTCGTTCGGAACGCAGTAAGGTACTCCTAGCCCTCTTTGATCCGGATATTATTAAACGCGGAGATAATATCGATCTTAGTAAAGTACTTTATCCCCTTTAGGTTATTTAGGGATTCTTTTATTAGGGGTAGCAGGTAGCGGTCCTTAACTGAGATATTATTCAGGCCCCGGTAGTCAATATAGAAGTAGAGGCTGCTGTTAGCCTTCTTGACGAATAGGATAGGTAATATAGTAGTCGAAGAACTCGGGCGGATAAACCCCTTCTTTAGGTTCTCCTCTAGCTAGGCTTTTAAGGCTTGTAGCTCGTTATAGGATATAGCGTATAATGGTCCAAATAGGGGGGTCTTGCCCTCGATTAGCTTGATATCGTAGTTATACGGTCAGTATAGGGGTAGCTTATCGGCCTCTTTTAGGGAGAAAACGTCCTCGAAGTCCAAGAGCTTAGGCGGGAGTAGTTTTTTTAGGTCCGGTTAGTCAGGTAGGGATAGTTGCCGGTCGATATCCTCAATCGTAATAGAGAACATTTAACATCCCTTACGGAGATATACTGAGTAGGCTCGGAGGGATATAGTAGCGATATTAATATTCTCTAACCCGGCAGGGCATGTAGGCAGATACCTTAGGCATGCTCTCTCCGGTATATTATATAAGGCCTTAATCCTGGTCGGATAATTCGGGGTATTATAGTTTATACGATAGTAGTCGCTTTCGAAGGTAAATATATAGCTTGTAAAGCCGACCCTCGGGTTATATTCTTTCAGCTATAGTATACCTAGGACAATAGGGTAGTAGGCTAGCTGCGTTATATAGAGCTTGATCTCCTTCTCGTAGTAGTCTATAACCCTTATACTAACTGTAGCGTAGTAGGTAACCTTCCTACTTTCGGCCGAGCAGCTATTGAAGACCTCTAGTATAAATGGTCTTCATAGCTTCTTTAGGGGCAGCTCGTAGGCCTCGGCCTAACTCTGGTCTAGGAAGCCCTTTCCTTAGGCTCTAGAGTCGGTTAGGGTATAAGTAGGCAGCCGTTGCTTCCTACTCTCTAGGGTAATAGGCAGGATTATTAGGTTCGATCGTAGGTCCTCTTCTTTACGGATAGAGAGGCCTTTTATAGATATAGTAGAGATTCGTAGTATCTAAGTAGCCTTATTCCTTAGGGTATTTCTAGTCAGTTGGGGGGGTATAGAGTCTGAGTACCCCTCGTCGTTAGGTATCGGCACTTCGCCCGTATAGGAAATCGGAGTCTAAGGACGACTTAACCCAGACTTATGCCGTTTACTGACGCTATAAGACTAGGTAGCGGGCTTAGAGATCTATCGGTATTAGGGCTAAAGGGGCGTTCGGTTCTAGTAGTACGGGCTTATATATAGGGGCAGGTATTAGGTTCTAGGTAGAGGGCGACCCGGTAGTTCTTCGACCTATACCTAAAGTACTCCCTCTGTTCCCTCTGTCCGTTCGGCTGGGGTATATGCTATATGCTTAGGTCTATAGGGTCGCCCTAGTTCTAGCTCCTAATAGGGTATAGCAACCCGCCTTGTCTAGATGCCTCGGGAGTCGCTTAGGTAGTAGCCTGGGTATAGTTAGTCCAGGCAGTCGGTATAGGTACCGCTTAGTAGAACCAGTTCCGTCGGTTTTCTAGTTCCTATAGGAAGGCAGTATACTAGTAGAATTCTCGGCTAGGGGGGTCATAGTATAGCAGCATACTATAGAGCTCGTAGGAGATCGCCTATTCTAGTAGTATAGGTAGCGAGTCTTCGGCTATCTATCCTTCTAGGGCTAGTCGTTAGAATTCGGAGAAAAAGGTACTGAAGTCTTTGTTCGACTGTCGGAGGCAGAATAGGTCGTTTCGAGCGTTAGCCACTCGGTTAGGGTCTCCGAATGCCTTCTCCAAGTAGGCAAGGATATTAGTATAGTCGGGAAACTAGGGGAGGCCGTCGGCGATCTTAGGCAGAATCAGTTCGTAGGCCCTCCCTATTAGCCGGCCGGCTATATAGGTCAGGCGGGAGGTCGTAGTTAGGAATCGGTCTACGTTAGCCTTTATCTTCGTATAGATCTATTACGTAAATCGTCGAAGGTCGGTACGAGATCCGTTAAACTTCTCCGGGTCTAGGAGCTTTTTACTAAGGAAGGTAGATCTGGTACGTACAGTAGGAGCAGGCATAGTTATTCTCGGAGCAGTATCTGCGAGAGGCTTAGTAGGGATTTTTATACCCAGAGGGGGCTCGGTTGGCGGGGTATATACGATAGGTATAGCGGCAGCAAGGAGTTAGGCCTTCTCGACCTCGAGCTAGGAGATCTTCTTGATAGTTTCGAGGTTCTGCTCGCTTAGTAGTTCTTTCTAGTAGCCGATGATCGTATTGCTCTTTGTGATTTCGGTCTGGAGGGACGAGATAGTAGTACGGAGGGTGGCGTTCTCTTCCTCTATAGAGGTAGCGTATCTGACTATACCTCTTAGGTAAGACATCTAGTCTTCTGGGTGTTAGCTGACGTGTACGGCGAAGTCTGCCGTGGTATCGGGGTACGTAGGGGGTTCGGGTCAGGTAGCTATCGTGTTAGAGACGATCGGCCAATGGGTAGGAGCTATATAATATTACGGCCGGGGTAGGCAGGGAGTCTAATGATAGTATATTCAAGCTAAGCTATAGTCTGGGCTCTATTCCGTCGGGTACGGGTAGGCTCTATTGTTAAGACGTAGGTCGAAGAGCTACAAATAGGTCTCGTGACAGCGAGGTACAGAATCTTTAACCCTAGGGGGCACGTGCTCCACTGCGTGCCGCGCTCCACCTGTGGGTCCTAGCGGTTACGGCAGAGCCGCCGTAATACATTGCATCTTATAGAGTAAGTAATCCTCCAAGCTATACGCGTGTTCTTTTAGCTCTCCGGCGCTTGCTTAGTGCCTCGTTGGCCTTACGGAGCGAAGAGACTTCTGACCGAAGAAGAGCAACCTCGTGCATTACGGCCATCGTACCCTTGGTGAGCTGGTCCATAGCAGCTAACATCGAGGTTAGGGAGCTATTTTGATAGTTAGTAATACGAGTCTTAATAAGCGTTAACTGCAAGTCGGCTTCTCGGGGGTTATATAGTGTCTGGAAGACCTAAGGTTATAGGGTACAAGGCCGTGAGGTCGGAGGTATTAGCGTACGAAGCTTGAGATCTAGCTTGGAGAGTACCCTCTCTAGGTCGAAGGGAATAAGGCCGGCCCCTGTGAAGCCGCCCTAGATATTCCTCTCGGTAATAGAGGCAAAGAAGGCCTCGCGAAAGGCATAGAGGAACTCGAGCTTACTGATATAGTTGATATATATTTGCATTAAGTCCTTAACCTAGCGGCTATATACCTGCTTCAGTGGCCCAAAGCAGCTAATATCGAGTGGCTAGAGGAGGTAGGAGGAATATAGAGGTATATAGAGTGTGATGATATTATTCTGCTGGCAATAGAGCTCGAATTCGGTCGAGTAGTAGCTCTTGTAGCCGTCGAGGATTAACAACCGATATTTGCCTTTCGTACGAGGTACTATATAGAAGTCGAAGTACTTAATCTAATCTAGGCCTACTATATTGGTCGTCTAGCTATTATCGGTAGTTACGATGTACTAGTCGGCTAGGAGGTTATATTCTATATACTAGTTAGCAAGGTAGTACTATATGGCCAAGATAATGAACAGAGGGATAGCCTAGCTGAGGGCATTAACTACCTAGATTACCGTTGCCTATATGCGGTTACTAGGCTAGGCTAGCTTTGCCTTGCTACGGCCGTCCGAGGTCGTAACTACTATGCCCGTAAAGATAATACCCATTATAAACCTAGTCTCGTCGAAGTTATAGGTATTATCGTCCAGGATACTGTACTTAGCCTTAACGTTCCGTACGAGGGCAAACCACTCGCTAATAACCTTCGGATCTTCATACTTAGCCCTCTAGTAGTCGTATCTATACGTATAATGCGTTCGGAGCTCTAGCTAGCGTTTAACGAAGTTATATACCCAGCGCTTGCCGACAGGGGGCACGTTACGTTCCCGCCGTAGTTAGTTAGCTATATCTTCTATACCATACAACCTAGGAGGAAATGTACGTATAGATAGCTTAATCATATACTAAACTATCGTCTGCTCTTCTAAATCCGTCAGACTGTATAAGTTAGCTAGGGTATCGCGTCGTATAGGTTAGCCAGCGCGTCGGTTGTAGAGGGTAGTATATAGTATAGAGTAGAGCTTTACTGCAGCTAAGAGGCTAAGTTTTAGGTCTTTCTTAAGAGCTTTAAGGGCTAAGATTACCCTGGTTTCCTTTGAACTAGAAGACATCTCGAGATGTAGAAAAAAAGTAATATTAAGTGGAGAGACGACGCGTTACGTACGAAATTATCGGCTCGCTTATATTATCGGCTCGCTTATTATGTACGTTAACGTACATTATAAGCGAGTATACTATATAAGCGAGTATACTACTTTTTACCCCTATTGTTATAAACCAACCATAAAAGGAGACCGGGTAGGGCGCGTAGGACGCGACTACAGCTAATCATTCTCAGCTGCAGCTACAGCCTCATGCACGCGGGTAGCTCAGGGGCGCTAACTACCGGGGGCGACTATATATAGGTAGCCCTAGGGCGCCGACTACATAAGGCGATCAGGATAGCACAAGGTAGCTGGCGAGCAAGTACGAGCCAGCAGGACAAAGGAATCATCATATACATATACTAGCTAGATAGTCACTCGTTGAGGGAGCTTGGAGCTTCCTTAGTAAAGCAAACACATTGATCACTGCACCTACCAAGCACATCTTTAGCGATTGAGACACTTATACCATATGTACTTGTTGTGAACCCTTTAGCTTTACCGAGCCCTATAGACGTTGATATACCTTTAGTAAACCCTTTTAGAGTGCTCTGTACCCGTGGTTTGTTATACGTTGCTTTACTCCCTTTGTTTCTATCACGGTTCAGACGAAGGTATTACTATAGCGCCCGAGAACAACCCACTTAACGCTCAGGCGGCGACCACGCCCCTGACCTAGGCCTAGCTTGGGCAGCTCGTTCAGCAACTCAATACTAAGATCGAGCAGCTCGAGATCGACAACTAGCATCTGAAGTTCCTGGCTAGCGCTAAGCATAAGGCCAAGATCGATGTACCGGCCAAGTACGGAGGCGATAAGGATAGCCTTACTAGGTTCCTTACCCAGATGACGGCCTACCTCTAGTACTACCTAGAGAAGTTTGGCGACGAAAAGTCGAAGGTAGTCTTCGCAGCCTCGAGGCTAGAGGACCGGGCTCTCCGTTAGTTCGAGCCCACCCTAAAGGACTTCTTGGCTAACCCCGACGACGATGACGCCGACGAACGCGAAGACTTCACTAATACCGTGTTCAAACGGTATACCGCGTTCGCCGCAGAGTTGCAGAAGGTATTCGGCGATATGGACGAGAAGCTATACGTATAGGTATGACTCGCGAGGCTCAGGTAGACCAAGTCGGCCTCTATGTACGCTACGATCTTCCGACAAGACGCTATCCGAGCCGAGATTAACAATAAGGGCTTGATATAGCTCTTCTACGACGGCCTCAAGGAAAACGTCAAGGACGAGCTATATAAGGTAGACCGACCTAATACCCTCAACGAGTATATCGCTATAGCGATCTACGTCGACGATCAGCAGTTCGCATGCTAGCAGCAGAGGAAGGGAGGAATAACCGGATTCCCCGTGTCCCGTCCTAACGACAAGCGGAAATGGTACTATATTAGTACGGCTTTTGGGCACTACCACGGGCCTATAGACGTAGACGCTAACTAGAAGGACTTCCGACCCCGTAAGGATAAGTCCGATACTATATGCTATAACTATAGTAAGAAGGGGTACTTCAAGCGAGAGTACTATAGTCCTAGAAAGGATAGATAGAGGCCTATACTAGGCAAGGAGGTTACTACTATCGAACAAGGGACTAGGGTAGTCGAGGTATTAGTATATAACGCCTATAACTAGGATAATCTTAATGCCGCTATTAACTATAAGACCTAGTACGTCAGGAAGGATATAGACGATAATATATATAAGGACCCGGAGCAATAGGTATACGATAGCGTAAGCGCCGAGGCGTAGGGTAAAATCGCGGAGGCAGTACTCGGGTAGAACCTCGCCCGAACCCCCGAAGTATACTGATATACTGCCTAGCTCGTAGACTAAGCTATCGCTAGGGTCGAACGGGGTGTTAGGAAGATACTCGATAGGGTAGCGGAGGATCCTATTCCTACTACTATACCGAGCCCCGTTAGGATACTAACTACCGAGGAGGAGGTAGCACTACTAGAGTCCAATATAAGTATACTATCCTACCTACAGGCTATAGCGGACGCCTAGGGGACGATACTAACCTAGGACGACTATAGACAGTAGAGAACATATAGCTACCCTAATAACAAAGAGGGGCTAAACACTATATTCCTCTAAAAACAAGTCGACTACCTTAGAGAGAAGCTCGCAGAGACCCGTAGCGAGAATAAGGACACCTAGAGGGAAGTTAAAGAGGTCCGACGGACGGTCCGAGACGCTATCCGCTAGGTCAAGAATACGGACTAGTAGAACGATAAACTCCATAAGGAGGTATTTCAACTTAACGATGCCCTTATACGAGCAGGATACCAGTAGGAGGGACCTACGGACGATTATAACTCAGACGTCTATAATAACAAAATCTATAACCCCGAGTATAAGTATCGCCAGGAGGTCGAGAAGCGGACACTCCAAGGGCAGGAGCCGCCTAGTTAGGACGACTTCTAGAGCAACTACTAGTACTTCAGCAAGGGATATACTACTATGGAAGTAGAATACAGCCCGGGTAGAGCGTTTAGGTTCATAAGAGCGGAAGAATACGAGAGACTCTACCCTAGACGTACGGACTATATATAGGTCCTATAGTTCTAGTACGTCGCCGACTAGTACGGATACTACTTCAAGGAGAAGCTCAACTATGACTATTAGCCAGTCAGGACTACCGACAATAACGGGCTGCTAGAGCCCCGTACTTAGGTCTTCGACTACGGCTATAGGTATTACGAGCTTCTTTAGGCCTACAAACGGGTCGAAGGAGGACGGCTTAGCGCCCGACCTAGGAGGGCATAGCCGGAGAAGTGCTAGGGTATAGGGCTTACAAGCTAGTACCCCGATAAGGCTTGTATACTCTACTTAGTAGATAAGGCCTATATATAGTACGCCTACTAGCAAGCGCTCGAAGCGTAGTTCTAGCGTCAGTATGCTAGAAGGGCAGCCCGAGCGGAATAGCAGGCCAGAAAAGAGGCCTAGGAACCGATACCTTAAGGGGAGGGGAGTAATACGAGTTACTAGGACGATATAACCAAGGGGGATACCTCTCCGAGCTAAAACGACTTAGGAAACGACTTAGGGGCCTCCTAGGGCCCCGACTAGCTCTAAGAACACTATAAGGACGACAGGTTAGCCGATATAGGCAGAGTTAGGTATAACAAACGACCTACTACGATCTCCTAGCCGGCATTACCGAAGTCGCGGCTATATAAAGCGACAAACCCGACAACAGGCTTTAGGTTACAGCACGGTAGAACGGACTCTATACGTTGGCCTTAGTAGATGGAGGATTATAAGTCGACCTCATCTCACTATAACTTATCAACTAGCTTAAGATCCTATAGAGGGATAAGCAGTAGACATTTATCGTTAGAGGACTATTCGATATATAATAGGTCAGACGAGAGATAGAGCCAATCGACGTTAAAGTCGAAGGTAAGACGACATTAGTTGTATTCGACATTATAGACCTAGGGCCTAGAAAGGATATAATCCTAGGGCGCCTATAGTATAAGGATTATAACCCTGACATTAGCTAGAAGGACAGTAGCTACCTATAACCTTACTAGAGGGAGCAACTGACCGGTTCGATAGGAAGCACAGACAACAGATTATAAGAGCGTCGTACCAAGAAGGTATACTTCAAGGATCTACTATAAGGGACGGATAGTAGCAGACAAACTACTATAGACTCAGGAAGAGGCAGCAGTCACCACGGCAGGAAGGAGGGCAGAGTAATAAGGAAGTTACCCCCTGAGGATTCACCAGGGAAGCTAGGGATCGGACGACAACGGAAGACATAGGCAGACCTCGAGATCGCCGTTATCTCTGTCGACGAACACAGGAAAGCCGAGCTTGTGGAACGGGTTACTACGCTCGAAGCGGCCTTCGTTACGGATGGAAACAATAAGTTCGTATACTATCAAGATACGAAGGTAGACGATAAGACAGGACAAGTCCTAGTAGAGTACTAGGGACACCTGGCGTTCTACGTAAAATATATAGAGGGACTCCCAGATCATGGACCTTAGGACTACGAGATTAAACTCAAGGAGGGAGCCCAACTAAAGTTCTTCAAGGTATACTATACCAACGAACTCCAGGACGTAGAGTTAAAGAGATATCTTGAGTCTAACCTCAAGATAGGGCATATCAGACTATCGACGTCACCAGTAGGTTACCCGGTTCTCTTCGTCCCCAAGAAGGACGGAAAGCTCCGGATATATATAGACTACCGATAGCTGAACGATCAGACAGTAAAGAACCGCTACCCCTTGCTACTTATCTCGCGGCTTTAAGACTAACTGGCAGGCATATATATCTTTACGTGCCTTGATCTTCCGACTATATACGCCTATATCCGCATTAAGAAGGGAGACGAATAGAAGACTGCGTTTCGTACTCGTTACGGGCACTTCAAGTATTATGTTATACCCTTCGGGCTGACTAACGTGCCCGCGACCTTCCAGTTAGTCGTTGATTATACGATCCGACTATTTCTCGACAAGTTTATAGTCTGTTACCTGGATAACATTCTCATCTTCTCTAGAATACCTACGGAGTATAAGACGTATATAAAGGCAGTACTAGACGCACTCTATATATAGAAGCTCTTAGTCAATAAGGATAAGAGCGAGTTCTACGTTACGAAAACGGTCTTCCTCGGCTACGAGATCTCGCTAGGATAGATCCGGATGGAACTAACTAAGGTCGAGGCTATTAAGGCGTAGCCTACTCCGACTAATACAATAGAGGTACGAGGATTCACGGGATTCGCTAACTTCTACTGTATGTTTATTAAGAACTACGGCGACATCGTACGACCTCTATACGACTTGACGAGGAAGGACGTCGAGTTCTAGTAGAAGGCAGAGTACGAATAGACGTTCCAGCGGGTTAAGGACCTTATAGCTGAAGAACCTATAATGCTGCTGCCGGACCCTATAAAGCAGTGCGAAATAGAGACTGATACGTCGAGCTTCGCGATCAGCGCCTAACTCAGCTAGCGAGATAACAACGGCAAACTACACCCGGTAGCATTCTTCTCCAAGAAGCTTAGCAGACCGGCCCTTAATTACCCAGTCTATAACAAGGAGCTAATAGCTATTATTAAGGCATTTAGGGAGTAGAGGCCGTACCTTAGCGGTACGACCTATAAAGTCTAGGTTTTCATGGATTATAAGAACCTGTGATACTTCACTATAACTAAGGAGCTCAACGGACGTCAGACGAGATAGTACGAATTCCTCTTATAGTTTAACTTCGTTATCTACTATAAGAAAGGTACGGAGAACGTACGTACGGATGCCTTAAGTAGGAGACCGGACCATTTCGGTAATACTATGGAGACGTTACTACTACTATTCCAGCTATAGGCAGATAGGGCGCTATAGTACCCGATATAGGCTATAGCGGACGACGAAGAGTACGGGGCGGTCTTCCGGGAATAACGACTAAGCAGGGACGTATTAGTCCTGATTGGTAACCCCGACGGGCAGGTTAGACTCGCTAGGGACATCTACGAGTCCAGACTCGGTAGATATATAGGGATTACGAAAACTATTGCACGACTCAAGCAATAAGGCTACGACTTCCTAGGACTCAGGGAACGAGTCAAGGAGGTGCTTACAGCATACGATATATGCCAAAAGAGCAAGCCGGACAGGTATAAGCTATACGGACTCCTCTAACTATTGCTAGTTGCAGAGCGACTATAGAGCTCGGTAACGATAGACTTTATTACCAAGCTGCTACTTTTATAAGACTTGACGACAGGCGTGAAGTACGATAGTATTCTTATAATAGTAGATCGACTTACTAAGTAGACGTACTTCCTCCTGTATAAAGAGACGTAGTCGGCGGAGCAACTCGCAGACGTAATCTATCGGCACGTAGCTTTAGTATACGGATGGCCAACGGAATGGATTACGGACAGAGATACTAAGTTCGCGTTAAGGTTTTAGTAAGCCTTAATGATACGGTTAGGTATAAAGAGCAAGCTTTCGACAGCCTACTACCTATAGACGGACGGATAGACGGAGCGGTTAAACTAAGTCATCGAATAATACCTTCGGATGTTCATTAACTTCCAATAGGACGATTAGGTCGAGTTGTTGCCAGTCGTATAGCTGGTATATAATACCGTGCTAACCGAGATAACTAAAGTTATGCCGTTCTTTACGAACTTTAGATATGAGGCAGACCTACGCTAGGGGCCTGTAGGGACAGTCCCTAGGGCAGCGGTCAAGGCCGATAAGATGAGTGTGCTATACGCGATGCTTAGGGATAAACTCGAGTTTGTTAGGACTAGGATGAAACAATACTACGACAAATATAGGCTCAAGGGTCCTCGCCTAGAGAGGGGGGATAAAGCTTACCTGATTTTACGAAACCTCTGTACGAATCGACTAAGCAGGAAGCTAGACTTTAAAAAGATTGGACTATTTAAGGTCGACAAGCGAGTTTCGAGTAATAACTATCGACTGTTATTACTAGCAACTATACGACTACGAACGTACGTTTTTTATATTTCGCTTTTGGAACTAGCACTAAGGAACGTACGGCTTGCTACGAATATAGAAGCCGAGGACGAAGAGGAGGAATAGGACGTCGAGGAAGTCCTGGACTTATGCGT